>ERZ890953.221-NODE-221-length-33782-cov-9.123462_pt1 | contig 33782 bp, 27 predicted proteins | sample MGYA00521264_ERZ890953 | MGnify/ENA primary metagenome ERZ890953 (study PRJEB32303, sample SAMEA104408629) | aquatic metagenome | biome: Brackish water; feature: Chemocline; material: water | place: Baltic Sea | collected 2014-10-26T21:54:00 | depth 200 m ...
GTCCAGGGTTGCCGGCGCTCCCGGCGCGAGAACCGCCGGCAAGTGCCCACCCTGGCGCCCAGGGTCCAGGGTTGCCGGCGCTCCGGGCGCGAGAACCGCCGGCAAGTGCCCACCCTGGCGCGCAGGGTCCAGGGTTGCCGGCGCTCCCGGCGCGAGAACCGCCGGCAAGTGCCCACCCTGGCGCCCAGGGTCCAGGGTTGCCGGCGCTCCGGGCGCGAGAACCGCCGGCAAGTGCCCACCCTGGCGCGCAGGGTCCAGGGTTAGCGGCTCTACAGCGCCTGGAGCGTGGTAGCGCTCGCCCTCTCGCTCGACCGAGTCCGGAGCAGAAGGGCCTCAGCCGCGCTGAAACCGTGCTACCGTGGGTCGAGGGACCGCCATGATCCAGCCACCGCTCCTGCTCGCCGCTCTCCTCGCCCAGCCGCCCCCGGCCCTGGCCGAGGCCTTCACCCTGTCCGTCGGGCCCCAGATCAGCGTGAACGATCCCCTCCTGGTGGAGAAGGGGCTGGGGGGCACGGTGGAGCTGCCCCTGGGCGCGGGCCTGCACCTGGCCCTGGGCGGCACCTGGTACCACGACGGTGGCCGGGACGACTGGAGCTTCCTGCAGGCCCAGCTCGATCAGAACAACCACGTCAGCGGTAGTGTCAGCCGTATGCGCTGGCGCTCGGACCTGGCAGCTCACTGGAGCCCCTTCACCGTCGAGGCCGGCAGGCTCGACGGCCACCTGGGGCTGCGCACCGGCTTCGGCCTGCTGCGCACCCAGGACGATCTCGCCTTGCTGCAACAGGAGGGCGATCCGTACGCGCTGGCCACCGAGACCGAGCTGCACACCACCATGCTCTGGGGCCTGTTCATGGAGCTGGGCGGGGAGCGCCTCCGAGGCCGCGTGGGCCTGGAGCGCATGGTCTGGGTGGAGACCGTCAGCTCCACCACCCTCGAGCTGCACCGCAACCTGATGCTCGGTGGCGAGGTGGTGGTGCGCTGGGGGCTCGCGTCCCGAGAACCGGCGCCCGCGGAGACCGCCCAGCGGACGGGTGACGAGGAGCGGGGTTCGTGATGCGCCGGTCCTCCACCTTGTCGATCCCGCTGCTGCTGGCCCTGGGCTGCGGCCCTGGGGAGCGCAACTACTACGAGCAGGGCGATCGGGGAGTCAAGGACCTCGACCAAGGCCCCACCCCCCTGATCTTCGTCGATCCGGACCGCATCGACTTCGGCACCGTGGGGCTGGACGACGATGGCCAGCACGCTTCCTTGGTCACCGTCTACAACCTCGGCGAGGCTGACCTGCACATCCAGAACCTCGAGATCGAGGACGCTGACCTCCCCTTCGTCGTCACGCACATCCGGTCGGTGCTGGTGTTCCCCGAGGAGTCTACGAGCTTCGAGGTGATCTTCGAGCCCGAGCAGGTGGGAGCCTGGCAGGGCCTGCTGTGGCTCGAGTCGGACGACCCGGCGCTGCCGGTGGTCGAGATCGAGCTGCTGGGCGAGGCGGAGTAGGGCGGCGGGCTGGCACTAGCCGGGTAGGGTTCGTGGATCGCTGCCCTCATCCCCGATCACTCCACATACCCCAACACCCGCAGCTGCTCGCGGGTCTCGGCGTCCAGCTCGGTCTCTGTCTCCTGCTCGAAGCGTGGTGCCCAGGCGCGGGTGATCTGGTAGCTCAGCTCGCCCTCGCCCGCCTCGAGCAGCAGCCCGCCCGGGTGTGCGCCCTCGCCGACGCTGGCCTGCCAGCGCTGCTCGCCGCGTTCCACCACCAGGGTGAGGCCCTGGGGGCTGGCGTCGAGGGCGCTGGGCTGGACGTACCACTCCCTGGGAACGGGGAGCTGCTTGCTGGCCGTGACCACCGCCCCGCCCGGGGTGAGCTGGGGCTCGGCGGTCTGGCGCTTGATGCCGGGGGTGCTCCAGGCCTGGACGAAGCCGCCGGGATGGGAGACGGTGACGCTGCCCTGGCGCTGTGAAGTGGTCTTGCGCAGGCCCTGGCCCTGGATGCGCCAGACGGGCAGCACCGGCTGGGCCAGGGCTGTCGCCAGACGCTGGACCCAGGGCTCAGTGCGGTGCTCAGGGGCGCTGGCCAGATCGTCGCGCTCGCCCGGGTCGGCGCTCAGGTCGTGCAGGTGTTCCTGCGAGCCGTGGACCCACCACTTGGCGTCGCCCTGGAGCACGCCCCAGGCCTCGTCGCCGTACAGGGTCTGGCCGAAGGCGAGGGGGCGGGCGGCCAGGGCTGCGAGGGCGGCGGGGTCCCCGTGCATGGCCGGGAGCAGGGTGCGGCCCCGGGCCTGGCCGTGGGGGACGCCCAGCAGGTCCAGCACGGTGGGGCCTACGTCCATCAGGGACACCGGCTCCTGGACGTGCCCGGAGGGCAGCCCGGGGGCCTTGATGACCAGGGGGACCGCGAGCAGCTCCTCGTACACGCTGTGGCCGTGCTCCACGCCACCGTGGTCCCAGAACTCCTCGCCGTGGTCCGAGAAGAACACCACCACGGCGTCCTCGCCCGCGGCCTCGATCAGGCGCTGCACCTGGTCGTCCACGTAGCGCAGGTTCTGATCGTAGCGGGCCACCACCCACTCCTGGATGGCCGGATGGTCGGGGCTGGTGGGGTCCAGGGCCTTCAGGCTGTCCGGTCCGATGGTGCCGTGGAACGCCGCCGGCTTGTCGGGGGCCCAGAGGCTGCGGTAGGCCTTCGGCTCGCTGTAGGGCATGTGGGGGTCCATGAACTGAACCATCACGGCGGCGTCCCGATCCGGGTGGGACTCGAGCCAGCCCAGGGCCTGGTCCACCTGCGTCTTGGCCGGGGCCATCAGCTCGAAGCGGTAGCGCGACCAGCCGCGGTCCATGTCGAAGTTGGGCCGCAGGTAGGGGTTCGCGCAGAAGAAGGCGGTGGCGAAGCCCGCGCCACTGAGCTGCTCGGGCAGGCTCACGCTGGAGCTCCAGGCCGTGGGCAGCTCGGCGCTGAGCAGGGCCCGGACCGAGGGCAGGGTCCACGGGGCCGCCGATCGGGCATGCTCGAACACCACGGCGCTCTCGGCCCAGCTGTCGACCCACGGCATGGTGTCGTGGGCCTGGTAGCCGTACAGGCCCATGTGGTCCCGGCGCAGGGTGTCCACGAAGACCAGGACCACCCGCCGGGGCGCGGGCTGGGGGCTGTAGACCGTGGGCTGGGCCAGGAAGAGGTAGTCCAGCAGCGCGTCGTCGCCGGGCAGGCTGCGCAGGGTGAGCTGCACGTCGCGGCCGGCCAGCTCTGCCAGGTCAACCCGGTGGGAGATCCAGTCCGTGTCGGGGGCGACGGCGATGCTCGCGAGGCGGCGGGTCGCGCCGCCGTCCTCGATCTCCACCACCAGCTCTACCCCGTCGGAGCGTGCGCCCACGTCCACGGCTGGACGCAGGATCTTGGCCTGGAAGGCCAACACACCTGCGTGGGGGACCTCGAACTGCCAGGTGGCCGATCCCGGTGAGGGCAGCAGCAGGCCTTGCTGGTCGTCGTTGACCAGCCCGGTGCGGCGCAGGGCGAAGTCTGGGGACGGTGGGGTGGTCGGGCCCAGGTTGAGCCCGTCCTCCCAGGTGGCGGCGCGGGGGTAGCGGATGCGCAGGGATCCGGGCTCTGGGGCCAGGCCTGGTCCGCGGACGAACAGCTCCCGCCCCACCACACGCCAGCTGCGGGCCTCGGGCCCCAGGGCCTTGCGGTTCAGGTGGTAGGGCAGCGCTACCCCCCGGTCGTCCAGCAGCTTCATGCCCACCGGCTCCTGCTTGACCGACTCGCCCAGGTAGACTTGATCAACGGGCAGGCGGGTTCGGTACTCGCGGATCTCGCCGTCTCTCCAGACCTGCTTCCAGGGTCCGCCGCAGGGCACCTCCACCGGGGTCGCGGCGCCGTCGGGCCGGCTGCTGGTGGGCAGATCGAGGGCCACCAGGGCCTGGGCGTCGAGCGCCACGGGCGGCTGGCTGGGACCCGCGGGGGGCTGGCTCTCCTTCGGGCTCACCGCTTGGCTCTCGGCCTGGGTCGCGGCGCGATGCTCAGCGAACTCCAGGGCCCTGTCCACCCGCTCGCGTCGCACTGGATCGTCGTTGCAGCAGAAGTAGAAGCGCTCGAAGAACGCAATGTCCCGCTGCACCTCCTCGAGGGACATGACGATGCTGCGGTGGACCCAGCGGTCCAGCTGGGGCTCGAAGCGCTCGAAGCCGATCTCGGGCGCCAGCTGCTCGATCTGGTCGGCCAGCGCGGCGTCGTAGCGGTGGAAGTGCCACTCGTTGGTCTTGGGGTCTCCCAGGTTGACGGCGGTGGCCTCGCTCCAGCGCTTGGGGCGGTAGGCACGAGCCCGGATGAGCTGCACCCCGCGCCGGTCGAGGTACTGCTGGCGGGCGTGCTTCTCGTGGCCGGGCATGCCGCGCTTGGTCAGGGGGCGGTGGGCCACTACGGGATCGGTCAGCCCCACGACGTCGATGACCTCCATGCCCGAGTAGTAGCCCACCATGCCGATGCCCGAGGTGGCCAGGATCGGATGGATCCCCCGCTCACCCAGGTGCTGCATCAGGTTGTTGGCGGCGCGCCAGTTGTGGTGGCGAATGACCACCCTGGGGAACCACTGCTCCACCCGGTAGTGGCTGGCTTCGTGGCTCAGGTTCCAGATGCCGGGCCCGGGCGCCAGGATCTCCACGCCGCCCACGGTGGCGGCCAGGGCGGCGGCGGCCAGGATGGCCTTGGCGCGGCGTGCGGCCAGCAGCCGGCGCAGCCCGTGGTGGGCCAGCAGCAGCCACAGGGGCAGGGTGACCACGTAGAAGCGCCCGACCATGAAGTCGCCGCCCACCTTGAGCACGTACAGGTTGTAGACCAGCAGTCCTGCGATGCAGAAGCTGCGCAGCAGGCGCTGGGCGCGGCCCCGGGCCGGCGCCGCCAGGCCCCACACGGCCAGGGGCAGCAGCACCCACAGGTGGGCCCCCAGCAGGAAGGACAGGGCGTACAGGCCACCCTGGGAGAAGTACGTGAGGCCGGCGGACTTGGCGTAGTAGGTGTTTGGCAGCCACTCGCCGTAGTACTGCAGCTTCCAGGCCAGGTAGGCGGCGTAGGGGAGAAAGCTGGCCCCGTAGGCCAGCAGGCTGGACCAGGCTGGGCGCTCGGGCAGCCAGCGCCGCCAGCCCGTGGCGGAGCGGGGGCGCAGCTCCACGAGCACGGCCAGCCCCCCAGCGGCCCAGAACAGGCCGTGGTCCGGTCGGGTGAAGGCGGCGGCGATCAGGGCCAGGCCCGCCAGAGCAGCGCTGCGGGGGCCGTCGAGCTTCACCAGGGCCAGCAGGCCCAGCAACACCCAGAGGGTGGCGAGGCCGGTCTCCATGCCCGAGGTGGCGTAGTCGATGCTCCAGTTCTGAAGGGCGAACAGCACGGCGGCCACCGGCAGGGCGGCCCCCAGCAGCCGGCGCTCGAGCAGGGCGAGCACCCTGACGCAGCCGGCATAGGCCAGCAGGCAGCCCACCAGGGCGAGCTTGGGGAGCTCGACGGGGGCGAGCCAGGCCGCGCCCGCCAGCAGGATGGTCCACAGGAAGTTGGTGTAGCCCTCGACCCGCTCGCCGGGGTTCCAGACCAGCCCGTGGCCGTCCAGCAGGTTGCGGGCGTAGCGGAAGCTGATGAAGGCGTCGTCGAAGATCGAGGCCCGCTGGACCGCCAGCACCAGGCCCACCGCCAGCGCCAGCGCGCACAGGCTCGGCCCCAGCCAGCGCCAGCCCGCCAGGCGTGCCAGCCACCGCGGCCGCTCGGGACGCAGCCATGCCCAGCTCAGCAGCGCGCCCAGCAGTGCCGCCGCCAGGATGGTCGAGGCCTCCTGACCGAGCAGCTCGAGGTAGCGCAGGGCCATCAGCCCGGCCCAGCTCCCTTGCATGAACATCCCCTGAAGTTCGTCGGTTGGCGGGGCCCATACTTGCCGGTGATCGCACACAGCCGCAACGGCAGAGTTTGGGTGGACGCCCCGAGCCTCGACCCTCTACTCCCCCAAGCCCGGCATGGAGTAGGCGTGGGGCTTCTCGTCGGCCCCGGGGAACACCGCCTCGAGCTCGCCCACCAGCACGCGGCGGGGGGCGGTGAGTACGGTGGGCAGGCCGGAGTCGCCGTCGGCGTGGCTGCGCAGGGACCAGGCGGCGAGGTAGGCATGCTGCTGCATGCCTCCGCCGGCGGCCAGGATGTCGCGCAGGGCGCGGCGATCCACGTTCTGGAACTGCAGGCTGACCACCGGCTCCTCGTGGCCGTCGGCGTAGCGCCACACGGCGTCGGAGGGGCGGGGCAGCTCACCGGGGCGGCCCAGGCCCAGGCTGCGCACCACCAGGATGCGGTCGAGCTTGGCGGCCTTGGCAGCGCGGGCCACGTCGCGCTCGAAGGCCCGGTCGCTCAGGTTGTGGGCGGGGGTGACCTCCCACTGGGACAGGCGGGCCTGCCAGGAGCCCTGGACCGAGCCGCGGGCATGCCCGTTGGAGCGCGCCAGGTCGTGGCGGGGCACCCGGGACATGAGCAGGTCGTACACGTAGCCGTCCCGCACCAGCTCGACCCGCTCGGCCGGCACGCCCTCGCGGTCGTAGGCGAAGCCGCCGGGCAGGCCGGGGATGGCCCGGGTGGGGTCGTCCACGACGCCCCAGCCGGCGGGCAGCAGGCGCCGCCCCAGGCGGGGACCCCCACGGATCAGCTGGCGGTAGCTCTGGTGGGCGCTGGGCTCCGGCGGGGTGCCGCCGAGCTCGGGGGGGGCCAGGTAGCGGAACAGATCGGCGGCGGCCCGGCCCTCGAAGACCACGGGGCCCTCGTAGTCGTCCACCACGGCGGCCTGGGCCCGGGCGGCCAGGGAGGCGGCCATGGCGTCGACCTCGTCGAAGATGGTCTGGTCGGGGGGCAGGTCGGCGCTGGACTGCACCAGCCACTGGCGCTGGTCGGTGATGCGCACGCCGTCGGGTCGCAGCAGGTTGGCCTGGGCGAAGACCACCACCCAACCCTCGGGCTGCACGATGCGCGCGCCCTCGGAGGTGGCCAGGTGGTAGTGGCCGGTCCAGCCGTGGACCTCGACTCGCCCGGCGCGCAGCTGGGGCACGGCGCGGAAGCGGTCTGAGGCCTGCAGGGCGGTGGCGCGCAGCCGGTCCTGATCGAGGGGCGGCAGGGAGGAGCGGTCGATGGCCACCATGGCGGGGGCCGGGGACCAGTCGGGGGGCGGGGGCTCGCCGCCCAGGGCGGCCAGGGCGGCCTGCTTGACCTGGTGCTGGACCACGGCGGACTTGTAGGCGTGATCCGTCGTGAGCCACAGGTCGCGGTCCAGGGCCAGGGGCACGTCCTCGACCACGAAGGCCGGGCGGACCACCACCTGCAGCGAAGGGTCGATCATCTGGAAGCGAGCGGAGTTGAGGGTGTCGTCGCCCACCACCACCTCGACCCGGCCCGGGCGGCTGTGCTGGGAGGCCTCGGACAGCAGGGCGCCGAACTCGGCGCGCACCTGGAAGGCCTGGAGGTCCACCGCCGCCAGCAGGGTGCGGGAGGGGGGCGGCCCGGAGGCCAGGGCCAGGTCGTGGGCGGCGCGCTCGGCCCAGTGGGCCAGGCGGTCCAAGAGCAGGTCGGGATCGGTCTTGGCGTCCTGGGCCTGGGCGGGGGAGCTCAGCAGGGCCAGCAGCAGCAGAGCGCGGATCATGGGGCCACCTCCTGAGCGACGGCGCCGGGAGGCGGCAGCAGGGGCGGGGTGCCCTGGTCCTTGGCCTTGCGCTGGGTCTCGACCTGGGAGACGAGCATGCTGGGCGCCGCGGCCGCTACCGGCACCATGCCGCTCTCGGCGCCGCACATGCCGTTGAAGACCTCGTGCACCTGGCCCGCGCGCACGATGCGGCTGAGGGTGACCAGGGGGGTGCCGATCAGGTCCACGCCGCGCACGAGCTCGTCGGGGCGCCCGTCCACGAAGACCCGCCAGGCCACCAGCACGTCCACGCTGAAGGCGTTGGGGTTGCCTCGGGCGGTGGTGGTGACGCCGCCCTGGATGCTGTCGATGAGCAGGGCGTAGTCGAGGCCCTGAGCCTCAGCCAGCTCCAGCAGCTCGGCTCGGAGCTGGGCGTCGCTGACGCTGGTGGAGGCCTCGACGATCAGGTTGCCCTGGCGGGTGACCGCGTCGTAGCCGGGCTGCCGCCGGCCGTGGCCGTTGCTGGAGAGGCCTTGCTTGGAGGGGGAGCGGCCTTCGAGGAAGCCCTGCAGCACGCCGTCCTGGACCAGCGTGGCCCGCTGGGCCGGCACGCCCTGGCTGTCGAAGGCGTAGAAGCCGTTGAGATCGGTGTTGGCGTAGCGCGCGAGGCCGGGGTCGTCGTACATGGACAGGAAGGTGGGCATGATCTGCTGGCCCACCAGGCTGCCCAGGGTCTGGGCGTCGTTGACCTGCTTGAGCCGGTGGCCCTCGAGCCGGTGGCCCAGGATCTCGTGGAAGAACACGGCGGTGGCGCGGTCGCTGAGGATGGCGGGGCCGGTGTAGGGGTCCTGCTCGGGTGCGTCTCTCAGCTGCGCCATCAGGGACTCGAGGGCGTCCACCTCGGCCACCAGGGCGGCCCGCTCGGGCAGGCCGGCGGCGCTGTGGGCGCTCCAGGTGCGGGCCAGGGCCAGGGAGGCGCCGTCGTCGGCCACGGTGTTGACGGACACCACCACCGTGTAGCGGCTGGCGGAGTGACGGACCCGGGCGCCCTCGGACGAGGCGAACCAGCGGGTCTCGGCCTGGGCGCTCAGGTGCACCGCGCCGTCGTGGATGACGTGGCTGTCGGCCATGGCGGCGGAGGCCTGCCGCAGGGTCTCCTCCCAGACGGGCAGCTCGAGCTCGAAGGCCACCACGGGGCCCAGCGCCGTGACCGACTCGCTGGCGGCCAGGTCCGGCGAGGGGGTCTCTTCGACCAGCACCTGCTGGTCGCTGGCCACCTTGGCCCAGCGCTCCCGCGCCACCGAGTAACGATGGTCGATCTCGCGCCAGACCACCCGCCGCAGCAGCGCGGGGTCGTCGCTCAGGGGCGCCTGGCGGCCGTAGCGGCCGGGGCGCTCGCCGCGTCCAGAGCGCAGGGTGTGGCTGGAGTCCAGGGTGGGGCTGCCGATGCGCAGGTCCACGTCGAGGTGGCGCTGGTGGGCGGGGCTGTAGCCCTGCAGGGCGCCCTCTTCCGCGCTCATGTCCACGCCTTGCAGGTCCGTGAGCTCCACGGACAGGAAGTAGGGGGGGGCATCTTGCTGGCCCAGCTCGGCCATGGCGCGGTCGATCTCACCGCCGACGGCCTCGAGCACGGGGTCGACCTCGGCCCATGCCGGGGCGCCGGCCAGGGCCAGCAGGCAGGGTAGGAGCGGGGCGTAGGGCATGAACGGGCTCACGGTGGGAGGCAGCGAGCCTGTATCCCAGGGGGCTGGCGGGGTCCTGGCGGCGGGGTGGGAGACAGGCGGCGGCAGCGGGATATGGCTGCAGGTCCTTCCCTGCTCTGGAGAGCCCCGTGTCGAAGCTCCTGTTCGCCCTCTTGCCCCTCGCCTTCGCCTGCCAAGACCCACCCGCGCCCGCCGAGCCTGCCTCCGCAGCGCCCGCCCCGGCGGCCGAGATCCATGCCGTCCATGAGGACGGCACCCATGGCGAGATGGTCGCGGGTCACTCCTTCGCCAACGCCGAGCAGTGGGCCAAGCTCTTCGACGATCCAGGGCGCGACGCCTGGCAGAAGCCCGTCGAGCTGGTGGCGGCCCTCGAGCTCGCGCCCGGCATGACGGTGGCCGACATCGGCGCCGGCACCGGCTACCTCGAGGGCCACCTGGCCGCCGCTGTGGGCGCCGAGGGTCGAGTCATCGCCATCGACAGCGAGCCGGCCATGGTGGAGTACATGAAGGCGCGGGTCCAGCGAGAGGGCACGCCCCAGGTCGAGGTACGCCAGAGTGAAGCCGGCGACTCCAGCCTGGCCGAGGCCGAGGCCGACCTGATCTTGATGGTCAACACCTACCACCACATCACCGAGCGTCCGGCCTACTTCGCGCGCTTGGGCGCCGCCCTGCGGCCCGGCGGGCAGCTGGTGGTGGTGGACTACCACCCCGGCGACGCGCCCCATGGTCCCCCGGCGGTCATGCGCGTGGACCCCTCGGTGGTCCAGGCCGAGCTCGAGGGCGCTGGCTGGGGCCTGCGGAAGAGCCTGCCCCTGCTGCCCGAGCAGTTCGTGCAGGTCTACTCCCTGGGCCCCGTCAAGGTGGAGCCTGTGATCGACGCCCCGGCCCCTGTGGCCCCCGCGGTCCCCGTCGAGTGACCCAGGAGTCGCCATGAGCCAGCCCCCATCCTTCGACTCCCTGCGCCTGGCCGTGGTCGATGGAGACGTCGATCAGGCCGCCGCCCTGGCCGCCCAGGCCCTCGCCGCCGGCATGGACCCGCTCGAGATCATCGAGCGGGGGTTCTCCGAAGGCATCCGCGAAGTGGGCGAGCTGTGGGAAGAAGGCGAGTACTTCCTGCCCGAGCTGATCCAGGGTGCCGAAGCCATGCAGGCGGCCATGGACGTGCTGCGCCCGGCCCTCGAGGGCGGCGCCGGGGGCAGCGAGCCCATCGGTCGGGTGGTCATCGGCACGGTCCAGGGGGACCTGCACGACATCGGCAAGAGCCTGGTGGGCACCCTGCTGGCGGCCCACGGCTTCGAGGTTCACGACCTGGGGGCCGACGTGCCGGTCGAGGCCTTCGTGGAGCGCGCCAGGCGTACCGGGGCCCGCATCGTCGCGGCCTCGGCCCTGCTCACCACCACCATGCCCGTGCAGAAGCGGCTGGTGGACGCCCTGGCGGCGGCGGGCCTCGAGGTCCGGGTGATGGTGGGCGGCGCTCCCACCTCGCCGGCATGGGCCGCCGAGATCGGAGCCCACCACGCGGAGAACGCTCAGCGGGCCGTGGAGCTGGCCCGGGAGCTGTCCGCGTGATCCCGCCCCTCGCCCTGCGCCTGCACCAGGACCGTCCCCTGCTGCTCGATGGTGGGCTGGGCACCCAGCTCATCGCCGCGGGCCTCGAGGCCGGCCAGCCTCCCGAGCGCTGGGTCCTCGAGCACCCGGACCGGGTGCTGGCGGTCCATCGGGCCTATGTGGCCGCCGGGTCCGAGCTGATCCATCCCTGCACCTTCGGCGCCAACCGCCTGCGGCTGCGACCCTTCGGGCTCGAGGAGCGCTTGGTGGAGATCAACACCCGGGCCGTGGCCCTGGCCCGCCAGGCGGGCGCTCGCTGGGTGGTGGGCGACATCGGGCCCACCGGCGAGTACCTGCCCCCGGTGGGGCGCGCTGACCCGGACGTCTGGCGCGAGACCTTCGAGGAGCAGGCCGCGGTGCTGCTGGCCTGCGGGGTCGACGGCTTCCACATCGAGACTATGAGCGATCTGCGCGAGGCGCGCGTCGCCCTCGAGGCCGTGCAGCTGGTGGCGCCCGGTCACCCAGTGATGGTCTCCATGACCTTCGACCGCAAGCGTCGGGGCTTCTTCACGGTCATGGGCGACCGCCTCGCCCCCAGCCTTCAGGCCCTGGCCGCCGACGGCGCCACCGCCGTGGGCGCCAACTGCTCCATCACCAGCCCCGACATGCGGGCCCTGGCCACCGAGGCGCTGGCTGCCGTGGAGGTCCCGGTGGTCCTCCAGCCCAACGCCGGCCAGCCCCGGGTCACCCCGGATGGTGTGGTCTACGACCAGGACGTGGCCGAGTTCGTGCGCGATGTGGCCGCCATGGCCGTCGCGGGCGTGCGGGTGGTGGGCGGCTGCTGCGGCTCCGATCCCGGCTTCATCGCGGCCCTGCGCGCGGCTCTGGACGCGTGAGCCGCGAGGGCCCTGTCCCGCTGCGGCCCCCCGTGGAGCGCGGGGCGGTGCTGCGCTGCCTGGACTACCCCGTCGGACGGGAGCCTCCCGCGCGCACCCGGGCCTTGATCGAGGCGGCCGTGGACGAGGCTCGGCAGCTCATCGACGCCCGGGGAGCCTGGTGTGCCCTCGAGCCTGCTCGCTGTGGCGAGGTGGGGCTCCTGCCCATCGACGCGGAAGGTCTGGCCCTTGGCCTGGTGACCCTGGGGCCCATGCTCGAGGGGCGTGTGGCGCAGCTGCAGGCCAACGGCGCCCTGACGCGCGCCCTGATCCTGGATGCCTGTGGCAGCGCCGCCGCGGAAGAGGCGGCGGACCTGTTGTCGGTCCGTGTGTTGCAGGGGGTGGGGATGATCGCGGGCGGCGGCGGCGCGGTCGGCACCCCCGGCTGTCGGCTGAGCCCCGGCTATGGTGGCTGGAGTCTCGACCACCAGCCAGCCCTGCTGGCCCACATCGGGGCCCATAGGCTGGAGGTCACCCTCACCCCCGGCCACATGATGACGCCCCGCAAGTCCATCTCCTTCGCCATGTGGCTCGGGGCCACCCAGCGCCCTGCCGAGGGCCTGGCGGGCTGCGCGGCCTGTGGGCTGCGGCGGTGTCGGGTTGTGGTTCGCCCTTCGTCCTTCCCTTTCGCTTCGGAGTCCCCATGACCTCCCTCACCCCTCGCTTGCAGCTGTTCTCGGATACCGAGGTCCACACCATCGTCCAGCAAGCCATGGCCGTGCTCGGCCACGTAGGCGTGCTGGTGGAGCATGCCGAGGGGCGCGAGCTGCTGCTCGAGCACGGCGCCCAGCTGCGCGCAGGCCGGGTGATCTTGCCCGAGGCGTTGGTGCGCGGGGCCCTGGCCACAGCGCCGGCCACGGTCACGCTCTTCGATCGGGCCGGGGCGCCGGCCATGGTGCTCGGCACCGGCCGCACCCACTTCGATCCCGGCTCGGCGGCGCTGCACCTGCTCGATCCGGCCACCCAGCGCCGCCGCGAGGTCACCACGGCCGACGCGGTGGCCCTGGCCCGCCTGGTGGACGGGCTGCCCAGCTACCACGCCCAGTCCACCGCCATCGCCCCCGGCGACGTGCCCCGGGAGGTCTGCGACCGCTATCGGCTCTACCTGGCCCTGCGCTACGCCGTGAAGCCCGTGGTCACGGGCACCTTCGTCAAGCAGGGCTTCGCCCCCATGCGGGCCATGCTGGCAGCGATCCGGGGCGGCGAGCAGGCCCTGCGGGACAAGCCCCTGGCCATCTTCGACTGCTGCCCCAGCCCGCCCCTGAGCTGGAGCGACCTGACCTGCGACGCGCTGCTGGGCTGTGCCCGCGCGGGCATCCCGGCCCAGCTCATCTCCATGCCCCTGGCCGGCGCCACCGCCCCGGTGACCCTGCGGGAGTGCGTGGTGCAACACTGCGCAGAGTGCATCAGTGGTGTCACCCTGCATCAGCTGGCCAGCCCCGGCGCGCCCATCATCTATGGCGGCTGCCCCTCGAGCTTCGACATGCGCCACGGCACCACCACCATCGGCGCAATGCAGACCGCCATGATCGACGTGGGCTACGCCCAGGTGGGCAAGCACCTGGGGCTACCGGTGCAGGCCTACATGGCGCTGTCCGACGCCAAGGTCCCCGACTACCAGGCGGGCATGGAGTCGGGCATCGGAGCGGTGCTGGCGACCCTGGCCGGCATCGATCTGGTCTCGGGACCCGGCATCCTGGACTTCATCCTCACCCAGAGCATGGAGAAGCTGCTGCTGGACCACGAGGCCTGCACTCAGGCCCTGCGCCTGCAGGCGGGCATGGCCACCCACGAGACCGACCTGCTCGGGCTGTTCGGGGCGCTGGTGGACAAGGGCTCTCTCCTGGCTCACCCTCACACCCGCCAGCACTGGCGCAGCGAGCTGGGCGTGGCCTCCCCCGTGCTGGACCGCGGCAGCTACGGTGACTGGGAGCTGGGCGGCGGGCTGTGGGCCCACGACCGCGCCGCCCAGCAGGTCACCAGGCGGCTGGCCAAGGATCGGGTCCCCTCGCGGGACCCGACGATCGCCGCGGCGCTGGACGAGCTGATGCTGGCAGAGCTACGTGCCTGCGGCGTGAGCGCGCTCCCCCAGACCTAGGGCCGCCCTCCGGTGGAGCCTCCATGTTTCGTCTCCGTCGCATCGCTGACGTGGTCGTGCCACGAGACCGCGTCCAGATCGGGCGAGTGCAGCAGCTGCTGCGGGAGCGCTTCGACCAGGTGCGCCCGGAGGACATCGACAGCCTGCCCGACAAGCTCCAGGACCCCTTTCGCTTCCGCTTTCGAACCGTCCTGCTGGTGGCCGAGGGCCCCGCGGATGCGCTGCTCGGGTGCGCGATCCTGCTGCACGAGCCTACGCTGCGCTTCTGCTTCCTGGACTTCGTCGCCACGCCACAGGCTGGCACGGGCCGAGGGGTGGGTGGCGCCCTGTACGAGCGTGTGCGGACCGAAGCCCGACACCTGGGAGCCCGCGGGGTGTTCTTCGAGTGTCTCCCGGACGAACCCGCGCTGTGCACCGACGCGGCCACGCTCCGAGAGAACCGCGCCCGGCTGACCTTCTATGAACGCTTCGGCGTTCGGCCCATCACGGGTACGGCCTACGAGACCCCGCTGAGTCCCGAGGACGACTGCCCGCCCTTCCTGGTGTTCGACGACCTGGGATCAGGGGCGCCTCTTCGGGCCCATGCTGCGCGAAAGATCGTGCGGGCCATCCTCGAGCGCAAGTACGCGTGGCTGTGCCCGCAGGACTACATCGACCGCGTGGTCGCGTCGTTCCGGGACGATCCCGTCTCCCTTCGGCCCCCCCGCTACGGCGCCGGTCAGCCCGTCCCAGCCCGCTCCGACATCCCGGCGGACGAGCGGATCGCGCTGGTGGTCAACGACCAGCACGACATCCACCATGTGCGGGTGCGGGGCTACGTCGAGGCGCCCGTCCGCATCGCCTCCATCCTGTCTCGGCTGGAGCCCACCGGGCTGTTCGATCCTGTGCCAGCTCGCCACTTCGGACGGGAGCACATCCTGGCGGTGCACGACCGTGGGTGGGTGTCCTACTTCGAGCGCGTGAGCAGCTCACTGGGCGAGAAGGACAGCGTCTATCCCTACGTCTTCCCCCTGCGAAACGTGGCGCGTCCGCCCAAAGATCTGAGCGTCCGCGCGGGCTATTACTGCATCGATACGTTCACCCCGCTGAACGGCAACGCCTACAAGGCGGCCCGGGGGGCGGTCGATGCCGCCCTGACGGCGGCTGGGGAGGTCCTGGCTGGACGGCGGCTCGCCTATGCGTTGGTGCGTCCGCCGGGGCACCACGCCGAGCGACGCACCTACGGCGGGTTCTGCTACTTCAACTCCGCGGCCATCGCGGCCCAGCGCTTGAGCGCGATCGGGCGCGTCGCCATGCTCGATCTCGACTACCACCACGGCAACGGCCAGCAGGACATCTTCTACGAGCGGGCCGACGTGCTCACCGTCTCGATCCATGGTCACCCCCGGTTCGCCTACCCCTACTTCAGCGGCTTCTCCAACGAGCTTGGCAGCGGTCCAGGGGTTGGAGCCAACCTGAACCTGCCCTTGCCCGAGCAGGTGGATGGCGAGGCCTATGCGGTGGCCCTGGACAAGGCCCTCGCTGCGGTGCGCGCCTTCGAGCCAGGCTTCCTCGTGGTCTGCCTGGGCCTGGACACCACCCGCGGTGACCCCACGGGGACCTGGTCGTTGCGTCCCGAGGACCATCGTCGCAATGGGCGGAAGGTGGGTTCGTTGGGTCGCCCGGTGGTGGTGGTCCAAGAGGGCGGCTACCGCACCCGCACCCTGGGAGCGGCGGCGGCGGGCTTCTTCCAGGGCTTGTACGAGGGAGCCCGCGCACGCTTGGCCGGGAGTCCAACCCCATCCTCCACGGCCCGGCGCGCTCGCCCCCCTCGCGGCCAGCAGCGCCGAGAGGAGTGACCGACTGCTGCGCGCGCGGCTGTCAGGGCAGGGTGGGCTTTGGCTGGCTGCCAGGCTCGACGCGACGCTGACGGCGTCCGCGGACCGGGCCACACTCGATGCCGCCTGGCCTCTCGCTGCTCGGCGCCCTGGCGAGAGGCGGCGCGTGCGTCAGTCCAGCTCGAGGGTGACCCGCCCAGCCCAGGCGCGCTGGACGTCACCGGTCCGGCAGTAGGCCTCGACGGCCGCCGTGGCGTCTTCCTCGAGGGTGAAGCTGCCATGGTCGGCGCCGTTGAGCCGCACCGCGATCGTGTCTCCCGCTGCCCCGCTGGCGGGTCCGGGGGGGCCTGCCATCCAGTACAGATCGAGGGTTCGCACACCAGTGGCCTCGAGCTCGACGGTGGAGCCCACCCAGCTGGCGTCCACCACCGCCGGTGGTGGCTCGGGGTACATGTCCACGCTGTCGCTCACGGCGGCGTCCACCGCCGTGGCCCGCAGCCAGTACGCGCCCGTGTTTCGGGGGCTCTTGATGGCCTTGTGCACTCGGGTGGGCTGCAGGGAGCGCTGGCGCTCGAGCAGCCAGTCCACCATCAGGGCGTAGTCTCTGTAGAACATGGTGCCGTGGCCTTCGCCCTCGTAGCGCCAGTACTCCACGTCGAAGCCCCAGCCCTCGAGCATGGCTACGGTCTCGTCGACGTCCTCCACCGCGCACAGCTCGTCCTCGGTGCCGTGCACCGCCAGGATCCCCACATTCTCGAGGTTCTTCCACAGCTGCTCGTCGTAGCCGGCGGTGCCCGCCGAGACGGGCAGGATGGCGGCCCAGCGGTCCGAGATCTGGATGCCGTGGCTCCACGCGGCGTTGCCCTCGGCGCTCATGCCCCCCACATAGATGCGTGATGTGTCGATGTGGTATCGCTGCGCCAGCTCGGCCAGGGCACCGCCCACCAGCTCGAGGTGGTCCTGGTAGGCGGCCACGAGGGCGAAGTCGGGGTTGTAGTAGACATCGTTGTAGTAGCCGTCTTCGCCCAGCTCCGTGTAGAGCGTGTTGAAGTAGTTGTCCTGGAAGAAGAACATGGGCTGGTCGAGCCGGTTGGCCATGAAGGGCAGCGTGCGGTTGTCCTGCACCGAGTCCACCGGGTGGCCTGGGTCGAGGTACAGGGGCAGCGGCTGCGTGGGGTCGGCGCTGTAGTCCTCGGGTACGTACAGGCTGTAGGTGAAGTCGAAGTCGTCGAGCAAGGAGGTCTGCAGCCCCACCGCGGGCATGGAGTGGCCGTGGCTGACCCCTGGGGTCCAGTCCGCGAGCTTCAGCTCCCGGTCGAGGTCCAACAGCAAGGCCCGGATCGTGGCGGGCTCGGCGCCCTCGAGGGTGGCCAGGCTGTCTGGGTGGCAGTCGGCATCCACCACGGTGCGCAGATCCTCCAGGCTGACTTCGGTCCAGCCCGGATCGAGCCCCGTGTCATCGGCCGCGGGGCAGCCTGGCAGCAGGGCGGTCGACAGGAGGACGGGGACGACGCATCTCATAGCGGCTCCGGCTCAGGGGCGACTCATGCTCTATACTATCCAGGTCCTTGCCCTGGGGAGCCTGCCATGCGTCGCTGTGTCCTCGCCCTCGTCGCCCTCGCCCTGACCGCCTGCCCGGGCGAGCCCGATCCCGACAAGGACGACACGGAGCCCGGTGTCGATTCGCCTGTAGACACCATGATCCCACCGCCAGCCCCCGGCCCCGAGTTCGACGCCTACTGCGGCGACCAGGACTGGCAGGGCAGCCTGGAGGCCGCTGTGGTCCACGAGCTCAGCGGCGGATGGAGCGGCAGCTACACCACCCTCGACCCCGGCACCCTGTTCACCATGAAGTTCATCCCGCCTCACCCCTTCGAGGTGACGGGGGTGCGGGTGGGCTTCGCGGGTGACGACGGCCCGGTCAAGATCCGCCTGGTGCGGGCCTTCGGGCGCACCTACCCCGACCTGGATCGCGACGACGCCGACCTGATGCCACCCATTGAGGCCGTGGCCGACATCCAGGCCGCCGACGGGCTGGTGGACTTCCCCTTCGGAAGCCAGGGCGTCTACCTCGAGCCCACCCAGCACTACATCCTGGTGGTGGAGCAGGTCGATGGCGGCCCCGGTCCCACCACCGAGACCCTGGGCGACGAGGGCTCGTCCCGCGGGTTGATCTTCCTGCCGGGTGACGAGAACGCCTACGGCATGGACGGCAACTTCCGCATGGAGCTGATCGGCAACCAGTTCTGCGCCTGGGAGGACGGAGAGCGCTGGTTCGACGAGGACCAGGACGTGGCCTTCGCCTCGGGCGGCTCGTCCCGTATCGGCGTGGTGGACGTGGACGGAGACGGCCACGAGGACGTCTACACCATGAGCGGCGGCCCTCAGGTCTACCTGGGCGACGGCGCAGGGAGCTTCGAGCACCGCGACGGCATCTGGCCCGAGCAGGCCAGCTACGCTTCTCACGTGGTCTTCGCCGACGTGGACAACGACGGCGACCAGGACGCCTTCTTGGGCCCCTACGTGGGCGCCGATGACGACGACGACGGCACCACCAAGGCCGAGGGCGACTGCAACGACGCCAACCCCGACGTGGAGCCTGGCGACGACGAGATCGACGGCAACGGCCTGGACGACGACTGCGACGGCGTGGTCGACGATGGGCTGGACGACAGCGACGCGGACGGCGACGGCTGGAGCATCCTGCTGGGAGACTGCGACGACACATGCGACACGACACATCCCGGCGCGGATGAGGTCAAGGACAACATGGACAACGACTGCGACGGCGAGGTGGACGAGCACTACGCCAACCGCATCGCGCTGAACGACGGCAGCGGGGTCTTCGCGATCCTCGAGGGCTCGGGGGTGGAGGTGGTGGACCACAGCACCACCGCGGCCTTCGGAGACGGCAACGGCGACGGCGCCCTGGACGTGTACTGGGGCAACTGGCTCGAGCACTACCCCGACGACCCGGCCACCCCGGACCGCTACTTCGAGGGCATGGGCGACGGACGCTTCGTGGACGCCCAGGAGGCCGCCGGGCTGACCATGAGCAGGGACCTGTCCTGCTACGGCGTGCTGTGGAACGACTTCGACAACGACGGCTGGCAAGACATCTTCGTGGGCAACTACCACCTGTACGACAACCAGCTGTGGCGGAACCAGGGCGACGGCACCTTCGAGAATGTGGCCGGCGAGGTGGGCGTGGATCACGACGATGTGCCCAGCGACTACAGCCAGTACCCGGGAGGCCACACCTACGGCGGCGACTTCGGTGACATCGACAACGACGGCGACATGGACATGTACATGTGCAACCTGGCCCACCCCCGCACCATGCCCTGGAGCGATCCCAGCATGTTCGTGGTCAACGGGGGCGAGCCGGACTTCGTCTTCGACAACCTGAAGTCGGAGTACGGCTTCATCTACGACGAGGGCGACGTCAACGCGACCTTCGCCGACTTCGACAACGACATGGACCTGGATCTGGCCGTGGCCAGCCTGTACACCAACCACTACTCGCGCCTGTATCGAAACGACGGCGAGGCGGGCTTCACCGACGTGACCTACCAGACGGGCACCGCGGTACACGACTCGGTGAGCGTGGTCTGGGCGGACGTAGACGAGGACGGCGACCTGGACCTGTTGACCGCCGACCGCTCGGGCGCCCCCTACCTGCACCTGTTCGAGAACCGGGTGGGTCAGGACCACCACTGGCTGCAGCTGGAGCTGGTGGGCGTCACCAGCAACCGGGACGCCCTGGGTGCCCGGGCCACCCTCGAGGCTGGCGGGGTGAGCCAGATCCGCGACGTGCGATCGAGCGGCGGCCACAGCACCAACCAGACCAGCCGTGTCGTGCACTTTGGCTTGGCAGACAACACCAGCATCGACAGCCTCGCGATTCGCTGGCCGGCGGGCGCGGGCAGCGAGACCGTCAGCGGCCTCGAGGTAGACCACCGCTACCGGGTCGTGCAGGGCAGCGGCGTGGGTGAGCTGATCTTCTGAGGCCCAGCCCCCGGGTCGCCCCGGGGAGCGCAGGCGGTGAGGTGCCCGTGGAACTCGTCTCCATCTTCCTGTCTGGCTTGGCTCAGTGCCTGCTGGTGCTGGCGGGCGCCCTGGTGGGCGCGGGGGCGACCGTCGCCATCTGGTACACGGTGCCCGCCTACGCCGAGCTGCTCTCGGGGGAGCACTCGCCAGGGGTGCGCTTCTCGGCCCTGGGATCGCCTGCGCTGTTGCTGGTGGCGGCGCTCATCCACGGCGCGCTGGGGACGGGGTTCTGGGAGGAGTTGCTGTTCCGTGGCGTGCTGGCTCGGCGGCTCATGGCCTGGCTGGGCTTCGTCCCGGGAAACGTCTTGCAGGGCGTGCTGTTCACCGCCATGCACAACGGGCTGGTGGCGCTGACCCTGCCAGGGGCCGGGCTGGCGCTGCAGATCTGCACGGCAGCCTCGACTTCTTCACGGTGCTGACGGTGGCTGCGCTGCTGCAGTTGGCTGCCGCGAGCTGACACCGATGTCGCGCTCTGGCGGCAGGGCGGGAGAAACCCCGGAACGTTGCTCGAGAAAGCGCAGGGGGTACGCTACCAACCGGCCAGGGCTCGCGCTGGCATGAGTTCTGCAGCAGCACACATCATCCCCTGCCACTCTCCGGAGAAGATCATGTCCACGCCCCAGAGCCCCCTCGTCTTGACCAGCCTCGCCGTCGTCATCGCCACCTTCGCCACCCTCATCGCCTCCGGCTGCGGTCTGGTTGGCCCCAGCGCCGAGATCACCGCCGGCTCCTGTGAGGGCAGCCCCTACGAGAAGGACATGGACACGGGCTCCAGCGAGCCCGAGACCACCTTCGGGGCCACCGCCGACGGCGACGACATCGTCATCGCCATCGACAACCTCACCGCCAACTGCTGCCCCAGCCCCGGCGCGGACATCGTCATCGACGGCGCCAACATCGCCGTGGACTTCCAGGATGTCACCAGCGACGAGGCCTGCAACTGCATGTGCGTGATGGACTTCGAGATCGTGGTCCCCGGCGTGGGCCCGGGCAGCTACACCATCGATCTGGACTACAACGGCGGGGATCTGGACACCCTCGAGGTCACGGTCCCGTAGCGCCCCGATAGACTGGGGTCATGCCCTACGAACAAGGCCCCATCCGCCCGCCCTCTGAGGCCCGCTCCCTGCTGGTGCGGGTCTCGCGCAACTGCCCCTGGAACCGCTGCGCCTTCTGCCCGGTGTACAAGGGCGCGCCCTTCTCCCTGCGCTCGGCCGACGAGGTGCTGGCGGACCTGGACGCCATGCGGGATCAGCTGGGCGACCGCTACCGCACGGCCTTTCTGCAGGACGCCGATCCCCTCTCCACCAAGCCGGCGGAGCTGGTCAGGATCCTCGAGGGGCTGCGGCGGCGCTTTCCATCCGTGCAGCGGGTCACCGCCTACGCTCGCTCCCGCTCCCTGGCGCGGCTGCCCCGCGAGGACCTCGAGGGGTTGAAGGCCGCGGGCCTGGATCGGGTGCATGTGGGGCTCGAGAGCGGCTGCGATGCGGTGCTCGGGCTGGTGAGCAAGGGGGTGAGCCGGGAGCAGCAGATCCGGGGCTGCCGCGAGGCCCTGCAGGCCGGCTTGGAGCTGTCGGTCTACGTCATGCCTGGGCTGGGAGGGGTGGAGCTCAGCCGGGCCCACGCCGAAGACACCGCCACGGCCATCGCCGCCATCGGCCCCCACTTCGTGCGCCTGCGCACCACCGTGGCCATGCCGGGGACGCCCCTGCACACCCTGCAGGAGCAGGGATGCTGGCGGCCCCTGAGCGACCTGGCCACGCTGGGCGAGCTACGCCGCTTCCTGGCGGGGCTCGCCGGCGTACACACACGCCTCGAGAGCGACCATGTGTTGAACCTGCTGATGGAGCTGCGCGGGGATCTTCCCCGGGAGCTGTCCGATCTGCTTGCCCTCATCGACGGCTTCCTGGCCTGGCCCCTGCGCCGCCAGCAGCGGTACGCCATCGCCCGCCGAGCCGGGTGGTGCATGTCCCTGACCCACTACGAGCACCTGGGCCTCGAGGGACAGGCCGAAGAAGCCCTGCTGGACCTGGAGACACAGGGGCGAGACATGGAAGATGTGTTGGCCCAGCTGCGGGCGAGGACGATGTAGGGGAGGGCTCGGCGCCCCCCCCCCGCCGCCGGGTCACGCCACGGTGATCCCTGCCTCATCCACCACCTCGCCGATACACGCGGCCTGGGGGTGGTGGGGCGTGAGCGCGGCCAGCAGGGAGTCGAGCCGATCCGGGGCCACGGCCATGAGCAGCCCGCCGCTGGTCTGCGGATCGAACAGCAGCATGCGCGAGGCCTCGTCCAGGGCGTCTGTGAAGCCGACCTTGGGCTGGTAGTAGCCCTGGTTGCGGAACGCGCCGCCGGCGAAGGTGCCCTCCTGGGCCCAGCGCCCAGCCTGGGGCAGCAGGGGGATGGCGTCGAAGCTCAGGGCAGCCCCGACCCCCGAGGGCTCCAGCATCTCGAGCATGTGGCCCGCCAGGCCGAAGCCCGTGATGTCCGTGGCGCTGCGCACGCCGTGGGCCCGACCCGCCTGGGCCGCGGCGCCGTTGAGCTGGCGCATGGCCGCCACCACCGGGGCCAGGCCGTCCTGGGAGAGCAGGCCCCGTTTGTTGGCGGTGGTGAGCAGACCGGAGCCGATGGGCTTGGTGAGCACCAGCTTGTGGCCTGGCTTCAGGCCGCCCTTGGTCATCAGCGTGTCTTCGGTGCCTATGCCGACCACGGCCATGCCGAAGACCGGAGACTTGTTGTCCATGGTGTGGCCGCCGGCGATGACCGCGCCGGCCGAGCGCACCTGCAGCGCGGCGCCCTCGAGGATGCGCGCGCCCACGTGGGGCGGCATGTCGGCGGGGAACAAGGCGATGTTCAGGGCCAGCACCGGGTCGGCGCCCATGGCCCAGACGTCGGACATGGCGTTGGCCGCGGCGATGGCGCCGAAGTCAGCGGCGTCGTCCACCACGGGTGGGAAGAAGTCCAGGGTGACCACGGCCACGCGGCCGCCGCCCAGACGGTACACCGCGGCGTCGTCGACCGCGCCCAGCCCCACGAGCACGTCGGGGTGGGCTGCGTCGGGGAACATGCCGATGAGGGGGCGCATGACCTGCGCCAGGACCTCCGGGGAGGTCTTGGCCGCTCAACCGGCACAGTCCGCCAGGCTGGTCAGCTTGGCGAAGTCGCGCTTGCTCATGGTGAGCTCCTGGTAGGTTCGGCCACCGCGGCCGACCTCACCTATACCCGGGCGTCGGCGTGCTGGCTGGGGACGCGCGCTCAGTAGCGCCGCAGGCTCATGCGGTCGTCGTCCAGCACCACCAGGGTGTAGACGCCGCCGTCCAGGGGGTCCACGGCGTAGTGCCGCCTGGGCCGTACATCCAGGTCACCGTTGGGGGGGCCGTGGGCGAGGGGACGCAGGGACCCCGGGCTCACCGCCACGAAGCGCACGGCGTCGGGGGCGGAGCCATCGCGGCTGTCGGTCAAGGCCAGCACCCACTCGCCCGAGCCTAGCAGCCCCACGGGGCGGGCGTCGACGATGTGAACGCCGGGGAGCGCCAGGGGATCGTGCCCGGGCCAAGCGGCGCTCCAGCTGCCGTTCGCCTCCGCCAGCCCCAGGCCCGCGCCCCAGGGGCTCTGCTGGCCTTCGCCCAGGGGAGCGCCGTCCACACCCTCGGTGCTCATCACCGCGCCGTCGCCGGACAGCTCGAGGGGTGTGCCCTGCCAGCGGGTCTCCTGCAGCATCAGCTCGCTGCCCTCTACATGCGCCAGGTGCTCCTGGCACAGCACCCACAGGCCGCCCGGTCCGGCGGCCAGGTCCACCCCGGGGGAGGGAAGCCGCAGGCTGGTTCCGTCGCCCTTGACCAGGCGATCCGACAGCAGGAACCAGGGCTCGCCCCCCAGCACCGCGAAGGCCCGGGGTCCGGCGCACTGGGCGCACAGGGCGGGGGGCTCGAAGTCGGCGTAGGAGCCATGCCATGCCTCGTCGCCGGGCACGGGGATGCGGGTCGTGCCCGCGACGACCGCGGCGATCAGGATCAGGGCCCAGCGCAAGGGCTAGAGCCCGAAGTGGGTCACGGGGTTCTGCCGCGCGCCCTTGGCGTCCTTGACCTCGAGGTGCAGGTGGTCACCGGTGCTCGAGCCGCTCGAGTTGACGTGGCCCACCACGTCACCGGCCTGCACCTTCGTGCCCACCTTCATGTCGGCGTAGTCCTTCAGGTGGGCGTAGGAGACCACCCGCCCGTCATCCATGGTCAGCTCCACGAAGCGTCCGTACCCTCCGGCCCAGCTGGCGAAGGTGATGGTGCCGGCGCCCGGCGCGAGGACGTCGCTGCCCCGGCTCATGGCGAAGTCGGTGCCCGTGTGGAACTTGCGCTTGCCGCTGATGGGGTGGGTGCGCCAGCCGTAGCTCGAGCTGACGCGGGTGCCCCGGGGCACGGGCAGGGCCGTGTCGGTGGCGGCGGCCGCGGCCAGATCATCCACCACGCACTGGCCGCCGGCCCCCGTGCAAGGGGGCTTGGCGCTGGCGGGGGGCGCCAGGAGCAGCAGGGCGGCGAGCAGCAGGTGGGGCATGGGACCTCCGTGCAGGTGGGATGCAAAGAGGGTGCCAGCGCTACGCGGGCGAAAGTCGAGGTTGGACCGTTGGCGGTGCGGGGCAGAGGGGCCCCAGTGGGGCGCGGACGCCCCCCAGGCGATGCCCTGGTCACGTCGCGGCGGCCAAGCTCCGGCACACCTGGCAGCCCGCCCGCTGACCTCGGATCTCCCCCATCAGCTCCCCCAGGGGGCGCTGGCGGATGTCGCCGATGCCGTCGCGCAGGAAGGGGCAGGACATGACCTGGCCGGTGGGGCTGATGTAGACGAACTCCTGGCCCCCCACGCAGCCGCGGCGGGCCTCCCAGGCGTCGGGGGAGTAGGCCAGGGGGCGGTGGCGCCAGGTAGGGTCGCGGCGGGTGGCGGCGGCGCGCTCCTCGATGCGCATCAGCTCGTCTACGGGCAGGGGCTCGAGGCTGTCGTCGCCGGCCACGGGGTGGGGCGAGTTGAGGCTGACGAAGTGGGCGCCGATCTCGCCCATGTGGATCGTGAACTCCTCGAGCTTGCCGGGCTCGAGCAGCGCGGGCCCCACCATGCAGTTCACGCCCACCACCAGGCCCACGCTGCGGCAGGTGGCGATGGCGCGGCATGCCTCGCCCCAGGCGCCCTCGCGGCCCTTGACGGCGTCGTGGGCCGCCTCGTCCAGCCCGTCGATGGAGATCATCACGCCGCGCAGGCCAGCCGTGGCCAGCGCGCCCATGGCACCGGGCTCCATGCCGTAGCCGGTGGAGACCACCCACACCCCCAGCCCGGGCTCGGCCTGGATCAGGGCGGGCAGGTCGGCCCTGCGCAGCATGGGCTCGCCCCCCGAGAGGAAGACGTTGTGTACGCCTTCCCGAGCCAGATCCCGCATGGCCTGGACCAGCAGATCGGTGGAGAGGAGATCCTCGGGGCCGTGGTCCTGCTTGTTGTAGCAGTGGGGGCAGCGGTGGGGGCAGCGGGGCGTGATGCAGAGCATGGCCAGGGACAGGGGCGCCAGCTCGGGCCCGTGCAGGGAACGCATGTCATCCAGCAGGTGGTCCACGAAGGCCTGGCTGTCCAGGGGGGGCAGGGCCGGGATGCCGAAGGTGCGGCCCCGCAGGCGCAGGTAGCGGTTGCCACCCCCATGGGGGATGGCGCGCTCGTCGGCCAGGTAGCGGCGCAGGCGCCCGGACCCTTCTCGCAGGCCGTAGCGGCGTCGCAGGGCCCGGCTCACGCGCAGGTAGAGCCCCATGTCGAAGACCAGCTTTTCGGGGCCGGAGAGCCAGCGTGGGGTGTCGAACACGGAAGCACCGCGGGTGGAGGGGAGAGGGAGTATAGCCGCGCACTGGCCCGTGGTGGAACGGGACGTGTCAGTGGGTCCTCTCCCGAACGTCCAGTCTTCGGTAGGCCGGCATGGCATGGCATGGCATGGCTCGCCGCGAGTGGTCGTCGCGCTTGGGATTGGTTGTGGCAACAGTGTGATGTTCTTCACGGCTGTGAGACGATCGAGAGCTTCATCCAAGAGGGTTGCGCTTTCTTCGAATTCGATCTACGGTCTTCGCGTGGTGGCAACAATGCCCCACGGCAACAAGATGACGCACTCATGAAGCAATATACCCCCCCCCCAATGCTGTTAATCGACTGATCGTCCTGTTTGGATTGTCCTTGGCCCTCGCTACGCCAGGGATCGCGTTGGGTGCGGACTGTCCTGTCTTCTATGGTGATTCTTCCACGAACTGCGACTCGATCTGCGGCCTGGTCTCCGGCGCTTGGACCTGCGATGTCAGCGGGGCGTCCACCATGGGCAAGGCGGTGATGGTCCAGGACTACTCGGGCGATCACGACTATGAGGCGTGGGGCCACGTTGATGGTGATACGTTCTGCTGTGCCATCGACGACACCAACCCCATCACGGCCTTCGAGATCATTGGCAGCGACGCTGCCGATCAGCTCCACTTCACCTGGAACTCGAACACCGACAATCTGTTGCCCGCCGGTGTGTCGTCGATCACCGCAAAGATCAGGGGTGCAGGGGACGATGACTTGATCACAGGCTCGGACTACGGCGGCGCCGGCTATGCCGAGACGCTCGAGGGCGGGGCCGACGACGATACCATTCTGGGCAACCGTGGTGACGACATCCTGAATGGGGATGCTGGGGCCGACACGATGCTCGGCGGAGCCGGGGTCGATACGATGGACGGCGGCGCAGGTGATGACACGATGCTCGGAGGGAACGACGACGATACGATGGACGGCGGTGCGGACGACGACGGGATGTCCGGCGGTGAAGGTGACGACACCATGGACGGGGGGACTGGGAGCGACTCGCTGTGTGGCAATGGCGCGATATCAGGGGATATTCTCACCGAGAGTTCCGCGGACGGCGCCGTCGACTATCTCTGGGGTGCGGTCAGCTCCGACGAGGAGTATTGCTTCGAAGCGAGCACCTACTGGAGCGGGAACCCGACCATCAACACCTGCACTGGGAACACCGAACTCGACGATCCGCCCGCGGGCTGCCCATAGGAGCGACCGATGACCCGTCACCATCAGGGGTTCGTTGTCGCGGTGCTCATGGGGGTGTCGGTCGGCTGCTCGGAGCAGCAATTGGTGCCCCGGGACTCACGTCCGTCGTCCTCGAACGATAGCGAAGAGGACCCGGACGTGCTCTGTGATCTCCCCCAGGCCGATCTCGCGCTCGAGGTCTGCGATGGTCAAGACAACGATGGTGACGGGTTGGTCGACGAGGGCTTTGGAGATCTCGATGGCGACGGCACGGCGGACTGTGTCGACGGCGCCTGTGAAGTCAGCGGCGAGCTGGAAGGCGAGGATCTCGGAGAGACCCACAGCTGCGAACTCGAACTCACCCCTCCCGTGGAACCCTGGGCCCTCGAGCGGGTCTGGGAGTCAACCTATGAGCTGGGTGGCTGTATGCAAGGCACCGTCATCTTCGACGCCGATGGTGACGACGTCTCGGATGTGGTCTGTTCCAGTGGGCAGGAGATCGTAGCGCACAGTGGGGTGGACGGGCAGATCTTGTATGCCTTGCCCTGCGGAGACTACTTCACCGACCTCGCTGCGGCCGACGCCGATGGCGACGGACGCTGGGAGTTGTACAGTGTGTGCGTCAACGATGCTCACCAGCCCCATGCCGTGAGCTGGGACGCTGACGGAGTGGAGCGCTGGCGCAGGCCCTTGGAGCTCGCCAACTTCTTCTGGACCCACATGCTCTCGGTCGAAATCGCAGATCTGGAGGCGGACGGTGAGCCGGAGCTGATCACCAACCTTCAGATTATCGACGCCGCCACGGGAGGGGGGGGGCCGGCTCTGCTGGCCGATTCATTGGACGAATGCGTCCATCAGCGTGGCCTGGCCATTGGCCAACTCGATGGTCACGGGCCGCTGGAGATCGTCTCGGGCCATCGAGCCTGGCGTAGTGACACGAGCCCCCTGTGGACTGCAGGGCCAGCATCTTGGTTGGGTGGTCAGCAGGTGCCCGTGCTGGCCGCCCCCCTTGGCGACGACAGCCCCATGGTGTTCATGTGCTCGGGCGACGACTCCTGCCTGGTGGTAGACGCCAATGGGGTAGAGCAGGCGTCCATCACATTGGACCTGCCCGGCCACCCGGGCGGTGCCTGTGCGGCTGACATCGATGGTGATGGTGAGATGGAGTTCGTCCAGGTGTCCTATTCCGAGGTGTTGGCGTTCGAGCTGGACGGCAGCCTGGCCTGGTCGGTGGAAAACCACGACCCGGGTGGGATGACCGGCTGCACGACCTTCGACTTCGATCTGGATGGTGCCAAGGAAGTGGTGCACAGCAACGACGAGGCCATCCGAATCCTCGACGGTGCCACCGGCGCAACGCTGTGGGAGGACACGGACTGGGTATCCAACACGGTCCTCGACGTGCCTCGTGTCGCGGATCTGGACGGCGACGGATCAGTGGAGCTGATCGTGCCCAACAGTGGCGGGCCGGGTTGGGGCTACCCGGCTGTGCGCGTGTACCGCAACGCCAACCGGGACTGGCCCCCCGGCAGCCGCATCTGGCCGTCGGCCACATGGTCTGGGACCAGCCACTACGCCGACGGCACCATCCCCCGTGTACCCGCCATGCCCTGGGCCACCACCCGGGTCTGGCGTGGCCAGCCCGAGACCTTCGTCACCGGCTCGGACCTGCACGCCGAGGTGATGGACCACTGTGTCTCGTCCTGCGGTGAAGACGGCATGGTGCAGGTGGTGGTTCGCCTGGTCAACGGCGGTCCAGAAGAGGTCCGCGCACCTGTGCCTGTCTCTGTCTACACCCTGGCGTCGGACGGCTCGCGCACGCTGCTCGAGACCGTCACCTTCGAAGAGTACCTGCTCGTCGGTCATGCCTCTGCCGGCATCACCCTCAGCTTCAACACTGGACAGGTCCAGCCGCAACTGCTGCTGGTGGCCGGCGACGATGGCACCGGGGAGATCGCGGTGGACGACTGCGACCCCAGCGACAACGAGACCACCTGGGTGCTCGGAGAGTGTTCGTCCTGATTCGGGGCGACCTGCGACGTGTCAGCGCCCCCGTTCTTCATCCAGCGCCAACCCCGCGCGGGCGTGCAGGCTCTGCAGCTCGGCCTGGTCGGGGAACAGGCGCGCCACCGGGCGCACGGTGCGGACGGCCTCTGCGTTGCGGCCCACCTCGAGCAGGCAGTCGGTGAGCACCGCCCGCAGCGGCACATGGTAGGGGTCCAGCCGCACGGCGTCCTGCAGGCGCTCGATGGCGCGGTCGGCTTCTCCCTGGGCCCACAGCACCTGGGCCGAGGTGGACATGGCCCACACCGAGCCGGGCTGCTGGATCAACGCCCGCTCTGCGTAGTCGCTGGCTTCGTCCAGGCGGCCATCGGCCAGGGCCAGCTCGGCCCGGGTGAGCAGCAGCTCGGCGTGGTCCGGGTAGATGTCCAGCCAGGTCGCGGCCAGCAGATCGGCCTCGGTGCGGTCACCGCGGCCCATGGCAGCGCGCACCAGGCCCGACATGGCCTCGGGGGAGGCGGGCTGGATGTCCATGGCTTCCTGGTACCAGCCCTTGGCCTCGGTCCAGTCGCCCATGCTGGCGGCGAGGTCTGCCAGCTGCAAGGCCACGGTGGCCGAGGGGGAGCGCATGAAGAGGTCGGTGAAGCGCTGGCTGGCTTCGTGCATGTTGCCCCGGCGCCGGGCCAGCTGCGCCCGCAGCAGGTCCACGCCGAAGGTGTCCGGCAGGCGCTCGTCCAGGCGGTCGATGATGCGCTCGGCCACCCCTGGGGGCGCCGAGGCGATGGCCTGTCTGGCCCGCCAGGTCAGGGGCACGATGTCGATGACATCGCGGGGATCGATCTCTCCGGCTTCGGAGACCAGATCGCCGCCGACGTAGCCGAGGGCTTGCAGCTGAGCCAGGGCCGTGGGGTCCAGGGATGCCTCGGGCGCCAAGCCTGGCTCGAGGGCGGCGGTGAAGTCGGCCAGCATCCTCGCTTCGTCCCCGGGCTCCCAGCCGTCCTGGGGCTCGAAGTCCACGGCGTTGTCCGCGACGTCGTACCAGGCGCCCCAGCCGCCTTCCATGTACCGTCCGCTGGCGTCGGTGTAGGCCAGCAAGGGCGCGAGCCCCAGGCTGTACTGGCCGGTCAACGCCTCGGCGTAGGCGCGCTCGCTGCCCCCTTCGCGGAGGTCCCTGCCTTGCAGCTCGGGGTGGAGGTCCAGCCCCGCCAGGTTCAGCAGGGTGGGGGCGATGTCCACGTGGCTGACGGGATCTTCCACCCGGGTGCCGGGCGCGAAGCCGGGGCCGCGGGTGATGAGGGGTACGCGGATGGTGCCGTCGTGCAGCAGGAAGCCGTGGGTGCGCTCGCCGCCGTCTCCCAGGCCCTCGCCGTGGTCGGCGGTGACCACCACCCAGCTGTCGGGCCGGGCCTGGTCCCACCAGGTCAGGAAGCGACCGAGCTGGTGGTCGGTGTAGGAGATCTCGCCGTCGTACCGGGCCAGGTCGCAGGCATTGCGCTTGGCAGAGCGCTCTTCGTTGGGCTTCTCGGCCTCGAGGCCCTCGCAGGCGGGCTCGTCTGGATCGAAGGGCGGCGGTGGGTTGTAGGGCCAGTGGGGGTCGAAGAAGTGCAGCCACACGAACAGGGGGCCGTCGCCCATGCCGGGCAGGGTGGCCATGGCGTCGTCCACGACTTCGTCGCCCCGGCGCTGATCGCTCCAGTCCAGCTGGGTGGGCGGGCGCTCGAGGGGGTCGTGGTAGACGGCGAAGCCCTGGTCGAAACCCCAGCGGGCCTGGGTGGGGAAGGCCGAGGTGAACGCGGCGCAGGCGTAGCCCGCGTCGGTGAAGCGCTCGGCGAGGGTGATCTCCGACTCGCCCAGGTTGAAGTCGCCGTTGTCCCGCACCCCGTGGGACGGCGGGTTGCGGCCGGTGAGGATGGTGGAGTGGCTGGGGATGGTCAGCGGTGCGGTGCTGTAGGCTCGCTCGAACAGCACGCCTTGGTCCGCCAGCCCGTCCAGCGTGGGAGTGTGGGCCAGGGCGTAGCCGTAGGCGCCGATGTGGTCCGCGCGGGTGGTGTCGAAGGTGACCAGCAGCACGCTGGGGCGGTCGTCCACCCTGGGCGCGACCACCGGCGGAGGGGGCTCGGCGGCCGGCGGCTCGCTGGGTGGATCGCACGCGGTGGTCAGCAGGCCGAGCAGTGGGGCGATGGCGAGCCTGATCATGGGTGTCCTCCCTGCCAGGGTGGGCTCAGCCCCGCCCATGGATCCCTCGGGAGCGAGGGACTCAGCGCCCCTGTTCCCAGCCCTCGAGGGTGCCCGAGATGCGCCGGAGGCTGCGGGCGTCGGAGGCCTGTTCTTCGGGCTGACTCAGCAGGCGCAGCAGGGCCTGGTTGCCCGTGCTGAGCTGGCGGTTCATGGCGCTGAGCAGCAGCCGGCGGAACATGTCGCCCCGGGGCCCGGGATCGTCCACGATGCGCTGGTAGTGGTCGCGGTCCATGATGTTCACCCGCGCGGGGGTGAGGGCCAGGCAGGTGGCGCTGCGGCTCGAGCCGTCGATCAGCCCCATGTGGCCGAACATGGTGGGGGCTTGCAGCTGGGCCAGGTCTTGCTCGACGCCCAGGTAGTCGCGCATGCGGACCTGCACCTGACCCTCGAGCAGGAAGTACAGATCCTGGGAGGGGGCGCCCTCTTGGCAGATCAGGTCGCCGGGCTCGGCGCGGTGGGAGAAGCAGCCGTGGATGATCGCCTCGAGCTCGTGCTGCAGCTCGGGGCCCAGGGCGTGGCTGGCCAGCAGGAAGCGGGCGGCGTCGAGGGGGGTGCTCACAGGATGCCTCCCAGGATCTTGGCCAGGCGCTCGCGGAAGGACGCGCGGCCCCCGGACGGGACGTCCTGGGTGACGCTGGCCTCGGCCCGCTGTTGCTGCCACGCCTTGCGCATGGCCAGGTTGGTGGCGCGGATGCGACGGGCGCTGGTGGCCATCAGGTGTTGCTGGGCCAGGCACAGGGCGCGGGTGCCGCGGGCCTTGTCCAGGAAGTCGTGATCGATGAGCAGGGCCAGGCTGGGTACCTCGGCCAGCACCGTGGCGTTGCGCACGGAGCCGGGCAGGAACAGGCCGGACTCGCCCACCACCTCGCCCGGCCAGACATCGCCCACCGCGCGCGGGCCGCGATCCGTCGCGACCGAGACGCTGAAGCGACCGTCCAGCAGCAGCAGGGCGTAGTCGGCAGGATCGCCCTGGCCGAACACGGGCTGGCCGAGCTCGAAGTGGACCCGCGCGGCCATGCGCTCCAGCTCGGCGAGCTGATCGGGGGGAATGGAGCGGAAGGGGCGCAGGCCCTCGGCAGTGCTGGGCGCCATGGGGATCTCCTCGTCGTCCCGGTCTTAACCCGGCTGCCTGCGACGCTCGGCCGGGTCCTGCCGGAAGTAGCCCTGCAGCACCTCGTACAGCTCGGGCGCCTCGCGGCGCAGGCGCGCGCCCTGCTCGAAGAAGACCTCCACCGCCACGGCGAAGAACTCCTCCGGCGCGCTGGCCCCATAGGGGCGCAGCAGGCCGTCGCGCCCCCGGGCCAGGTCCCGCTGCAGGGCCTCGTACTCCTTCATCATCGTCCGGTACCAGCGCGGGTAGTCGGTGGGTGCCTCGAGGGGCGGGACGCCGTCGGCGGCGCCATCGAGCATGTCCAGCTTGTGGGCGAACTCGTGGTAGACCACGTTGTGGCCGTCGTGGGGCCGGCGCGCTCCCTGCAGCGCGGCGTCCCAGGACAGCACCACCGGCCCCCGCAGCCAGGCCTCGCCCAGGCGCTGGGATGGTTCCTGGGTGACCACGCCGCCGTCGAGCTGGCTGGGGCGTCCCCCCGTGTAGGTGTGCGGGTAGACCAGGATGTCGCGCACGTTTGGGTAGTAGTCGTGCTCGAGGCCCAGCAGCAGCATGGCGGCCTGGCCTGCGATGGTGAGCTTGATGCGATCGTCCAGCTCGAGGCCGGCGCAGCCCTGCCAGCGCTTCTCGGCCAGCATCACTCGTACGATGCCCTCGAGCCGCTCCCGCTCGGCGGGCTCCAGGGTGGGCCAGGGGCCCAGCTCGTGCTGCAGGATGGTACGCCAGCCTTCGGGGAAGGGCTCGGCCAGGAGCCGGGCGCGCTTGCGACGGGTGAGCCAGTGGAACATGCCAGCAGGCTATCCGCTCCGGCGCGGCTCGGTGCGCTCGGCGGCGGGTTGGTTATGGACCCCCCATGAAGCTCATCCCCCGCATGCGCCGTCCCATCCGTTCCATGCGCGCCCGCGTGGGCGATGACGACCCGCGCCTGTCCGAGCCGGAGCGGCGCACACCGGTCACCATGGACAAGCGCGGGGGCATGGCGCGCGACGACCGCGAGCCTTCCGGGGCCGTGTTCGGCCTGGGGTCCCGCTTTCGCCTGCCTCAGCACGGCGTGGATCACATCGATCTGGGCGCCGGGCCCGCGTCGCGTCCGTACCGCGTCACCGTCATCCAGAAGAGCCAGGCCCATCGTATGCTCGGCCTGCCGCTGCTGCGGCTCGAGGTCGTCGTGAAGCGCCGGGGCCAGGCCTACCGGGTGCTCGAGCCCAGCACCTCGCGCTTCCGCATGCGCTCGAAGGCCACGGCTGATGAGGGCACTGATCCGCGCTTCCACACCGCAGGGCGCGGCGGCCCCAAGGTCATGCTCGAGCCCGACGAGGGCGACGAGCGCTGAGCAAAAGCGGCCCACAGGCGCTGAGCGCCCATGGGCCGAGCTCGAGGGCCTAGGCCCTGGCTACTTGCTGGACTTGAGGGGCTTGCCTTCGGACTTCTCGGCGGTGCCGCCGGAGGTCTTGGTGTTGGCTTCCTTGGCGGTGCCAGCGGAGGTCTTGGTGTTGGCTTCCATGGCTTCGCCACCGGAGGTCTTCACCACCGGGCCGGCCGGGGCCGCGGCGGGGGCAGCAGCAGCGTCGCCTTCGGGGGCAGCGTCGCCTTCGGGGGCAGCGTCGCCTTCGGGGGCAGCGTCGCCTTC
>ERZ890953.222-NODE-222-length-33748-cov-6.017244_pt1 | contig 33748 bp, 26 predicted proteins | sample MGYA00521264_ERZ890953 | MGnify/ENA primary metagenome ERZ890953 (study PRJEB32303, sample SAMEA104408629) | aquatic metagenome | biome: Brackish water; feature: Chemocline; material: water | place: Baltic Sea | collected 2014-10-26T21:54:00 | depth 200 m ...
AATAACGATCAAAACTCATCTCGTAGGTGAGGTCTTGGAGCTGCTGCAGTTGCCCTGGGTCCAACAGCGGGTTGTCGCCAAATAAATTATCCTTCATGCGCGCCTTAATCCGCACTTCCGTGCTATTTACGCGGAAGTCGAGGATATCGGAAGTGAGCATATAAGCGCGCGCCCAGCCTGCAGGGTTTAGCCCATGCTCAAAAAATTCATCTACACTCATGCCCTCAGGTAAGAACGTGGACAAATCAACATCTGCGTCTTTGAGTGTATGCCAATAAATTTGCATCAGCTCTTCAAAGATTTTGATCTTTAGAGTTAGGGTCATGCCTTCAATGCCGATGCCCGCGGCTTTGACTTGGGCACCTAAAGCATCATCTTGGAACTCTGGGGTTAAATACAGTTGCTGGCCATCGGCAAGTACCTTGATGGCCATATCGATTTTTTCAAAACCGACGAACTGAGGTAGATCTGGCATTTCAACATGCAGCCAAATGTCTTCACGAAAATTTCGCAAATCCTGGTACTCCAGCTTCACTCCTAGTTGGATATCAAAGTCCAGCGCCATACCTTCTTCTTGCACATGCATAGCCACCTTGCCCTGCGCGCTGGTGCGGAACGCCGTGGAATCAGCAGACAACTGCGGCAGACTACCGATCCACTCGGTGTAGTTCTTCGGCGCCGCCTGGGGCCGAGCGCCAACCTGCAAGCCAGAAGCGGGCTGGCCAGAGTTCGCTTGCGGAACAGCACATGCACCGAGGGCGAAGAGGAGGAGACTGATGTGGATTTTCATGACTAAAAAAAAAGCGGGCGCCCCGGGTTTGGGGCACCCGCCGGGTGGAGCTTGGAGCGAACTAGAATTCGAGGTCTTCGTCGCTCTCTTCTTCCATCGGGCCCATCTGCGCCTTGATCATAGAAGTAAGATCGGTTACGACAACGCCCTCAGCAGCAGTGAAAGTGAAGCTGCCTTCTGGCCATTCGCTTACTTTGCCGGAATCGCTGACAGAAATCTTAGTCAAGCTACCTTCTGCGGAAACCTCAGCAGAATCCAAGAACCATGACTTGGCATCAAAAACCATGAAGCCGGAAACACCTTCTTGCTCGACGATAAAGCGGCGCTTACCTTCTACGCTGCCTTCTTCTTTTAGGCTCATTTTACCGATCATCTCGGCAGCCAAACCTTTCAGGGCACCACCATCGTTGATGTCGACCTTAGCCTGGGAGCCAATCATCTTCTCGGCAAATGCCAACTCAATTTTGACTGGGCCCGACATCATGCCGCCAGTCATTTTGGCCATGTCTGGAGAATTCACGTAAAGGTAAGTGCCATCGGCAACGACCGTGAAAGTTTGTGACACTGCGCCCTCAAATTCATCTTCCGTGGACATCGCGATGTCGAGCTGGAAATGCTTGACATCTAAAAACTGAACGCCAACGGTTACGTCAGCAGTCTTCTTTTCGCCTTCCAAAACTTGTACCGCGAAAGTGGACTTCCAAGAACCATCCAGAAGTGCGGATACGTGTTTGACAACGGCATCGGCCGCCGGGTTGGCAACAGTGGCAACGGTGGCAGGAGCTGGTGCCGCGGTTTCTTGGGCAGTCAAAGGAGCGACGGCTGCCAAAGCGACCGCGCTGAAGAGAAATGATTTCATGAACATGTGTGCTGTTTCCGGGTTGGAATGGGGTTCGAGATTGTAGCGCAATCGGCTAAATCCCGGGAGCCCCCATGTGTACGGATAAGGGTAAATGTGGTTTGGCCGATTTGCCTCAAAGTACGCCAAACACCAATAAGCACCAGTAGGCCACCTGGAAGCCACCAATCGCCATCTTCAGGACTTTGCCAAGCAGAACACCAAAGAAAGCCCCCATCCCAATATTCATCAACTTATGCGTTTCCTGACGGGCAAACAGGACTTCGAACAAAATCGCGCCAAGTAGCGCACCGGCTGCTGAGCCGAGTAGTGTGCCTAGGATCGGGATCGGAATCAGTGGCGTGCCGAAAAGGGCACCCAAAATCCCCCCGACAAAGCAGCCCCACATGCCCGCTTTTCCAGCCCCTGCTTTCTTCGTAACCTTTGTGGCAACAAGCAATTCCAGCAATTCAGCAATCGCTGCTGCGGCCGTCAAAATCAGCAGTGGCATCCAACCTAAGCCCATCAACGGACCAACCAGACCCACGGCAGCAATCATCCAATTACCCGGCAGCCCAAAGGGGATCAAAAATGCCCCGAGGCCGGCGAACAGCAAGGTGCCAACGGTGTAGAGGATGTAGACGAATTCGTCCATGCGGGAGTGTACGAGTGAGCAACTGTCATATTGGCAGACATTCCTTGGCCTACTACTTGCTCAGTGTTATCGGACGTTAGCCACTCTCTGGCCAGCCAAATTACAGGAGAAATCGATGAACCCCGAACAATGGACTCAAAAAACCCGCGAGGCGGTGCAGGCCGCCGAACAACTGGCGCGCGGCTACTCGCATGGTGAAATCCAGCCGGCTCACCTGTTTCTTGCCCTGCTTCAACAAGAATCTGGGCTTGTTCCGTCGCTGCTCACGAAATTAGGTATCGCAATCCCTCTTTGTGAATCTCACGCTCAAGATGCCCTGGCCAAGCTGCCGCGTGTGCAAGGTAGTGAAATCCGCGTTTCGCAACAGCTGTCGTTTCTACTCCAAGCCGCTGACGCCGCCCGTCTGGCTGACGGCGACGAATTCTTATCAACCGAGCGCCTGCTGATGGCGCGCATCGCCCCCGACTCCCCTCTAGGCAAAGCCTTGAGCGCTTCCGGGCTTAGTGCCGACGCCGTCCGTGCAGCCGTCAACGATTTACGCGGGGACCGTCGGGTCACCGACGATCATCCTGAATCCCAAGATGAGGCGCTCAAAAAATACGCCCAGGATCTCACCGCCCTGGCCCGCGAAGGCCGCCTGGATCCGGTGATTGGCCGCGACCAGGAAGTGCGTCGGGTCATGCAAATTTTGTCGCGCCGCACCAAAAATAATCCTGTGCTGGTGGGCGAGCCGGGCGTCGGCAAAACCGCTGTTGCGGAAGGCTTGGCACTGCGCATTGTTGCTGGCGACGTGCCGACGGGTTTGCTCAATCGGCGCTTGTTATCTTTGGATTTAGGAGCTCTACTTGCAGGAGCAAAATACCGCGGCGAGTTTGAAGAGCGGCTAAAGGCGGTACTGAAAGAGGTGCAAGATTCGGATGGAGAAATCATTTTGTTCATTGATGAACTGCACACTATGGTGGGCGCGGGCGCTTCGGAAGGTGCCGTTGATGCCGCTAACTTGTTAAAGCCTGCGTTAGCCCGCGGAGTGTTGCGCTGCATTGGCGCCACCACTTATGGCGAATACCGCAAGTACATTGAAAAAGATGCTGCGCTTGAGCGGCGCTTTCAGCCCGTGCGAATTGAGGAACCGGATGTCGCCGATACCATTGCGATTTTGCGCGGTTTGCAAGAACGTTATGAAGTGCATCACGGTGTGAAAATTACCGACGCGGCTTTGGTTGCGGCTGCCGAATTGTCCAATCGTTACATTTCCGATCGCCAGCTTCCGGATAAAGCGATTGATGCAATGGATGAAGCATTAAGCTGCTTGCGCTTGGAACTTGATTCGATGCCAGCTGAATTGGATGGTTTGGAGCGCCGCATCCGCCGCATTCAAATTGAACAAGGGGGCTTAGAGGCAGAGGGTGGCAAAGATGCCAAGGCTAAAATTGCAACTCTCGAAGCCGAACGCGCCGAAGTTGAAGAGCAGGCGCAAGTACTGCGTATGCGTTGGCAAAACGAAAAAGAAAAGCTCGACGCGATGAAAGAAGCAAGCAGTGCGATTGAAAAATTACGCACCAAAGCCGAACAACTTGAACGCCAGGGAAGCTTGGAGGAAGTGGGGCGTATTCGTTTCGGTGAGATCCCGGAGCTGGAAAAAGTGATTGCCGATAACACCAAAGCGCTGCATGAAATCCAGGGGGAAACACCGATTTTGCGTCAGGAAGTGGGTAGTGAAGAGATTGCCACCGTGATTGCTGCGTGGACAGGAATCCCGGTGGACCGCATGTTGGATACCGAACGCGTGCGGCTGTTAAACCTAGAAGAATTGCTGAAGAAACATGTGATTGGCCAAGACCAGGCGGTAAGTGCGGTTGCGGAAACCGTGCGCCGGGCACGCGCAGGCTTGCAAGATGAAAATCGCCCGCTAGGCAGTTTCGTTTTCCTTGGGCCAACCGGGGTAGGCAAAACAGAACTGTGCAAAGCTATCTCCACGGAGTTGTTCGGCGATGCCCACAGCATGATTCGTTTGGACATGTCCGAATACCAGGAGAAGCACACCGTCGCTCGCATGATTGGAGCCCCTCCTGGATACATCGGCCATGAAGAAGGCGGTCAACTTACCGAAGCCGTACGACGTCACCCATACGCGGTAGTGTTGTTCGACGAAATCGAAAAGGCGCATCCTGATGTGTTCAACACTTTGCTACAAGTGCTCGATGACGGACGCCTCACGGATAGCAAGGGGCGCACGGTAGATTTCCGTAATACTCTGTTGGTCATGACTTCTAACATCCGCGATTTAGAGCAGCTGAAGCAACATTTCCGCCCAGAGTTCATCAACCGCCTGGATGAAGTTTTGGTCTTTAATCGTTTGCCCATCGAAGTGATCAAGCACATTGTGGATTTGCAGCTGCACCAACTCGAAGAGCGGCTGATGCACAACAATCAATTGGGCCTTCACATTAGCAATGCTGCCCGGGAGTGGTTCGCCGAGCACGGTTACGACCATGATTTTGGCGCGCGCCCACTACGCCGCTTGCTGCAAAAGGAGTTGCTCAACCCGCTTTCCACCAAACTGTTGGCGGGAGAGCTGGAGGGCGTGCACTTGGTTACGGTGGATGTAATCGACGGAACCATCACTTTCACGGCAACCAACAGTGAGTCTGCCGCGTACAATCCCACCTAGTGCTATGCGCCACCGACATCCATAAGAGCTACGCCGCCCAACCTGTGTTGCGCGGCGTTTCCCTACAGGTAGACGCCGGTGAAATTTTCGGTTTTGTAGGCCCCAACGGCGCCGGCAAAACAACCTTTTTGAAATGTCTGCTTGGCCTTGCACGCATTGATTCCGGCAGCATGCGAATTGGCCAAGTCGACGCTATCACCCAACCGTTGGCGGCGCGGCGCTTGTGTGCCTATGCGCCTAGCGAAACCGCTATGTACGACTCTATGTCGGTGCGGGCCATGCTCGAATTTGCACTGAGCTTTCACCGCAACGCCGATTTCCCACGCGCCGTCAAAATGCTGGCTTCCTTTGGGTTGCCAGAAAAACGCAAAGTGCGCGCGCTCAGTCATGGCATGAAGCGCAAACTACTACTCACCCAGGCCCTCTGTAGCGGCACCCCCATCATCCTTCTTGATGAACCGATGGAAGGATTAGATCCCGAAGCTCGCCGGGAACTCGAAAATATTCTGCAGGCCGCGTCTGCCGAAGGGAAAACTATTTTCTTTTCCTCCCACGATCTCGCCAGCGTGGAGCGCATTTGCAAACGTGTCGCTTTCTTGCGCAACGGCCGCCTGCTCGAGTGCGACACCATTGCGAATATTTTGAAACGCGCCGGGCACAGCGTGGATCTTGCCTTGCGCGAACCACTCGATGCCAAGGCGCTGCCCAAAAGCTCGAACCTCAGTTGGACCGGCGCCGGCACCGAATGGCGCTTGCACTATCACGGCAAACTCGAAGAAGTGTTTGATGCACTTTATGGCCCTGAAGAAAGCACCGAGGCCAACCTGTGAATCTTGCTAAACACTACTTCCGCGAACAGCGCTTCTTGATGATTGGCTACACCGCCTTGCTCATGATGAATATGTTTGCCGGCGTTCTGTACTGGCCAGAAATGCGCGACAACTTTCCAGAGATGATCAAGTTCATCCCGTTCGAGCCATTACAAGATTTTGTGCGCGCTTTCGAGAAACACGGCTTCTGGGCCTACTTCTGTGTGCAGCATTTCTTCAAGGGTGCCGGCATGTTTGGCATTGCTGCAGGAGGCTTGATGGGCACTGGGATTGTGGCCCGCGAAGTGGACCGCCGCACCGCGGAGCTGCTGCTTTCGCGCCCAGTTTCACGCGCGCGCATTTTGTTTGTGCGCTGGGCCACCGGTGCTGCCATGCTCTTTGTTCCTTATTTTGCCGTCGCCTTGGCCACCATCCCACTTGCCGCAAGCGTAGATGAAAAACTCAATCCGTGGTTTCTCCTGCAAGGCACTCTTTATTCCTACCTATTTATTTTAGCTGCCTTCACGGCCACCGTTGCGCTAAGCACACGCTTTAGCCACTACCTAAAAGCAGGCATGCTCGTGCTCGGGTTTTTACTGATGAATCTAGCCGTCTACATGATTCAGGATTTGTGGGATTATTCACTCTACAACCTCATCGATCTCGATTTGGTCATGCCCATTGCTGAAGGCTATTTCCCGTGGTATCAAGCTTGCTGGATGGCCACCATCACTTTGTTGCTCTACGGCTTGGGCCTGTGGAGTTTTCGACGCCGTGATTTTTAAACTCGCCGCAATCAATCGCGAAAATCGCAATCGCCTTGCGTGTAAAACCAATTCTCACTCTTCAATACCGTGCGCAGAAGTTCATACACTTCAGGCGCTTGCTCATAGGGATGCGATCCTGGAATTGGCGTGCAAATGATTTTGTCCACTTCTTCATAAGGACTGCGGCGGCAAAACCGTAGCGACTCCATAACTTGATGCTCCGGTCTTCCTTCTTTTAAAGCAAAACGCAGAGAGGAGCACTGATGCAGCCGCGCTTTACGACGCGTGGCATCAAGTAAAGCTCGGATCACCGCCAAATCGTCGCCATGCCAAAAATCTAACACGGTGGCAATTTTCGCAAAGCCAATCTTCGACTCCCGCCAGACCAGATAACCGAGCAACTTGCCCCCGTGGCGCGCTTCGACAATACGATGATTCTCCACCGGGTTGTGAACATAACGCCAGTTCAGGGTTGCCGCATCACGGCAAAAACAAACTGGGTACAGGTTCCGGAAACGCTCCCATAATTCATCGAACTCGGGGCCAAACTTTTCAATCTCTTTGACCGAAATCCCACACTCGCGTTTGCGCCATGTTGTTCGAATCGCAAAATCTAGCACCGGTGCAAGCACAGGAGTCAGCCAGGCAAGGCTACGCGCAAGATGATGCCGCAAAGCTGCCCGCGTGCTCAAGCGAATTTCCCAGGTTACTAAATGGAAAATGACGCGATAACCGAACCAGCGCGCTCCCATCTTGATCACTTCGTCTGTAGATTGCCCTCCATAAGCCCAATGAACTCCGTCGACATCATTGGAGTACATGCTGAAGCCATTCATCACTTCACGCCATAATCGGCCACCCCCGCGCAACTCAGGATCCGAAGCCACTTCACACAATAGGGCTCCAAAACTATCGCGGCCAGCGACCGAAGCGCGACGACGCTGCCCAATACTCGTAGCAAGACAATGCCCCGTTGATTTTTCGCGAGCGAACGAGCCAACGGGCGGCCCGGCTGGGTTATCCCAGTACTTCCAAAGGTAGTGCGCTAGGCTTCTTTGTATGCCGAACGCCTTACGGTAGAGATCGTTAATCACGCCGCCGTGCTCGAAACTAGGCACAATGAATTCCACAGTCTCGGTATCCCGCGGTTCGCGCAACTTCGGGTAGAGAGAAAGCACGTCTGCATAGGGGCGGGGAGAGTTCGTACCCGCAAGTGTGGAGCGCCTTGTTGGTTCAGCTTTTTCAACAGCGATAGGCTCAATGCCCGGCTTGAAGCCGCCACTGGCCTGACCTCTGACAGGGCCCCGCGAGGATGGAATGGGAAACCGCACTCTGTGCCGCCTTAACTCGTAAATAGGCACAGAGCAGGGTGACGTCACCCAAATTTAGGAGAAAACACCCTCTAATTCTCTAGTCGCGAAAATCACAATCACCCTGGGTGTAATACCAGTTTTTGCCAAATAAAACGGTGCGTAGCTGCTCATAAGCTTCCGGCGGTTGGTCCATCGGTGTGGAGCCCGGCATTGGGGTGCAGATGATTTTATCCACCCCCTCATGCGGGCTCTGGCGGCCGGAGCGGAAAGATTGAAAAGCCTCCTGTTCGGGGCCGCCCTCTTGCACCGCAAAGCGCAGGAACACGCAGCCGTCAGCAAGTGCTTGGCGGCGCGCGACGTCAATCAAAGTCTGTAAAACCTCTTGGTCTTTGCCGTGCCAACAATCCAGCACCGTTGCAATCATCTCGCCGTTTTCACTCCATTCGCGCCACACCATATAACCCACCAACTTGCCTTCGCGGTGCGCAGAAAGCACGCGGTGCTTCCAAATCGGGTTATCCATGTAACGCCAGTTCAAAGTTGCGGCATCACGATAGAAACACGCCGGATACAAATCTCGATAGCGCTCCCACAGCTCGTCAAACTCTGGGCCGAAACGATCGACGATGCTCGTTTGCAGGCCGAAATCGCGTTTGCGCCAGCGCATACGATAAAGCTTGTTTGCAATCAACGCTGCAAGCGGTCCGAAAAGGCCATCGAAATGGCCAAGATGACGACGAATCGACGAACGCGTGCCGATGCGGATTTCCCACGGCACCAATTCCATCATAATGCGATAACCAAACCAGCGGGAGCCGATCTTGATGGCGGCATCCGAGGACTGTCCTCCATAAGCCCACACAATGCCGTGGTTGTCGTTCGTGGTCACGCCAAAACCGAGCATGACTTCACGCCACACCCGCCCGCCACGGCGATCATCAGGATCCGAGGCGCTCTCACACAACAAAGCGCCATAACTATCTTTGCCGTTCACCCAAGCGCGGCGACGCTGACCGATCCCGGTGGCCATACAACGCCCGGTTGCCTTTTCGCGCGCCAACATTCCAGTAGGCGGGCCCGCCGGATTTCGCCAGTATTTCCATTCATAATGATCCAGGCTGCGGTTCATGTGGAACACCTTGTTGTACAAAGCGTTGATTGCGGGGCCATCGGCACGCGTAGCCTCTACATACTCCACCTCTGCAGAAGCCTTGGGCATCCGTGCAGGCGGGATATACTGCTTCACATCCATGAGAAAACTTCTCTTCGTGGTCTCTTCGGTTGCAATAGCATCCGCACTCACTGGTTCTTGGCGTGCGTTTGGCATGTGGTCTTCTGAGGGGTGGTCGGACACTGGCGACGGCTTGCTGTTTTGGCTTACCTGGTCTGCCGATCCTGGCGGACGGCGCTTGTTGCTTGCAGCAGCTCTGGCTCTGGCTGGGCTGCTCCTCGCTTTCGCATCTCAGTCTAACCGTTTGACGGCGCTTCGTCCGTGGTCCGCGCTCGTCACTTTTGCCGCGAAACCATGGGTGTGTGCGATGTGCTTGGCGCTCGCACTCTTGCCTCAAGTGATTGCCCGGGTCCTTGCCCCCAGCACCAGCGGCAAACCAACGGTTGTTTTCATCCTGCTGGATTCCATTCGCCTAGATTATGTAGGTTGGGGCGGCAGTGAGTTGAATACCACCCCGCGTCTCGATGCACTTGCGCATGCCGGCGCCGCGTTTACGCAAAGTATTTCGCAGGCATCCTGGACCAAGCCTGCGGTTGGCAGTTTGATGACCAGCCAAGTGCCAAGCGCCCATGAAGCCACCACGCGCAGCACTTTCCTCAATCCCAAAATGCGCGCCGTAGGCGAGGCGTTCGCCGCTGGCGGTTATCGCACGATGGCGCTTTCTTCCAATCCAAACATCACCCCCGATTTTGGTTTCGCCCCAGGCTTTCAGTTTTTTGTGCATGATGCCACTAGCACCGCCGAGCCGCTGATTGCCACGGCGAAAGATTGGCTCGCAGCTGCCCCTGACCACGCATCTTTCCTGTATTTGCACCTAAATGATGCTCACTACCCTTACGATCCCGCGCCGCAATACACTGGATTGTTCAACCACACCGGAGTTGAAGCCCACCTTGATGGGCCCGCAGAAGAAGAATTTCGTAACAGTCAGGGGACAACTTTCAGCACCGAGCAAGTGGAAAGTTTGCGCTTGTCGTATGCAGAGGAAATTCGTTACCTCGATGATCAAGTCGGTGTTTTTGTGGAAGAGCTACTCGCTTCGCGCAATGACATCCTCGTTGTCATCGTCGCGGATCATGGCGAGGAATTTCTCGACCACGGCGATCTTGGTCATGGCCACACTTTGTATGACGAACTCATTCGCGCGCCGTTGCAGTTTGCTTGGAGCCCTGCGCTTGGCGCGCAAATGGGGTGGAGTGCTGGAATCCATGGCGAGCAAGTTCGCCACATTGATGTCTTACCGACTTTGCTTGACGTCGCCAACCTCGCCTGGCCGGATAGCGCCCGCGAAATGCAAGGTGCTTCGCTGACTCCGTTTTTCTCTAATGCCAATGCGCTCGAAGGCCGGCCCGCCTTTGCCGAAACAGATCACCTCGGTACCGCGCTTTCTGGCAATGCCGGAGCTTTACGCTGTTATCGCGCCGAGGGCTACAAAATGATTGTTTCCGCGCTGTGGCAGGATCTTAGTCCGAAGCGCGGTTGGCTGTTTCGCTTGGCTGCAGACCCAGGTGAACGCAACAATATTGCAGCGGATCAGCTTGCGATTTTCGGGCAGTTACGAGCACGTATGTTTGCCGAAGGTTGGATTGTGGAGCGCGATATGTCTGCCCTCAATGCGGTCGAGCTATCACAAGCAAAAGAGGATGAACTGAGCGCAATAGGTTACGCCACTGGTGGTGAAATGAAGGGCCTGATGGATAGCTCCTACCTCGCACCCCATGCGGTTCCTTGGATGGAACTTCAGGATTGACCGCTCTTCTTGAACGGCCAATCAGCAACACTCTCCAACAGAAGCTCCTAGAAAAATTTGGTCACGCCTGGCTGCGCGATGGGTGCAGGCACTCCCGGTCCAAACGCCCAGTGATCCGGCGTGAGCTTCTCTTGAGAGTTGAGCGCTTGCTCCCAAGTAATCCGCTGACCAGTGTAGGCCGACATGCGCCCCATCAAAGCGGCAAGTGTGCTGTGCGCCATGGCCTCGCCTTGGTTCATCGCCGCACCAGCGCGAATGCTGGCGAACAACTCATCATGTTCCGTTTGGTACATATCGTTGCTCGGGCCGGCATATTTCCACGGGAAATCTCCAGTTGTTTCAAAGTGATTCGCCCAACCATCAATGAAGGCTACGCCGTTTGCGCCGACTATACGATCCAAGTTTTCCATGTGCGTGCCGTTTTGTTGACGACACTGCATGTGCCCCATGGTGCCATCTTCCCATTCATAGAGCACCCCAAAGTGATCATAAATGTTGCCCCACTTTGCTTCGGTGCGCACTTGGCGGCCACCAAGAGCTGTTGCGCTGACGGGCGGCACATCCTGTTTCGCCCACATGATTTTGTCGATGCTGTGTATCGCTTGTTCGGTGATGTGGTCGCCACTTAATGCGGTGTAGTAGAGCCAATTCCTGAGTTGGTATTCCAGATCGGTCCATTCCGGCTGGCGCTCTTTGTACCACAGGCCGCCAGTGAGATACGTGGCGTAAACGTGACGCACCTCGCCAATGCCACCAGAATGGACGCGGTCGTAAAGCGCACGGTGACCATATGCGGCGCGCCAGCAGAAACCACTTGCCAGCGACAATCCCTTCTGGCGTGCAAGTTTGGCAGTTTCCAAAACAGAGCGCACCCCAAAGGCATCCACTGCAACTGGTTTTTCACAAAACACATGCAAGCCGGCTTCTACCGCCGCGGCAATGTGCGCGGCCCGGAAGGCTGGTGGCGTTGCAAACAAAATGACATCGACTTCTGCGATGACTTTCTGGTAAGCATCAAAACCAGTAAAGCGGCGCGATTCTTCAACCTGCACGCGATTTTGGAAGTTTTCCTGTAAGCTCGCATGGCTGCTTGCCAAACGGTCAGCAAACAAATCGCCCATCGCATAAAGAATCACATCTTTATCGGCCGCCAACGCTTGCATGGCAGCACCTGTGCCGCGACCGCCGCAGCCTACAAGCCCGACGCGCAGCGGGCCGCTCATCGGCTTGCCAGCGATGGGGGTCACAAGACCTGCAAAAGGAATGGCAGCAGCGCCGACGCCGGCAGCTTTCAAAAAATTTCGTCTAGGGATTTCGTGGGTCATCGCATGAAGGAGCTAGGGGAAACGAGAAGGTGTAGTGTGCAAGTCACTTTGCAGGGCCGTCAAGGGTAACAACGCGAAAACCGGCAAAACCGCCGTCCGACATCCACCAGATACTCTTTGGCCACTGAGGATCGCGCTGCTGCCAGGAAATTTCATAATCGGCGAAAGTTTCAGGACCAATGGCGGTGGCTAGATCTTGATAACTTCCGCCCATTAAACGGCCGCGCGGGTTGGAACTTGTAACCCATTCGGCGACGTTGCCGAAAAAATCATATAGGCCGAAGCGGTTCGGCTTTTTCTGGCCCACGCGATGCGGGATGTCATCCGAGTTGCCAACATGCCAAGCAAAGCCTTGGAGCTCGGCAGGCGCAATCGCCTCACCTGCTGCAAGCTGCCATTCTTCTTGAGTTGGTAAGCGGAAAGTGCCGGGAGCGCTTAGGCTCAGCCAGCGACAAAATTCATTGGCAGCAGCGAACGTCATTCCAAGCGCAGGGAATCCATCGTGGCCAAAGCCACGCGTTACGGGAAACACCGAACGACTTGGGCCGGTGATGCCATCAACCTGTACTTGCTCTTCCTCGCGCAGGAAAAAACGGTCGTATTGATCCCAAGTGATTTCTGTTGCGGAGATCCAAAACGTTTTACTATCCGCTCCAGTGACCGGCAGCATGCGCATTTTTTGGCCTGCGCCAAGATCAATGTAATAGCCTTGCTGCTCCATTTCTGGAGGTTGCGGCTGTCGCGTCATAGCCGTGAGGATTCCCTCCATCAAATGTTGACGAAACCACGGCGCATTCCAAATCTCTGGGCGGTGTCCAAGCGCCGTGTAAAAAACGGCACCCTGCCCTTCTGCGCGCTCCCAACTGAGAGCGAAATCGCCGTCGGTACGTTTGATGGAATCCCGGTTCATCGCCACGGTTTCGGTGTCGAGTGACAACAAAATATTTTGGCGAGCACGGCTATACGGATTGCGAAACTGATAGATTTCGTCGGTAAAGGTGAAGCCACTTTTTAGATGACGCGTTGCTGGATGCAACGGGTTTTCAACAATCATCTTGACCTCTTCGTGCCAGGGGTGGCCGTCGAAATACGCGCCAATCAAATCACCGTATTCAGCCCACTCGTAGAAGGTGTCGGTGGCGCAGTGCGATCCGGCAAACACACCCCCTCCACGTACAAAGTCGAGAAAGGCCTGCTTCATTTCTGCAGTCATCGGTAGCTCGCCGGTAGTGTAGAAAAACACCGCATCAAATTCTGCTAGGCCTTCTTTCGTGAACCGTTCATAACCACGATCTACAACAACTTCATAGCGTGCATCGCGTTCCGCCCAAGCGAGCATGTTGCGTTCCACTAGTGATAAACCATTTTCATCGGCTTTACACACTTCATGTTCGTATCCTTGTGAATCGATGTGCACCAAAATGCGCCGGGTTAGGCGCTGTGCAGAAAGAAAAGCCACGAGGTCGTCCAGTTCGGCGGCACTTAACATGGAGCCAAAGGTTGGCGGCATCACCGAGAAAGCCAAAACATTGCCCTCAGGATCCCGTAGCTCGAAACCTTCCGCAATCATGGCTGCGGGTTCCAGAATGGATTTACGAATGTCCGCGGGACTGTACTTGTTGCCAATGCTCGATAACTCTGGGCCAGCGGGATTGAGCACGCCTGCAGGAGTCACGCCGTGCAAACTATGGCACTTGGTGCATCCAGTGATCAAATTTTCAGCGAATACCGCGCGCCCGCGGTCGACAGCATCCAACACCGCCGCCGTAGGAAAATCGAGTTGCTTATCATAAAACCAATCACTCGCACGCTCACCATAACTACGGAATTCATTCAAGATGGGATCAAACTCTTGAGGACGATCCCAATTGATAATGTACTCACGTGCTTCTTTGAGCAACTCTTCGTCGACGCCTTCACTATGAACAAAATCAAAAATCATTTGCGCATGTTGCGGCTGACCAAGCTGTTGGCAGGCGGCGAGCGCACGGCGAACCATAGAGCGAGGCAGCTTCTGATGTTGTGGCAACATCGAAGCCAATTGCGGCCATGCGGCTGTCAAGTTCAAGTCATAAATAGCGCAGGCGGCTTCGGCGGCAATCAGTGGATCGCTATCTGCAAGGAAACGGCTGAGTAGAGTGCTCCCTTGCCAGCGTAATGCGAGTACCGCAGCCAAACGATGGTTGCGGTTAGGATTGCCAGTAAAGGTCACCAACGTGGTTTCTGGCATCGCTGCCGCTAAGCCCCGCGAGACTGCATGCAATACAAAACGGTCGCCCACGCTTTTTTCATCTAATGCGGCCAAGATTTTCATGTCGTCGCCCGGGCTGCGCATTTCGCCAACCAAGTACGCGGCCTGAAAGCGCACCTTCAAGTCTGGGTCGCGCAAAGCCATGATGATTGGGGCTTTACCGCTTGCGTCGAGCTGCAAACTTTCGAGCTGGCCGCGCAGAATACTTAACAGTGCCGCGCGCACGCGTGGGTTGTTGTCTTTTAACAAGATAGAAAGGGCGGCAACATCTAGGTGTTGCGGCAACAACATGCCCAATCCCCAAATAGCGTGCAATCGCGACAGTTCCGCAAGGCGCTCACCACCATCAACTTGGTTGGAGGGTTGTGCCAGCGCCACCTCTTTCAAAGCCGAAAATGCGCCGCGATCAACCAATTCCCACTGTGCTTCAAAACGCACGCGACGATCGGCGTGGTGCAGTAATTGCGCGAGTTGATCGACCGGAAGTGCCGCGAAATCACCCGCCAAAAGACTCGCCGTGGAGGCCTGCAAATCGTGATCTGCCCCTGCAAAACTGGCACGGTAAATACGGCCCTTGCCTGGACCAACCCAACCACTCACCCAATCGCTCGCCCACATATCCCCGCTGGGCCCAAAACACACATCGGTGACCAACATGCCCCACCAAAACTCTTCTTGATCGCCAAAGCGGAAGCCGCCGCCGTAGGGCTCCACGCTGAAACGCACGATGCCGCTGTAACTAGAGCCACCACGGAAATCACAGACGAAGAAATTATTCTCCATGCCAGGCTGCATACCAACACCTGGATAACACGCCAAGCCTGATGGCCCAGCAGTAATGTTTTCAATCGGCGCATTCAAAAATGCTGGATGCGCTTCCCCATCGGGTTGCGGCTTCCACCATTCCTCACTCATCCAAGGGCCACGATCGGGAAGGTATTGAAAATTCATCCGCCAACCGCTATCACCACCTTCCATCAAATAAACCAAGCGTGCTTGATCGCCGGCATCACAGTTATTATCCACTGTGAATAAATTTCCATAGTCGTCAAAGGCAAGTTCTTGCGGGTTGCGCAATCCGGTTGCAAAAACCTCGAGACCACTGCCATCAAGATTGGAGCGAAAAACCGCACCGCGACCAGGCTCCGCAAGCAACTCACCTTCGGCAGTGATGACGTGATAGCCACGATCACCAATCGACCAATACAGCCGGCGATCAGGGCCGAGCACCAAGCCATGCATATCATGACCCCGGAAAGCCACCCGCACGCCAAACCCATGATGCAGAGCCGTGCCGCTTTCGGCGACGCCGTCGTGATCCGCATCCGTGAGTTTCCACAGCTTCGGAATGCAGGTGTAATACACATCATCCCCACGCGCTAACAGGCCGGCGCCCGTGCCGTCAAGCAACCCGCTAAATCCTGATGCAAAAATTGTGGATTGATCAGCCTTGCCGTCGCCATCGGTATCGATAAGTGCGGTGATCCGATCTTCGCGATCAGTCCACTCGGTTGCAAACTGTGGATGGTGGCGCAGCATCATGGCGCCGCGCTCCTCTACTGTTTGGAGGCGTAGATCATCTTGCAGCCACTCCGGAAAAGTGCGGTTGTCTGGAATGCCTTCTGTTTCTTGACGAAAAGTTTCCGCCACCAACACACGGCCATTGCGATCCACTTCCAGCGCTACTGGATTGGCCAACATGGGCTCGGCCGCAAACAAACGAATCAGAGTGCCTTCCGGAACCTTGAAACCAGTGATGGCATCTTGGCCTTCTGTGGATTCCCCCTCAATTGTGGCGGGTAAAACTTTGGTTGGTAAACGGTAATCAGGACCCGGCTGCTGGATAGGCAGCGCGGCGTAGAGGCTGATGAAAACTGGAAGTAAAAGCAATGGTCGAGCGCGATTTCACGCACGACGATGCTACTTCATTTGGGGTTGTTTGCGGAACCTGTTGACCACTTGCTTGAGCCGCTAATCCGTACTGCGGCGGGTTAACGGCTCGCACACAAGCGATCGGCAACCACCAACGCACGCTTCAACACAGCATTCACACCCACGCCATGCAGAGAGTCGCCAGCAAAATGGAGCCCCGGCATTTTCTCCTCCATAGCATCAAAGGCGGCCACGCGGCTCAAGTGGCCAACGGTGTATTGCGGAATCCCACCAGCAACACGGCGCATCCAAACACGTTCAGGGTCACCTTGCACGCCGAGCAGTTTATGCAGCGGATCAAAACAAGCGGCCTGCAATTCTTGATCACTGAGATCGGCTACGTCGGGATCAAAACTTCCGCCAATCAGCACGCGCAATTGCACCATATCGCTGGGCGATTGATCGGGGAAAATGGAACTGGCATACTGCACGCCAAGTGGCCGGAATCCGTGATTGCGCAACGCAATGAAACCGAAGGACTGCAGCTCGTGTTGTACTTGATCGCGGCGCCAAGCGCCGGTGACGACACACAAATTGTTGCCGGGAATCGTAGCGGCAACTTGGGCCAACTCTTTTCCTACAGCACCCAGCAAACGCGCGGATTCACGCGCGGGCGTTGCCAACACTAAATGGTGCGCGCGCGCGACTACCGCGCCAGCTTGATGAAGCTCCCAAAAATCCCCTTCGCGGGTTACCGCTTCAAGAGCTTGGCCACCGCGATAATTGGCTCCCAAATTCTGGGCGGCCGCATCGGTGAAATCACCCAAACCGCCCGCTAGGCTGCACAAAGTACCACTCGTTTTCTTTAGACGCCCCTGTTTAATATCACGCCTCTTCTTGCGCATGTGTTTCAAAGCGCCGCGCATACACGACCCCGATTCGAATTCCCAACCAGCCATCAGTGGAAATGCTGCGTGCACGGAAAGTTTCTGCGGATCACCGCCGTAGATTCCAGAAACCATCGCGCCAAATAAAGTATTGGCCACATGCTTACCAAAGCGGCGCGTAGCAAAACTCTCAACGCTTTCTTCGCCGTGACGTCGCGCCGGAATAAATAGCTCCCCTGCTAAACGCATCTTGGCGTGAAAAGGAAGCACCTTACTCATCAAGAAGCTGGGGCCGTCACTAGGTAAGGCAATCAAGCCACCATCTTTGAATAACGAACGATCCTTTTGGACATCCTTGGCAATCAATGGCTTCAGCCCGAGACCGGCTACCAAATCACTCACCACTGGCTCACGATCCAACCAGCCAAGTGGTCCCAGCTCAACCACAAAACCATCTTCGCGTACGCTGCGAACTTTGCCGCCGGGTTGGTCTTCCTTTTCGAACAGCACGACGTTCTTGCCACGCTCACGAAGTAAGGTAGCGACGCCAAGCCCAGCAAGGCCACCGCCAACAACTGCAGTATCAAAAATTTCCATGTTATTGAGCGGCTACTTTTTCCAGAACAAGCTCACGCAAGATGGCAGTCAAGCGCGAGTCCACATTAAACACCGGTACGCGCCGATAACTTTCCACGCCAAACGAACGCGCGATGTCGGCCAACTGTATATCAATTTCGTACAAGGTTTCAATGTGATCATTCACAAAGGAAATCGGCAGTACCACAATGTTGCGTACGCCCTCTTGCCCAAGCTTGGTCAAAGTATCAATCGTAGAAGGTTCCTTCCACTTGACTGGGGTGGCGCGCGACTGAAAGGCTAAAGTGATGGGGATGGAGGCTGGCAAACGTTGACGCAAGCCGGCCAAGCTGCTCTCAATTTCTTGAATGTAGGGATCGCCACTTTCAATATAGGAGATGGGAATCCCATGTGCAGAAATCACCAAATGCGGCGCGCCTGGCCCCTCATCCACGGCAGCCTTCACCGTTTTTTTGACGTCCGCCGCGAGGGCATCAAGGTAGGCGGGATTGTCTCCCCAACGCTCTACCCAAGCCACTCTTCCGGCATCCACCCCTGCAGCAGCAATTTCCGTACGTAGTTCCGCAAACGCAGCTTCAGTGCTTGCCGTGCAGTATTGCGGGAACATGGAAACCGCCACCCAACGCGTGCAACCATCTTTCATGGCGGCGCGTAACGCCTCGCCGATCGTGGGCGGCGTATAGGCCATCGCCGCGTAGCAACGGAAATCTGCGCCCAAATCCAACTGCAAGGCCGCCGCCTGTTCGGCGGTTACGCGATTGTTCGGCGAGGATCCGCCAATCAAAGCGTATTGCTCACGAACTTCTGGCGCGCGTTTGCGAGCTACCCTGCGCGACAACGGGCCGCGAAAAAGGTTAACCCAAAATGGCAAACGCACCAAATAGGGGTCATTGAACAAACGCTGGATGTAAGACTCGACCTCATCGAGAGAGCGAGGCCCTCCCATTTGCAGCAACAGCACGCCAGTACGTTCCATGAGTGCTTAAACCGTTTTCGAGAAGCGGCCTTCGCGTAGCTGCTCATCCAAGTAAGAGTCAAACAACATACAAATGTTGCGCAAGAAGTTGCGACCCAACTTCGTTACGGTGAGATCCTGTTTGCCGCGTACGACCAAACCATCTGCTTCAAAACCTTCTAAAGCTTGCCACTGACTGGCAAAATGCTCACAAAATGGCTGCTTGGAAAGCGCTTCCACTTCCTCGAAAGTAATCTGCTGATTGCACATCAAGCGCTCAATGATTAACTTCCGCACTTGATCCTCAAGGCTTAAGGTGTGGCCCTTTGAAACAGCACAATGGCCGCTGTCGACTGCTTCATTGTAACGATTCAGCTTGCTGTGGTTTTGCGCGAAGGCATGACCAACTTCGGAAATCGCCGTCATGCCAAAGCCGATGTAATCGCGCGCGGGTTTCACCGTGTAGCCCATGAAGTTGCGATACAACTTACGATCTTGAACGGCAGTGGCCAGTTCATCGGTAGGTAAAGCAAAGTGATCGAAACCGATTTCCTGGTAACCCCCTTCTGCTTCTAGCCGACGCGATGCAGTACGCAACAACTCCAGCTTGAGATCTGGGGCCGGCAACTGATCTGCTGGCATGCGGTTTTGATGTGGGTGCAACCATGGCACATGCGCGTAAGAGTAGATTGCCAAACGATCGGGCAACAAACGCGCCACCTGATCCAGCGTGTAGTTCCAGGTTTCTAAAGTTTGCCCGGGCAACCCGTAGATGAGGTCAAAGTTCACGCTGTTGAAGCCGAGCTCCCGCGCCCAAATCAAAACATCTTCAGTCTGCTTCAAGGACTGGTGGCGATTGATCATCTCCTGCACACCGGGGTCGAGGTCTTGTACGCCAAAACTTACCCGATTAAAACCGAGACGGGCCAAGGTTTCCATCTGTTCGCGAGTGGTCACCGGCGGGTGCACTTCGATCGAGACTTCCGCATCTGCAACCAACTCAAAATGCTCCATCAAGCAATCCCAAACCGATTCAATTTCGGCCGGTTTAAGGTGGGTTGGCGTTCCTCCACCCCAATGAATGCCACTGACCTTACGCCGGTTTGGCAACTTGGAGGCCACCGTAGCAATCTCTTTGCGCAAGCGCTTAAGGTAAGCCTGCAACACATCTTCGCGCTGGGTGATCACCACATTGCAGGCGCAGAACAAGCAACGTTCTTTGCAAAACGGCAGGTGCACATACAGAGCAAGTGTTTCGCCACCATGGGCATTCGCCTCTGCCAAGGCGGCATTCCATTCGGAATCGCCGAAAGCATCCGTCCACACTGGGGCGGTTGGATAGGAGGTGTAACGTGGGCCAGAAGTATCGTACTTAGCAACCAACGCGGCGGGGACTTCAGACTCTGGCGTTTCCATAAGAGTGCACCGTTTCTTTGAGAACCAGGAGGTTTTCAATCTTGGTCTGCGGTAGCAAACCATGACCTAGATTAAACACGTGGCCTGGCCGACCAGCGTTGGCGTCGAGCACCGCTAAGGCAGCTCGCCGTACTTCTTCTGCCGTTCCGAGCAGCACGCCAGGATCCATGTTGCCCTGCACGATTAAATCGCCTGCGGCAGCGCGCGAGGCAGCAAATGGCATACGCCAATCAAGGCTCAAGCCGTCGGCCTCTGATGCCAACATGGCGTCGAACAAATGTGCTCCATCTTTGATCAAATAAAGCAAAGGAGCTTTCCCTTTGAGTGCGCGAAAAATACGCTGCACGGCCGGCAAGGCATAGCGCCGATAAGTGGTTTCATCTAGTAAGCCAGCCCAAGTATCAAAAAGCTGCACGGCTTGACAGCCTGCTTCGATTTGCGTTTGTAAATAGCCGATAGTCATATCGGCAAGGCGCTCGAGCAACTCAGGGAACCACGCTTCGCCACTGTAAACGGCTGCACGCAAACGCGCGTGCTCACGGCTGCCCCCGCCATCCAAAAGATAGGAAGCCATCGTAAACGGTGCGCCAGCAAAACCGAGCATCGTGCATTCAGGTGGCAACTCCTGCAGCACTAGCCGGATGGCCTCTTCCACGTGAGCTAACCCCCCGGCCGGTACTTCTTTCACGCGATGCAAATCTGCTGCGCCTTCAAGTGGCCGGGCAAATACTGGACCCGGGGCGAAATCAATGCCAAAATCGAGTGGCATCAATGGCGTGAGAATGTCCGCGAACAAAATCGCACCATCCCAGCCGAAACGTTCAATCGGCTGCAAAGTTACACGCGCGGCCAACTCTGGCGTACTCGCCATTTTTACAAAGCCGTGTTCCGCTTTTAGCTGACGATATTCCGGAAGTACGCGACCTGCCTGACGCATGAGCCACATCGGAGTGCGCTCTACTTTTTCGCCGCGCAATGCGCGCATCAAAATTGTGTTGTTCATCGACTCGCCTCCAAGGCTTCACCAAAGGCGACCGCGGCTTGGGTAAGAATTTCTTCATCCATCGCCAAGTTAAGAAAGCCTACTTCATATGCCGAAGGCGCAATCATGATGCTACGCGATAGCAGTTCGTGAAAAAATCGCGCAAAACGCTTGGCGCCACTACTTGGAATGGCTGCAAAGGTACGCGGAGCTTCTGTTGCATCAAAACACAACCAGAACAGGGAGCCACGCCGGGTGAGAGTCAGTGGATGGCCGGCCGCGATTTCGCGTGCAAGTAACGGCTGCAACAATCTTTCCCAATGGCTGCCCAGTTGTTCCAGGCGCTGCCAACCATCTTGCGCAACGATGGCGTCAAGCGCAGCAATGCCGGCTGCCATGCAGAGCGGATTGCCGCTTAAAGTGCCCGCCTGATAGACATTGCCATCAGGACAAATTCTATCCATTAAATCTTTGCGGCCACCATAGGCGCCAACCGGAAGACCGCCGCCAATGATTTTGCCGTAAGTCACTAAATCTGCATCAATGCCTTCCAGGCTGCAGAACCCACCTGGGGCAACGCGAAAGCCGGTGATGACTTCATCCACCACCAACAACGTGCCGTGCGCGCGTGTGACTTCGCGCAGTTTCTTCCACCACTCTTTGCGCTGCGGTAACAAGCCACAGTTGGCCGGAATGCCTTCTACAAAAACGGCTGCGGTTTGATCGCCGTTGGCGGCAAACCATTCCTCCAGGGCCTTCTCATTATCGAGCGGCAATACGCCGGTAAGAGCACTACATGCCGTTGGGACCCCCGCCGACGAACTCTCCCCAAAGGTTGCAAGGCCGGAACCTGCCTTCACCAGAAACGAATCGGCGTGGCCATGGTAACAACCATCAAACTTGATGAAGCCATCGCGTCCGGTAACCGCGCGCGCCAAACGCAATGCCGACATCGTGGCCTCGGTGCCAGAGTTGACAAAACGCACTTTGTCGAGCACCGGCGACATCGCGCAGATTTTTTCAGCAAGTTCCGTTTCAGGAAGACACGGGGCACCAAAGCTGGTGCCAAGAGCAACCGCCTTTTGTACCGCGCTAGTAACCGCAGGATGCGCGTGGCCCAAAATCAACGGCCCCCATGAGCCGACGAAATCCAGGTACTCATTGCCATCTTCGGTGCGCACATGGCAACCAGATCCTGAGGCAATAAAAAATGGTTGGCCGCCCACCGATTGGTAGGCGCGCACAGGAGAACTCACTCCGCCGGGCATCACTGCGCAGGCGCGTGTGAATAAATCCTGGGAGGTTTGTGTGGATGGAGTAATTGTGGTCATGACAACCAACCTTCTGCAGCCGCTCGGCTGGCGTGGTAGGTGATGATGAGATCGGCGCCGGCGCGACGAATTCCGCCTAAAACTTCCAGCACCATGGCGCGTTCCTCGGCAATGCCTTCACGCACGGCAAGTTGTACCATCGCGTATTCACCACTCACGTTGTAAGCGGCGACCGGCACGGTAGAGACCTCGCGCACTGCGCGAATGATGTCGAGATAGGCAAGCGCAGGCTTCACCATGACGACGTCGGCACCTTCTTCAAGGTCTAACAACACTTCCCGGATGGCTTCGCGCGAGTTGCGGAAATCCATTTGGTAACTACGGCGATCCCCGAAGCTGGGTGACGAACCGGCGGCATCCCGGAAGGGCCCATAAAAAGCACTGGCATACTTCGCCGAATAAGCAATGATGGACGTGCGCTCAAAGCCAGCGTCATCTAAATGGTGACGTATTTCAGAAATGCGGCCATCCATCATGTCGGAAGGGCCGACAAAATCTGCGCCAGCCTCCGCAAGGACGGCAGCCATCTGTGCCAGCGTGGCAACACTACTATCATTGACTACTTCTTCGCCTTCGATAAAACCACAGTGACCGTGATCCGTGTAGGGGCACAAGCAAACATCCGTCATCACGGTGAGCTCATCACCAAAAGCGGTCTTCAACAACCGCACCGCGTTCGGCACCTCACCATCCGCATCTAAGGCGCCGGTGGCTTGTGGGTTTTTTACATCGGGCACGCCAAATAACATCACCGCGCGCACACCATTGGCTAAATCGCGCTCTACGACTGGGATTAACCGATCCGCCGTGTAACGGCTCACGCCCGGCATCGAAGAAATCTCTTGTTGTTCACTACTGCCGGGAATGACGAAGTGCCCCTGTACTAAATGACGCGTGCGCAAATCAATCTCTGCGACGATTTCGCGGAGATTCTCATTGGCGCGCAAGCGGCGCGGCCGGTGGATCAAATCGAGTCGGTAATCGTTCATTCCTTTAAGAATTCGATGAGTGCGGAAGGGTGTGGGCGGGCCAGCACACCCCGAAGTGGGAAGCCGGCTTGGTGGGCTGCAGTTGCGGTGGTTGGACCAACTGCGAGTACCGGGTGATCGCTCGTTTGCACAACCCTCTTGCGTAGACTTGCGACTCCACTGGGTGAAAAAAGCAAAACCAACTCCCCAAGCGGGGGAGGTGGACCCACGAGCCTTGCAATATCATAAGCCGCTACCACCCTTAGCGGCAGCCCTCCTGCCGCGAGCGTGAAGCCAAGCGCTGGGCTCGGGTTCTGAGCACCGAAAAAAACCAGTTTGGCGGTTCGGCTAGGTGCGCTGGCAAGGAAGGCGTTGGCGAGCGATGCGCCGGTGTTCTCAGGGGCGATGAGATCGGGCTCGATTCCGGGAATCGTGGATGTGCCGGCACGCAAAGACAAAGCCGTCGCAGGTCCAACCACGGCAATCCGGCAGCACGGAAGCACCCCTTCTTCTGTATTCAATACAAAGTATTGGCGGACAGCCTCAGCGCTGGTCAAAAACAAACAGTCTTCAGCGCCTAATCCAAGCACCAAGGCTCGATCGGAGGCTGAAATTGGCAGGGCCTTGGTGCCAATCAGCGGCAAGGCCAAGGCTTTACAACCACAAGATTGCGCTGCTTCGGCCCAGCGAGCGGCTTGTTCCAACGCGCGCCCAATCCAGAGCACGGGCGCATGCTTCATCAGATCACCTCAGCGGCCAGCAACGCCTCAAGGGCGGCCGCACTAGCGGAGGTGACATCCGTAGCTGTGATCTTTGCACGACGCAGTTTGCCGGGGAAATCTTCCGTTGGACCAAGAGCCGCAACGAGTTGAAAACCGCCATCTACCGCCAATGCCGAGGCGCCCAAAGGCAAACCGCAACCACCACCCAATGCACGCAACAAACTGCGTTCCGCCTCGACCGTTGCGGCGGTGGCGGGGTGATGCAATTGGCCAATCAAATCACGCGTTTCTTGATCATCGGCACGACACTCTATCGCCAAGGCTCCTTGACCAGGGGCTCCTGGCCATAGCATTGGATCCAACTTCACGACCTGAAGATTCGCCAAATCAAGATCCAAGCGGCGCAGACCTGCACCCGCCAAAAGGATGGCGTCGTAATCGCCAGCGATGAGTTTGTTGACCCTGGTTGGCACGTTGCCGCGCAATAATACAGCCGTACAATCTGGCGCCATATCGGCAAGAAAAGCGGTACGACGGGCTGCTGATGTGCCAACTCGAGTTCCAGGAATCAGCGGCAACAACCCCGCGCCACGATCACCATAGAATCCAGGTCGAATCAGCAGCCAGTCGCGTGTATCTTCACGCACCGGAATCGCTGCGCAGCACAAGCCAGCAGTTTGTTCGGCGGGAAGATCCTTGAGCGAGTGCACCGCATAATCGGCGCGCCCATCAAGCACCGCATCTTGAACTTCTTTGGTAAACAATCCGACACTCCCCACTTCCGCAAGGTGCACATCGAGGCGCGCGTCGCCAATTGTTTTCACAATCACAAGTTCCGTGACGGCGCCGGTTGCGGCTTCTACCGCAGCGGCCACCATGCCTGATTGAGTGGTAGCAAGATCGCTACCACGTGTCGCAAGCCTGAGCTTTTTCATTTACCTAAATCTTTTTGTGCCAAACGACGCCCGGTTTCGCGCAGGCGTTCCAAAAGGGCATCCCCCATCGGAAGCTCGCGTAGAGTCTGACGCAGTGCAATCAATGGTACCTGCACGGTCTGCTCGGCGAGCCGTTTTGCAAAGGCTACAAACAACTGACTATCTTCTTCACTTAAGTGCGAGAGGCGCGTGACCAGCCAGCGATCGACCTCGTTTTGGCTGCGTGCCTCCACTGATTCGCGCAGTTTTTGCGCAACTGGCCCAAGATTACGGCGGAAAATCTTCTCCCGGAACTTTAAGGAGCCTTCGCGCAAGTAAGGGCGCACCTCACGGCCGAGCTTCTCGGCAACCTTCTGATTTTCTTCGACGCGGCGGCCGACTTCGAGCACATCCAAGCGCGTAAAGCGGGGAAGCGCCGAGATTGCTGGCTCGGTATCCGCAGGCACGCCGAGATCCAGGATCAGGCGTGGGCGCTCTTGTTTTGGCAAGCTCGCGCACAATTCCGCGGAAATAACGGGTTCTTCGGAAGCCGTGGCGGTGACCATGTAATCAAAATCTTGCGGCCAGACTTGAAAATGTTCCAGCTGCTGCCAGGTGCCTCCAAAACGCTGCGCAAGTTCTTCTGCCTTGGCGCCCGTGCGGTTGACAAAATGCAGTTTGATGCCGTTCCAACCAGACAAACGCGATGCCAAAGTAGTGGTCATTTCGCCGCTGCCCACCAACACCACGCGACCACCTTCTCCTTGCACCTGCCTACGCAACACATCGGCGGCCACTTCCGAAACCGAAGTTGGCATGTTGGCGTAATCCACTTGCTCGCGCACATGGCACGATAACTTCAAAGCTTCATCAGCGAGCATACCGAGCCACTGACCACAAACTTCCTGCTCGCGTGCCTCAATCAGCGCCTTGCGGAACTGGCCTACAACTTGCTCATCGCCGAGCACCAAAGAATCCAAGCCACACAATAGAGCGTTGAGGTGGCGATGGACGGCGTCGCCACTCATGGCGATACAAGTGGAATCGGCCAAAGCACGCAGCTCTGGAGAATCCGGGAACATCCAATTGGCAAAAGAACGGAGGACGTAATCCGGTGATTGACGGTCATGACAAACCCAGTACACCTCCACGCGGTTGCAGGTGGAGAGCATGATGAGCTCATCCACACCCAAGGCGAGACGCAGCTCTTCCAGCTGGGTGGGTTTCTTGGCGAAGAATCCGATTTCCTCTGCCGAAGCACGACGATGGGAAATGCCTACGAGTCCGAAGCGTTCCATGAGTAGTTTCGCCTATCAGGCGGGGTTGTTATGAATAGAATACCACATACTCTGAAATAGGTCGGCGAAATTCGTGATTAATATTTGGATGTTTTGGTAGTTTTTTCCGGATGACGCCGTGGGCATATTTTGCACATATCAACTGTCACTTTCTTGATTTCATGCGTTTTTTTCGGCGTAATGCGCTGTACTTTTTCAGATTTCGCAATTAAACTGTATTTCCTACTTGGAAACTCTATCATTTGCGCGTTCCTAAGTCCCTTCACCCACTGCCTCGCCTCCAATTTCACCATGGAAAACCTCAGCGCCGTCACCCAAGCCTGCCTCGATGTCACTAAAAACATGAGCCGAGATGCCATTCTCGCCCATATGCGCAAGCACGATGTCCGTTTTCTGCGCTTGCAGTTCACCGATATCTCCGGCACCAACAAAAACGTGGAAGTGCCGGCCAGCCAGTTCGAGAAAGCTCTCGATGGCGAAATCATGTTTGATGGCTCCTCGATTGAGGGCTTCACTCGGATTGAAGAGTCGGACATGTTGCTGAGCCCAGATCTCAACACTTATCGGGTAGACCCGTGGCCCAGTGAAGGCCTCAGTTACAGCCGCCACGGTCTGATTGCACACATCATCTGCGATGTCTTCCGCCTTCCCGAAGGCACTCCTTTTGAGGGCTGCCCTCGCGGCATCCTGAAGCGCGTTTGTGCCGAAGCCAAGGCGATGGGTTATGAAATGAACGCCGGTCCCGAGGCGGAGTTTTTTCTGTTCCAGCGCACCAAGGATGGCGAAGCCACCACCATCACCCACGATGCCGCCGGCTATTTCGATCTCGCCCCCACCGACCTTGGTGAGCAGTGTCGTCGCGAAATCGTCATCGCCCTTGAGCAACTCGGTTTTGAAATCGAAGCTTCGCACCACGAGGTTGCAGCCGGTCAACACGAAATCGATTTCAAATATGGCGACGCCGTCGAAACCGCCGACAAGCTCACCGTGTTCCGTTTTGTCGTGCGCAAGATCGCGCGAGATATGGGTCTGCACGCCACCTTTATGCCGAAGCCTATTTTTGGTATCAACGGTTCAGGTATGCACGTGCACATGTCCCTGTTTGAAGGTGGCAAAAACATTTTCTTCCAAGAGGGCGCGGCCGACGATGGCGTTTCCGACTTGATGCGCTGGTATGTCGGTGGCCTGCTCGAACACGGCCGTTCACTCTGCGCAATCACCAACCCCACCGTCAACTCCTACAAGCGTTTGGTGCCCGGCTATGAAGCACCTACACATCTCGCTTGGTCGATGCGCAACCGCTCGCCGCTGATTCGCGTTCCGGCCCGCCGCGGCATCGGTACGCGTTGCGAAATGCGCATGCCAGATCCTTCGTGTAATCCATACTTGGCGTTCGCCGTGATGCTCGCTGCCGGCCTTGATGGCATCCGCAACAAAATTGACCCACCACTGCCAGTAACCGGCAACGTTTATAAGATGAGTCAGCGCGAACGTGCACGCTTGAAAATCAAGAGTTTGCCAGCCAACTTAGGCGAAGCAATTTTGCAGCTTGAGAAAAGCGCACTGATCAAAGAAGCTCTCGGGGAACACGCCTTTACACAGTTCATTCACGCCAAGCGGGCGGAGTGGCAAGAGTACATCGCGATGGTCCACCCTTGGGAAGTGGATCGCTACCTTACGCGGATGTAAGGCGCCGTTTTGCGAGGTCGATTCCGCGCTCTAAGCTAAAGCGAAATGCGCGCGAATCGGCCTTGCCGGTGCGGGCGATATCGTAGGCCGCCCCATGCATGGGTGAGGTGCGCAAGATGTTGCTGCCAACGAAAACCGTGAAGGCGGATTCTCGAGGCAACATGCGCAATGGCAGGAATGCCTGATCGTGGTAAAGCGCAATAACAATATCCCATTCGCCGCGATAGCCTTGACCAAAGACGACATCGGGTACCGCTGGGCCAGCGGTGTGAAAGCCCCACTCTTCACGAGCAATTGCAATAGCTGGCTCAAGTACCAGTTGTTCCTCATCGCCAAAAGCCCCGCCTTCTCCCGCGTGAGGATTCAGCCCTGCAAGCACAATTCGCGGCGCGGAAATCCCTAGCGTTTCACTGGCGGCTTCATGCGCAAGACGAATTTGCTTGGCCACGAAACGGGGATCCAATTTGCCAATGGCCTGGCGCAAAGACATGTGGCGCGTTGCGACCAACACCCGCAGGTCACCCGAGCAGGCCAACATTCCATAACGATTGGAACGACAAGTTTCGCCAAGGATTTGCGTTTGCCCTTCAAACGGATAGCCCGCCAGATGCATACTTATTTTATGAATGGGCGGCGTGACCATCACATCCGCTTCCTTTTCGATACACAAATTGGCGCAGCGCAAAACCGCCTCGACGCTGGCCATGCCAAACTCTGCCGACGGCACCCCTGGTGCGGCGGTTGGCATGGGAGATTCCAATTCCAAAACAGGAACTGGTGATTCTGGTGGCAGGGAGAAAGCATCCTCAGCACGCGCGACCGACTGCAACTCAATGGCAATTCCTAACTCAGCAGCAATTGCTGTAAGGGCAACACGATGTCCAAGGATTAACGGCCTACACGCCTCACGCAAAGTGCCGTCGCTTAGAGAATGAAGAAGGACCTCGGGGGCAATACCCCCGAGGTCCCCTTGCGGAACCACAACTCGCGGTTCCATGGTTATTCTGGCGTGTAACTCACTGTCACAAGATTTCCGACTGCAGAGATATTGATCACCAAGACCGGCGCAACATTATTGACGCTTTGAATCCTAACCACGCCATTGGCCACCGGGGCAGGCGAGGCTGCAATCATCATCAGGGGCAGGTTAATTACATTTGTGGTAATCGAACGCGAGTTATTACCAATCGTAGAGGTCAGGGTTGCCGTGCCTCCAAGGTAGTCATTAGGCAACCATTGCTGTAGCCACATAAATGCCTTGCGTGCATCTGCGCGCGCAACTTGGATGAAGCCATCGTGCACTAAGCCGACTGTAGTGTAGAGGCCGCCGCGGTTTAACATTCCATAAGGCGTGCCATTCGCATCAAGAATTTGATTGCTTAAATCCTGGCCACCGAGCATGCCGAGCACCGCTACCAAAGAATTCCCTGAAGAGCCGGCACCAAACATCAAGTCCAGCTCTGGGTTGATCGCGCAAGGAAGGCTACCAACTACTGGGTTATCGCCGTGGTCTCCGGTACCACCATTCTCCACATTCCCCTGTGACGAAATCAGTAGCGGAGAAGTGGCAAGAAGGAACATCCCACCTAGGAGCGCGGCAAAAAATGCCGGCTTCATAAGGTACTTGAATGCTGTCCTATTTTTCATCGTATTAAGCGGCAAAAAATGCCGGTTCCAGTTGTTCGAGTTCTGTGCGGCAAGTCCTGTCGACCTGCAGCGACTCCAGAAGGTGATCGGAGCTCTGCAGCCAATCCACAACGGTTGGCCAAAGCTCACTGTATTCGCTGCGAATCAAACACAGCATTTCCAACGCTTTTGGCATTTCGCAAAGCGAAATATGCTCAACTGCGATGTTGTAAAGAACAAAGGCGAATTCTGGCTGGTGGTGAACCAAGCCACTCGTAACCACCCAGCGGTAGTATCGTAAGGCCCGACGGTGGTCTTTGTTGCGATCATGAATCAAGCCAAGTTGAATAGCGGCGTGTGCGCGATTCAAGAGTCGATCCGTATTCAAGAAAACCTCAAGGTACTCAGCTTGGGCCAAATCTTGGTTGTTTTGGGCTTGGTGTACAAAACCAAGGTAAATGTGGGCTTCTGCAAAACGTGGCTTGAGGCGCAAAGCCTCAGAAAGAAAACCACGTGCTTTTTCGAGATGAGAAGAAGCGCTGCCTGCCATGGGCGTAAAAGGAGTTTCACAAACACCACTACGCTGCGCTAGGTTTGCGATTTCAGCGGCTTCACCGCTCTCGAAACTATCAATTTCAACGGGCTCCTCGGCAATACGCACCAGGTATTCACCATCTGTGCCAGCCAGAGTGTAAGCCTTGCCCAGTTCATAGAGAGTACCGGCCAAACGACGAACGATTTCCGAATCCGTGAGGCCCTCAAAAATATCATGACCAGGTAGGCGCGATAAGCGACGCGCCAGCGAACCGGGCACGGCCATATCGCGATGAGCCAAAGCCTGTAAACGCACTGCGTGGAAGAAATCTGAGCAATCAGAACAAGCTTCTAAGTGAGCTAAGGTGCGACGGGCATGCTCTTCAGGAACTTCGCCATCAAAAAGTGCGCTTAAGCCGCGCTGGAATCCGGCACAAACCATCGGTGATGCGGAACTCCCGTTGCGAATGGCATCATGGAAGCCCGTAAAAGCCGTGCGATCGGCCGACGCATCGTAGAAGCTCATGCGCCTTCCTCCAGGTTACGAACAATCTTCTGTTTGGCGGACTTCAACGTGGTGAACCGGCCTCTGGGGCGCGCCGATTTCTCGACTGCCGGAGCCGGAGCAAACATGCGATCATCTGCCGCACTTGCCCGGCCGGCGTCGGCGCGGGTGCTAAATGGAGCGGATTTTTCACGCTCGGGCGACGCTTCTCCAGCGGCGGAAAACTTACGCTTCATAATCGTGAAAATCTTGCGCCGTGCGCGGAAGATCCGCATTTTGAGGTTCTCAACCCGCACTTCAAGTTCCGCAGCTGCATCTTTGTAGGCAAGGCCATCAACCTCTACCAAATACAAGGCGCGTTTTTCGCGCGGCGTGAGACAGCGATAGGCCTCTTGGTAGAAGTGCAGGTAGAGCATCCAGGCGCCAATGAGCTGCTCGTTGGTTTCCTTATCTTCCGATTGCTGGAGTGGCGTGAGGCCGTCGAAATCCTCGGGCTCGAGGTTCGGTAGATCACGGTCGGAATCGCGGTCGGGGCTAGTTAAGGAGACCACGTGGTTGCGCTGAGCCTTACGGCTATGCTTCAACGTGGTGTTGCGCACGATGGAGTGAGTCCAGTTGCGGAACGCCGACGGCTTGGTGGAATCGAAATTCTTCGGGTAGCGGTAGATGTTGAAAAACACCTCTTGCAAAACATCGTTTGCACCTACCGAAAAAAAGCTACGCCGCAGGTGATGGTAAATCAACCGCATCACCCCATCTTGGTTCAGCTCGAAAAGAAGCCCGAAAGCTTCGTTCGAGGCCGTTTCCGCATAGATCGCCATCAGTTCCGTAGACAATCGATCACGCTCGCGGGAATCTAAATCGCCCAAGCGGCTGCTAAATTCCAGCAAACGGCTATGCCCAACCTCACGAGCAAAAGCTTCCAGCCGGGCGGCGAAGCTTTCAATCTGTTCGGTTTTTAGGGGGGCGAAGCTCATTTGGTTAAGTAAGACTAGGACGTATCAGTGCTAGGGTAACACCGATAGTTTCTCAAATTCGAGAAATCTGGTCGCAACCACTTGGATTTCCCTTGGGGAAAACTTGTCTAGAACAGTGTTAGAAAGGGGAAAAATTGTGGACAACTCATGAGAAACCCAAGAAAAACAGCTCTAATAACCTGTTTCTTGAAGGATTGCCTCAATTTCCTGTGCATTACTATGCACCAGCTGCAATCCAGAGTCTTCCGTCATCGCCGCGCGTGAAAAACTAGCGGCAGCCAAGAGATCTCCCTCGACGAAATGAATCGCGGCGATGCTGGTCAAGCAGCGAGCTCGCATGGCGCGACAGGTCGCTCTCAGCAAGGCCTGCACATACATGTCGCGGCCCTCTTGCACGGCTCCAGAACGAAAAAGGCACGCAGCAATGGTTAAATCCAGGTGAGCAGAATCATTGCCGAGCTCGCGTGACCGCGCGCATAACTCCAACGGCTTGAGCACGCGTAAATCCAAGTGTTCATGGCCCAGTTCGTTTACCTCAGCCTGTAAATCGCGCAAACTTGGACCAAGCAAACTGGAATCTGGGAAATAGCCCGCCAAGCCATCGCGACGCATCTCTAGCAAGGTTGCGGCTTGATGAAGGCGCCAGGCCAAAACCCGTCTGGTTTCCGCTTGGCAGACGCCGTGCAAAACCTGCAACCGCTGAGAGGAGAGCGACTTCACTCCAAATCCGTATCGCGCTCCTCATGAACAAAGTTTGATTCTCGCGCTTGCGGCGCGCGCCAGCCACGCGGCAACTGCAAGGCTGGGGCGCCCCCTTGAACACGCGCCCAAATTCGAACCAGATTTTCTGCCGCGGACCCCTGCGGAATCCCGGTATAGCTCGCAACCTCTTCTACGCTGCAACGCTCCACCATATACAGGTACAGCAAAGCACGGTCTTCAATGGGCAAACGATTGAAGCGCTGCTGGAGTTGCGCCGAAGGTTCGCCACTGGCGCCATTCGTCGCACCAAGCTCGTTGCAGGGGTTTGCCACATCGCGAAGAATGATGGATTCAATCCAAATTTGGAATATCAAATGCGACTTCGGCAAGCTCTCGCGGCGACATGATTTGGCGAACATTCGCGCAATCACCATTTCCTTAGGCAACAACAGAAAGTGCCGGATGGTGACGCCTTGAATTGCTTTCTCAATCCACGGACAAAGTAACTCGAATAACTTTCCTAGATAGTGAAAACGTTGACGGGGCGGAACCTCGAGAAACGCTTGATATTGCTGACAGGTTGCAAGCCAGTCGTCGGCAAGGCGCTGGTCGAGAAAAGGTGATTTCGGGGGAGCTGGTTTGCGGGACATTAGGGTTCCACAGGAAAACAAATGGGGGAATGAATGTTCGCCCAATAAAGGGCGGGGGTTCATGACCATAGCAATTTGCTTTCCTTTTGGGATTGGAAATTTTCGTGTAATTGGGATTTAAGCTGACGCATTTTTCGGCAATAATTTTTAACCTTTCCTCGGTTCCCCTGGGTCGCAGGGCGTCAACCGCCATGCATTCCCTTTTGTTACGGCTAAATATAGGTTTTCGCTTTTTATCTGGCCAGCATTCCTCAACCTATTGATGACGCGGGGCAATCTTCTGCATCGCGAGCGCCAGTGAAGTGCCTTGCCCCTTTTTTTCCTTCTGTTGACCGCTTGTAGGCTCCGAAAAAAAGGGCGCATGACATAAAACTCCTTTCATGCAATTCCATGTTCACCAAATACACGCGGGCATTTTTCACCATGCTGGGCGTTTCCATTATCCCAAATCATGCCTATGTGGATTAGCGGTCGCTGCTTAGGAGGGGTCGCTAATATGGGTTCCATGGGCGACTTCAACGTCAACTCCTATCGGGATGAGGAGCAGCTGCGGCTGTTCACCAAGGCACTGCTGCGTGACATGCAGGCGCTTGAGTACATGCTCAAAAACGATATGTTCGAGAACGATCGCCAGCGCATCGGTGCGGAACAAGAGATGTTCCTAGTCGACCGCGCGATGCGCCCCGCGAATCTTGGTGGTCGCATTCTTGAGGCCGTAGAGGA
>ERZ890953.223-NODE-223-length-33737-cov-7.142420_pt1 | contig 33737 bp, 30 predicted proteins | sample MGYA00521264_ERZ890953 | MGnify/ENA primary metagenome ERZ890953 (study PRJEB32303, sample SAMEA104408629) | aquatic metagenome | biome: Brackish water; feature: Chemocline; material: water | place: Baltic Sea | collected 2014-10-26T21:54:00 | depth 200 m ...
CATTCGGCTGTTAACCGAAGGGTTGTAGGTTCGAGCCCTACCCGAGGAGCCAGTTATCTTCCCCCGCGAAATCATCTCTATCAGTAGTTAACAGCCGGATGGCCGGGATGGGCCTGTAAGGTGTTGTTATTGCTTGTTTTGGAGTCTCTGCAGTTTTCTCTCTGCTTTGCGTCCCGCTAGCCCTCCGCTTCCAGCCCCTCTATTTCTCTCTAAGTCTCTGATCCGGGATCACAGCTCCTTTTGGTTAACAGCCACGAGTCGTAATGGGAAGCACTCGCCAGAGGTGACCGAATCTGCGCTATGTAGAAGTCAATAGGCGTGTACAAATCTGGCGTAAGTCCAAACCTAGAGTTGGTGACGCAGGGTGACGTTCTCAAGATCGAGTTGTCGGCGAGGCCAGATGAGTGGCGTGAGCGCGATTAGGATGATTGTCAGTATTCAGATATGTTAAAGTTTTGTAGACTTAACCGCAGTAGTGGCAGAACGTAAGAAAAATAAAACACAATAATAAGTGCTAGGTATAGCTATGGTAAATACAGACAAGCTACGATCATTTTTGTCAACTCAAGACATATGTCCAAGTACACAGCTTGAGAAAAATTATTCTGATGCATGCGATGGTGTCGTTCAATATGTTTCCGATATTATTGATATCGAATTCACTATGCCCGAGCTGTTTTGGCTTTTAGGGGGAAATGCCGACAAAGAGCATATCTCGATCCATAACTTTCCTTCTTATGATGAAGTCGTCAACAGCCATAAACATCAGACAGGGAATGAGTCTAAGTTTGCTTTATCTGAAGTGTTATCCAGTCTCAATGCCTCCTGTGAAAGCCTGTCGAAAATAGACACAGATATCCGCTGTTTGCGCGACCGTATTGAGAGCAATAAGAAAATAGTAGATGCCTGCAGGAGGTACTGCGAGCTATTAGTAATAAAATCTAGATATTTGCAGGCAGTAGAGGGAATGAAGACTAATGCAAGCCGTATTGACATGTTGATGAAGGAAGATCGTGAGTTGCTCTGTGAAAGTAAAAAATCAAATACGCCGAATGAGAATGAGGCGATTCAAAGAAGGCGGGACAGAGTTCGTGTCGAGTACAACGAACTAGTTGCTGCTGACATGAGTGACATAAATACAGTCTCTAGTTACGAGGCCAGAGACAGTTCAATTGAAGATGGCACTCTTTTGCTGCTTTCTGAAATTAATATGATAAGTAAAGAATCTATTGACGATGATAAGTTCGGCATGCTGTGTGATACAGACGATGAGGACAAGCGGTTATTAACAGAACTCAGCAGCAAGCGTTACATTCTGGAAGAGACTATTGCTAATCATGAATATCTCGCGAGAGAGACCTATCGCAATCTCAAGCATGAGGCAGTATTGTACATAGCCGTCTGCAGTTCCGTTCATGAGCACGAATGGTGGCGTTCAAGTAAAACATTAAATATTGATGAAATGATCTCGAGAGCTACTCGGTTTGGCTGTGAGGTAAATAATCAAGCAGATGTGCCATGTGTCGCTGCCATTCTTTTAGGGGTCTTCAGCTTGGCTGAAAATAATCCAGGTATTCATGACCAACGTATACATGAATTTATTCACAATGTTCTTCCGTCATTCCCGGGTATATCGCTCTCTTCATGTCCGATGGTAGAGGCGCATATATCATATTTACTTCATATAGGAGAGGCGGGCGCGGCCAAGAATATGATTGTAAAGTATCTCAGTGATACAGAAGATAATACCAGTGAATTATTAAGTTATATAAACCTCATTGGGCGTACGAGGGGTTCATTCTCGGGAACATTCAGATTCTCCAGCCTGTCAGCGAATGACATGTACTTAGCAGGCCGGTATTCAAATACTGATATTCCAAGGCCAGATGCGGATGCCTCTGTCTCTTATGGTAACATTGACCAATACTTTAGTGGCGCAAATAGTGATCAAATGATAAACAAATTCAAGGTAGAGGGGTTGCAGCCCCGTATAGCTGAAATCATCTTCAAATCAATATATAACAGGATTTACAACTGCGCCTCTGACTCAATCAATCCATTGACTGATATGAACATACAAGAAATCTACTCTGAGTCTCTTCCCCCAGCAGACTTCATTGATGCCAGTGGTATCAAGTATGACGTAAAGTGCAACTTATACTACCGAAGTCGTAAGAGGGTGCTGGGCATGAGGGGCCTGTTAATTAAAATAAACTCTAGCCTGAAGTATGAACACAGGTACCCAGGTATAATATTCACGAACTCAGATGACGATTCCGTCACATGGACATATATAGGCGAATATCGTCCTAGGCAATTCAACATTAATCAAAGAGTATTGCCGTATTATTTTGCAATGCCCGAATCTGTCAATAACTATCCAAGTCTGTCAGATAGGGACTACATCTATGGGCTGTCTCTCCTTAATGATCCATTATTGCAGACGGGGTGGACAATTTATAGCAATAGATCACTACAGGAGCTATACCCCTTATTAGAGTCAAATGAAGACAAGATTTGTTTAGGGCTATATTATAAGCACTTCGACCGTTGTATGTCGAAATACAGCATAGAAGTAGCTCTATGGTGGGCACTGACCGTGAGCACACTTGAAATATGTTGTTCTCGCGGGCAGGAAGTCGCAATAAGACATCTACGGATATTTACAGATCTGATTTCCAGCAATGCAATTCCAGTGACACTCCCAACAGTTGAAAATGAGCCTCTCATCCTCCATTGGGTTACCGACGTTCTGAAACCACTGGTCATCAACTGGAGCAAAATAGTATGCAGAAACTGTGGCCAATCTGCTTCTACACCAGGAATTATGACGTTAACTATAAACCGAATGACAGATCAGGGGACAATATATGGAACAGCTGAGTGTAAAAGATGTGGCCACAAGGACATAAGTGCAACCATTCTGACTCACTGTCACGTATGTTCGCATTACCCGCTTATTCTCGGTAAAAACAAAAGCTGCACGAGTTGCCAAGGGTTAATCTGCGATTGCGTAAATGATAAGTCAGGTTATATCTGCGGTTATTGCAAACGTGGCTGCAGTCGCACGCCTATGAATTCCTAACTTCAATCAAAGTACATGTATATTCTTTGTTCCTATCCTTCCTCAAAACCCTATCTGACCGCATAACTGAGTTAGTTCATGCTCATGAATTCAGGAGTGGCCGTTCTCGCGTCCTGCGCTCACATACTGGATCAATCCAAAATCTGCTCCTGTTCTGAAGTGGGCAGTCCGAGCAAATCTACGACTTTGGTTACCCGGGCGCGGCTTACTCCACAGAGCTTCGCCATGGAAGCCATGTCGGCGACCTCGCCTGATTGGATCTTCTCGTCGATCCAGTAAGCCAGGGCAATGTTCCTGGCCTTGCGAGTAGCTCGATCTTGGCATGGCCACTGGGCCTTGACTCCCGGGTCAGGCTTAGGGGCAGACTTGCGTTTCCGAACAGGCATCATGAATTCTACTCTCAACTTTTGGCTCACACCGCAACCTCCTGGGCCTCGGCGATCTCATTGGACAGCGTCTTGATTCCCGTGGACTGGAACGTGATCGCCAGCGACTCCTTCGTAGCGTCGAAGTCGATACGTTCGATCAAGAGGCTCAGGATCCGCTGCTGTTCGCGCGGGAGGAGGCAGGTCCACACCTCGTCGAACATGGCCAGGGCTTGAGCGACCTCACGCTTGTCGATGTTCTTGCTCTCGAGGACCATAAGCTCCTCGGCGATCTCGGCCAAGCGGGCTTCAATGCTCACGGCATGGGCTGCATCTGCATCCTGTCCGCCGTCATGCAGACGGGCGACCTCCCGCTCAAGCCGACGCCGTTCGGCGACCAGGGCTGGGTGGCGCTTCTTCTTCGTGGTGCGCAACTCTGCCATCGTTGCGGCTACCAAATCAGGGTCCTGTCCGACGCACTTGATCCGCTCGACGACGGCGTCTTCGATCTCCTTGGCGGGTAGCGACGGGCAGGGGCAGTTGCTCCAGCCTGTCCTCGCGGCGTTGCCACAGACGTAGTACCGGAACGCCTTTCCCTTGCGACGGGTCGCAGAGGGCGACATGGCGGCCCCACACGCAGTGCAGTAGAGCAGACCACGCAGGATGTGCCCGTAGCGGTTCTTCACGTGAGCTCCACCTTGGTGGCGGTTGCCCGTGAGTTGAGTCTCGACTTGGTCGAATAGCCGCTGATCAACGATGCCGGGCTGCTCGCCATCGTAGACGTTCCCGTAGAGGCGGGTCTTGCCGACATACAAGGGATTGGTCAGCAGGCGGGATAGAATGCCCTTGTTGAACTCGGAGCCTTCATTGAGAACGCCCTTCCTGGTTACCCAGGACTTCGTGCGCCAACCTCGGCGGTTCAACTCGGCAGCCGTCTCCATAAGAGAGCCTCGCTCCTGGTAGAGGGTGAAGATCTGCCGGACAGTCTCAGCTTCCGCTTCGTTGACCACGAGTAGCCCACCGTTGGGGTGGATGTCGTAGCCGAGGACAGGAAGTCCGCCGGTCCACTTTCCCTTCTTCCGAGCCGCAGCGATTTTGTCGCGTGTTCGGTCTGCGATCATCTCGCGTTCAAACTGGGCGAAGCTGAGCAACACGTTCAGCATGAGCCGTCCGCTGGAGTCGCCGGTGTTGATCGGTTGGGTCACCGAGACGAAGGTCACGCTGCAGCGATCGAAGACTTCGATGAGCTGGCTGAAGTCCAGCAAGGACCGACTCAGGCGGTCGACCTTGTAACAGACTATCGCATCGATTCTCCCGGCCTCCATATCAGCCAGGAGTCGCTTCAGGGCTGGACGCTTGATGTCTCCACCGGAGAAGCCACCGTCGTCGTAGCGATCCTTCAGGCATACCCAGCCTTCATGCTTACGGCTGAGGATGAACGCCTCGCCAGCCTCTCGCTGGGCATCCAGAGAGTTGAAGTCCTGGTCCAGGCCCTCGTCCGTGCTCTTGCGCGTGTAGATGGCGCAGCGAACGGCCTCCTGGATCTCGGCTTTGCGCCTCATGGCTTCCGGGGACCCTCGGTGTCCCGGTCCTGCAGCCGATCGATGATCTGGGCCAACAGGGAGTTTAGCTTCGCGAGCTCGGCCACCAGCGAGGGCATGGTGCTCTCGTAGAATGTGCGGCCAGTTCGTGTCTCGTAGAAAGGTACGTTGCTCATCTCGGGACCTCCCGATTGTTAAGGCCGAAGAACGCTACCCCCGAGCAGTGCGACCCTGTGATCGCCTTAGCGACAGCCGACAGCGATCGGAAGATCTCGCCCTCCCATTCGAATTCCCGATGGTCTCGGACCGTTACTGCGACCCGTTCGCCTCTGTAGGTGCGGGTCAGCACAGATCCTGGCTTCGGTGAGCCTGGGCTTCGGGCAAGGCGAGTCCGGGTAGGGGCTGAAGTAGCTGGGGCTCGGTTGTGTCTGGCTCCCTTGAACCACTCGCTCGGTGGGGTCGTGCGGAACTCCTCCTGGAGATCGTGCAGGCAGGCCTTGGCTTCTGCCGAGAGTTCCTGGCCGTCGTGCTGTCGCTGGATCTCCCAGGCGATACGCTTGATCAGGTACTGCTTGTGCCGTTGGGAGGTCGGTTCACCGAAGACCTGCTCCCAACGTTGACGGAGTTCGGCCACTGTCATTTCCTGAAGGACGACGATTTGGGCGGCGATGCTCTCGGACACGGCTAACCCCTTTCTAATGAGGTGGTTGTGCGTTAACCGAGATGGATTCATCACTTCGCTGGGCGTGCTTATCAAGTCGATTCCGAGCACTAATATCAAAATGTCGAGTCTTTTGAAGGCGCAGGTATCCTGTAGCTAAATAGCGAGATAGCTCTTGCGTGACGTTCGGATAGTCTGATGTCGGCTTCATTATCACTCCCCTCGTCTTGTGAGATATAGGGGGTGAGTTTTCAGCCGGGGGGACAACGGACATGAATCATGCACAAATACTGAGACGCATATGTCTCACAATAAGAAGAAGTTAAGGCCATGCTTGATTTTATAGAGGCCCGCCGACTTGCGTCAGCATCAAGTCATGGTATTCTCCGCGTGAGGTTCAGCTTGAAGCCCAACCGAAGGATCAATCATGTCAGGTCAAGGAATGGGGCGAGGAATCGTCCTAGACAAGAGCACTGCCGCGACGATTAAGACGGCAAACAGGATTTTACGTGATGTCCAACGGGCAACAGCTTTGATCGATATGGAAAGCGTATCGCGAACGCTAGATTCTGCTGGATCAGTCATCAGAGATCATGATGAACAGCAACTTAAGCTGTTACAGGGCATGTCGGGGGCGTGTTTCACTTCGGCTATGTCACAAGCGCAAAGTGCGTTCCAGCTTCCTGATATCGCCTTTAAAAGTGCAGGTCGGGCATTCTCCGAAGCGATGGCGTGGCAGAAGGATTTATTTGAGCCGAAGTTACCGATCTGGATGTTTCAGCCTCCATTTCAGCAGTACTTAGAGCAGCACCGGCATTGGGCGAAGGCCATGTCAGCGGCGATCGGTGCAGGTGCTTCGAATAGCTTCAGTCTATCCCGGTATGTGGAACCACTGCCTACTTCAAGTATGACTGGGCAGACCATCATACGAAAGAGGGATCCCGAGGTTGAGCGGCAACATCACGAACGCCCTGCTGCTACTCGAGGTTCGACAACGAATCCAGAGGCTCGTGAAATGTCATTTGTTCATGCTCGGGCCGAGTATGCGGAGCAGAAAGGTCTGAATCCGGAAATTCTCGATCTGATCGTTGAGCGTTATATCGCTAGCCCAGAGGAGGGCCGTGAACGAATTGTCCCCAACGGCGAGCAGTTCAAGTCCGATATTTCTTCGCCGATGTTCATTTCAAATGGGGACTATATGGATGTCAGATTCCACTCTGAGTCTGCCACGTATCGATTATCGTTGGGGATGCGCTACCTCAAGGTACTTGTGGAGAATCCTGAGAAAAACTTCTCTGTGATTGACCTAATGGAACATGCAGGGAGCTCAAGGGCATGCGAGATCGAATCGACCCCCGTGAACAATTACGATCTCACGGCCGCGACAAACATCGAGAAGGAAATTCTAGACCTGGAGCGACAGCTACAGCTCGCGCTCGACATGGGTGATTCAGCTAAAGCCGATGGGTTAGATGGGCAGTTGAAGGAGCTGATGTCGTTTCGGCACGAATATGATGATCGCAGGCAGTTGCATTCGTCTAATAACCCTGAGATGGAGAAAGCTCGAAAAGCACTGATGAAGTGCATCAAGTCTGAATATATTAAACTGGCCCGTGATATGCCTGATCTTGAAGATCACCTCAAATCTAATGTGAAAACGGGCTTTTTCTGCTGTTATTGCCCACCAAAATCGACCCTTCATTAAACTGCTACCTCAAAAGTAGCACTGCTACCTAAAAAGTAGCCCGTAGCTCTACGAAGGCCACTCCTTCGTAGGGTTCATTTTTCGTGGCCTTCCTTGTACTCAATCAAGGAGGACCATGATGTCCCACCGTTGGACCTGCCCCCACTGCCAGACTCTTCTCGGAATCCGTAAAAACGACGATCTGGAGATCCGTTACAAGACCGTCCTGTACCTGATCAAGGGTGCGGACGAAGTCGTCGCAACATGTCGGAACTGCGGGAAGCGCGTTACGACGTAGAGCCCAGTCCAAACCCCTAGCATTACCACCATCAGCAAAGAGGTGCATGACGCCCAGCCGAGAGGCCGGATGTCATGCGCTTCTTTTCGCTGTCGTACGCCGAGCGAGATCTAAATCGACAACTCGAAGGTCCCGAGGGGAAAGCACTGCTAGCCGAACTGAATTCCAAGATTAAAGGGTCTGGGCAAGGAAGGTTGGAGAACTGGACCAATGCACGAAATCGGGTCGTGGCCCTTGGAGCTTACTACTCGTCCTCGGACTGGATCCTCGTTCCCCTGGTTCGCATTGGGCAGGAGCAACCGAGTGAAGTCACCTATGCAGCCCTCATGTATGTGATGTGGAGGGAACTCGTGTGGATTACCAAGAAGACCCGGCAGCTGGATGATGGCCTGGGGGATTCTTTTGCCGAGGTCTCGTGGTTCTTTATTAAGGCACTACTGCGGATCGACCTGGCGGACCGAGGGGCCAGGGTTGGCCAGAAGCTCCTCAACGATACCCTGCATGATGTCCGGCTGAGCTACCGGCCTCCGGAGAAGGCTCCCAAATTCCACTTCCTCGACGATGAGGAGCAGGAGGACAAGCCCGACTCCCAGATTCCTAGCCGGACGTTGGAAATGGCGTCGGCCGAGTTTCGGATCTCACGAGACTGGACGATCCAGCGGCTTCGTAGCCATGTCCAGGCCGGCAGCCTGTCGCGGTCCGACTTCCAGGTCCTCCTCGGGTGCCACCTCTACGGCTATTCCATCGACCACATGGCCGTCCACATGGGCATCACCTATGAGACCGCGAAGAAGCGGCGGTGCCGAGCGGTCAAAAAAGTCCAGAAAATCGATCCTACTCTGTCCCCTAGTGCAGTCGACAGCCCCCTGTTCCTAGTAACCCGGAATACTCAAAAGGAGGTTGCCCATGGGTGACAAGTGCCGGTGCCGGTCTGCCGTGACCGACGGATTTGAAGAGGTGGGGCTTGCCCTCGGCGGAATCATCGAGAGCTACGAGCTTCCTGAAGATGCGGTCTGGGATCTGGCCCGGGCGATCGACTTGGCCCACGAGCGGATCCAGGCCCAGCTGATGCGTGTCGTCGTTGAGCCCTTGAAGGTGATGTCGCCTTCGCGGGAACACCCGCACCCCGCGGTATCGCACCTGATGAACAGGCTGGCCGAGAACCGAAACAGCAGTGACGACAGGGGGGCATATGTCTAAGGCGATCACGGGCCCTCGGTTTCCCCAGTTCCTCCCGGCGAGCACCAAGGCCAAGCGACTGAAGGTCCTCATCTGGGGGCCGAGTGGCTCTGGGAAGACGACCCTGGCACTCCAGGCCCCAAGGCCTGCTGTGATCGACCTCGAGGGTGGATCCGAACTCTACGGCGATAGCTTCCCGTTCGACGTGTCGCAGCTGACGACAGCCGACGAGGTGATGGATGCGGTCAACGGCCTGATGACCACCAACCACGATTACCAGACCGTCGTGATCGACCCGATCACCGTGTACTGGGAGGCCCTACAGCGGAAGTGGTCGGAGATTTTTCTCCAGCGCAACCGGACGTCCAAGGGTTTCCGGCACGAGTACTACGACTTCCAGCCCAAGGATTGGATGACCATCAAGGATGAGCTGCGTCTGCTGATGGCCAAGCTCGTCCGCCTGGACATGCACGTGATCGCCATCGCGCGGCAGAAACCCCTCTATGCCGATGGCGGTTTCATGCGGGTGGTCGGGGATACCTTCGATTGCGAGAAGTCGATCCCCTACGTGTTCGACACCGTGATCCAGACGTACTGCGACGAGAAGGGCAAGTTCATGGCCAAGTGCCATAAGGACCGGACCCACAAGCTGCCCACCGAGCCGTTCGAAATTTCCTACGACATTTTGGCCCGTCACTTCGGCCCCGAGATCCTCGGGACTGCCCCCGACACGAAAGATGATGCGTGATGACGAAGATCGATTTCAGCCAGGTCAGTGACGCCCAAGACTTCAGTCCGGTACCGGACGGGGAGTACGAGTGCAGCCTGGTGGACGTGGAGCTGTGCTGGACTAGCGACGGCCATGAAATGTGGTCACTGCGGTGGAAGATCCAGGACGGAGAGTATTCCGGACGCCTGCTATTCGACAACGTCGCGTTTACGCAGAAGGCTATGCCCAAGCTCAAGCTGATCTGCGAAAGCTGCGGGCTGGATGTGAGCGCGGAGCTCGACCTGGTTCCCGACCTGGTGCTCGGACGCCAGGCCATGGTGACCACCTACATCGACAAGTACATCGATCGGCAGTCCGGCAACGAGAAGGCCCGCAATTCTGTGCCGTGGTCCGGGTACCGGCCCGTCCCCTCCAGCAATCCTTCGACCCCTTTCTAGGTAAGGGGGAGTGATGTCCACGGAGGGAATCGTGATCGCAGTCGATACGCGAGAGCAGAAACCGTACGAGTTCGGAGCGGCAGCGGTCGTAACACTCCAGGCTGGCGACTATTCAATCGTTGGCTTGGAGGACCGTGTCGCGATCGAGCGGAAGTCCAAGTCGGACGCCTACAGTTCGCTCGGGCGTGACCGTGCCCGGTTCCGGCGTGAGGTCGGGCGGCTCGCCGTGCTCGACTATGCCGCGATCGTGGTCGAGGACACCATGTCCGGGTTTCTGACCCGTCCGCCCTACTCGCAGATGAATCCGAAGGCGGCCCTGTCCACGTTGCTGGCCTGGTCGATCAGGTACGGAGTGCCCGTGTTCTTTGCGGGCGACCGGGATCATGGCCAGGCTCTCACCCAAAAGCTGCTGACTCTGTTCTGGAAATACCGCGAGGAGGTGTGCCGTGAGCGTGCCTCGTGACCGGCAGGATGACTACAAGCAGCAGGTGATCGCAGCCCTCGGTGACTTCTCCCGCATCTACGGTGGCCTTAAGAATGCGAAGCCGTCAGGCAAGAACCAGATGATGGCATGCTGCCCGTTCCATGAGGACAAGCATCCGTCGTTTGGTTACAGCACTGAAAACGGTCGGTGGAAATGTTTCGCCTCATGCGGCAACGGGGACGTGTTCGGGTTCGAGATGAAGCGGACGGGGGAGACCTTCGTCCAGGTACTTAATCGGCTTGGTGATGAACTGGGGATCTCTCGGCCTGATGATCAACAGGTGACCTACGACTACCTCGACGAGAACCGGGCCCTGCTATTCCAGGTAGTCCGAAGGCCGGGGAAGAAATTTGCTCAGAGAAAGCCGGCCGGAGGTGGCCAATGGGAGTGGAGCATCAAAGGCGTGCGCCGGGTGCTGTACAGGTTGCCGGATCTAATTTCCAAAGCCGAGGAGACCGTCTACGTCGTCGAAGGAGAGAAGGACGCCGAGCAACTGATTCAGGACGGGCTCATGGCGACGACCTGTTCTGGTGGTGCGGGTAAATGGCGGGCTGAGTACAGCGAGTGCTTGAGGGACCGTGACGTCGTCATCCTGCCGGACAACGATGAGCCCGGCCGAAACCACGCCCTCCAGGTAGCAAGGTCCCTGTTCGGAATCGTGGGAGCCGTCAAGATCGTCGAGCTGCCGGGATTGCCGGACAAGGGTGACGTCTCAGACTGGTTGGGCCAAGGACACGGGGTTGCCGAGCTCCTGCAACTGGTTGAAGCAGCCGACGAGTTGGTGCCCGACGTCGTGCGCCCCAGGATCCAAGCGGCCCAACAGCAGCTAAACGTTATCATTCCGGACGCCTGGAGCGCGCTGCTCGCCCAGAACGACCCTCCGCAGTTGTTCAAGTCCGCCGGGAGTCTCGCCCGCATCGTCACGGCAGATGGAACTCCGAGGATCGAACATGCCAGCGAGGATACGGCGTATGGACTCCTAATCCGAATTGCGGACTGGTACGTGATCGAGCGCGGCGATGAACGAGACACCAAGCCGCCCAGAGATGTGGCCAAGGACATCCTTGCCTTCCCCGATGACGCACTGCCCGAACTCGAAGCTGTGGTCACCACGCCGGTGTTCGACCGGCACGGTCGCCTAATCTCCGAGCCCGGGTATCACGCCCATGCCAAGCTTTGGATGCATGCGGTTGGGGGCGAGGCGCCCGTCCAGGTACCGACTAAGCCGACCGAAGCAGAAATCGACCGGGCCCTAGAGCTGCTCACCGAGCACCTGCTGGTCGACTTCCCGTTCACAGAAGAATCGGACCAGGCCCACGCCCTGGCGGCAATCCTGCTTCCGTTTGTCCGCCGAATGATCGACGGGCCGACCCCAGTGCACCTGATCGAAGCCCCGACGCCTGGTAGCGGTAAAAGTCTGCTAGCCGAACTGGTCTCCATCGTGGCGACCGGCCGGTCCTGCGAGTCGACGACCGTCACACGGAACGAAGACGAGTCCCGCAAGAAGCTCACCGCGATCTTGTCGCGCGGCAACCAGATCGTGGTGATCGACAACGTGAAGGGTGGCCTGGAGTCAGCCCAGCTTGCCTCGGCCATCACCGCTGAAATCTGGTCCGACCGAATCCTCGGCAAAACCCAGATGGTCGACTTCCCCAACCGCGCCCTCTGGCTGGTTACCGGCAACAATCCCAAGCTCACGATGGAGATCGCGCGCCGGTGTGTTCGCGTTCGCCTCGAGCCGGTCGAGGAGCGGCCGTGGGAGCGTGTCACGTTCACACATGATCCAATCAGAGAGTGGGCCAAGGAGCACCGTCAGTCGCTCGTGTGGGCCGTGCTGGTGATCGTTCAGGGCTGGGTCGCATCAGGGATGAAGCCGGGCGCGAAGACCATCGGCTCGTTCGAGAGCTGGGCCCGGGTCATCGGCGGAATCCTCCATCATGCGGGGGTGCCAGGATTCCTTGAGGACACGGAAAAGCTCTACGACATGGCGGACACCGAGGGGACCGAGTGGCGAGCGTTCACAACCATCTGGTGGGAGCGTCTCGGTAGTTCTCCGGTCGGTGTGAGGGAACTGTTGGAGCTGGCCGACAAGCATGACTTGATCGGGTTCGCGTACTCAGCTCGCACCGAGGCTGCACAACGTCAGCGGCTGGGACACGCGCTCAGTGCTCAGCGTGACCGCCGATACGGGGACCTGAAGATCATGGTAGGGGAGAACCGGAAGGCGAAGACCAACTCGTACCGCCTCGTAGCGATGACCGGGGACATGTTCAACGAAGGGACGGGCTCATAATGGCGGGGATGTTGGAGCAAAGGCGGGGATCTGGCGGGGATGTTGAAACAAGAACCCCGCCTTGTAACCAAAATCATAGCAAGGACATGCAGCCCTGGCGGGGATGTGCGGGGATGTCTTTCTATACTTACGCATACGGGCGCGCGCACACGCGCACATGGAGAGTAGTAAGGAGTAAAACCCCGCTCATCCCCGCCGAGACTCAGAACTACAAAGAGTACAAGGAGTTGGGGGGCGGGGAAGTGGTCGCCAAGATCCCCGCTGTATCCCCGCTGATCCCTGTGACATCCCCGCTGAGGTGGACGTCATGAAGATGTTCACCGCTCTACCTGCCTACTTCGGCGGCAAGCGTCGGCTCCTCGGTCAGATTTTCAAGGACCTACCCAGACCCGACCGTGCGCCTGTGTTCGTCGATGCGTTTCTCGGCGGCGGGTCGGTTTCTCTTTATGCCAAGGCCCGGGGCTATCGGGTCATCTGTAACGACGTAGCTGAGCGCAGCTACATCATCGGCAAGGCGTTGATCGAGAACGATCGCGCCAAGCTCACACGCGACGACCTCGTAAGGGTCTCGCAACCGAAGGAGGAGATTGGTTATGCGCAAGCGAATCTGGTCCCGGATGTTTTCCCCGTGGGTCACGGACTACATCTGGATGCCCTTCTCGCTGGCAGTCGGACTGTCGGCGGGTTTCTGCGTTGGCTTGTTGCCCTTCTTGTTGTTCATCAGGCACTGAGACTTCGCCCGATGGGCAACTTTGGGGCTCGGACGATCATGCGACAGGCAGCGGCGGGTGAGTGGGAAGACATGAATCCCCACTATGTGACCGACCTCATCCGCCGCGGCCTGCCGCGTCATCCTATTCGCCTCTCGGAATCTCTCATGCCGAGGATCAACGCGGGAGTATTCGCCAACGGCCAGGTGAACGAAGCCCACATGGGCGACGTGTTCGAGTTCCTGGCCAAGACCCAGGGCGACATCTGCTACATGGACCCGCCCTACAGCGGGACTCAGAGCTACGAGCGGGCCATGAAGCCGTTGGATGAGCTGCTCTCTGGCGGTCCCATCAAGCCCGCACCCAATCCGTTCTCCACCGAACCGCCCGAAGTGATCCTGCCGCGCCTGTTCGCTGCGGCCAATCACATCCCGACGCTGGTCCTGAGCTACGGCAACCAGCGGATCGACCTGGGTGGACTGATGGAACTGATGAGGCAGTGCCGGCCGCACGTCACTGGCCAGGCCATCAACTATGCCCATTGCACGGGACTCTCGAGCGAGGAGAGCCGTCGCAAGAACCAAGAGCTGCTCGTGATCGGAAGGTACGACTGATGAACGTGACAGAGATCTCCGTCGACCAGTTGGAAGCCAACCCCTGGAACGTGAACCGCATGAGCAAGCCGATGATGCGCAAGCTCACCGCCTACCTGAAACGTGAGGGGCTAGTAGAGCCCATCGTCGTGCGTCCGCACCCGAAGAAGGAGGGGCGGTACGAGATCCTCGGGGGATTCCATCGGTGGACGATCTGCAAAGACGAGCTCGGGTACGAGACGGTGCCGTGTGTCGTGGCCGACCTGAACGACAAGCGGGCCAAGATCCTCAGTGTGAACCTCAACAGCATGAAGGGCGAGGCGGTCCCGTCGCTCCTCTCGAACCTGCTGCATGACCTCGAGCAGGAAATGCCCATGCCCGACATCGAGGCCACCATGCCGTTCGACAAAAGCGAGATCACCGACTTCCTGTCCCTGCTCCAAGTACCCGAAGGGTTCGCGGACGAGTTGGAGGAAGAGGCCAAGCGCAAGGACCGTGAAGCTCCCGAGGTGCTGACCGTCGTGCTCGATCGCAAGCAGTTCGCACTGTGGGAGCAGGCCACAGAAAAAGCCCAGGACGAGGTCGGAGGGATGAAGAATCCGAAGGCACGAACGCTGGAGCTGATGGCTTCCTCCTACCTGGTCTCGCGTGGGGCCGGAATTGAGGGGCCGCAAAATATGGACCCCAATCCTGAGCCGTCGGACTGACCGATGGTGAGATGTTTCTCTGACTGAGAGGTCGGACCTTGCTCAACTGCCAGGGTGTCAGGGACCCACCAATGGTGGAGTAATAAACCTCGGCACGAACCCCGATTTTGGATGGGCCGCAAGTTGTGTTCCTGCAACGAGTAAGAGAAAGTGGTGGTTTCTCTGAAAGGTCAATAGCGCAAGGAGCACTGAGGGGGGTCTCAGAACTGTGTCGTAGCGGACACAATGAGCGAGCAGCTTCCGGCGAAGCAGGGCGGCTATTGGGGCCAAAACGGGTCGAACGAAGCCGGTGTCCCAGGAAGCGTACATCGCAATAATGGCATGCAAAATGGCCAGTTAGGGGTGATTTAGGTGGGGCGAGGCGACCAAGAACAGCAGGATCAGAACACCCAAACTGGGGATATTTCCACAGGTCCCTTCGGTCTGCCTGCTGAAATCATTATTCGGGCTCCTCAGGGCACCCTTCCGGCCAATCGGGCGGGGACCAAGCACGGTTACAATAGCCAGGACGCCGTTCAGATCCCGACGTCCCTCACCTGCAATCTTTGCCCCCTGTACCACGTGAAGAAGAAGGACCGGCGGCACCCGCTGTCGTGCCCCGAGGGCCGCAAAAACCAGACGTGCCCGATCCTCACCCAGCAACAGCAGCAGTGGGCCTTTGGGCTCATCGGTGAGATCACAGAGGCGACCGGCAGCGGGCCGACCCCGAGTGACAATGCTCGGATCGAGCAGATCATTCGACACCGGTCCCGGATCTTCCAGATCGAGAACTATCTCAAAGTCGCCGGGCTGATCGACCTGGCCAAGGGTGAGATCCGCAGTGTCGCAGACCGGCTCACTACGACCGAGAACGCCCTGAGCCGAGTGCTCACGGAGTTCCGGCAGGCCATGTCTGAACGCAGGGAAAATGGGAAGGGATCTGCCCCTCGCCTTGAAGACTATTTGAAACAAATCCAGACGAAACAGGGAGACGAGTTATGAGCCAGCAGATCACGATCATCGAAGCGATCCGCGATCCGAACATCCTCGGTGACACTCTCGCCCCTGCCCAGGAGGCGGCCCTGAGGGCGATGTACGGGCTTCCGCTTGAGGGCGAGCAACGGGAGCTCGCCGAGCAGTGTGCGGGCCTGTCGTGGGCCGAGGGGGAGGAGTACCGCGAAGCCGCGTTCATCTGCGGCCGTCGTAGTGGCAAGAGCGACAAGTTGGCCTCGAATGTGGCGATCTACGAGGCGTTCTTTCGGGATCACAACCTGTCGGCCGGCGAGACGGGCATCGTTCTCCTGCTCGCCCAGAACATGCGCCAGGCCAAGGTGGTCAAGGGCTACATCGAGGGGAAGATCAACCGAAGTCCCGTCCTCAGGCGTCACATTGTGGCGAGCCGAGCCCAGGAACTCGAGCTGGATAACGGGATCACCATCGCCATCCACCCCAGCTCGTTCCGGTCCGTTCGAGGACTCTCGGTCGTCTGTTGCATCTGTGATGAGATCGCGTTCTGGTGGACCGAGGATAGCTATGCCAACCCCGACGTCGAGGTCATCCGTGCCGTCCGCCCCGCACTGGCGACTTTTCCCCACGGAAAGCTCCTGATGGTCTCGAGCCCCTACACGATGACCGGGGTGCTGTGGGATGCCTGGCAGGGGCGGGAAAAGGATAACCAGACCCTAGTCTGGCACGCACCGACTCGCCTGATGAACCCGACGGTGCCGGACAAATTCCTGAAGCGAGAGCAGGAGCGCGACCCGGAGAACTACCGGCGGGAGTACGAGGCGGAATTCACCGAAGCGGTGAGCTCGTTCCTGCCGATCGAGATGATTGAGCAATGCGTCGTCGAGGGTCGAGCTGAGCTGCCGCCTGATAAGGACGAGCATCACTACGTCGCTGCCGTCGATGCCGCGTTCAAGGGGGACACGTTCACACTCTGCATAGCCCACAGTGACAAGGAGAGGGGCAAGATCGTCATCGACCTGCTTGCCGGGTGGCTGGGATCCAAGGAGCATCCGCTGCGACTCAGTGAAGTCGTCCCCCAGATCAAAGAGATGTGCAGTCGATACAATGTTCATTACCTGAAGGGCGACCAGTTCGGAGCAGAGCCTCTGCGGGATGCATTCGAGCGCGAGCAAATCACGTTCGAGGAATACACTTTTACGAACCAGTCGAAGGCCGACCTGTACGCAACGCTTCGTACCAGGATCATGGACGGGGCCATCGAGCTATTGGACCATCCGACTTCAGTCAGAGAGCTCCGCGGCCTTGAGGTCGAAAACCTACCAGGAGGGAGCATGAGGGTTCGCCATGCTCGCCACGCACGGGCCCACGACGACTATGCGGACGCCATCGCGTTGGCCGTGTTCGAGGCCAAGGACCACCTTGAGGCGTTTTGCATGGGGATGTCGGCGGGTACTCGTGAGACCTATAAGCTCCGTGCCGATTACAGCAGGTTATCGAGCAGTCACGACGATTACTGGAGGTGAGGTGTTTCTTCGAAATTAGCCTCATTCAAGTTGATGTTTCTCTGGGGTGAAGGGTTCATCGGTCACAAGGAGGTGGACCATGGATCTACGAGAACAGCTAGAGGTGGCGCTGCCACGGTTCCTGAGACGGTGCGATGCGACATCCACCCGACTGGCCTATAAGCGTGAGCTGGTGAGGTTTTTGGCCTGGCTGCCGAGCGAGCCATCGGAGGAGCTCCTGTTCGATTATCGGGATCATCTCAGGGCCCGGGATCTTGGGCCCACGACGGTCCGGTGGCGCACGACGGTGGTGCGGTCGTTTGTGGAGTTTGCACAGCGGAGGAAGTACGTCGATCACGAACTCGCCGGTGACTTCAAGCCGCCAAAGGGGAAGTCGGGTTTTGCTCCGAGGGTGTTGACCAAGGCAGAGCTTGAGCGGCTCATCGCGGCTCCTGACAGGCGTACCAGACGCGGGAAGCGTGACGCGTTGGTGCTGGTGCTGCTTGGAGTCGGAGGTCTTCGAGCAAGCGAGGTATGCGGGCTCAACGTAGAGGACGTCACGATCCAGAGTGACCGCGTGATCGTGCACGTGTTGGGCAAGGGGAAGAAGGAGCGGCTCGTGCCTGTCCCTAGCTATCAGGACCTGGTGCAGGGGTATCTCGATAGCTGGCCGGAGGCTCGGGGACAAGCGGCGTTGATCCTCGGAGGACATCGGGGGCGGGAAGCCAAGAGACTCACGTTGGCTGGATTGGACTACCTAGTTCGTCAGCAGGCCGATGCCGCTGAGATCGTGGGAATCAGCGCTCACTCTCTCCGGCACACTGCAGCTTCGCTGGCCGTTGAGAACGGGGAGCCGCTACATAGGCTACGGGATCGACTAGGCCATTCAAGCATTATCGTGACGTCGAGGTATCTGCACGTTGAATGACTTGCCAAACCGCCATCTCCACGTACACACCTTTGATCATATAAGTGCCGAGATCGCCCGGGAGTGCCGTGTATTGCTGGGGGATGAGCGGGAGAGCATGAAGCTGCTCGGTGACTACGATCGCAACTGGTATGAACGAGAGGACGGGGTGTAGAGGCTCCCGGAAAGTTCGGGGCAGCCCATGGGGAGCTAAAGTGGTAGCCAGTGGGCGCAAGGCGATCATGACGGAGCCTGAGCTGAGAATATGACCCTCCGTCAATCCAGTATACATATTGTAATATCTCGAATTTACACGAAATAAGTGACCTAGCTCAGGCCGCCGAGCATGTATCTCTATGCATATGTAGGGGATAGTGGCTCATGTTTTAGTGACGGATGCATGATAGTTAAATTACAGATTAGATATTGTGATGTGATGGTTAGGTGTATTTAGAGTTAATTAGTCGAGACGCATAGGTGATACATAACTAATTGAAAAATATATAGGTTACGAAGACATGATGTTTTGATGATGCCGGATCTCTTGCTAGATTAATTTGTGCCGAGCAACAGGTGCACGGCAAAAACTCGAAAGCAGGAGGTACAGGTATGACGAGCCAGATGTGCGACACGGTGATGGCTAAGCTTAAGGAGTTCCTGAGGGCTGAACTCCCCACTCATTCAGAGCAGTGGATTGAGAATCTTGTTGTGCCATTCGTGAGCTTCAGGACTTTGGCCAATATTGACCGCGCCACAGGAGATGTCTTGGATGGGCTGGACTTTGCCGGGGTGCTGCGGGTGGCAGAGAAGAATTGGTCGACAATTGCATATCGTCACGGATTTCCGCCAAGGGTCTATGCGCTGATTAAGGGCCTACAGCTAGCAAGAAATGCCAACGCGCATCGCTCTAGCGGCATCGTGGATCTCCCGTGGGAGAAATATGATTGTATGACTGTCGACTTGCTCTTCCGGTATCTGGATGAAGATCTGCAAGACCTCGCGGCCTAAGAACTATGCAAAGATAGGAGATTGCTATGGTTAAGCGCACTCAAGAGATCAGGACCACCGATAGCTACAGCCAGCTAAACGATAGAAGTCACCGTGAACTATATCGGCTTGCCGAGGAGGTCAACGGATTCTTCAAGTTAGCTGCGACAGCCAAGGACGTACTGTCAGACAAGGCATTCGCAGAAGGAGTAGAGATTCTTTCAGATCCGAAGTTCTCTACTGACCGGTTGCTCGCGTATTTGGGAGGCTCTCATGAACTCATTCAGGGGATGGCAGCAGCCGCACTGTTGAACAGAGGTATAGAGTCCAATCATCGAGAGCAGGTCATTGGCAATTTGTCGGCTAAAGTTGCCATTACGCTTGATTTCTCATTGCAGGCTCTTCATAAGTCATTTGGTGGAGAAGCTGGATTGGCTGGCCGTGTCCTGCTGGAATGTGTCGTTGAATCTCCGGCATTCACAGGTTGGAAAGTGATTCGCAGGTTCCTTGAGGACAGGATTGTTGCTGGCGATGATCCGTGTTCAGGGACTTGGGCGAACGAATTAACAGACGAAGAGCGACAGCAGTTCTCTGAGCGGGTGGCAAAAGTAGGCGGACAACTAGGCCGTCGTATTTGTAAGTGGATTGCAGGGAAAGGTTCAGTTTGTACGGATATCGGCTTCTTGAAGAAAATAGGCAAGGTTCTCGAGGCAGATGAGCTGGGTGATCAAGAGGGTGTGATCCGGCACAAAGATTTGACTCGCGCAGTTAAGCGAGGCCAAGGGGTGTTAGAGGGCGACCATCTGAACTCGTTTCTGTATGTAGGCAAGCCCGGCGCAGGCAAGAAGACCGCTTTACGGGTATTGCTCGACCAAATGGTAAATGACGAATGGCTTGTCCTTGAGTTGTCCGCAACTCAGCTGATTGCTGGGCAGTCAGATGTGGGCCAGATTGAAGACAGAGTAGAGCGCATTTCGTCATGCCTCATGAGCTCCGACAAATCTGTTTGGTATGTGCCTGATATTTCTGCACTAATCACGGCAGGTCAACATTCGAAGAGTGATATCGGTGTCCTGGATATGATCACCCCCCATATGCGTAGTGGCCGGTTAAGGCTGATAGGTGCAGTAAGTCCCGCGGAAGCCGAACGCTTGAGGCTTAGCTATAGTGGGCAGCTTCCTCTCTTTCAGGAGATCGGAATTTCAGATCTAACTCTGGACGCAGCGCGTGCCCTCGCTGTGAAGTGGAGTGCGGCCCAATCGAAGCACTCTAGAGGTGTAAAAGTAGGCAGGAGTATGGTTGATCGAGTTTGTAAGTATATGGGCCACTATGGCCATGATATTCCATTGCCAGGCGGACTGTTCAATGTCCTTCACATAGCTGTGCAGAGGGCCAGGGGTAGGGCACAGGATCCTGTTAAGAACATTCGAGTCACCGAGAAAGACCTCATAGGTGCACTTGAGAGCAAGCTTGGTGTCCCTGGGCACATCCTGAAGCCTACAAAGCCCTATTCCCGCGAGATGGTTGAGGATGCCTTAGGGCATGACCTCAAGGGCCAAGACGAGGCCATCAGGAGCATCTCAGGACAGCTTGCCTGTGTTTTGAGTGGCCTCGCGAAAAATGAATATCATCCTCTGGGCGTGTTTCTCTTTGCTGGAGGCACGGGCACTGGAAAGACTGAACTGGCAAAGTCCATCGCGGCACTCATATCGGGAAGTCGGGACAGATTGATCCGGGTCGATATGAGCGAGATGAATGGCGAAAGCTCTCTCTCAAGGATATTGGGACATTCATGGGGTGGCGGACTCTCGCTAGTCAGCAGGATAAGGCAACGACCTTACTCCGTTGTACTCCTTGATGAGTTTGAAAAGTCCCACCCTGTGATTCGCAATGTCTTCCTTCAGGCTTTTGATGAGGGGCGGCTAACTGATGCTCATGGGATTGAAGCCTCATGCCGGAACTGTCTTTTCATCCTCACCTCAAATCTTGGCCGGGGACTAGGTTCGGGGACCGTGGGTTTCGAAGATACAGAGACGGCTCAAAGCCGTAGCCTTCAAAAGGCACTGAGGGTTGAGTTGCCGCCAGAGCTACGTAATCGAATTTCTGAGATGGTGGAATTCGGGTCACTTTCTGCTGATGCGCTTGGCCTCATTTTGAACAAGCAGATTGAGGGCATTCACTCCATCCCTAGAATCAGTTCCAGTGGTGTCAGCATTAAGCTAAGCGTGGGAGCTCGTGAGTACTTGATCACGAAGGCGATTCAGGAAAATCTTGGCGCGAGGCCTTTGGTGCGAGCTGTTGAGAAGGACGTGCTTGGTGCGATTCTCGAATTTATCACCATGCAGGGCAGTCTACCGGCCGGTGGCGATCTCCATGTGAGTCTGGATAACGAGAAAGGGCTGCTTGTGTGCAAGAGCCTGCCGACACACTGCAGAGACCTTAAGCTGGTAGCCTAGGTGCATTGTCAGAGAATTCATGTGAGGGAGGGGCCTTTGTCTTATGGGTCATTTTTCTCCGCCATCGGGTAATAGGACGCAGGTAGAAACAACGAGCCACATGCCGGGAGGTGTCAATGCCGAAGAAGAAGCCGGTGAAGAAGAAGGAAGTTCCCTCCAGCGAAATGTTCATCCACGGCGAGGTGGAGTCCTGGCACGTGCTGATGGTGTCCCATGATCAAAAGGTAGAAGTTTCGCGCGAGAGGGCGCAATACGAGGAGTCATTGCCCGATGGCGGCACGAAGTACACTCACCGGGCGGTCAGCGACAATCTGGAACTCGAGATGATCCTTCGCTTACGTGAACCCATCCGGGGGAATGACAGGCTTCATCTCAGCATCGCCGATTGGGATGCCGAGGAGTACGGTGGCATTGCCGGCGAGTTGAACTATGACAAAAAATCGGGAATGCGAGGTGGTGTCCACATGTCCGGGAGTTTCCCTCGTGATCTATATGCCTTGCTTCTTTCAGGCGCCCGCGTGGCCATGGCAATCGGGACGAAGAAGGGTTTTTATCGGGGGAGTGCCTGGGTCAGGTCGGTTGCGTTCAGTGATGCCGAGCATCCCCAGTGGATTGATGAGGATTACGGATTGATATAGGGGGCAATTGCCCTCAGATACCGCGTTCAAAATGCCATATCTCTTCCAAATCATATATTTTTACGCAGTGTTTCTGATAAAGCGCAGTCAAAATCCCTCTATTGACAAATCAGCATTGTCCGGCAAAGCTAGGCAAGGCTTGTGAAACGATGGACAGAATTAAATGAGGTGAGCATCGATGAACAGGTTAATGACCCTTGAGGAAGTGGCTAACTACCTGTCACTGAGCAAGGACACGATATACCGAATGGCGAATGCGGGAAAGATCCCTGCCTCTAAGGTTGGCAGCCAGTGGCGCTTTCGCAAAGGCGATGTGGATCAGTGGTTGGATAAAAATATGAATGTCCGGCGAGATGACATTCCAAACAGCAAGTAAAAGGCACTTTCAATGAATCTCACACCGCATCACGCAAAATACTTCGCCCACGATTTGACTCGCCGGGCTGCAAATGGCATGGATCGCCTTTCGATGGCTTTGTTCGATGCTGCGGTTGATCTAAATCCCCACCAAATTGAAGCTGCCCTATTCGCACTTCAGTCGCCACTTTCCAAGGGAGTGATTCTGGCCGACGAAGTGGGACTTGGAAAGACGATTGAGGCAGGTATTGTACTCTGCCAGCTTTGGGCAGAACGCAAACGCCGTCTTCTGGTGATCTGCCCTGCCTCTATTCGCAAACAATGGGCACTGGAGTTGGAGGAGAAATTCAATCTGCCAACCAGAGTTGTTGATGCGAAAGCATACCGTGAGGCGCTTCGGAATGGTCGCAATCCGTTTGGCGAACGGGCTATTCTAATAATGTCCTTGAATTATGCGAATGCAAAGCGTGAGGAATTGAAGATCACTTCCTGGGATTTGGTCGTTATCGACGAAGCACATAAGCTTCGAAATGCATACAGACCCAGCAACAAGGTCGGCAAAGGGATCCGTTGGGCGACAGAGGGCTGTCGCAAGCTCTTACTTACAGCCACACCGCTGCAGAATTCCTTGCTTGAATTGTATGGCCTCTCAACTCTTATCGACGATTTTATATTCGGCGACCTCAATTCCTTCAGATCTCAGTATGTTAGTGCTGGCAGTAATCTTGACGCCCTTCGGCGACGGGTGGCCTTATTCTGTAAACGCACGTTGCGGAACCAAGTGACAGAGTACATCCGCTATACTGAACGGCGACTGGTAACTCAACCATTTAAGCCGACGGATGATGAGCATGCGTTGTATGAAGCAGTCTCTGATTTTCTAAGCCGGGAGGACAGTTATGCTCTTCCGCAGCGCCAAAGGCATCTAACAGCACTCATTCTCCGCAAGTTGCTCGCTTCATCATCACTGGCCATTGCCTTTACTTTGGATACTTTACGGACCCGTCTCGAAGCTCTTCGCGATGATCAGGCGCAAAATGACCCGGATTTTGCTGAGCAGCTGATCGATGATGAAGAGATCGATGACGAATTGCTCGATGAGATTCTCGCTGAGGATGAAATTAATAATCACGATGGGCCGTCCGACACAACCATCGACCGGCAAAGGTTACGCGAAGAGATTGACATTCTGAAAAAACTCGCCGCTTGGGCGCGGAAAATAGGTGTTGATACCAAGACACATGCACTGTTAACAGCCCTGGAAATCGGTTTCCAGCAAATGGAAACAACCGGTGCCGCGCGCAAAGCACTGGTCTTCACCGAGTCGCGCCGGACCCAAGAATATTTGAAGACCTTCCTGGAATCTAATGGCTTCGGTGGGCAGATCGTGCTTTTCAATGGGACAAACAGTGGGCCGGAACCAACGGAGATTTATGAGCGATGGGTAGAGAGGAACCGGGAAAATGGTCGAGCTTCAGGCTCGCGCCCGGTGGACATGCGTACTGCTCTCATTGAACATTTTCGAGATAGCGCAACCGTTATGATCGCCACCGAGGCGGCGGCTGAAGGTATCAATCTGCAGTTCTGCTCGCTAGTTGTGAACTACGACCTACCCTGGAATCCGCAGCGTATCGAACAACGTATTGGTCGTTGCCATCGATACGGGCAAAAACATGATGTGGTAGTGATCAACTTTCTTAATGAGCGCAACGAAGTCGACCGTCGTGTCCTGGAGCTTTTGACCGAAAAGTTCAGCCTTTTCAATGGGGTCTTTGGAGCTTCGGACGAAGTGCTCGGCAGTATCGATTCAGGCGTTGATTTTGAACAGCGGATCTTGGCAATCTATCAGGAATGCCGCACACCGGAGGAGATCGATAACGCTTTCCGTACCCTGCAGACCGAAATGGATGAGAAGATTCGGAACCGGCTGGATGATACTCGCCAGAAGCTTTTTGAACATTTTGATGAGGATGTACACCAGCGTTTACGCCTCAAACTTGCCGATGCTCAGGCCCAGCTTGACCGCGTGGGTAAACGATTTTGGTTGATCACTCGCCATATGCTTTCGGGACGGGCACAGTTTGATGATGGAGCTTTGGTCTTCGACTTAGAAAATCCACCGACGGCTGACATACTGAGGGGGCGATATCACCTCATCTCTAAAAGACGTCCTGGGTCAACTGATAATGCCAAGGATGATCGCGGTGAGGAGAAGAACTATTTTCTGTATCGCTTATCGCACCCGCTTGGTGAGCATGTTGTAGATGGTGCGAAAGCGCTGCACACACCTCCCGCGCAGATCACTTTCGATGTGACGAATCATCCAACGCGCCTGCATGTAATTGAAGGATTGTGTGGAATGGCGGGCTACTTGACGCTTGCTAGTCTGACGATTGACTCGTACGAGCGGGAGGAATATTTGCTCTTCTCCGGTTTTAACGACGCGGGGGATTCACTTGACCATGAGACAATGGAAAAACTCTTCAGCTGTTCCGGCCGGGTTTTGAATGAAGATGTTAGCGGTGCCACGATTCCCGGGTCGGTGACACAACGGCTGTCATCCGAAGTGCAACGTCATTCCCAAGCCACGGTAAGCCGCTCTCTGGAACAGAATAGTGCCCACTTTAACGAAGCCCGGGAAAAGCTCGAGAAGTGGGCCGATGACATGGTTCTCTCGGCCGAGAAGGCGCTCTTAGCCACGAAGGATCAGATTAAGGCCTTACGAAGGCAAGCACGGCAGGCCGTTACGCTCACTGAGCAGCATGAGATCCAAGAGAAGATCAAGAAGTTGGAGCGCCAGCAGCGCCGTCAGCGACAGGAAATCTTCCAAGCTGAGGACGAAATCATGGAGAAGCGAGATGAGCTAATCGACTCACTGGAGAGCCGTCTTGCTCAGAAGACCGAGACAGAAACTATTTTTACAATCCGCTGGTCAGTTGTGTAAGAGCGGAAGAAACCAATCTGGAAAAGGATGGATACGGAATGAGTCAGAAGTTCGAGAAACTAAAGACACTGTTGATGGAACTGTTCCAACTCGATCAACCAGATCTGGACTTCGGTCTGTACAGGGTTATGCATGCCAAGAGCGCGGAAATATCGCAGTTTCTGGACAGCGACTTGCTGCCGCAAGTGCAGGAAGCTTTTGGCGAATACCGGACGGCCGATAAGGCTGAGATCGAAAAAGAGTTGGCCAAGGTCACTGCGGGTATCGAGGCTGCAGGGATGGACCCTGAGCAGTCGCCCAAGGTGAAAGAACTGCGCGATTGGCTTGTAAGCGACGCTGTGGATGTCGGGGCTTTGGAGAGTGAAGTCTATGACCACCTGTTCAGCTTCTTCCGTCGTTATTACTCAGAGGGCGACTTCCTTGCCAAGCGTGTTTACAAACAGGGAGTCTACGCCATCCCCTACGAAGGCGAGGAGGTCACTCTCCACTGGGCCAACAAAGATCAGTATTACATTAAGACAAACGAGTACTTGCGTGACTATGCCTTTCGTCTGAAGCCAGGCGATGACACAAAGGCAATGCGGGTACATTTTAGATTGTTGGACGCATCTGAGGGGGAACATGGCAATGTAAAGGCAACAGCGGGGAAGGGTCGCGTGTTTATTCTCGCGACACCAGGAGAGTCGGGCCGTGATTTCATTGTTGAAGAAACCGGTCCACAGGGTCATGAACTCGTCATCCTATTTGAGTACAGGCAAAGCACAATCACGGACTGGCCTGAGGATAAACGTGACGGCAAGAAAATACCTCCTGTTCAGAAAGATTTGATCGCGCATGCTGTTCAGGACGTAATGGGGGTTGCCAACCCTGAACTATTGAATTGGATCACTGAACTGGCCAAGTCGCATGTTTTGAGTAACGGCGATAAAGCCGATTACACTAGGTTAGAGGCTCATTTGGAGCGCTATACGGCGCGCAATACTTTTGACTATTTTATCCATAAAAACCTGGGGACCTTCATTCGACGGGAGCTGGACTTTTACATCAAGAATGAAGTTATGCATTTGGACGATGTGGAAAACGAGTCAGCCCCACGCGTTGAGCAGTATCTTTCCAAGATCAAGGTAATTCGAAAGATTGCGGGGAAGATCATCGACTTCCTTGCGCAACTTGAGGACTTCCAGAAGAAGCTGTGGCTGAAGAAGAAGTTCGTCGTTGACACGCAGCATTTTATTACCCTCGATCGTATACAGGAAACTTTCTATCCTGAGATATCAGTGAATGAGGCACAACGTGAGGAGTGGGTTGATCTCTTTTCAATTGATGAAATTGAAGGTGACCTGACGTCGCCTAGTTATAGTGTACCATTGACAATTGAGTTCCTTAAGGCCCACTGCTACTTGCCTGTTGATACAGTCCATTTCCCACCATCGTTCCAACAGCAGCTCCTGAATGAGATTGATGCTCTCGACGGAACCGTGAACGCTGTACTGGTACATGGTAATAATGATGCAGCATTACGTTTGTTCGAGAAACGTTATCATGAGGCAGTAGATTGTATCTATTCGGACCCGCCATTTAACACAAGCGACGTGGGCTTTATTTACAAGAACGAGTATAGGCATTCCTCATGGTGTTCCATGATGGCTAATTTGTTTTACTCGAGTCAAACACTAATACAGAGGCAAGGCGTAATTGCATGTGCAATTGATGATGCCGAACTTCACCATCTTGGGATGTTAGGTGATCACGTATTTGGAATAGAAAAGCGCCTCGGTGTATTGGTCGTTGAGATTAAGCCCTCTGGTCGTACTAACGATAACTTCCTTGCGACGAGCCACGAATACTACCTCCTATTCAGCCCTGATCCCCGTGGCGCAGAAATCGGATTTTTCCCTTTAAGCGAGAAACAACAGGATGCATATGAACATCAGGATGATCAAGGTGCTTTCAAGTGGCGTGACTTTTTGAGGACGGGGGGATTCTCAACACCCCAGGAACGCCCGAATTCGTGTTATCCCATTTATTTCCGACCCAGTGACGGTGAAATCGCGCTTGAAGATTTTGATTCAGCAGAGAAGATCTTGCCTGTTGATAGTGAGGACAAGATGCGCGTGTGGCGAAAAACGCCCCCGTCATTTCTTGAACACGTCGAAGCTGGTGAGATTAAGGTTGTCAAGAATCGCAAGGGAGATTGGAAAGTCCAAATCATTGACAGGATTAAGGATGGTGTTCGCCCGAAGAGCGTCTGGGTTGGTAAGGAGTACGATGCTGCATCGCATGGAACGAAGCTATTGAAGGCAATGTTTGGAGAAGGAAAATTCTCTTTCCCGAAGTCATTGTATGCGACCAAAGATGTATTACATGTGGCGACAGGCTCTTCTGATGACGCTTTAGTGTTAGATTATTTTGCGGGTTCAGGAACTACAGGCCATGCGGTTCTTCAACTTAACAGAGAAGATGAGGGCACCCGGCGGTTTGTCCTTGTCGAGGTGGGGAACCATTTTGACGATGTCATGATTGCTCGCATTAAGAAGGCGGTATATTCGGAGAAATGGAAAGATGGCAAACCCGTGAACACGGACACAGGTGTCAGCTTTATTGGCAAATACTTGAGACTTGAGTCTTACGAAGATGCCCTTAACAACCTTGAGGTACACCGCACGGAAAAGCAGCAACTATTACTCGATGCCCCCGATGCTCAGGGCAAAGAGGGCCTCAGAGAGCAATACATCATGCGCTATATGCTTGATGTTGAGACGCGTGGAAGCAATTCGTTACTCAATGTACAGGCATTCTCGGACCCAGATGTGTACAAGCTGAAAGTTAAACGTCCTGGCTCGGACGAAAATCGTGAGATAAACGTCGATCTACTCGAGACTTTTAACTGGCTAATTGGCCTCACAGTTCAGCACATTGCTGCACCGCAATCCTTCAGCGCTGATTCCGAACCCGACAAAGAGAAACGCCTGCGCCTAAAAGGTCGTCTCAAGCTTGAGCGAAACGGCCCCTACTGGTTTCGTACGGTTACTGGAACAATTCCTGATGGCCGCCGAACGCTCGTTATTTGGCGTAAACTCACCGGCGAACCGGAGATGGATAATCTGGTGCTCGACGAGTGGTTCACCAAGCAAGGCTACTCAGCCAAGGATAGTGAGTTCGACCTTATCTACGTCAATGGGGGAAATAATCTCGATAACCTCAGGTCCTCTGATGATCTTTGGAAGGTACGGCTCATCGAAGAAGACTTCCATCGATTGATGTTTGAGACGGAGGGTGAATGATGGCGCGCCGTGCCAATAACAGGCCCCAAGTGCCGTTTGTCTATAAGCTGATCCTCAACCAGTGGGTTTTGTCTCTCTTCAATGTGAAGCGGTTTGAGGATCTTGCTGAACATTTGCGCAATGAGGCATTGGAAGGTCTGGATGAAAACAATATTCACCATTTCCATCACGCGCTGACTTCCCAGCTGTTTAACATGACACAGCTTTCGACAGATATGCTTTTAGAGTATGACCAGAACATTGTCAAACATACTCTGCATCTGAATGAGCGACGGATTACTCGCGGCGAGGACCCGATCGTATGGAAGTATTTCCAGTATCTGACGCTCCTATTCTGCGAAATCTATCTCGACCGCTATTTTCGTGATCCCAAGAAGCTACTCATGGATCTGAATGCCCAAGTCACTGTTTACAATGCAGACAAGCTCGAGGCTGACCAGATCGCATCGTTCGACGAATCCATTGAGGCTTGGCCGCAGCTCAATAAGCTCGCTTTCTGGATGGCCACAGGGAGCGGCAAAACCCTTCTGATGCACGTAAACATCCTCCAATACCAACACGCATTGGACCAGCATGGCCGCCGTCGTGAGCTGAACCGTATCCTCCTTCTCACCCCTAATGAAGGCCTTTCTCAACAGCACCTTCGTGAATTCAAGGCAGCGGGAATTAATGCAGAGCTGTTTGATAAGGATGGGCGCGGGCTATTCAGTGGACATGCTGTCGAAATCCTCGAAGTAACCCGGTTGCGCGATGAAATGGGTGACAGGACTGTCGCTGTCGATGCTTTTGAAGGGAACAACCTGGTACTTGTTGATGAAGGGCATCGCGGGACCAGTTCGGGTGATTCAGGTACATGGATGCGATTCCGTAATGCCTTGTGCGAAAAAGGGTTCTCTTTTGAATACTCGGCTACATTCGGACAGGCGATCAAGGGTAGCCCTAAGCTCACCGAGTTGTACGCAAAGAGTACGCTGTGTGACTATTCCTACCGATATTTCTACAAGGACGGTTTCGGTAAGGACTACCAGATTCTCAATCTCGATGAGGGGACGCAACAGAACCACCTCGAGCAATACATGGTTGCTTGCCTGCTGTCCTTTTTTCAGCAACAACGGCTCTATGGTGAAAAAGGGAATGCGTTTCGGGCGTTTAATATTGAAAAGCCGCTATGGATCTTTGTTGGTGGACGAGTTACCGCCAAGCTCGCCAAGAAGGACGCATCGGACATCGTTGAAATCCTTCAATTCCTAGCTCGCTATGTGGCCAACCGTGCCGAGACAATCCAGCGCATTGACCGAGTTCTCAATCAAGGTCTTATCACAGCTTCGGGTAAAAATTTGTTCGCCAGGCGTTTTTCATATCTCAACACATGTGGTCTTACTCCTACCCAGATCTTCGATGAGACCCTTAAAACTCTCTTTAATGCCTCAGGTGGAGGACAGCTCTATGTTGAGAACCTGAAGGGCGTGACAGGTGAAGTGGCTTTGCGTCTTGGTGCCGAGAACGAGGCCTTTGGTGTTATCAATGTGGGCGATGATGCCAAGCTAGTGAAACTATGCGAGGAAAACGGCCTTGCTACAGGCGAGCGGGAATTCTCGGGATCGCTCTTCCATGAGATCAACGATACGCATTCGACAGTTCATATACTCATAGGATCTAAAAAGTTCACGGAAGGCTGGAGCAGTTGGCGTGTCTCGACGATGGGCTTAATGAATGTGGGGAAAGGGGAAGGTGCGCAGATTATTCAGCTCTTCGGTCGTGGCGTTCGGCTCAAAGGTTATGATATGAGTTTAAAGCGCAGTGGCAAGACTCAGTTGCCTGAAGGCGTCGAACGGCCGAAACACATCAGCGTGCTTGAGACCCTCGGTATCTTCGGTATCCATGCAGACTATATGGCTCAGTTCCGCGATTTCCTTGAGGAGGAAGGCCTGCCTACCAACGACGATCGTATGGAGTTTCTGTTGCCGGTAATCAAGAACCTTGGGACCCAGAAACTCAAGACAATACGTCTCAAGAAAACAATCAATGGCGTCAGCACGGAGTTCGGCGATGCGTTTCGCAAGCTTGCGCCCATTCCTACCGTTGTGCCACCAGACCCAATACGCGACCCACGTACGATCTACCTGCAGAGCAACCAGGTTGTACTCAATTGGTATCCGAAGATCCAAGCGATGAAGTCTGGTGGTGTGCTGGGCGGGGATGCGGATGCTGCTCCCAACGAAGCACATCTTGGAGCACGGCATATCGCCTTCCTTAACCTCGACCGAATTTATTTTCAACTCGAGCGATTTAAGGCCGAACGTGGCTGGTACAATCTGAATCTTTCACGGCAGGGGTTCGAAGATCTGCTCAATGACCAAAGCTGGTATCGTTTACAAATACCTGCTGAGGAGCTTATCGGTGATTCTTTTGAGAAGGTGCGTTTATGGGAAGAAATTGCAGTCGCACTGCTCAAGAAATACATCGAACGTTACTATTTATTCCGCAAGCGGGATTGGGAGTTACCGCATCTTGAGTATCGAGACCTGGAAGGTGACGACCCAAACTTCCTGTGCAGGGAAGAAGCCTCAGGCGAAAGTTATCATCGGATTCTGATAGACAGATCACAAGAAGAGATCGTGACAAAGCTCGGGGAACTCAAAGAGGCAATCGGGCGAGGCGACTTGAAACCATGGGAAATCCAGGGAATGAAGGCCGTTTGGTTTGGTCGCCACCTGTATCAGCCGTTGCTATATCTCGATTCGAACATTGTCGAGATAAGTCCGACAGCACTCAATAGAGGCGAGCGTTTGTTCATAGACGATCTGCGGGAATATTACGACAGTCACGCTGACTTCTTTGCGGACAGGGAAATGTACTTACTGCGAAACCTATCCAAGGGACGTGGAGTTGGCTTTTTTGAGGCAGGGAACTTTCATCCCGATTTCATTTTGTGGCTTCTCGATGAGAATCGACAGCACATTGTTTTCGTAGATCCAAAGGGAATCAGGAATCTCGGGCCGGACAACCAGAAGATTCAATTTTACGAAACCATCAAGGAGATCGAACAGCGACTTGGTGATAAAAACGTTCTCTTGCACTCCTTTATCGTTTCAAATACACCAGCGGCTACGATGCGAATGCTCTGGAGAATGAAAAAATCTGAGATGACCGCGCGGAACATACTATTTCAAGAAGAGGACAAGGACACCTATGTGGGCGATATGCTTGATAAGGTTAGCGCCTTGCGAGGTGAGAAGTAAACAGAGGGGTGCGGCTTTGGTGTCATCTGATTCTAGCGAAGGCCCGGAATCCATACAGGATGGTGTAACATCGCTGAGAACCCATCGGTTCGAGATCGTAAGTCCTTTAGTAGCAGGGCCGGCGAATAAATAGAAGGCACAGTTTCAGTGAGACCAAGAGAATGGCACTAATCAGGTGATACAAGAGTTTCGCTGCAGAACCTCGAGCTGATGGCGCAGGGCGACATTCTCAAGAGCGAGTTGTCGTCGAGATCTGAATAGCGATGCGACCGCGATCAGGATGAGTTTAGCATCCATATATGTTAGAATCAAATTTGCGTAGCTGCCGTGATTGCAAGGCGGACGGATTAATCGATAGGCATACCCGAATACTAATCCAGTCTCACCTGAGGAAAGAGATTAATATGTTAAGTTTGACGGTTGATATGATGGCTTGCAAAGAGTGTCCCAGGGTATTTGGACATTCTGAGTCTATCCATGAGGTGAAGAGTGAGATTTGGCCACATGGTTGGATACCACCTCGGGGATGGGCTGGATCCGTTGAGCGGCAGCATCTTCCCATTATCATCGTCGCGCTAAATCCTGGCCATCCAATGGACAATGAGCTCGCATTTTATTGTAGCCGAGGAGTTGCACCAGTTGAGTCAGGGGCGATACCATTATCAAGCGGCCAAGCAATAATGGAATGGTGTACAGAATCATTTGATAACCCAGGTAGGACCCGGGATCATATATACCACCGCAAGGTCTTAGCGTATATACGAATGGCATTATGGTTGCATTTCCACATTAATAAAATCGCCGAGGATGCACTTGAATGTGACTGGAAGAAGTATGTGTGGATTACAGATGCTTTCAAATGTACGACGAAGAACGAATCGGGTCCCAAAATTCCAATGAAATACATGCGTGACTGTGTGTGACGCCATTTGAAACGAGAGGTCGATATATGTAAACCGGAATTGGTTGTAGCATTGGGCGGGAAATGTCGAGGTGTGCTTGTGAGTGAAAAAGTACAAAATGTTGTATGCGCTCGTCATCCATCCCAAGGTTGTCCTCGGGCAACAGACCCCAAACTCGACCCAGTATTGGAGGCGATGGCGAAAACTCTTGGCTCTAAAGACTGCGTTGGTGTTGTAGCTAGTAAGCAGTTTCGAGAATTTAGGGTCAATCTCCAGTCGGAACTATTTCCCGGATCTCAATAATGTATTGTCTTGCTAGCAGTGATGAAGGAGCTCGGTGTTATAATCAACTGCGTGGGCTATCCCTAGCAACTCATTGACTCCTTATTTCGGCTCAACTTGTTAGGGGTGTGCCCCAAATAGACTGAGAGGTGATTCTGAATCCCGGTCTAAGTCCACACAGGTCTAATTCGACGCAGGCCTAAATGAGCTAAAGAGAATCATGGCCGAGCTCAAGTCCACAACCGAATAGTTCGTGTCCCCGGCGGCAAATCGTGGTGATCCAACGCTACCAGGATTAATCACGACCCTCTTGTCCGTCACCAGGGGCAGCACGAGAGTGTTTGGAAAGACTGTCTGCCCTGAATCCGATACCGAGGCCGTATGAGTATGGCCAACAATACAGATCCCCGGCCCTTCGGCCGTTTCAAGACGAGCCGCAGCTTCTTGTAGCTCCCAAGATCCAAATAGATAGCGATCCGGGTCTCCTGGTGCACCATGGGCGATCACTGTCCCATCATCGA
>ERZ890953.224-NODE-224-length-33708-cov-26.564526_pt1 | contig 33708 bp, 23 predicted proteins | sample MGYA00521264_ERZ890953 | MGnify/ENA primary metagenome ERZ890953 (study PRJEB32303, sample SAMEA104408629) | aquatic metagenome | biome: Brackish water; feature: Chemocline; material: water | place: Baltic Sea | collected 2014-10-26T21:54:00 | depth 200 m ...
CGACAACAGCAACAACGAGGACGGCTTCACCGTGACCCGCAACGGCTCGGTCGTCGCCAACCTGGGCGCCAACACCACCTCGTACGGCGACAGCGGCCTCAACTGCGAGACAAGCTATAACTACGCAGTTTACGCCGGCAACTGCGGCGGCGACTCCGGCTCCGCCACGGCCGTCGGCACCACCGGCACCTGCCCCGCCGCCACCGCGGTACACGTGGGCGCCATCGACATGAGCGTCAGCGGCAACAAGCGCAAAACCGCCTCCGCTTCGATCCTGATCGTCGACGCCGGCGGCAGCCCGATCTCCGGCGCCTCGGTCAGCGGCGCCTGGAGCGGCACGACCTCCGGCAGCGCTTCGGGCACGACCGGCAGCGACGGCCGGGTCTCCTTCACTTCCAGCAATACCCGCAACAGCAGCTACTGCTGGACCTTCACCGTCAGCAACGTGTCGGGCACCGGCCTGACCTACAACGCCGGCGCCAACGTGATGACCAGCAACAGCGCGGGCAACGCCTGCGCCGGCCGCGTGGTCTACAACGGCACCATCGACTGGGCCGAGCAGGACGGACTGAGCGGCGGCTCCACCCGGATCGCCTTCAACCTGCTCCGCAACGCCGACGTGACCCTGGACGTCTACGATGTGCGCGGCCACTTGGTGCGTCGCCTCGTCGACGGCTCCTCGATGTCTGGCGAGAACTCCGTGACCTGGAACGGCTCGACCGACTCTGGGCAGCGGGCTTCCGCAGGCACCTATCTCTTCCGCCTGAACGCGGGCGGCGAAGTGGTGAACGGACGCGTGCTGCTGGTGAAGTAGAACTCACCGCACGCTACGAAGAAGGGGGAGGCCGCAAGGCCTCCCCCGTTTTCATACCCTCGATATGCCTGCTAGCGTCGCATGCGCTCGACAAGTTCGTCGATCAGCGCCGGATCATCTGGCAGAAGACCCGACGCCGGCAACCGGCCGATCAGCTCGGCCCAGCGCTCATCCTGACGATAAGCCCGACGCAGAAAGGGTGCCGCCTCGTCGATGCGTCCGGCATCGACCAGCGAAACACCCACCCAGAAGGCAGCCTCGCCGTTGGTGGCCTCGTCCGGCGCAAGGGCCAGGGCATCACGATAGGCCGCAAGTCCGTCCTCCACCGCGCCCGCAGCCACGAACTCGTCGCCTGCGTTCAGGGCGTTGTAGGCCCGCTGCAGTCCCACCAACCGTGTCAGTTCACCCACAGGGTCGGGATGATCCTCGACGCGCAGATCGAAGAGTCGATCCCGCCAAACCTGGCCGGTGCCCTCTCCCGCCACCACGACGATGGCCGCCGATTGTCGACCGCGGATATCGCCGCCTTCAGCCTCGGCGGCGGCCAAGGCGGCGAGCATTCGCGCAGCCAGATCACCTTCGGAGAGCTCGTAGGCCCTGGCCATCGCCTCCCACACCGTCCCTTGCTCCATCATGTTGGCCTGGCAGGAATACCCCTCTCCGACAACGTGCCCGGCGGCCGCGATACATCGTGAACCCGTGTGGACAGCCGTACGGCCCTGCACGTCGACCATGGCCACTTGGCGCACGGCTTCGCCGGGGTCCATGTTCAACAGTCCGGCCAGGACCGCATCGGCACTCTTGCCGTTGCTCATCAGCTCCAGACCCAGAGGACCGTACGAGGGTTCGACGAACGACTGGGTCGCCACCGCACCCACACCCGCTTCGGCCCAGGGCACGAGCTGGCCCACCGAAAACCAGTGAGACTGGACGGCGACGCCCATCTGTCCCGTTTCCGGATCGCGGGCGACGATGGAGTAAGTAGCGACAGGCCGGCGTGGCATCATGTCCGTCGCGAGAACCGGAACGGCGAGCAACAACACAACAATCAGCAACGAACAACGACGCATGAGAGACCTCCTTGGCTGGATATCGTCAGCTTATCCGTTTTTTCAGGGACTTGACAGCTCCCCTAAAGCGTCTTAGTGTATTGCGAAACTAATACACTTGCTGTGCGTAGAGATCTCCCAAGCATGTCGGGGAGGAGACCCATGGGAATCATCATCGTCGTCCAACCCCAGAGCGGAGTGCCGGTGTATCGCCAGATCATCGAGCAGATCCGTTTCCAGATCGCCGGCGGCGTCGTCCGTCCGGGCGACGAGTTGCCGTCGACCCGGGCCCTCTCCTCCCACCTGGGCGTGAATCCCATGACCGTCAGCAAAGCCTACGCATCGCTGGAACAGGACGGCGTCCTGGTTCGTCGCCCCGGCAAACCGCTGCTTGTCGCCGACCGCGACCAGGAAACCGTAATCGAGAGCCGACGTGAGCAGGTGCGAGTCGCCCTCGCTCCGGCCGTGACACGCATCCGGCAGCTGGGACTCGACGACGAAACGGTTCTGAACATTTTCAGGGAACTGATCAAAGAAGCGAAGGACGAGGAGGCGATCTCATGAGCGTATTGAAGTTCCACGATGTGCGTCGGGCCTACGTTTCAGGCAAGAACGTGCTCGACGGTGTCTCCTTCGACGTGAACAAAGGCGAAGTCGTAGGCCTGCTGGGACGCAACGGTGCCGGCAAGACGACCCTCGTCCGTCTGGCCATGGGCATGATCGCTCCTCAGGGTGGCGAAGTGAGTCTGTTCGGCATGGATCCGCGAAGTCAGCCCCTCGCAGTCAAGCGCCGCATCGGCTACGTGTCTGAAGATCAGATCCTGCCGGGCTTTCTCGCCATCGGCCAGGTGCTTCAGCTCCACCGCGAACTCTTCCCCGACTGGGACGACCTGATGGCCGACGAGCTGCTGCGCCGATACGGACTCGAACACGGTCGCCGCATCAAGACCCTGAGCAAGGGACAGGCACGGCAGGTGGCTCTGCTCTGTGCGGTCTGCCATAAACCCGAAGTGCTGATTCTCGACGAACCGGCCGGCGGTCTCGATCCCGCCGCCCGCCGCGATTTCCTGGAAACGTCGATCCGCCTGCTCAACGAGTCGGGGTCGACCATCCTGTTCTCCTCGCACCATATGGGAGATGTGGAACGCATGGCGGGCCGCGCCGTCATGCTCCACGACGGCAAGGTGCTGGTGGACGACGACCTCGACGCCATGCAGGAAAGATTCAGTCTGCTGATCGTCCCTCATGTCGATGCCGGCCCTGAAGAAGATCGACGGGCCCGCCTGTCGGCCCATCCCGACTGCCTGGCTGTCCGCGACCGCCTGGACGGCTGGCACATTGTGATTCGTCGTACACCCGACGGAGCCCTCGCCGCTGCCGCCGATCTTCACTTCGACGATGCCCGCGCCACGGTTCTCGGCCTCGAAGAGCTGTTCATCGAACTCGCGGAGGGACAGTCATGATCGTGCGGTTGCTGCGTATGGATCCTGCACTGGACGGCCTTCGCACGGCGGCGTTGGTTTCGTTCGGTCTGGGTATGGTCTTACGGATTATGGGAAAAGAACTGGAAGAACAGACCGGGTTTATCGACCAATCCACAGCAATGTGGCGAGTGGTCCAGAGTAGTCTGACCTGGTCGTTGATCGCCGGCGCCATGATCGGCTCCAAGATCTGGATCAAAGTGCCCCGGTTCTACATGGGTCTGCCCATTTCCACCAGGGACATGTACCGGGTGCGGATCCTGGGCATGGCGTTGGCCCTGTGCTTCGTTCTGACTCTGACGATCCTAGCTTCCAGCCTTGAGATGGGGGCTTGGGGCGGCTCCGGCATCTCCAGCCGCACCCTGGAAAGCGGGTTCGTCTTCTGGACAACGGCCATGTTGGCGACGGCCCTCATTTTTCGATTCGAGGGGACGGTCCGACGGCCCCGATTCCGTGCTTCGACCATTTTCTTGTTCGTCATCCTGTGGATCGGCACCCTTGTAGCCATCGTCTTTCTGCCATGGCGCTGGTTCACGGGTCTACCTATCGGCGTTCTGGCCCTGCTGCTCATCCTGGAGCAGGACCGTCGAATCCCGGTCGCCTTCGACATCGAGCTTCACGAACCGGATCCGGATCTGGTCGGGCCAGAAAACTCCGCCAGTGCATCCGCAGTCCAGACGAGCAGCACCAGCGTCTCGCCCTCAAGGCCTTCTTCAACCAGCTATCTCAGCACCAAAACCCTGCTGCGTCTCATGCATCATCATTGGCAGGGATACATGTTCGTATCGATCATGGCGATCTACGGCCTGGCCATGGTGCACGACTTCTTGGAAGGCGATAATTCTCGGATCTATGCCATCTACACAGGTCTCTTCTCCTTCAGCATGCTCCACAACTCGTTGTTGAGGATCCACCCCGTCGACGCCCTGCCCATTTCAAGGCGGCGGATCTTCCTGCTCGCAGCGGCGCCGGGAGTTCTGGCAGTCCTCTTGGGCGGAAGTCTCGGCAGGCTCACCAAAAGCAACGACGATGCTTACGTCACAATCGAAGCCGATCAAATCGGAGTGCCTCACGAGTTCGCTGTCATCGCGAGCGACGGTGTAGTACCCGAAACCGTAGCACCTTGGGGAGAAACTCACATCCCCCACGGGTTCCGGCTGTGGCCTTCCCATCCCGCTGTGCTCTACAACCCGTACGAGTTCGATGAGGATCGTTCACCACGATTCGTGCGCTGGCTGACCATGCTCGCCGTCCAGGACATCCATGGTGTCACCAGTCCACTGCCCATGAACGACGAGCCGAGCGACTCGACCTTTCGCTGCTCCGGACCTGTCAAAGAATCAGTCGGTCTCGGCTCCGAAACGCGGAGCCGGACCTACGCTGCGGCCGGCATGGTCCTGACGATGTTCGTCGGCATATTGGGATGTTTGAGCCTTCAGGCCCGAAACGCCAGAAACACGCTGAGAACCAAACGGTGGACCGCAGCCATCGGGCTTGTGATTCCTCTGGGGATATTCTTGTATGCCCTGGGAGTCCATCTCGCGGGCTGGTCGGAAATGTGGGCCGTCGGTGCTGCGCCCTTCGTCCTTTTGAAACTGGCAAGCGGGGCCGTGGGCGGTCCGCCGAGCATTTGGTGGGGAGGCATGGCGGGTGTCTGGCTGTTGACGATGATCGCCGTCATGGAGGTTTTTGTGCGTCTCGAAGCAAACAACGAGATCGTGCAAAAGAAACAGCTCGAGGATTTCTGAGGAACGACGCGTCAGCGTCCGCCGGTCATCTTCAGATAAGCGAACAGACCTGCGATCAAAAGAACGAGGCCTGCAGCCACCAGAACCAGGGTCGGATTCCGACCTCCCAGGCGGGACCTCGCGAGCATCATGGCCCGCTCCACTTCATGATCCCTCATCCGGGGTTCCCGCACGCGGAAATCTTCGACGGTGCGTACGATCTCCCTGGCCAACTCACGGGCACGGGGCGTCGTGGGCTGAGGCGAGACCGGAACGAAACTCACGGCGTCCTCCGGCCGTCGGGTCCAGGCAACGCGATCCAGAGAATGAGATAGACGAGGGTGCCCGGGAAGCCGGCGCTCAGCACCGAGAGCAGCACATAGCCCAAACGCACCTGGCCGGTATCCCAGCCCAGATGTTCCGCCATGCCGCCGCAAACACCGGCGATCACCTTGTCTTGGGAACGGCGGAGCTTCCTCTGTTCAGACATGACCCCTCCCTTCGCTGTCACGGCGTCGTGCGACCCGCATCAGACTGTCCGTTCCCCCGTTGAGGCAACTTCGGGTCCAGTTCGCGAGCCCTGGTCAACAATCGGGCCGCTTCGTCACGGTTACCTGCGGCACCCTCGAGCATTCCGAGGTTGTACCACGCCACAGCCAGATCGGGGGCGAGGTCCACAGTGCGCTCGTAGATGGTGCGCGCCTCGTCGAGGCGGCCTGTTTGATGCAGGATCATCCCCAGGTGGAGATGAGCGACCGGATCGGTGCCATCGTAGCGCACGGCGGTGCGAAACTCACGCTCCGCTTCCACAACGCGTCCGAGTCGGGCGTAGAACATGCCCAGCTGGGAGTGGGAAGCGGGCGCTTCCGGCTCCAGAGCGACAATACGCTCGAACGTGGCGGCCGCGGCGGCCAGATCGCCCGTCATGGCCTGGGCAAGTCCCAGGTTGCCCAAAACCGGAACATCTTCACGCCGCTGTTCCGCCGCGGCATGAAGATGCGGCAGCGCTTCCGCTGCGGCGCCGGTCTTCACGAGAGTCGCTCCCAACTCGGCCTGCAGGACGGCTGAATCCCCGCCATTGTCCAGCACTCGACGCAGGATCTGCAGGGCTGCATCGGGGCGACCGACGCGGTCGTAGACGGAGGCCAGGCTCAAGGCTGTCGCTTCGTCAGCCGGTTCGAGTTCGTGAGCCCTCTGCAGGGTCGCCGCCGCGGCGTTCCAGTCGCCGCGATCGATCTGCACGAGGCCCAGATAGTAGCGGGATCCGTGATGGCGAGGATCAAGGGCGAGAGCTTCGTTCAGAATCCGCTCAGCTTCGGCAGCTTGGCCCAACAAGGACAGGGCGTGACCCTTGCCCGCCATACCTGCGACCCAATCCGGACGCAGCGTCAGCCCCTCTTCGTAGACCTCGAGGGCGTCTTCAGGGCGGTCGGCCCTTCCGTAGCACAGGGCCAGATCTTCATAGACTTCCTGACGGTCGGGGTCAGCGGCGAGTAAATCGCGATACAGAGCAACGGCTTCGTCGAAGCTCCCGTCACGGGCTAGAGCCTGAGCCAGGTTGAGACGGGCTTCATAGTGTTCTGGACTGTCGGCCAGCACGTTCCGCAACTCGACGATCGCTTCCTCCAGACGGTCCTGCTTCATGAGGATCGTGGCCAGATTCACGGCCTGCTCGGCGGTGTGGTCGACGACCGGTGCAACCGCGACGGCAGCGGGACCGTCGTTGTCGTTTGGCGCTCCAGGATCGGCTTCCACGTCGGTGGTGCCGGCGATGTAACCCAACGAACGCAGCATCTCCTCCATGGCCGTACTCGCACCCTGTTCATGGTTGGGCAAGGGCGGACGAGCAAGGGGACGGTTTTCGAAACTGGCCACACGGGTCACCGGACGGTCGATCAGAACATCGGAACGGAAGGCATCCGCCAGAACATCGCCGTTCAGTTCACGGGCCACAGGCAGACCGAGAGCGTGGAGCACCGTGGGCGCCACATCGTAGATGTCGGCGCCGCTGATCTTAGTGCCGACAGGAGTTTCGGGCCCGTTGACCACGATGAGGCCGTCGATCATATGGTCCGCATCCGCCGTCTCGACGCGGAAATGATCTTCTTTGCGTCGTTCGTCGCCGGAACGAAATCCGTGATCGCTGACCACCACGACGGTGGTGCGGGGTCCGCGCAGAGCCAGCAGTTCGCCCAACAGTTCATCCTGCCAAGCCCAATAGGCACTGACGACGTCACTGTACGCTTCAAATGCTTCGGCGGTAATCCAGGGTTGGCGGGGCGGAGCATCATCGCCGAACAGATGCATGACGGCATCGGTACCCTCATAATACAGACACAGCAGTTCGGGGCGCTGGTCGCGTAGCTGATTTTTCACGATGTCTGTATAGCCGCGAGACGTGGCGATGGCCTGACGAAGATGGGTCAAGTCGTCGCCGTAGGAGCTTGAACCGACGTTCGCGGTCAGACGTTCGTGAGGCAAATGGACCATGCGCGAGAGGAGAGCGATCGAGACATCGTCGGGGTGCGGCATCGCGTTTCGTACGTCGTCTTCGATCTCGGGAGGCCAAGTCTCACCGTCGACGACTGATTCGCGACCCGTCACGCCGAAGCTGTGCCAGCCCACATAGTCGCTCACAACGAACCCGTCGAGATGTTCGGCGGGCCACGACGCCCACCAACCGACAACACCGGCGCTCAAGCCTGCTTCGGCCGCCACATTCCACATGGCGTGGACCCGCCTGTCGTAGGTGCCGACAGGCACCTTGGTGCCTTCCGCCGTATCGGTCATGAACCAGGTCACGCCGTGGGCATCAGGAGTGCGACCGGTGGCGATGCTCGTCCACAGCACCGGAGACAACAGCGGTTCGTCGCTGCGAAGCACGCCCCAGGCCCCACCATCCCGGAGGGCCGCGAGGTTGGGCATGTCGCCTCGTTGGATCAGGGGTTCGAGCATGTCCCAATCGGCGCCGTCGAGCCCGATGACCCAGACTTCGTCTCCGACGTCGTCCAAAGATGGGGCGCATCCCCAGACTGAACTCAAGAACCAGAGGAGCAATACAAACGCAGACCCGCGGAACGGGGTCGGACAACCTGGTCGAGGCATGATGACCTTTCATGCTTCCGGATGAACAGCGGGGGGGGCTGCCCCAGAAGAAACGTTCCCATCACCGCGAACGCAACTCTAATCCGATCAAGACGTTGTTGATCACGATAGGGATCTCGGCTCTTGACCCGTACGGACAGGTTTGAGCGATGTTGCGGTCGATACGTAAAATCTCAGCGGATAAGCAGACGCGTTTCGCCGGCGCCCCAAGGGGCGGGCGCGACAAGCAGAATACGGTAGGTTCCCGGGTTGCAAAGATCGACCAGTTCGGTGAGATCAAGTACGGCGGACAACGTGTCGCCCGGGCCGAGCGTGATGCCCTCAGAAGCTGCAATACGAGCGATGCGGGGACGCCCGATCATCGAAACAGGTCCGTCGGTGGTGAGTTGATCGACGAGCAGGTTCAAGGACCCGATGTCGATGCGCCCATCGGCCAGGAGCTGTGCGGGGAAGCGTCGCGGGGAGTCGCCCTGATTGCGTAGGATAAGTTTGAAGAGGGCGGGTTCTCCACGTGCCGAACTCATGGCCATCGAAGTCAGGCGAAGACCTGTGGTGCCGATCAATGTCCGCACCTCGTCGCTCCAGCCGGGATGCCGGGGCGTCGCTTCAAGGAGTGCCCAGTGACCGGCCTGGTCCAGGGACAGCATCCAGAGGGAGACTTCGTCAGGAACAGCGGTCTCAGCTGCTAGGGTGAGAGTCGTCTCGGGGGCGATGCTGCCAAGGAGGCACTCGGTCACTTCAAGGCGTACAGGCGCTGTGGGTCCGTCGGCGTCGGCAACACGGCCGAGCACGATGAGGTCGGACGCCCTGATGAGATCCTCGAGGGATCGAGCGGCCCCGTCGTCGGGTGAGTTAGCGAGACCCGGCGAGGCCAGAAAGAGGAGGGCCATGAGCTGAGCGAGAGCCCATGGCCCCATCAACGATCTCCTGGTCATGGAAACGATCATAGCAGAGTTCGTACCGCTGTGAAAAGTGTGTTGAGGTTGTTAATTGATTAATCACAGCAGGTCGCTAGGCGATCCCGGACTCGGTTGACCCCTAGGTCCATTCCCCTTATGCTCTGAAAACGTTCTGACCCGACCAGGTGGTCGGGTTTTTTTCATCTCTTCGCGTCACATCGTCCCTCAAGGCAGGCATCCATGACCTCACCAGCCACCGCGTCGAAACAGTCGATATTCCGCATGTTCCCAGGCGCTTTCTGGTCCGCCAACGTGATGGAGATCTTCGAGCGCATGGGCTGGTACGGCTTCTACGCCGTGTCCAGCCTCTACCTGACAGGCGCCATCGCCGACGGCGGGCTGGGCTTCACGAGCGAGGACCGGGGCGTGATCCAGGGCGTGGTCACCTTCTTCCTCTACCTCTTCCCCGCCGTGTTCGGCGCCCTGGCCGACCGCTACGGCTACAAGGCCATGTTCCTGCTGTCGTGCGCGATCATGGCGCCGGCCTACCTGCTGCTTCAGTTCCCCACATCGTTCTGGGGCTTCTTCGCGGTGTACTTCCTGGTGGCCATCGGGCACTCCATGTTCAAGCCGGTGGTCATCGCAACGGTGGCCAAGACAACCAACGAGAAGACGGGGTCGATGGGCTTCGGCATCTTCTACATGATGGTGAACGTGGGCGGCTTCCTGGGTCCGATCATCGCCGGCATCATCCGCGGCTGGAGCTGGACGTACGTGTTCTGGGCGTCGGCGGTCTGGATCGGTTTCCTGGCCCTCACCTGCCTGATCTTCTACAAGGACCCGCGTAGCGCCGAGGAGCAGGCTGAGACCAAGTCCTTGAACGAGGTCTTCCGCGGCATGATCGAAGTCGTGGGCAACGGCCGGTTCTTCCTGCTGGTTTCCGGCGTGTTGACCGTGCTGGTGATGGGTTCCAAATGGTGGGACTTCAAGCTCATCGGCCCCATCGCCCTGGGGTGGATCCTCGCCAACGTCCTGTTCGATATCGTGCTCCGCGTCGCGGGCCGTCGTCCCGGCGAAGGCTTGTGGCTGCTGCAGCCCATGCAGGTGGGCGAGGGCCGCTACATGGTCTTCCTGCTGCTGATGGCCGGCTTCTGGACCTCGTTCAACCAGATCTTCCTGACCCTGCCCGAATACATCCGCGACTACGCCGACACATCGGACCTGATCCGCTCGCTCACCCCAGCCGCCGGCGGCGTCACGTCGATGTTCGAAGCGATGGGCGTCTCGACGGCCAACTGGGGCCAGGGCGTGCTCGAGAACGGCCAGGTCAAGCCCGAGCATCTGATCAACCTGAACGCCTTCGGCATCATCATCGGCCAGGTGGCCATCTCGTGGCTGATCCGCAACGTGAAGCCCCTGAACACCATCATCAACGGCGTGGTCGTCACGGTGATCAGCTTCCTGGTCTTCATGCTCGGCCAGAGCGGCTGGATCATCGTCGCGGCGATCCTCGTCTTCTCGATCGGCGAGATGATGGCGTCGCCCAAGAGCAAGGAGTACGCGGGCCGCATCGCGCCGCCCGGCAAGGTCGGGATGTACATGGGCTACTTCTACTGGTGCACCGCCCTGGGGCACCTCTTCGGCGGCCTGCTGTCCGGCGTGATGTACGGCCACTACGGCCCTGTGGAACGAGGCGGCACCGACAACCCCGACATGATGTGGATCATCTTCGCGGCCCTCGCCGCCTCAACGGCGATCTCGCTGGTGATCTACGACCGCTGGGTCCGGGCGCACCCGCTCAAGACCACGTGAGGTTCCCCTCGCCTCTGGTCCGCGGCACCCTCGTGCGGCGCGAAAAACGATTCCTCGTGCACGTCGTCCTCGACGACGGGCGCGAGGTGATCGCCCACACCAACAACACCGGCGCCATGCTCGGCTGCAACACGCCGGGCAGCCCGGTATGGCTCTCCCCCGCTGAAGACCCCAAGCGCAAGCTGAAGTGGACCTACGAACTGATCGAGAACGAAGGCGTGCTCGTGGGTATCAACACCGCGATGCCGAACAAACTGGCTGTCGAGGCGATCCGCGACGGTACTGTTGTCGAACTCCAGAGCTACGACCGTATGCGGACCGAAGTGATGTACGGATCGGAGCGATCGCGCATCGACGTGCTGCTGGAACGTGGCGCGGGCGAAGCCGTTCAGCGCTGCTGGATCGAGGTGAAGAACGTGACGCTCGTGGAGGAAGGGCGGGCGTTGTTTCCAGACGCAGTGACGGAGCGGGGGCGGAAACATCTGCGCGAGCTGACGGCGATGGTTGCTGCCGGTGATCGAGCAGTCATGTTGTACGTGGTGCAGCGGGCGGACGGTCTCAGCTTCGCCCCGGCGTCGAGCATCGACCCGGGATACGCCGCCACCCTCCTCGAGGCCGCTGCCGCGGGTGTCGAGATCCTGGTCTACCGTGCCGATATCACGCTCGAGTCGATTCTGTTGACGACGCCCCTCCCCATCGACCTCACCTGACACAGAGAACGGGAGCCGCTCGTCCAAACGTCTCCCGCTCTGGTGGGCCTGATAGCGGCCCGGTCACCCCAGGTTCTGCAACAGGTCGGATACGCCGTTACCCCAGCTGATCTAACATGTGATCCCCGGTCATGGTGACTTTCGATGACCGATAACGCATAATGATTGAGATCCAGGCCCAATCCGAGGAGATCGACGCTGATGAATACTATCCGGCTATGGCTGATCGCCACCCTCCTGGCCTTGCTCCCCGGGACGCTGCAGGCGAGACCCTTCCCCCAGGATCAACCGGCCAAGCAGGCCGAACCCGCCGCTCCGCATAGGGAATTGGAAAAACCGGACATCCCGGCAAAGGTGCTCAAACTCGCCATCCCGGAATATCCCGAGCTTGCTCGACGTGACGGAGTGTCCGGCACCATCCAGCTGATCGTCTTGGTGGACGAGACGGGCGCACCCGTAGAAGTCGTTGATAACACCTTCACCGGCGATGGTCACGATCCGCGTCTGATGAAGGCCGCTTACCATGCGGCCATGCAGTGCACCTTCATCCCGGCAACCAAAAACGGACGGGCGATCCCGTCCCATGTGTCGGTTCCCTTCGCCTTCAAGCGGAACTGACCGCCCATGTCCGACGGAAACCATGATGAACAACGATGAGATCAGAATCGGCGTGAGCGCCTGCCTTCTCGGCCAGAAGGTGCGTTACGACGGCGGCCACAAGCATCAGCGCCTGTTGACCGACGAGCTGGGCATGTTCCTCACGCTCGTTCCTGTCTGCCCGGAAGCCGAAGTCGGCATGGGAATCCCCAGAGAAACCGTTCACCTGGACGGCGACCACGAGGCGCCGCGCATGATCGGTACACGCAGCAACGAGGATTGGACTGCGCGCATGAACGACTGGTCGCGGCGTCGGGTCCGCGAACTCGCAGCCGACGATCTCTGCGGATTCATCTTCAAGAAAGGTTCTCCCAGCTGCGGCGTATGGCGGGTCAAACTGTTCGACGAGAACGGGCGGCCGCGTCCCCGGGGCCGGGGACTCTTCGCCATGGAGTATCTCCGTCGATTCAGCCTGGTGCCGGTGGAGGAAGAAGGGCGTCTGAACGACACACGCCTGCGGGAGAATTTCGTGGAGCGGATTTTCGCCTTCCACCGCCTCAAAACACTGTTTGCGACCAGCTGGATCCACAGCGAGGTGGAGACCTTCCATGCTCGCGAGAAGTGCCTGCTGATGGCCCACAGCCCGAATCACTTCAAGGAGATCGACCGGCTTGTGGCGGGCATCGAGGAATATACGCCAGCCGCCTTCCGCGACACCTATATGCCCCTGTTCATGGAAGCTCTCGCCGTGAAGGCGACGGTGCGTAGGCACACCATCACTCTACGACATGTGGCGGGACATTTGCGGGGAGCGGTCGGCGAAGCGGAGCGGGAGCGCATTCGGGCGGTCATCGCGGACTACGAAGAAGGACTCGTCCCGCTGATCGTGCCGATCACGCTGTTGCAGCATTTCATCGACATCCATCAGATACCCTACGTGTCCGACCAGACCTATCTCAAGCCGCATCCGAAGGAACTGATGCTGCGCAATCGCGTGTGATCGGAACGGCGGTCAGTTCATCAACGACGACAGATCGACCCAAACGGTCCACGCCTCGCGTTCAACCCTGGACAACCCCGAAACCTGCGGCACCGTCGCCTTGTCCCAGCGCATTCCGCCGACGCCGGCGAGCTTGAAGCCGAGCGAATTGCCTTCCGTATCGCCGTCGATGTCTCCAGCGCCCAGAAGATGACCACGCCGGATAGTCCAGATGTTGGCAACGGTCAGTTCCCAGCCCGTACTCTCCTCGTTGAACAGACCGCTCGTGTCGTGTTCGTAGTTGTATTGCTGGGTTTCGACGTCCCAAAGGATACCGGGGTCCACGGACTGGTTCGTGTATCCGTACGAGACCAACGGCGTCAACGAATCGACGAGACGACCCAGCCCCATGTGTCGTAACCCGGCCCGGAGATCGGGGGGGAAGCCCGTCTCGACATGGGCCGACCACCCGCGCACGTACTTGCGGGGGAACGGGTCGCGCTGTTCGGTGTCGGTGTGGACGATCAGACTCGTGCTGTCGTTCAGCAGCGACTGGCCGTAGGCCAGACTCAACCGCACTCCACCAAGAGGCCCTGCGGCATAAGTCGGACCGACGGTATTGAGGGGCGTGAAATGGATCAGGGTGCCGAAGCTGCGGGCGTCTCCCTTGGCAGGGCCGGCGGATCCGTCTTGAAGGACTTCGTCCGGTGCGAGCTGGTCTTCGAAAGCGATATACGTATACCCCACCGAGACGTCCAGCATCTTGCTCACGCTGGAATCGGATTGGCCGGCAACGCTTTCGAGGAACCGGAACAGGCTCACGCCCGCGCCGATCCTCTCCGCCTTCATCCACGACTGATTGGTACCGGTGGAATTTCCGGCGTCGTCCGTTCCCTGCGGGAAACCCACCAGGAATGTACCCTCGAGAGGTCCGCGGTCGTAGAGAAGGCCGAATCCCGCCACGCCGAACGTCACCCTCTCGTCGCGAAGCCAGACTTCGTCGGCCAGGTCGGGAGCGAGGCGCGATTCCATCTTCGAAAAACGCAGGCCCTCCTGGTAGGCCAGAAGCCCGGGGTTGGCCCAGGAGCCGGGGTCGCCGCCCCAGTGGGTCGCGACACCGGAACTGCCCATGCCTTCGGCGCGCACCGAAGTGTTGAATTCGAGGATGATGGCGCCAACATCGCTCATCGCTGCTGCGGGAGCGACGGTGAGCAGGATCAGGGCGATCGGCAAGACAGCAATGGGGCGCACGAAAACCTCCACGCGATCGAAGCGCGGGCGAGAGAGCATTCCTCGCGTTTCAAGGGTCGCGGGAAATGATAGCACGTGAGCCAGGAAACACAACTCGGCCGGCGATCCGGGGGGCGTCAGTCCAGCAACGAAACCAGATCCACCCATACCGTCCAGGACTCGCGTTTCACTCGGCTAAGGGACGTAGCCTGAGGCACCGTCGCTTTATCCCAGCGCACACCGCCATATCCGGCCATGGTGAAGCCGATGCTGCTGCCTCGGGTATCGCCGTCGATCTCTCCGGTTCCCCTCCAGTGGCCACGCCGTATGGACCAGATGTTGGCGAGGGTCAGTTCCCAGCCCGTGCTCCGTTCATCGTAGAGACCGCTCGTGTCGTGTCCATAGCTGTAATCGTAGGTCTCAGCATTCCAGATGATGCCCGGCTCGAGGCTTTGGTCCGTGTAACCGAACGAAAGCAGCGGCGTCAGCGATTCGGCGAACCAACCGGTATCGTGATCAGGAGTAGCCGATCGCCACTGCAATGACCAGGAACACTGCAGACAGTCCCATCAGTTGGGCGAACAGAGGCAACATGAAACGCAACCATACGCCGTAGGGGATCCGCGCCAGGGCCAGCATCGACATCAGAACGCCGCTGGTCGGGATGATGGCGTTGGAGAACCCGTCGCCGCAGGTGAACGCGAGCACGGCGGTCTGCCTGGTGAGACCGATGATGTCGGAAAGCGGCGCCATGAGGGGCACGGTAACCGCAGCCTGGCCCGAACCCGACGGCACCAGCACGTTCAGTCCCGACTCGAAGCAGAGCATGCCGATGGCCGCCACATAGCGCGGCACATGCAACAGTACGCCGGCGGCTGCATGAACGATGGTGTCCATGATCTGACCCTCGCTCAGCACCACTTCGATGCCGCGGGCGAAACCCACGACCAACGCCGCGACGACCATGTCGCGCATGCCCTCGCTGAAGGCGTCGACGGCTTCCTTGAGCCCCAACCGGCCTATCACGGCGGCGACGATGCCCATGAGCAGGAATCCGCCACCCATATCGGACATCCACCAGCCATAACTGGTCGTGGCGAAGAGGATGAAGCCGAAGATGGCCGTGCAGGTGATCAGGATCGCAGCGTGACGCGGACCGTAGGCATCGAGCCCCTCGGCCTCCTTCACATCGAAGTCGTCGCCGGCCATCAGCGATGCGGTGGGGTCGGACTTGATGCGTGCGCCATAGCGGAGCGTGTAGGTCAGCGCCAGCACCAGGCTACAGACGAAGAAAATCAACCTTAGCCACATGCCCGAATACAACGGCACCTCGGCGATGCCCTGAGCCACCAGCACCGTAAAGGGATTGGTGGTGGCGGCCGCGAATCCCGTCTGGGCCGCGACGGTCACCAACGCCAGGCCGAACACCCGGTCGTAGCCCAGCTTCTTGCTGACCAGCAGGAACACCGGCACCAGGGGAATGAACTCCTCCCCCATGCCGAGGGTCGAGCCGCCGATCGCCAGGGTGGTCATCAGGACGATGGTCAATGTCGGTCCGGAACCGCCGAACACTTCGAGCATGCGCTGCAGCCCCGCGGCGATCACGCCCGTGCGCTGCAGGATGCCGAACACCCCACCCACCAGGAAGATGAAGAAGATGATGTCGGCCTGTTTCTCCAAGCCCCGCGGAATGGCGGTGAGGAACCCGTGCAGACCGACCGGGGCTGCTTTGCCTTCGGGCACGTCGTTCTGGCCGAGCAGCACCCCACGCAGGGTCACGTGTTTTTCGAGGGCCTTGTAGGTGCCGGGAACGAGCAGGGTGCGGTCGTGACCACCCATATTGACGGTCTTACGATCGTAGTGACCTGACGGCACGACGAACGTGAGCAATGAGCAGACGAAAATGACCCCGGCGAGCAGGGCGAATACGTGGGGAATACGGAACTTGAATCGCGACATGGGTGGCAGTCTAGACGATGCCTAGACCACGCGCCACCCCTCTCCGACTCCTGCGAGGGATTTCTCCAGCTCGATCTCGTCGCGAATGGGGATGCCGTAATGGCCGTTCGAAGGCACGCCGGGCTTGAGCTTGCGGATCGCCTCCATGCCGTTGGGGCGAACCACGGAGATACGGAAATCCCGGCGTTGGAAAAAGCGCAGGGCGTCGATGTTGTCGTTGGTGGTGATCATCCAGACGCGGCTGCAGCCGGCGGCCGCGGCGGCCTTCTCGACAGCATCAAGCAGGGCGGAACCCACGCCGCACCATTGGCAGAGAGCGTCGAGGGTCACCAGTTCGCAACTGTCGCCCTCGATCATGAACGTGGCCAACCCGACACGCTCGGAGCCTTCGACGCAGATGAACCCCGGCAGTTCCGCCGGCATGTGCACGACGTCGCGGCTGACCACGAGATCGCCGCCGAACAGGAGTTCGGTGCGTTCGCGGACCCAGGTGCGGTCGCTGTCGCTCAGATTGGTGACGAGCATGATCCCCCCTTTTTGCTTCGGGGGGAAAGATGGTCATCGGAGAGGAATGGAGCAAGGAACGGTCGTTGGGATGGCCATTCGGGCTGTTTTCAGGTTTTTGCGGACACCCCCCGGCGTCGACCGCTGAAATGCGGCCGTCGACGGGGGGTGCAGGTCATGACGTCTGATCGCCGCTACTTCAGCAGCAACATCTTATGCGTCGCCGTCTTTTCCTCGGTCACCAGACGGTAGAAGTACACGCCCGATCCGACCTGTGCTCCGCGTTGATCCCGCCCGCGCCACGTTACGGCATGGGCACCAGAAGGCAGCACGCCATCGACAAGGGTGCGCACAAGCGAACCGTCGACTGCGTAGATCCTGAGGCTGGCACTCTGCTGCCGCGGTAGAACGAAATTGATGACCGTCGCGGGATTGAACGGATTCGGGTAGTTCCGGTCGAGGCGGAACGCCAGAGGCACCAGCCCCTGCCAGGGATCGTCCACGCCCGTGGCGGTCTGGATGATCGAGAACCGCTGGTCCACGGCCACATCCGTCAAGATCTGGTAGTAGCCCAGGGGCCAGCGCACGAATACGGAATCCGCGACGGTGGCTGCACCAAGGCCGAACTCCAGGGTCAGCGATCCCTGCGAGAGGAAACCGCTGCCGCCGTCGACATCGCGGAGCAGAGTCATGCCGCCGGCCTTGATCACCACGCGGGCGCCGATGGCCGCCGTGTTCTGATCGGATCCGATCAGATCTAGCTGCAACCAGTGGTTGCCCGAGGCGTCGGCTTCATCGTTGCGGAACAGTTTGTTCTGGCCGCCGCTCATGCTGGCCAGGGCAAGGTCGAGATCGCCGTCGTCGTCGACGTCGACCCAGGCCACGCCGTTGGTGTTGGCGTCGTCGCCCAGATTGAAGCCGTTGGTCGGCGCCACGTTGGTGAACAACCAGCCGTCGGGGTTCTCGAGGTCGACGCCGTCGTTGCGGAACAGTTGGTTCACCGCAACGGTGTCGCCGGCCGACCAGTGGTTGCCCAGATAGAAGTCCAGGTCGCCGTCGTTGTCGTAGTCGCCCCAGGCGATGCCGGCGCCGTACTGGCCGTCGGCCAGGCCGTTGTCGTAGAAGCCGGCCACATCGACGAAGAGCTGGGTCAGACCCAGGCGCTTGTCCGAAGGCAACGATCCTTCTGCGGGAACGTCACCGTTGGACTGAGGCGCGACACCGGACACCGTGTTGTGGTACAGGCGGTTGGGACCGTCGTTGCTCACGTACAGGTCGAGCCAGCCGTCGCCGTCGAAATCTCCCCACGAACAGCCGAGACCGCTGCCGGTGTCGGCCACGCCCATGGCGGCCGCTACGTCGGTAAAGGTCCAGTAACCTCCGACCAGAGATGGGCCGTCGTTGCGGAGCAGGCGGTTGGTGCCGCCGTAGTAGTTCGACAGATAGAGGTCCGGATCGCCGTCGTTGTCGTAGTCGCCCCAGGCGCAGCCCATGGTGTAGCCGTCGTCGCCAACGTCGTTGCCGTTGACCGGCGCCACGTCGGTGAACAGCCAGCCGTCGGGGTTGCCGCCGTCGGGGCCGTCGTTGCGCCAGAGGTGGTTGGGACCGTCGTTGCAGAGGTAGAGATCGAGATCGCCGTCCTGGTCGAAGTCGATCCAGGATACCGATCGACCGCTGTCGCCGTCGTCCACACCTGCCGCCGGCGCGATGTCGATGAACACGCCGCCGCCGTCGTTGCGGTAGAGGCAGTTGGGCGCCGGGTAGGATTCGTTGGCCTGCAGGTTGGACGTGTAGAGGTCCAGGTCCCCGTCGCCGTCGAAGTCTCCCCAGGCCACTCCCTGACCGTAGGCGTCGTTGTTCAGAGGCGGCGTGGTCACGTCGGCGAAGAGCCAGCTGTCGGGATCGCCGCCGTCGGGACCGTCGTTGCGGAAGAGCCTGTTGATCGACTCGCCGGGCGAACTCCAGACCACGCGGTTGGTGATGAACTGGTCGTGATCTCCGTCGCCGTCGTAATCGGCCCAGGACATGCCGCGGGTGTTGCCGTCGTTGCCGATGCCGCTGCCGTCGGTGGGTGCGATGTTGACCCACAGAGGAGCCGTGATGATCACCGTCTGATCTGGAGTGAGAGGAGCGTCCTCCACGTTGCCGGCCTTGTCGGTCGCGACGGTGTAGAACGAGTACTCGCCGTAGCCTTCGGGAAATTCGAAGATGACCGTGCTGTCGCCGGCGGCTCCGGCGTAGAGCACGACGGCTCCACCCTCATAGGCGTAATACAGGTCGACATCGCTGACGCCGCTCACGGTATCGGCCGCGGCGAAAGACACGTCGAAAGGCACGCCCTGGAAGTTGATGACCACCGGCAGGACCTCGGACGAAGGCATCTCCATGTCCTGGATCGAAGTCACTGGCGACGACCAAGTGGAGATCAGGCCTTCGAGATCGCGGGCCCTCACACGATACCAGCCTTCGAACTCGTTGGTCAGGCCCGGGAAGATATGGTGGGTCGTGGTGATCCAGCCTGACGTATCGAGGATCGTGGTGAAGGTGACGTCGGCCGCCAGCTCCACCCGATAGGCGACGGCGCCGCTGGCCGACTCGTTGCTCCAGAAGAGCTCATTGCTGTCTCCGGGCGTGTAGCTCGGTTCGGCCACCATGGTCGGCACGTCGGGACCGGGCTCGTTGATCGTGAGGCGCTGGTCGGCTCCGAGGGCCGTGAGCGTCTGCACGTAGCCGCCGGGCCAGCGGATCTCGAGGGTGTCGACGACAGTCGCGGCGCCGAGGCCGAAGTGCACCGTCTGGCTGGCCTGGGAAATGAAGCCCGAGCCGCCGTCCACCGCGCGGCGCATGAGCATGCCGCCCGCAACCAGGCGCAACTTGGCACCGATGGCCGTTGTGTTCGCCGCACGGGCGGCGAGGTCGATCTGAAGCCAATGGTTGGCGGCGGCTTCGGCTGTGTCGTTGCGGAACAGGCGGTTGGACACGCCTGTCATGTTGGCCAGATAGAGATCGAGGTCGCCGTCGCCGTCGTAGTCCACGAAGGTCACGCCGTTGGTGCTGGCATCGTCGGCTATGTTGTAGCCGCCGGCCGGCGCCACGTCCGTGAACAGGGTCTGTCCCATGTTGGTTGGGTGGGGTCCGTCATTGCGGAACAGGCGGTTGGGAGCCGCCGGGCTGGGGCTCTCGGGCCAATGGTTGCCCAGATAGAGATCCAGGTCGCCGTCGTTGTCGTAGTCCGCCCAGGCGATGCCAGCACCGTACTGTCCGTCGTTGAGGCTCACACCCGAGAGCGTGGTGGCGTTCTGGAAGGTCGACGTTTCGGGAACCCGGCGATAAAGGACGTTGGCGCCGAGATTCGACACGTAGAGATCGAGCAGGCCGTCGCCGTCATAGTCGGCCCAGGCACAGCCCATGCCGAAACCGGGATGCGCCACGCCCCAGGTCGTCGCCACATCCGTGAACACGTCGCCGCCGTCGTTGCGCAGCAAGGCGTTCTGGGCGCCGTCGTGGTTGGTCAGGTAGACATCCTGATCGCCGTCGGCATCGAAATCGGCCCAGGCGCAGCCCATGGTGTAGCGGTCGTCGCCGACGCTCGTGCCGTCGATGGGAGCCACGTCGGTGAAGACCCAAAGGCCTGGCGTTACGGGGCTCTCGCCGTCGTTGCGCCACAGGTGGTTGGGGCCGTCGTTGCAGAGATAAAGGTCGAGGTCACCGTCGCTGTCGTAGTCGACCCAGGCGACGGAGCGGCCACTCCCACTGTCGTCCACTCCCAGCGAGGGCGCCACATCGACGAAATCGCCGCCGCCATCGTTGCGGTACAGGTGGTTCGGCGCCGGACTGCTGCCTACCTGCATGTCGGCCTGGTAAAGGTCGAGGTCGCCGTCGCCGTCATAATCGCCCCAGGCCAGGCCCTGGCTGTACTGCCCGTTGGACATGCTCGCCGGAGTGACGTCCGGGAACAGCCAGGCGTCGGGGTTGCCGAGATCCTGGCCGTCGTTGCGGAAGAGGTGGTTGGTGGCATCGGCGCCGGTTTGCCATACCGGGCGATTGGTGATGAAGAGGTCGTGATCGCCGTCACCGTCGTAGTCGCCCCAAGCCGCGCCGCGGCCGTTGCCGTTATTCGCGATGCCGGTGCCGTCGGACGGGGCTACATCGATCCATTCGAGAGGCAGGACTTCGACCTTCACGTCGTATGTGAGGGGAGCCGGCTCCAAGTTGCTCAAAAAGTCTGCAGCTATGGTGTAGAAATAGTACGTGCCTGGGCCTTCGGAAACGTCGAAGAGCAACGGACTGCTGTCGGTCGACGTGCCGTAGTAGGAGTAGGTCAGGGAGTCGTCGAAACCGTAGTACAGATCGACGTGCTCCACGCCGCTGCCCCCGTCGCTGGCCAGGAACGGCATCAGGAAGGGCACCGCGCCGCGGGGCGATTCTATCTGCAGGGCGTTGGAGACGGGCAGGCCGTCGTCCTGGGTCGACTTGACAGCGGCCGACCAGTTGGAGGCGTAGCCGTCGAGGTCCCGGGCGCGCACCCGATAGAACAGAGTCTGCCCATCGCTCAGGCCGCTGATGGTATCGGCCGTTGCGCTGACCCAGCCGCTGGTATCCACGACAGTGCTGAATTCGAGGTCCGACGCCGCCTGCATGAAGTAAGCCACCGAGCCAGATAACGACTCGTCGCTCCAGGATACGATGTTCACCGTACCGGCCGTGTAGAGAGGTTCGGGATCCATGGTCGGGCGAGCGGGGCCGGGTTCGTTGAACTGGGTCCATTGGTCGACGGCCAGCCCGGTGACGGTCTGCACCAGGCCGGAGGGCCAACGGATTTCGAGGGTGTCCACGAAAGTCGCGGCGCCGAGGCCGAATTCAAGCATGTGGGAGTTCTGAGACAGGTATCCCTCGCCGCCATGGAGTTCGCGAGCGATGGAAGCCCCGCCGGCCACGATGCGCACCCGTGCTCCCAGAGCGAAACTGTTGGAGGCATGGCCACGGAGGCTGACGTGCAGCCAGTGGTTGCCTGTGGCCTGGTCGTTGCGGAACAAGCGGTTGGAATGTGCAGCATCCCAGTTGGCGAGGGCCGCGTCCAGATCGCCGTCGAGGTCGAAATCGCCCCAGGCGGCGGTGGCGCCCTGGCCGCCGTCGTCTGCGAGCAGGGCGTCGGTCACGTCGGTGAACAGCCAGCCGTCGGGGTTGCCGACGTCGACGCCGTCGTTGCGCCAGAGCACGTTGTCGGCGGTGTTCACGCCGTCGTCGTAATTGACGAGGTAGAGGTCGAGATCGCCGTCGTTGTCGAAGTCGATCCAGCTCAAGCCTCGCCCGTTGCCCGTGTCAGCTACGCCGGCGGCCGAACCGATCGCCGTGAAGACACGATCGGTATCGAAGGGATCGAAGGGGTCGAGCGGTTCGTTGCGGAAGAGTCGGTTCCCCGACCCATAGTTGGTCAGGTAGATATCGAGATCGCCGTCGTTGTCGTAGTCGCCCCAGGCGGCGCCGCGACCGTTGCCCGTATCGCCGATGGACAGGGCCGGCGCGATGTCAGTGAACACTCGCTCGGTGTCGAAGGGGTTGCCGGGATCTACGGGGTCATTCCGCAGCAGCATGTTCGCCGTGCCGTAGTTCACGAGGTAGAGGTCGGGATCGCCGTCGAAATCGAAGTCGCCCCAAGTACAGCTCTGACTGTTGCGTGTTGAGGCAGTGCCGGTGGCCGCCCCGACGTCGGTGAAGATCCAGCTTCCAGGGTTGCTCGGGTCTTCGCCGTCGTTCCTGAGCAGTTCATTGGCTGTGCGGTTTGCGAGATAGAGGTCCACGTCGCCGTCGAGGTCGAAGTCTATCCAGCTCACGGACTGTGTGCTCAAGCTGCTGCCGAGATCGCCGCCGGTGACGTCCACGAACACTCGATCGGTATCCAGAGGATTGAAGGGATCGAGGGGATCATTACGCATCAGAATGTTCGAGCCGACATCGTTGGCGATGTAGAGGTCGAGATCGCCGTCGTTGTCGAAGTCGCCCCACGCACCCATGCTGCCGCGTTGCGAATCCTCCACGCCGAGGGCCGCAGCGACATCGGTGAAGATCCACTGTCCCGGTTGCCCTAGGTCTTCCCCGTCGTTCCTCAAGAGAAGATTCGCGCCGTTGTTCGACACATACAGGTCGAGATCACCGTCACCGTCGTAGTCCGCCCAGGACAGACCTCGGCTGGGGGCAGTGGTCCCGATCGGTCCAACGGTGGCGTCGGACCACTGAGCGACCGCAGCGTTCGCACTCAGAATGGTGAGAAGCAAAAGGAACGTGTACGGTCGGAAGAGAGACGCGACGGTCATGCGGCTGGCGTTCATTCTGGACCTTTCCCTGTCAGGTGAGGAGTTCGCAGGCATTGGACACACCAAGCCCCCCACGGTCACATCCTTGCGACCTCAATTATACAAAAAATGTGAGTATTTATCAACTATCATTGCCGTCATCGCAAATGCTGACGGTAGGTGTCAGTAGGCAAGCTACCATAAAAAAAGCGGGGCGGCCAGAGAACCGCCCCTCAATTTCATAGTTTCTCAGGTGCCCCAAGATTCCCCATCACGGACTGTAGGGCTCCAAAATGTAGAGTCTTGCGTAATCGACGGCACCCTTGTAGTTGATGCCCATCTCCACAACCTGTCGATACTCCTCGAGAGCCATGGTCCGCCGATCCATCATATCGTAGCAATTGCCAAGATAGTTATGGGCCCAAAGAGCCGCTTCGAGCTTGGCGCTGCGACTTGTCGTGACTTCGCTCAAGGCTCTGAGCAGGCAGGCTTCGGCACGTGCGTAGTTTCCCTTATGGAGATTCACACGCCCCAGATTGATCCAGGTCGCCACGCCGTCGGAGTGATCTTCCTGGGCCGTCAGGCAGCCGTCCTCCACGATCTCGTCCATGCCGGCGTTGAAAAACTGATCGGCGAGTTTCTGATGGGCGAGCTGATGAGCGTCTTCAGTGTCGATCTGTCGATCGAAGACGAAGAAGCCCCCGTGAACGACATCTTCGTTCAGACCCACCAGGTCGATGGCCGGCGGCCACGCGTTGGCACCACCCGGTTCGAGAGTCGTAAAGACCACGGGCGTGCGGCCTTCAGGTGCCGGAATCACGATGTTGTTACCGACCGTCAGGGTCACATGGTTTCTGTAGAGGTTTCCGAACAACCAGGAAGACTCTTCGGAGGGAATGCCCCGGGTCAGACGGAAGACCTTGATCTCCGTATCATCAAAGAGGGAGAATTCAGGAATCATGGCCTGGGCCACGGAGACATCCACGGGAATCCAGCCATAGGGCTCTACATAGAACTCGGCGAACCTGTGCATGCCGCCATCGAGCCAGACGTTGGTAACCGTCCGCGCCGGAATTCCCAGCGACCGACACATGCCCGCGAACAAACGGCTGTACTGACCGCAGTCGCCGCTCGATGCATTCAGAGTGCCCGCCGCGCCGCGGTCGGGCAGACCCCCGGGCACGAAGCGTAATGATTTGACCATCCAGTCGAAGATCAAACGAGCCTGCACATACGGATTACGTTCGCCGCCGACGATCGTCCGTGCCGATTCGGCGACCTTACCGTCGGCTTCGATCCAGGTTTCGTTGCAGGTGTACATGCGCCACAGCGCCGATCCCCGATCCGGTATGCTCACAGCGTCGGGATCGACGTCGGTCGTGCGCATCGTGATCACTGCCGTGAAGTCGATACGGAAGTAGATCTGCTCCTCGCCTGGCTCTGGGCGGTACTTCCAAATCACGATGCGATTGCCGTGATCAGGATCAACTACGATCTGCTCCGGCTCAGGGAAGATATTCCCCAGCTTGATCTTCTGATGGGCGTGGTTCCCGGGCACGACGGCCACAAGGCTCACCGAAGCGTCCGGGGCCACATCGACGACATGATCCAGGACGTACCAGTAGCTGCCCTGAACCGTTTCGGGTTTGGTCGGGTCCGGTGCGACCGAGGCCCCAGCGAACCCAGCCAGCGCCAAAAGGACGACCGTCAGGACACCGATTCGTAGGACTCCGTTCATCGACGCTCCCCCTCTACCGATAGTTGAAGATCTGGGTCCAGATGATCAGCAGGATCAATGAAATACCGATCGTCAGGGCCGTGAAGCCGAAGATTTTGAAGGCCCGGACCATACGCGGATCCATGGGCTCAACCATGTGCTGATCGAGTTCGCCCCTCGCCACAAGATCGGCATACTCGCGCGGCCTGTCCTCCTTGAACTCATCCAACGACATGCGTCCGGTGAAGATGACCGGGTCCATGGGGAAACGGTCCGGACGGAAGTGCGTGTTGAAGAAGTGGATCGTAAAGATGAAGCCGGCCGCCAGCAACGCCTCATCCGAGTGGATGATCGTGGCGATGTTGATGAACGAGCCCGGCAGAACCCTCGTGAACAACTCCGGGAACCACAGCACCAGGCCGCTGAAGCCGATCATGGCCACGCCCCAGAACACCGCGAAGTAGTCGAACTTCTCCCAGTAGGTCCAGCGGCCGTACTGCGGACGCTCGCCGATGCCCACGAACCACTTGACCGTCTGCACGAACTCGGCGCCGTCGCGCTTGTTGGGCAGCATGCCGTCGGGGTCGGTGAGGAATCCGATCCAGCTCAGACCCGATGCCTTCTTCTTCTCGATCAGATCGATGATGTGACGCACGAAGTAGAAGAAGGTGACCAGCGCCGCGAAACGGTGGATCACGCCGGTGCCCTGGAAACCGCCAAGGGCGTGGCTGATGGCCTGGGCCCAGTCCAGGTAGGAGAACTTGAGGGTCATACCGGTGACCGCAAGGCTCAGGAAGCTAATGATCACAAGCACGTGCAGATAACGCGGCAGCCTACCGAAGCGACGGAACTGCTTCTCGTGCGGATCCGCCTTCGCCTTCAGCTGGCGTGAGTGACGCAAAGCCTGCAGCGAACGTGGCAGCCACAGCAGGGTGTGGACGCCGAAGAAGGCGAACGTCCCGACCAGGAGCGAGGTCATGAAGAGCCAGGTCCAGTAGATACCCGGATACTTGTCCTTGTCATGGTGAGTGGCGTGGGTCAGGTAGCCGGCAAAACGGCGGTGCGAGCTGTCGTGGCACTCACCGCAGGTGGCGACGATGTTGGCGCGAGAGAGCCTCGACGCCGGATCGGAGGGCGGCAGGATGTTGTGAGCGCCGTGACAGTCCTGGCACTTGGCCGTTTCAGTGTAGCCCAGCTTGACGACCTTGCCGTGGAAGGTCTCGAAGTAGCTTTCGGTGACATCTTCGTGGCAATGCCCGCAGGTCGCGACGATTTCGCGCATGAAGCCCCGGGCGTCTGTCTTGGTGATCTCGTGGGACGTGTGGCAGTCGTCGCACATCGGCAGCTCTTTTTCACCGTGCGCATCGCCGGTAAAGTGAATGCTATCCTTGAACTGCTCGAAGATTCCCTCATGACACTTGGCGCACGTATCAACAATCCGTGTGCGGTGAATCGTCGATCGGAGATCGTCCTGAGGCAGCACATGGTGGGCGGTGTGGCAGTCGGAACAGGTGGCCGACACAACCAGGCCACTCTCCTGCACCGCCCGGCCGTGAACGCTGGCGGCGTAGTTCTCGACCATACCCTTGTCGCGACCCTGATAACGCACGTCGGCCTTGGCGCCGGCGCTGTGGCACTTGGCGCACAGGTCGGCGATGTTGCTCACATATGTGGGCGACGCGGGCTCGAGGTGACCTCGCACGGCGTGTGTGCCGTGACAGTCGATGCAGTCCGGAGCGTCCTCGTCACCGCGGGCGAGCAGGGTACCGTGGGTACTCTCGACGAACTGGGCGACCTGGTCGGCGTGGCAGATGGAGCAGTCGACCTTTTCGATCACCGTGGCACAAGCTCGTTCCGGGTGATTCGGCGTAGCGCCGGTGTGGCACTGTGCACATGTGGTCTGGCGGTGCATCGAGTCGAAGAACTCTTCGTGATCCACCGTGAGCGAGACCGTCTCGCCGTCACGCAGCATCGTCAGATCATCGCGGCCGTGGCAGACCATGCATTCCTGGTTCGACACGCCTTCGTTGTAGTACACGCGACGAACTTCGTGGGGCTGATGACACTCGATGCACACCGGCACTCTGTCCGGCTCCTTCTCCCACAGTTCGCCTGCGATGACCTGCCGATGCACCTGCTCGATGCGACCGTGACATTGCTGACAGGTCGTGGCCACATTGTCGCGGAAGATGCTGGACTTGGGGTCGGTATGGTCGCGCACGTCATGCGCCGTGTGACAATCAATGCAGATCGCAGAAATGGTCAGGCCTCTTTTGAACAGGCCCTCGCCGTGAATGCTCTGCACGTAGTGTGTGAGGATGCTGTCCTGGGGAATGTCGTAGAAACGGGCGACCGGCGCCCCTTCCTTGTGGCAGTTGCCGCACATGATCGGAATGTTGAAGCGGTTGACCCGCGATTCCGTTTCCGAAGGAGGCAGGATATCGTGGGCTCCATGGCAGTCCCAGCAATGGGGTGCGAAGGGATTGCCGGCTGCCACTTCGCGACCGTGCAAGCTATTCTTATAGACGGCCATGACGTCGTCGTGACAGGTCGTGCAGTCCACTAATTCAAGATCTTCTGCGTGCTCGTCCTCCATGCCGTCGAGATCCGCATGGCAATCGATGCAGACCATGCCGTCGCGCCCATGGACGGACGCAGCGAAACGCTCGAGATCGACATGGAGAGAAACGACCCGTTCGTCACGGATTTTCGTCAGTTCGGTGTCGTCATGACACATCAGACAGTCGTCGATTTCCTGGGCCGCCAGGGGCAACGCTGTCAACAGCAGCACACACAGCAAAAGAGCTCGGGCAGTCATGATCATCACCTTCACGAGACCGGGTGGGAAGTGTCCAACGCAGTTTCGATACTGCGATATCACAACGTTGTAATTCCTACTCCTGGCCGTCAACAAGTGATTTGTCGACAATGATTTACGATATCATTAGTCCTGTATCTCAAGGAATCTCGGAGGGTTCGGCTTGCATCCTCGGATCCATGGCGTAACGTGTTGGGGGCTCGTCCCCTTTTTCCCGGAGCTACCTGCTTTGAACGACTCGATCAGGAGGTTGACCCTCCTCACCGTCATATTGCTGGTCGCGTCTCCGATTTCGGCCTTCGACCGACCTACTCCTCCGGACAGCGAGCCATATTATTTCTATCACGGGCTTGACTATGGCAGCCAATCCCTGATCCACCCCCTTCGCCTCGTGATCAACGGGGGGTACGGGATCATGCAGATATCCAACCGTCACAATCGCCCCCTGGACATCGATTACGCCCAAGGCTGGCACAACGTCTGGCAGAACCTCTTACATCCCGTCACGGCCATCGAGCAGGAGGGCTGGTGGGACTTCTTTCAGCGAGAGATCATCCCGGTCAGCGCCAGAAGCGTCCAGGCCCACTACTGGCCCAACTATACTCAGCACCTCATCGGCGGCGGCATGAGCTATCGCCAGACCATGGAATGGTACCGTTGGCACGGATACGAACACCCCAAAGCCTGGGCCAGCACCACGTTGATGCTCTATCATTTCCTGAACGAAGTGGTCGAAAACGACACGAGGGACACCTGGACCACCGACCCGATCGCCGACCTCTACATCTTCGATCCGGCCAGCATTCTGCTGTTCAGCAATGACGGCGTCAGCCGCTTTTTCAGCGAAACCCTGAACATGGCAGATTGGTCGTATCAGCCCCTTGTCGATATCGAGCATCAGGCTCTGATCAACAACGGCCAGAGCTTCGCCCTGAAGTGGAAACTGCCTTGGACCGACCGCTGGAGCCTGTTCTATCACTGGGGGACCCACGGCGAATTCGGCACCTCGTACACCTGGGGCGACGGCCAGTGCCTTTCCTTCGGGGCGGGCCTGAACGCCAATCAGATCATCGAACTCACCCAGTTCCAGAACGGCGTCGATCTGGCTGTTTCCGGCGGCATATTCTATGATCGGAACAATTCCCTGATGGCCAGTCTGCTCATGGCGCGCACCAAGGACAATCGCGTCAGGGTGAACATCTACCCCGGCCTCGTCGAAGTCTTCGGCCTGAAACCTGGCTTCTTCGTGGGGTCGAACCGGAACAATTCTCTGCAGGCAGGTATCTCATTTTCGGTGTTGCCGCTGGGACTGGGCTTCGGAAGCGGACCGAAAGACGAGTGATCACCGACAGCCAGATCTAACGAAGAGCGCCCGGACCTCAAGGCCCGGGCGCTCTTCGTTTCACGGTTGAACCGCAGCGATCAGCAGATCAGCGGATCAGCGGATCAGCGAGAATGTTCTGGAAGCCTGAACGCTTCCACCAGTGAGTCGCGCCACATAGACGCCGGACGTTACGCGGCGGCCATGGGAATCGGCTCCGTCCCAGTAGGTCTCACGAGGCGAACCGTTCCCCTGAACCTCGAAGCGACGGACGAGACGACCGGCGAGATCATAGACTTCTATGGATCCGCTCACGCCCCTGGACAGGGAATAGGAGATGATGGCCCCGGCTCCACGTCCGGTGCGCACCGAAACGGCCGGCTCGAGCCGAATGGGATCTTCGACGGCCGTCGCCATGGCGTCCTGGACCGAAGCAAGAGCGGCCTGAATGTCGAGGATACCCCAACCGATGTTGTTGTCGGGCAGAACGGCAGCCACAAGCGTAGGTCTGGCCGAGCCCAAGAGGGCCGCGGCGAGGTCACGAGGCAGCAGGGATGGGTTCTTATCCAGCAGCAGTGCAGCGGCACCCGCAACATGGGGGGCGGCCATCGATGAGCCGCTCATCAATGCATAGCCACCACCGGGAACGGACGAGCACACGCTCACGCCTGGTGCCGATAGGTCGGGCTTATGGAAGCGAGAGTTCGGGATCAGCGGAGCTGTCTCGCCCGCATTGAGACGCGGCGCCGGACCACGGGACGAAAAGGCCGGCGTCAAGCCGTCTTCGTCCAAGGCGCCGACAGCCAGAACGCTGGGGTAGCATCCGGGAACATCGGCCGAGCCCGGCTCGGGACCGTCGTTACCAACAGCGAAAACCGGCAGGATATCGAGGTCCAACAACGTGTTGCACACGTCGAGCAGCACGTCGTATCCCATGTCGTCGAGGGTCCATGAGCCGCAGACAATACGAACGTCCACACCATGGGACTTCAACTCGACGATGTACTGCAGCCCGTTCAGACACTGACGGTACGAGCCGTTGCCCTTGTCGTCGAGGACCTTGGCACCCACCCATTGCGCACCTGGTGCGACTCCGATGTCGAAGTCCCAGGATCCTTCGCCGTCGCCGCCGAGCAGGGTGCCGAGAGTGTGGGTGCCGTGGCCGTGGTCATCGTAGGGTTCGGAGCGGCCTTCCACGGCATCGTACCAATAACCGGCCCACTTGCCTGCCAACGCAGGATGGCTCGGGTCAACCCCGGTATCAAGATGTCCGACGATGATCCCCGAACCATCGTAGCCACGGCCCCAGCCATCGTCAGCTCCGACCATGGCCACGTTCCAGGCAGTGCCTTGCGAGGCTACCACCGTGATGGTTTCCGAGGGGTCGATGAGACGGATCTGCCCGCCGCGAGCGATCTTGCGCACCTTTTTGTTGCGTGCCAGACGCCGAATGTCGCTAGGCTTACCCTCCACGATCATCGCATTGAGCAGCCAGTGTTGTTCAATCAAGGACATGGCTTCGCCGTGTTCGCCAGCAACTTCTTCGAGAAGGCGAAGTTGCATGTCGAATGCGAGACGGCGGTAGAGTTCGATCCTCTGGGGAACAGGCAGCTGATCCTTGAGCAGGGTGGCACCGGTGCTCTCGAGAATCACGAAACAAGTGATCGTTTCTTCGTCACCCGCATCGGCGAGGTCGAGAGCCAGCAGCGGATCGATCTTGTCGCGCAGGACGGAATCGTCGAGAAGACCATCGACCGTCTGCGCGTTGAGAGATCCCACCAAAACGAAGAAAAGACCCGCCAAGGCGAGCCGCCAAGCAGAAGAAGTCCGGGCAACCATACGTTTCCCCCCGATGGTGTCCATTATCATCGAGAATCAGTATAGCACAGATGGGATTCTGAGGGAACCCGGTCAAATCAATCCGTTATTCCGGTATTCACCCCGCACGATGTGGCCTTGATGCACAATCTGGCCCTCGATCAAGGAGATCACAGCCTCGGCGATGTTGGTGGCGAGGTCGATCTCCTCGCCACCACGCCCAGAACGATCAGAACTTGATGTTCAAGTCAGCCTGCAGCCGGTTGTAGTCTACACCGTTGTCCAGGCCCTTCGTGTTCATGAAGTATGTCAGGGCGAGCTGGGACTTCGGAGACAACTGGTACTGGCCGCTCACGGAGTGCCCCTTGGCATCGGTGCCGCCGCCGCCGAAGTCGCTGTTGGTGAAGGCGCCGACCACCGCGTCGGCCTGCAGTTCGCGATAGTCATAACCGAGGGCCCAGGAGCCCGGCTTCTTGGCTTTGTTCAACTTCACGCCGAACAGATAGCCCTGCTCGTCGGCATCGGCGTCGGAGTTGGTCACGACGTCGGCGAACACGGTTACCGGCGTGTCGCCGGCCTTGAACCCAAGAGATCCGAAAATCTCGACGAGGGTGAACTCGGTGCCGAAGATCGTTCCGTCGTTGGAATTGCCGAAGAAGCTGTCGTCGTAGAGCGGGCCGGAAAGCTCGCTGTAACCGAAGAGGCTACCGCCTACGGTCACGGTGACGCCATCGGTCGCATGGGTCAGGCCCGCCTGGGCTCCCAACATCGCAGCGTTCTTGGCGCTTTCACGCTCATCGATCCACAGACCCGCAGCATTCACGAAGAACGTTGCGGAGCCGGACCTCGTCTTCCAGGCGGCGGCCAGTCCCTCGGGTGAGAGATCGCCGTCCCAGATCAGCTCGCTCTTGGCGATCTGGATGAAGGGCAGCCCCATCTTGCCGCCCATCACCTTGAGGTTGCTCTCGGTGCGGGTCCAGACGAACGAGGCGCGGTCCAGGCCGATCGACTTGGTCGTGAAGGCGTCGTCGAGGGTCTGGTTGGTGGAGGCTGGGTCGTCCGAACCGCTCACCAGGCGGAAGTGGACGCTCAGGTTCTCCTCCACCGCGGCGTCGATGCCGATGCGGCCGCGCACGCGGTGACGGTTGCGCATCTCCTTGCCGGTCTCGTCGATGTTCTCATGGCGGTAGCGCAGATCTCCGCTCACCTTCACGGTTTCGGCCCACTCTCCGGCGACGGCGCCGCCGGCGATCATCATCATCATCAGGATCGATAGGAACATGGAGCGCAACATCGTCTTCCTCCTCGGCACCAGGCCTGCTGCTTGCAATGGTCGAGCGCGAACAACCCGCGCCGTTTCGATGTCGGGATACAAACTAATCCAAAAATGTGCAGGAGCCGTGTCCGATATATGAATAATCCATGAAATCTCCTCCACCCCAGACCCACGTCGCCGCCTGGGCAACCCTGGACACAACAGACGGTTTCGGCCATGTTTCGGTCAACCCGACCGTCTCCCCTCGACCAGGAGAACCCGATGACCGCCGACCGCCGACTGCTCGCCGCCGCCGTCGCCCTGACCGTGCTCCTGCCGCTGAGCGGCGGCTGCGGCTTCTGTCTCAACTGCAAGTCCGACTACACGCCCCCGGCGCGCCCCGACCCCGAACTGCTCAAGCTCGCCGCCTTCATGACGGGCTCGTTCAGCAGCGCCGCCCAAGCCGCCGAGGATCCGGAGTTCCGCGAGATCACCCTGGAGATGGCCCGCATCTGGCGCACCCGCCCCGACGCCGTGTGGCTCTACGTGGAGCAGGCAGTCGCCGCCCGCCCCGACCGGCCGTACCGCCAACGCATTTACCGCCTGGGCCGCGTCGACGACGACACCTTCGTCAGCGACATCTATCTGCTGCCCGACGACGAAGCCTGGATCGGCGCCTGGAGCGAGCCGCCGCGCTTCGACACCCTGACTCCCGACGATCTGACCCTCAAGGAAGGCTGCGGCGCCGTCCTCGACCGTCTCAACGTCTACACCTATGAGGGCGGCACCGCGGAACGCACCTGCCCCAGCGAGCTGCACGGCGCCAGTTACGCCACAAGCGAAGTGCAGGTGCGGCCCGGGCGAATCGAGAGTCTGGACCGAGGATGGGACGAGCAGGGCAAGCAGATCTGGGGTTCGACGCGGGGTGCCTATGTGTTCCTGCGGAACAAGCGATGGGATTCAGACGAGCGATGAGAAAAGGGCCGACCCCATGGGGTCGGCCCATCTGGTTTGCATGACGTACCGTCAGCGGATCAGGATCATCCTGGTCAGCGCCTTGTCGTCGCCGGCCCGAATCATGGCGAAATACACTCCCGAGCCCACCGAACGTCCGCGATCATCATCGCCCCGCCAAACGACATCGCCGCGGCCCGCGGGCCGCGCCTCGTCGAGCAGCGTCCGCACCTTCGCGCCCCTCACGTCGAACACGTCGATCGTCACCCGGCCCGGCACGGGCAAGGCGTAGTCGATGGTCGTGGCGGGGTTGAAGGGGTTGGGGTGGTTGGAGACGGCCAGCGACAACGGAGTCGGCATCTCGGCGCCGTCCTCCAGACCCACCGGCACCAACCCGTCGAAGTGGGCGCAGAGGCTCAGCAGCAGATAGGCCCGTTCCTGGACGGGGTCCGCGTCGGACGTCACCGACGCCAACCCGAAGGGGAACGTGAGCCGGCCGCGCCAATCGGCGCCGGGTCGGTGGACGAGGGCGGCATACGGGTACTGGCCCCCAAGACCCTGAGGGTCGAGCCACTCGGCTGCGAGTTCGCCTGTGCCCGCGGGCACGATGGCGTCGAAGGTGTTCGGAGCCGGGCAGCCGCCGTCGACGTCCCAGACCAGGTGCCA
>ERZ890953.225-NODE-225-length-33590-cov-8.442821_pt1 | contig 33590 bp, 32 predicted proteins | sample MGYA00521264_ERZ890953 | MGnify/ENA primary metagenome ERZ890953 (study PRJEB32303, sample SAMEA104408629) | aquatic metagenome | biome: Brackish water; feature: Chemocline; material: water | place: Baltic Sea | collected 2014-10-26T21:54:00 | depth 200 m ...
GCCATATTTCAAAAGATGCTTACAGTTTTAAAAAAGCGAAAAAAGAAGCGAAAAAAGATAAATCAAAATACTTCATTATCGGTGGTGTGAGTGAGTGGCGTTACAAGACAGGGATAGATGGTGAACCTGCTGTGAGTCTGCAACTAAGTATGTATAAAACAAAAAGTGGAAAACTTGAGTGGAGTGCAACAGGAGCAGATAGCGACTGGGGTAATGGTTCTATTGGTACTACAGCACAGAATCTTATTCAAATGATGATGCAATAAATCCTAAAGGGACCTTAAAATAGTATGCAACAAAGAAGTACAATTGAAAAGTTTTTAGATAAATTACAAGATTTTGCATATCTAGAAACTTTTGTATTAGTTATAATTTATTTAGTTATTGGTGCTACTATAAACTCCCAAGATATTTGTATGTTGAATTCACAAATATCTTATATGCTAATTCTTTTGTCTATCATAACTCTTTTTCATGGATTTGAAAATGGTATGTTTGCTTTAGGTATTTTGGCTATTGCGATATGGTATTTTTATCCTGTATTTGAATATACAGAGTTTTTAGTTGCATTACTGATGACAATGATTTTTAGTGAATTTCACTATTTTTGGACTAAAAAAATCAAACAGGCTGAAATAGACTCTAATTATAGAAAGTTAAAGTTAGATGAACTTTCAAAATCTTTTTATGCTTTAAAAATATCTCATGACCAATTAGAAAAAAATTATGTTGTAAAACCTATGAGTATCCGTAACTCAATTGCTGAAATTGTCAGACAAGATGAAGAGATTGATAGGGATGAAAATCTTGATATCAATGAAAGAACCAAAGAGTATTATAAAAAATTTATGATTCTTCTTGAAAAATCTTTTAGTGTTAATAAAAGTCTGATTATTTATAAAGCATCAAAAGATACCAGAGTTCTCTCCAAAGAGAACGCTCTGCAATCTTGCAGTAGTACATGTGAGGTAAAAAAATTAGAAGATATTTTTGATAACTATTTGGTAGATAAGGCAATTTCTAGGAAACAAGCTGTTTTTATTAGTGATGAAAAAGGAAATCCAGCTTTAAACAGTACTAATGAGACTAAATTTATTGCAGCAATTCCCTCTGTTCATGATGATGAGGTTATCTCTGTTCTTGCTATAGAAATGATGCCCTTTATGGCATTTAATAGAGAAAACTTAACTTCAATTGCTATTTTGCTCGAATATTTATCTTTTTCAGTTGTAAAAGAAGATAAAATAAATTTGAGTGATGAACTTGATAGCATTTTAGATGGCGATTTTAGATATGAGTGTATAAGACTGAAGCGACTCTATGACAAATATAGTGTAGAGTCTACTGTTTTAGTTATGAAACTAAATAATGAACTCCAAGCACATAAACTAAACAATAAAGTATCTAAGATTTTACGCTCTTTAGAATTTACAACAACTCAAAAATATGGTGAAAATTATTATATTATTAATCTTTTTCCTCTACATGATAAATCATCAGCAGTGGGTTATATAAATAGATTAATGAGTCTCTTAGTAGATGAACGAGATAAAGAGTTTGAGTATTTAAGTTTTAATATGCAAGAGTCTACAATCCTAAATAAGTACTTGAAAGAAGATTATAGTGAATGATATTTTTTTAATTTTAATTTTTCATGTAATTTTTAGTTTTATATTATCAATTTTTGTCTCTCAAGCTATTAATAAGAGATTTGTTAAAAGCAATAAAAAAGTGGATTTAAAAGATAAAAAACGATTAGAGAGTGTAGCATTGTCCTCTTGGATTAAGAGGTATCTCTTTAAAATATCTTTACATAAAAATAATCAAATCGCCGCTGTCATGTTTATGTTTTTGTTTAATCTAACTATTCCATTTTTAGGCTATTTTTTCACAATTTGGATAGCATGGTATATTTTAAATGTTAAATATGAAAAGAAAGTCGTGAGTACAAACATGTTAAATCTTGATGAGTTTAGTATGTCTTTTTTAAAAGTTGAGCGTACCTTTGGAGAGGGTTCTATGAATGACTTGATAATGAGCAAATATGCTCCAAAATCAAAAAAACTCAAAGCACTCTCTTCCTTAGCGGCAAATATTTCTCCTGCTAATCTCAAAATAGTAAGGCAAACATTATCTAGTACGGATGATGAGATAAGAATGTTTGGTTATGCAATAATCAATAAAGCTGAAAAATCACTCAATCAAAAAATCAATGCACACCTTGAGATAATTCATAAAGAAACACTAAATGATTTAAAACAGGATGAAGAGTTAGTAGCTAATTCAAATAAAGAGTTAGCATTTTTATATTGGGAAATGATCTATACTGAACTTTCACACGAGAGTTTAAAAACAAATTTTTTAAACTCTGTAATCCTCTATTTAAGGTCAGCAAAAGAGTACTATTTACCAAAAGTTGATGAACTATCTTTAGAAATTGAAGAACTCAAAAAAACATATGTACAAGAACAAGATGGAACAAACAGAGTTGCTGAGCAAGAGTACGAGTTACAAAGTTTATATAAGATTTGTTCAAATTTATATATGCTAATGGGTAAAGTATATATGAAACAAGGTAATTACGAAGAGGCAAGAGAAGAGTTTACAATCGCTCAAGAACTTGTGGCTGGAGAAGATACTTTTATTATTCCTTATCTTGCTGAAGTTTATTATGAGTCAGGTCGCTACAACATTGTAAAATCAGTTTTAAAAACTGCAAAAGGTTTAGAACTTAATGCTACTCTTTTTCCTATAATGAATCAATGGAGAGCCTCCGCATGAGTATTGAATTCCCAAAGAGTGATAGTGTTGATATTATGCTCTTTTCAGAGGGTACTTACCCCTATGTAAAAGGTGGGGTTTCAAGTTGGGTTTTACAACTTATGAAGGGTTTGCCTGAGTTTACTTTTGGGGTCTGTTTTGTAGGGGCACAAGAGGTTATGGACGGAGAAAGGTTAGAAATCAGTTATGAATTTCCTCCTAATCTAAAGCATTTAGAAGTTCACTATTTGTTTGACAATGATGAAAAAATTTCTCCAAAACGAAAAAAGGGAAGTAAAGAGGGTTTTGAAGCCGTAGCAAAATTATATGACTCTTTTAAATCAAATGATAGCACTATCCCTGAGATGCTTCAAAATATAGAGTTTTATACAAAAGATGTGACATTTGAGGATTTTTTATACTCTGAACGTGCTTGGGATTTCATAAATAATGTTTATATGAAAAACTGTCCCGATATTCCTTTTGTAGATTATTTTTGGACACTTCGAAATATTCATAAACCTATTTGGATATTAGCTGAGATTGTTCAGAGTTTACCTAAAACAAAAATTTATCATGCTCCCTCTACTGGATATGCTGGATTTTTAGGAGCACTCTCTTCTTACACAACAGGTCGTCCTTTTGTTCTTACTGAGCATGGTATTTACACTAGAGAGCGAAAGATTGATATGCTCTCAGCAGATTGGGTTGAATATAAAAAGCCAAGTCTATTACAGCAACCAGAAGAGTACAACTACATTAAACGTATGTGGGTAAACTTTTTTGATAAAATAGGTGTTTTTTGTTATAACCGTTCAAATCATATTTTGTCACTTTTCTCAGGTGCACAAAAAATTCAAATCAATTTTGGTGCAGATGAAAACCGTACACTTGTTATACCTAATGGTGTAGATGTTGATGGACTTATGGAGACTATGCAGTATAGAGAGAAGATTCCTAAACCTATTGTTACCCTTATTGGTCGAGTTGTGCCGATTAAGGATATTAAGACTTTTATTCGTGCGATTAAAATAGCATCAGAGACTATTGGTGACATTGAGGGTTGGATTGTTGGTGCAGTTGATGAGGATAAAGAGTATGTAGAAGAGTGTCAACAGATGGCAATGTCTTTGGCTCTAAAAGAAAAAATGCAAGTTTTTGATGGAAATAAAAGTGATATGACTCAAGATGAGATTATTGCAAGCAGTGACAAAATCAAATTTTTTGGGCATAGCAATATTAAAACGATTCTACCACTCTCAGCTTTACAAACTCTCTCTTCTATTAGTGAGGGGATGCCTTTGGTTATATTAGAGGGATTTGCAGCAGGTGTCCCTTGTGTTGCTACTGATGTTGGTAGTTGTAAAGACCTTATTGAGGGGGGTATTAACGAAGATGATTTAAGCATTGGTTTAGCTGGAGCGATTACTGGAATTGCAAATCCAGATGCTTTAGCACAAGAGTATATTAGACTTCTTAACTTTGAAAATGCTCAGTGGCAAAAGGCACAAGATGCAGCACTTACTCGTGTACAAAAATATTATCGACAGGAAATGTTTTTACAAGATTACAGAGATATTTATAATGAAGCAAAAGAGTTAACTTGGAAGGAATTAAGAACAAAAGTATTTTTGTATTATATTCCCAAAAGATTGCCATTAGTGAAGGCAACTACTAAGCGATTTAAAGTTGTAAAATACACGGCAGTTTTACCTAAAGTGGGTCTGTAATGGCTGGTATTGGATTTGAACTTCGTAAAATTCTCAAAGAAGATAGACTTCTCTCTTTAGCTAAGGTTTATGGCTACTCTGCGATACTCAGTTCTGGACCTTGGGTAGTTTCTATTATCGCAATCTTATTAGTTGGTTTTATAAATATCGCTAACTATGGGGAATCGAGTGAGGTGTATCGTTTTCAGGTTGTCATTACTTATGCTATTGCACTTGCATCGAGTTTGATTATTACAGGAGTTATACAGCTTCCCTTTACGAGATATATAGCAGACCTTATTTTTAATCATCGTGAAGATGAGATTCTACCCTCATATTTTGGAGCTATTTTTTTAGCTTGGGGTTTAGGGCTTCCTTTGATTGTTCCTTTTTATATTTGGGTATTTGGTTCAGATAATATTATCTTTTTAATAGGTTCTATAGCAACCTTTTTGGTCCTCTGTGGTGTATGGATATCTAGTATTTTAGCAGCGAGTTTAAAGTATTATAATGGAGTGGTTTGGGCATATTTTATTTCGTATGCATTGATAGTAGTAGTTTCTATAGTTTATGGTAATAATATAGAAAAACTTATCTTTACTTTCTTTTTTGGTAATGCTATTCTTTTTATTATTCTTATGACACTCATTATCAAAAGTTACCACTCGACTATCTTTTTAAAAATAGACTTTTTTTTAGATTCTAACTTTTATTGGACTTTAGGTATTGCTGGGCTTACTTATAATCTTGGTGCATGGATTGATAAGTTCATTTTTTGGTACCATCCTGCAACTGGTTATGTTGTTGTAGGGAAACTTCATGCTTCTATTGTGTATGATATGCCAATATTCTTGGCATATCTTTCTATTTTACCCGGGATGGCTATCTTTTTTTATAGGTTAGAGTCCGATTTTGCTGAGAAATACGATCTCTACTATGATGCAGTACGAACGGGTGGAACACTTAGTATGATACGACAATATCGTGATGGAATGGTTGAAGTGATTCGCCATGCAATTCATGAGATTATTATGATTCAAAGTGTTATAGATATAATCCTTTTTTTAACAGCGCCAAAAGTATTTGAACTTCTTAATATCCCACAATTGTATTTAGGATTATTACTCATTTTAACAGTTGGTGCAATGCTTCAAATTGGTTTTATGTCAGTTTTGGCTATACTCTATTATCTTGATAGAAAACATGTTGCAATGTGGCTCAGTATTAGTTTTTTTGTACTCAATACTATACTTACTCTTATCTCTATAGAGATGGGTCCTGCTATGTTTGGATATGGATATACTGTGTCACTTCTGATAGTCTTTACCGCGAGTGTAATTGTGATTAGAAATGAAATGGATAGGTTGGATTATGAAACATTTATGTTGCAGTAAATATATATGGTCACTACTTTTGATGGGCAGTGCACTTTTTGGTGGTATTAATGATAAAAGTGCAATTATCTACTATGGTGACAAAATCTCTTATCCTATGGTAGGTATTCATGATTATATAATTGTTCAACCTGCCCTTACAAACGTGCATACTCATGGCTTTGATGTATATAAAGACAAAATGTATGCTTATGTAAGTATCGGTGAGGTAGATAAAAATATAAAAGAGTATGCAAAGGTTAAAAAGAGTTGGATTGTCGCTCAAAACAAGGCATGGGGAAGTGATGTTTTAGATTTAACAAATCCAGAGTATCAAGAGTTCTTTTTTAAAGAGATGATAGAACCTCAAATGAAAAGAGGTTTTAAAAACTTCTTTTTTGATACTCTTGATTCTTATCAGTTAGCCAAACAAAATGCTTCACAAAGAGCTAAAAGTAAAGAGGCTCTTGCCTACATGATAAATAGCTTTCATAAAAGATATCCAGACTCAAAACTTGTAATAAATCGAGGCTTTGAAATTATAGATAAGGTTTATAAGTCAGTTGAAGCTGTACTTTTTGAGTCTTATTATCGTGGACTTGGTGGTAGTGAACTCTCTTATAAAAAAATGAGTGATAGTGATAGAGAATGGTTAGATATTCATATTAATAAAATTAAATCCCATAAGCTTGATGTTATATGTGTCGATTATTTAGATCCTAAAGATATGCATTTAGCCAAGAAAATTATTAAAAAAATCAAAGCTAAAGGGATGATACCTTATATATCTGATAAAGATTTGACAAATTATGGTAAATCATCTAAAAATGCCATAAAACGAGAAATTCTTACATTGATCACTGAATCAGAACATGATAGAATTCTTTTAGGAGCTCATCAGTATGGGGCTTTACCTTTGGAATATATGGGTTATATAGAGGTGTTACGAGATTTAAATAAAGAGGGATTGCCAAAATTAAAAGATATGTCTCAATATGCAGGTGTGATTGTTTGGTTATCAGTTTATAAAAAAAATAATGACTATCTTTTTGAATGGGTTAAGAAATTACAAAATATTGATATAAAAGTTGTTTTTGCTGGTAATTTTGGATTGTATACGCAAGGTGCATTATCCGATTTGGGAATTTTAGAACCTGATTATGAGAAGTTTAGTGATGATAATAAAGTGCTAATAAAAGATAAAATGATGGCTTATGAAATTGAGCCGTCCCTTTCTCAAATTACTGAATTTTATAAAGCTCCAACAGCAAAAGCACTTTTAAGTATAAAAGATAAAGATGACCAAGAGACAACATTAGCAGCAATTACATCATGGGGTGGTTATGCAATAGACAATGCTTTTATGAGTGAAATAGGCGATGATAACCTCTGGGTTATAAATCCCTTTGAATTTTTTGTTCAAGCATTACGCTTAAAGCCTATTCCTGTGCCTGATGTCACAACTCAAAATGGTAATAGAGTGCTTTTTAGTCATGTAGATGGTGATGGGATTATGAATAGAGTCGAATGGAATCCTAAACTTTATTCAGGAGATGTTATTTTAGATGAGATACTTAAAAAATATGAAATTCCTCTCTCTATCTCTGTAATAGGCGCGGAAATAGATAATAATGGACTTTTTCCTGAAATAGCACCTGACCTGCAAGCTATTGTAAAAAAGATGTATAAAGTTTCTAATGTTGAACCCGCAACTCACACTTTTACTCATCCATTTTTTTGGAAAAAAATTCTACATGATAATTTAGATGAAAAGTATAGACTTAAACCAAAAGGGTATAAATTTTCACTCGATAGAGAGATACGAGGTTCTTTAGAAGATATTAATAAAAAGTATACACCAAAAGGTAAAGAACCAAAAGCACAAACTGTTTTTTGGAGTGGGGATTGTGCACCGACTGAAACCGTTTTAGACAATATTTATAAAAATAATATCTTAAATATCAATGGTGGAGATACTTATATAAGCAATTCTCAACCATGGCTCTCTTATGTAGCTCCTTTAGGTCTGCAAAGAGGTGAGTATTATCAAATTTATACAGGTGCTCAAAATGAGAATGTTTATACACATAACTGGCTAGGTCCATACTGGGGATTTAAAAAAGTTGTACAAACCTTTAAACTCACTAATTCACCAAGAAGACTTAAACCTATAGATATTTACTATCATCTTTACTCTGGCTCAAAAAAAGCTGCTCTTAATGCATTGAAGTATGTGTATGATTGGTCTATAAAACAAGATGTTTTTCCTATTTATACTTCGGCATATATTCCAAAAGTTATGGATTATTATACAGCTTCAATGGCGGAGGAAAAAGAAACTTTTTTAATAAATGGTATGCATAATTTAAAAACAGTTCGGGTAGAAAAGAAAAATATTGGGCTTGATTTTGAGGCCTCTAAAAATATTATTGGATTTAATCATTTTGAAAATCATACATATTATCATGTAGGAGAGAAGAGAAGTGTTCAGTTAAAAACATCAAGTTTAAAAACGAGTGAAAATAGACCTTATCTTGTAAGTTCTAATGCAAAGGTAAGAGTCAAAAAATTTTCTGGGGAGAAGATACGATTAAGTTTTGAGGGTTATGTTCCTTTAAAAATTGATTTTCACCTACCTAGTAACTGCTCTTTAAAAGCCAACCCTAGAGTAAAAACAGAAAATTTGAAAAACTCAGTAGTGAGAATAAATTATAAAAAAGTAAAAGAAGCAAAGATAGATGTTAGATGTAAGTTATGAAAAAAAGTATGTAGCAACATACAAAGAGATTGCTATTGTATTTGTTGCATTTAGTATAGTCTTATTTTTTTTATACCCTAAAGAGATGCTCAAACAACAGATTTTATCTGAAAAATCTAACTATGACTTAAGTATGTTGTACTTAAAAAATATGTTAAAAAATGATGATTCAAATGAAGAGCTTATGCTTATATTAGCTAGGCAAAGTCTTAGAAGCGGTAATAAAGATTTGTCTTTTAAACTCCTTGAACTTTTACATAATAGTAAAAATGAAGAGACAAGGGCAAGTGCATATGTACTGAGTTATCAATTGGCAAAAGATGATTATATTTATCTTAAAAAACAAAAGATGATAAGAGCAGAAGAAAAGCAGTACCTTGAACTGCAAAAAATATTTAAAACAATTATTAAAGACAAACTTTACAAAGAAGAGGATGTGCAAACTCTATACACAGAAGCATCTTTTTTAGAAGACACTTATGCCAGTCAACTATTGGTACAAAAATTATTATTAAAAAAACCTCAAGATATTACTCTTTTGGTTGATGCCTTTTACATAGCAAGAAAAAATAACGAGAATAAAAAGGCTGTAAACTATATTGATAAACTACTCGCTTTAGGTGTGGAGAACCCATACAAATGGAATGAAGTGAAATTCACTATTTTACTAGAGGATTACAGTTATGCAGATGCTAGGAGTCTCCTACAAAAAGAGGCTGAAAATTCAGAATATTGGCAGTTTAAATTGGCAACTTTTTATCTGTTTCATAAACAGTATCAAAAGGCATCAGATAGCTACATGATAATTTTTAAAACTAAAGATGATTTTGAGGAGAAAAAAGAAATTTTTAAGAGAGCTTTACAAACACTACAGGGTGGAAATAAAGGAAAAGATGCTGCTCAATTGGCATATAAATATGAAAATTACTTTTTTAAAGATAGTGAAATGAGAATTTTACTACTGAAAATTTATATTGGTGCAAATGATTTGCAAAAAGCAAGAGAGCTTTCAAAAAGAATGTTAAAAGGCAGGAACTACTAATGTATTTAATTCTTTTGAGTTTAGTTTTGAGTCTATCATTATCTGCAAAAGAAGCAACTTGTTATACTGTTCAACTCCTCAGTGCAATAAATAATGAAAAAAATAGTGATAAATTTTCAAAGATGCACAAGATGGACGAGTGTAAAGTAATGGAGATAGGAGAATCATTAACTTTACGATGTGGTTGTTATGAGAGAATAAAACCAGCCCAAAAGAAACTTCAAAAGTACAAAAAGAAGTATAAATATGCTTATATTGCAACTACTTATGCCTATAGATTTGACAAAGAAGAAGTTACAAAAAACATAGAAAAATATATACAAAAGAGAGAAGCAGTACCCACACAAAAGCTAAAAGATAAAGAACCTATTTTATCTTCCCAAGAAGAGAGTTTAAAACTGATGCTACAATCTTTTTTATATAGCAATGATTTAGAAAATGCGTATAAAACAGCTAAAATAGGGCTAAACAAATATCCTAATAAATACTATTGGAACCAAAAAATGGCAGAGATTACCAAGTGGAGTGGAAGAGGAGAGGAAGCCATGAAATATATGATGGTTTTAAATGCAAAAAAGCCAGATCCTAAACTTGAAAATAATTTGATAGAGTATGGACTAAGTGCATTTCAATATGAGAAAATTGCCAATCTTGTAGAATCACGTGCAAGAAGAAATCCTACATCAAAAAATACAAAACAAGTAACTTATGTCTATTCAAAAGTAGGAACTCCAGAAAAAGCAGCTATTTTTTTTGAATCTGAGTATAAAAAACATCCATCAAAAGTTGAATATTTAACTCAAGCATTACAAATATATATGGATATGGGAGATTTAGATTCAGCAAGTAAGATAATCAAAATTATTGAACAAAAGAAAATTTATACACTCCAAAATAGTAAAATAATTGCTCACTATTATTATTTGAAACATGATATGCAAAAATCATATAGAGCACTTGAACAGATTAAAACAGATAAGGGCGATGAAGAGTATTATCAAGTGAAAAGTGATTTAGGATGGTATCTAAAAAAGTATTCCCCTGCCGCAACTGCATCACAAGCACTTATTGTAAAAGGGCTTGGACGATTTGTAGATTATGAAAGAGTTGTATATGTAAACAGAGAATTAAATCCCGAGCTTGCCCTAAAAACATCATTAGTATTTTATAAAAAATTCCACTCTTCATATCTATTTTACAGTTATGCAAATAGTGCTATTGAATTAGGAAAGTATAAGGAACTCAAAAAGCTTGTAAAAGAGATTGATAAGAGTGATTCTAGTCTTAAAACTGAGCCTAACTATTGGCTCATTAAAACGAATATATATCATCACTTTAAGCAAGATGAAAAAGCACTGTTTGCACTTGATAAAGCCATAGAAATTGACCCTTATAATATGCAAACACAATTGACAGCGATATCCTTATATATAAATTATAAGAAAGATACTGAGCTCAAAGTAGCTCTTATGCAGTTATCTCAAAACACAATGCTTCCTGTTGCATTTTATTATCCTCTTGCTAGTGCTTATTATCAGTTACATGATATTAATAGGGCATCTTATTATGTTGATAAACTGCTGCAACTCAATGCTAGTGTGATTCATAATATGGACTTTAAGTTTTTACAAGCTGATTTGTATGCTCAAAGGAATGATGAAGGTGCTTTTAGAAATAAGATAAATGAAATTAGTGTTTTACTAAAAAAAGAGCTTAAAGCCGATTTTAAAGTCAAAAAAACAGATAGATATTTAAATAATTATTTCAGAGCTAAAATTCATACTATGAATCCAGATAAGTTTGAGAAAAAGTTAAAAAAAGCAAAAGCTTATTTAACAAAAGAACATTATGATGACATAGCTTATGCCTGGGCAACTAAAAACAGTGCCAACGAAAAGGCACATCTTATTTATCAAAGAACAGAGCCAAAAGTAATTTGGCTACAGTTTTCAAATGCAATGCAAGAACAAAATCATAGTGAGATAGAAAATTTACTCCTTGCTTATCTTCACTCTCTCCCATTAGGTGATGCAAGTGTAGCTGCTTATGAAGATGGACAGATTTCTTTGTCTCAAAGTTTGGCTTATGAAGCTCTTAGTAAAAATGATGATAGTCAAAATGCTTATATAGGTCATGTGAATTTGTCAAAAGAGCGTTCAGATAGTTTTGATAGTAAAGTCTCTTATTATAACCGTGATCCTTTACTTAGAAAGTATGTAGAAGTAATAAATAAAATGTATTTAAATGAGGGTTACTCCTTTGATGCTGGAGTGAATTATTATCTAAATTCTAGTAAGAAAAAGATTTTTCTCACTATTCCTAATGATACTTTAGAACTTAATATTGCAGTCAAAAAGATTTTTGATAAAGGTGAGCTTGAAGTAAAAGGCGGTTATTATAACTCTATGGCTTCTTATCCTGTATTTGAAATCTTAGGTGAGTATCCGTTAAGTAAATCTCTTAAAGTTTATGGTTCATTATCCAAAAACATTAATGCAGAGGAGACAACACAACTCCTCTTAGGTGGTAAAAAAGATATGCTCTCTTTAGCACTAAAGTTAGATGTTTTAGCTTCTACATCTCTTGAACTCTTATGGCAAAACAATAGTTTTGACTCACAAGATGATGTCCATATTGGTGATGGAAATTATGGTCGTATTCTTTTTGGACATCAAATCCGTAATGGTTATCCAGATATGAGATTAGGAATTTTTGGAGATTATGCAAAGTATAATGAAATATCTGGGAGTAGGGGTGTTATAGATGAGTTACAAGTAGCAACAAAACCTGTTTTACCTAAGGAATTTTATAATCTTGGTTTAGATTTTGCTTATGGTATGGCAAATAGTAATCTTTACACAAGAGTCTGGAGACCTTATGCCGAGGTGAATGCATTTTATAATAGTGAATTAGGCGACTTTTCTTATAACTTTAATGCAGGGTATGGTGGTAAGGCTTTTGGACAAGATCATATGTTAATAGGTGCAAACTATACTGAATCTGTAAATGGTGTGGGCGGAAGTGTATTTGAAGTGTTTTTGAAGTATCAATTTTTATATATACATCCAGAAATGATTCGTAGTTTTTATTAGTTACTATATCCATCAGGATTTTGAGATTGCCATCTCCAGCTATCTTCACACATCTCTTCTACCCCTCTTGTTGCTCTCCACCCAAGTTGTTCATAGGCATAACTTGGATCTGCAAAACAAGTAGCAATATCACCAGTACGGCGCTCGACTATTTGGTAGGGTACATCTCGTTGTGAAGCTTTCTCGAATGCTTTTACCATATCTAATACAGAATATCCATTTCCTGTCCCTAAATTGACTGTTAAAACCTCACTGAGTGAAGAGATCTTTTGCAGTGCATTTACATGCCCTTGTGCTAAATCAACTACATGGATATAATCTCTCACTCCTGTACCATCAGGAGTGTCATAGTCGCCTCCAAAAATACTTAGATGATCTCGTTTTTTTACAGCAGTTTGTGAAATAAAAGGCATAAGGTTATTTGGTATGCCATTTGGGTCTTCACCGATAGTTCCAGATTTGTGTGCACCTACAGGATTAAAGTAACGGAGTAGCACAATTTGGTAGGTATTGTCAGAGACAAATATATCTCTTAAAATTTCTTCAATAAAGAGTTTACTTCGTCCATAAGGGTTGGTTGCACTAAGAGGAAAGTCTTCTTTTATTGGAGTTGTGTGAGGATCGCCGTATACTGTTGCTGATGAACTAAAGACAATCTTTTTGCAGTTGTTTTCACTCATAACTTGGCATAAAACAAGAGTGCCGTTGACATTATTGTCATAATATTCTAAGGGCATTTGCACAGATTCACCAACAGCTTTAAGCCCCGCAAAATGAATAACGGAGTCAATCTTGTAAGCATCGAAAGCTTTTTGTAAATCTGTTTTACTTCTTATATCTCCCTCAATAAAGTTAATACTTTTGCCAATAATTTTCTCAACACGTCTTAAACTCTCTTGTGATGAGTTGCAAAGATTATCAAAAACAACAAAATCAAATCCAGCTTCATGTAAAGCTATACAAGTGTGCGAGCCAATATAACCAGCTCCTCCAGTTACTAAAACCATAAGAAAGTCCTCTTGTGTTAATATCTAATTAATTATACACACATTATACTTAGAGATGATAAAAATAGTGAAACAATTGGCTTATGAGCCACTCTTGCATTTTGTGCTTTTAGGTGTGCTTATTTATGCATATTTTAGCTTTACACAAAAAGTAGTATCAAATAAAAATATTATTTTAGTCTCTTCTGATGAAGTGAATCAGTTAAAATCCTTGTATGAAAAAAACTATGAAAGAGAAGCTAATGATGAAACATTAAAAATTCTTATTGCTAAAAAATATTATGACAAGGTTTTGTTGGATAAAGCGCACTCCATTAAACTCGCTCATAATGATGACATTATTATGCAAAGACTACTTCAAAAAATGCAATTTGTTATGTTGGATAGTAGTAAATATAAAGAACCTACTCAAAAAGAACTTTATACATACTATACTCAACATATTAAAGAGTATGCTTATGTAGAAACTATCTCCTTTTCTAGTGTATATTTTCGAAATGATAAAGATAAAAGAGTTGAGCCAACCCTTAATTTACTTCGTATTGCTAATGTTAACAGTATGAATGCTCGAGTTTTTAGTGACATTTCAGCACTCCCTTATCATGTAGAAAATGTTAGTTATGATGAGATAAGAGAGAGTTATGGAAAATACTTTGCAGATAAACTATTTAGACTTAAAAAAGGTGTGTGGCATAAAGCTATTCAATCAAAAGATGGGATACGGCTTGTTTACATAGATGCAAAAAAAACTTCGACTCCTTATGGGTTTGATGTGGTTGAAGATAGGGTCTATACAGATTATATGCAAGAACAATTAAAGATACAAAAAGAGAGTGCTTATAGAGAGATAGCCTCTCAATACACTCTTAAGTTAGAGTAATTATCATGTATAAAATATTTTTATTTTTATTTTTAGGTGAGATATTATTTGCTCATCAAACTGGTCTTTCATATGTGAATATCAAAGAAGATAAAGAGCAAAAGATTAGCATTGTTTATAAAAAGCCACTCTCAGATATGAAGGGAAAAGATATTGCTATTAAATACCCATCTAAATGTGTTTTTACAGAGGATTTTGTAGAAGATATTGCAGATGGTTTTATTACACAAAAATTTAAGATGTGGTGTGGTGAAAAAGGTTTAACAGCTTCAAGGATTTGGGTTGAGGGACTAGTTTCTAGTGATAGAGGTGTTCTTATTCGTTATGAACATAATGAGATGCTTACACAATCTCTTTTACGTTCGAGTTCACCCTATATTTATCTTAATTATAAAAACAGTAATTTTGGGCTTTTTAAAGAGTATGTAAAACTTGGAGTTGAACATATTTTAAGTGGCTATGACCATCTTCTTTTTGTTTTTTCTTTGATTTTATTGGCATTTAGTTATAAACGTTTACTTTTTGCTGTATCAGCTTTTACTCTTGCACACTCTATCACATTAGCTTTTGGAATTTTAGGTATTATAAATATTGGGGTTGAGTATGTGGAGTCTATGATTGCTTTGAGTATCTTATTTTTAGCAAGAGAAATCATGATAAAAAGAGATACTTTTACAAAACAGCATCTTGGTATAACAGCTTTTATATTTGGACTCTTACATGGACTTGGGTTTTCTTCAGTTTTAAGAACTATTGGTCTTCCTCAAGATGATATTGTATTAGCACTGTTAGCTTTTAATCTTGGCATAGAGCTAGGACAACTTCTTTTTATTTTTGCTGTTGCTTTTCTATTTTTATTGTTAAAACGAAAAATAGGTAGTTATGAAGCAGTTTCTAGAAAGTTGCTAGCTTATGTAATTGGGGCTTTGTCAGCTTATTGGTTTATAGATAGGATATTGGCTTTTTAATATCTTTTGTATATACTGTTAACAAATATTTTAGAGGGAGAAATAAAATGAAATATCTAGTTATATTAGGTTTACTTGTGAATTTTGTATTTGCAATGGTAGATATTAACAGTGCAACAAAAGAAGAGTTAGTTTCACTTAAAAAAATTGGACCTAAAAAAGCAGACAAAATTATAGCATATCGAAAGACAAACTGTTTTGAAAACTTAAAAGCACTTCAAAAGGTTAAAGGGATTAAGAAAAAGCAAGTGAAAAAAATTCTTAAAAAGAATAAGGGAAATATTACAGCGAGTGAGTGTACGGTTAAATAACTTTACACAGCTGCATTAATAGCAAGTTGTGCCATTTTTTGGATATAAGCTTCAACACTAGAGTCTGTATCTAAAACTTTTTTTAATTCTGTTAAAAAGTAATCTTTTGTTCTCTCATCTGCAATGTTAAAAGTGTAAAGTACCCACTCACAACTAAGTGCTATGGATTCATTTCCTTGTGTGACATTAAAAGTACGATATAAGTTGATGTCGGTTTGTGCTAAAAGTGAAAGGGCATCTACATAAAATTTTTCTACATGATAATTTATGATATTTTCTAAATCTTGTAGTGGAATTGTGGTGTCTGATTCTTCAAGACCATTTTTTCCTATGATAAGAGTATCACCAAGAAGAAGTTGTTCACCTAAAAAATAAGCTCGCTTATTCTCACTTAATGCATTTGCATCGGTATAAATAAGATGTTGTTGGAGTGTCTCAATTTCATCAATTAAAATAGAGTTAAAAAAGCTATAAACACTATTTGCTTTCATCTCGATGTCAACTGTTTTGATTTCTTTCTCGTGTGGATTGAGTGATATTGCTTGCATTAAAAATTCTCCAAGAGTATAACATTTACATAAGTACCGGCTTCTAAAAATTTATCTTCTTCTCCTGCAACCATCAGAGCACTTTGGTGAAGCATATTGGTCAGTATTGCAGAACTTCCAACAATCTTATCTTTAAAGTTTATAAAATATTCCCCATCCTCAATCACAACATTACAGGCCGTAAACTCTGTAAAACGACTACGCTTTGTAAAATCTTCTTGTAATTTTGCAGCTACTTGTTGGTATGGTTTATCTTTTCCTAACATTTTTGCTATAAGTGGTAGAGCATAAAGTATAGCTGATACAGTAGAAGAGTAAGCAAATCCTGGAAGGGCTAAGATAAACTTACTTTTTATTTGAGCCACTAAAATATGTCTTCCTGGTTTAATTCCTACACCTTTATAAACTACTTCTGCTCCCAAACGAGGGACAATGTCTTTTACAAAGTCATAATCACCAACACTCACTCCACCAGTGCTCACAAGAATGTCAGCATTTGCTAAAGCATTCTCAAATGTATGCATAAGTTCATCCCTGTTATCAGGAGCAGTTCCTAGTTGAATAACCTCTGCACCTGCTGACTCAAAAAGTGCCGCAAGTGTGTAATTGTTTGAACTTCGTATCTGTGCTGGATTATCACTGTTCTCACCCAAATCTAAAATCTCACTTCCAGTAGCAATCACGGCTACACGAGGACGAATAAAAACTTTTACCATTACTTGGTTCAGACCTGCCATTACACCAATTTCAGCAAAACCTATCTTGGTACCTTTTTCTATAAGCACTTGACCAGCTTTGTAGCCCTCACCGATAGGACGAATAGAAGAGCCCAGAGAGACTTTTTCATTAATAGTAATTTTGCCATCTTCAAAACTAACATTTTCAATCTGTATAAGAGTATCAGTTCCTCTTGGCATCATAGAACCGGTAAAGGTTTTAATACACTCACCCTCATTTACAACTCTTATTTCATCATGTCCAGCAGGATTATCACCCAAAACTTTTAATACACTTTTTTCTAAATCAACATGTTTCACAGCATAACCATCCATAGAAGCGGTTGGAAATTGAGGGTCATTAAATTCAGCAACAATATCTTCAAAAAGAACACGACCAATAGAGGCATTAAGAGCTACTTTTTCATAACGACTAGAGTTTACATCGAGTAAATCTAACATGTTTTGGCTGGTTTCGTATGATATAAAATTCAAAATTATTCCTTATTTATGCAAGTAAACCACTGCCCTTTATAGCAGTGGAACGATTGAGGGCATATACTCTTTTACCCTCTTTAAGATCATATTTCCAGATAGGAGCAGAGGCTTTAAAATCTTCCACAAACTCATCTATAAACTCTAAAGCTACTCGTCTTTTTGGTGAGAATACAGCTGCAATATAGGAAGATTCATGAAGAAGTACATCACCACGAGAGTGTGCCATTTTAATAATAGCACCTTGTGTTTGTGCTTTTTTCTGCCAAGAGGCAAACCATGACTCTAGTATAGGTTCATAAATATCAAAACTCAGACCATCTATGCCATCTTCATTACGAACGGTTCCTACAAAAGGAATATAAGCACCATAGTTACTTGTAGCTTCCTCAGCATACCAATCGGCTAAAATGGTAGGAACATTAAGTGCACCATCATATAAACTTAACAAGACTCAACCACCACATACAGGAGGTAAAAGTGAAATTTTATCTCCATCTTTAAGTTCACCCTCTAGTGATGAAACTAGTGTGTCATTTACTGCAACGGCAGAGTTACTTAACCACTCGTGCATCTCTTCATCTGCTTGTAAAATCGCTGCTAATTCAGTGAGGTTTGTTATCTCTAACTCTAGTGCATCTTTTTGTATTGGTCCTAAAAACTCAACTCTTATCATCTATAATGCCTTTAAAATAATTGATAGAATTATACCTAAGATAAGTTAAGCAGTGTATAATTTCATTATGATTTTTGGCAAAATAGAGTATCTTAATTTATTACCTTTTCATGTTTTTATGAAACACTACACAAAAAGTTCGCAACAAGCGAAGAGTATGGAATACTATAAAGGTGTTCCTGCAAACATTAACAAGAAATTTATAACTCGCAGGGTGGATGCAGCATTTATTTCAAGTATCAGTGCAAAGAAGTATCAGCATGTGAATCTTGGGATTATTGCCAAAAAAGAAGTTTTAAGTGTTTTGGTTGTCCCAGATGATGTAAATACAAAAGATGGTGCTTCTGCATCTTCAAATGTTTTAGCTGATATTTTAGGTATTAATGGTGAAGTTATTATTGGTGATAAGGCTTTAAAACATTATTTGGCTGGAAATTATCATGTAGACTTGGCTAAAGAGTGGAATAGTCGTTATAACCTGCCTTTTGTTTTTGCTCTTCTTTGTTTTCATCATGATAAAAAGAGGTATGAGGGGATAGAAAAACGATTTTTAAAAGCTAAGGTTAAAATACCTTACTATTTACTACAAAAAGCTTCTAAAAAGACATCAGTGTCTATAAGAGATATTTTATTTTATTTAAATTATATCTCTTATGATTTGGATTATAAGGCTAAAAAAGGTTTAAAACTTTTTTATAAATTAAGCCAAAAGGCTTAATATTCGATATTTTCTTTTGTTTTAAGAATATCTATTAAAGATTGTTTATACTCATCTATATCGATGCTTAATCTTGCAACTCCACTCTCCATTGCAGCTTTGGCAACAGCCACTGAGAGATCAACAAAAACTCTTCTATCAAATGGTTTTGGTAAAATATAATCTTTTCCAAATGAGAGTTCTATACCATTATATGCATCTCGTATATAGTGAGGAACCTCTTCTTTAGCCAAGTTAGCAAGGGCATGACAAGCTGCAAGTTTCATTTCCATATTGACAGCTTTAGCTCTTACATCAAGTGAACCTCTAAAGATAAAAGGAAAACCTAAAACATTATTAACTTGGTTAGGGTAATCACTTCTTCCTGTACCAATGATAAGGTCGTCTCGCACCTCAAGTGCTAACTCTGGTTTGATTTCTGGATTTGGGTTTGCCATTACAAAGAGCATTGCATTTGGTGCTAAAGTTTTTACCATATCTTGAGTAATACAATCAGCTTTTGAGTTTCCAACAACAACATCAGCACCCTTAATTGCATCTGCTAAAGTAGTGATATCTAAGTCTGTAGCCCAAGGTTGCTTGTATTTGTTGAGGTCACTGCGTTTTGTTGTAATAGCTCCTTTAGAGTCACAAATAACAATGTTCGTTGCTCCTAGTGCTTGATACATTGATGCAGCGGAGAGTCCAGCAGCACCTGCTCCAATTATAACTATTTTAATGTCGGCCATTTTTTTACCTGTAATTTCACAACCGTTGATAATCCCAGCTCCAGAGATAATAGCTGTTCCGTGTTGGTCATCATGAAAAATAGGAATGTCACAAATTTCTTGGGCACGTTGTTCTATGTCAAAACACTCAGGAGCCTTGATGTCTTCTAAATTAATACCACCAAAAGTAGGCGAAACAGCTCTTATAAACTCTACTATTTTATCAACATCTGTTAAATCTACCTCTAGGTCAAAAGAGTTTATATGTGCAAATTTTTTAAATAAAACACCTTTTCCCTCCATTACTGGTTTACCAGCTAAAGCACCAATATTTCCAAGACCTAAAACAGCTGTCCCATTACTGATAACGGCAACTAAATTACCTTTTGCAGTATAATCATAAGCTAGGTCTAAATTTTTTTCTATCTCCAAGCAAGGTTCAGCAACCCCTGGGGAATAAGCAATAGATAACTCTCTTGCATCATTAACTGGTTTTGTTACATTTATCTCTATTTTACCTGCTGTTGGGTAAGCATGGTAGTCGAGGCATTCTTGTTTTGTAATTGGTTTCATATATCTCCTTAACATGTGTTATTTATGTGAAATTATATCTAAACCCCAATAAATCCATACCAAATTAGACAACAAGCCAAATTGCTCTATAATTAGGTACTTTAAACGAAGAAGAGACACCCAAATTCTTTCACCCATTTGGTGCAACTTCTTCAATTACCACGGATGGATTATGCCACAAACAATCTTAAAATTTAAACTTGAATCAACTAATGAAAAGCTAACACCAAGAACAGGTGTAGCAATATTTGGAGAATACCTAAAAGGTATGGGGTTTGAAAGCTTTTGTAATAAAAACTTACCAATTTCAAACCATCATAAAGCCTACACTCCCTTTGAATTTATCTATCCACTTATTCTAATGCTTCATAGCGGTGGTCGTGTTCTTGAAGACATCAAGGAAATACGATTAGATACAGCACTCTCAACACTTTTAAAAATAGAGAATATTCCAACAGCAGGAGCTTTTACAAAGTATCTGCATAGACACGGTACAGATGGGGAGGATGGGATTAAAAAAATCAATAAACGATATCTCAAAAGATTTCTAAAAAGTCTAAAAAATGAAGAACTTATCTTAGATATTGATGCTACCTTTATTGAATCACACAAGAGCACAACTAAATTCTCTTACAAAGGCGAGTCTGGTTACATGCCAATGATAGGACACATAAATGGTGGATGGGTAATTGATGCAGATTTCAGAGATGGGAATGAATCACCAGCAAGTGAGAACCTAGAGTTTATCAAGCAGTGTCAATTACAACTACCAATAGGCACGGCTGATTCATTCTAAAAGGTAACACAATTTCTTAATATTACCGCCAATCATACGAATAGCTTGAGGAAAGTAGTCATACTTTTCTCGTTTAAGAACATTCATCGTAATATTTCTTATGATTGAAAAATTAGTTGGAGCATTTTTAGTACGAATAAGTGATGCATCTTCACCAAATGTTACATCTTTAACATAATGCATAGCCTCGACACTCCAATGAGCTCTGATTCCATGATTATATTCTTTAGCAGATAAGTTTTTACTTGAGATGTAAAAAGATATTTCTGTAGATATTTTATCACTCTTTTTAAAGTAAGTTGTTCTGGTGACTTTTACAAACTCTTTGATACCAATAAATTTATCTGTATCAATATTAAAGAAGTCATTATAAATTTCTATTTCACGAACTTCAAATCTATTACGATTAGGTTCTTGTGTCTTATTGTAGTCTGTATAGTCTGATAAGCTTGAGTTAAATACTATCTGTTCTAAGAGTTTTTTTGATTATCTTTAACTTGAATAACATAGTCATTACCGCTATCTTTAATAGCTTTAAGTGTCTTTGTTTGGCAATGAAGTGCATCTAATGTGATAATCATATCTTTAAGTGGAAACTCTTCCATCATCTTTTGTACTAAAGGTATCTCATTACTTTTATCTGCTGTTTTTCTTGCAATCAGAATTTCTTGTGAATCACTTGCAAAAAATGAAACAAGATGAGCTAGTTTCTTGTCTTCTTCTTTTTGTTTAGTACCTTTGATAGCCTTTCCATCGACTGCTATCCATTGAGAAGAAGTTTTTTTCATATAATGTTTCATCCACTTAGTAAAAATATTTCCAAACTTTTGATGGTCTATCTCTTGAACTACTCGTCTTACAGTAGCATAAGCAGGAACTCTATCTTTTTCAAGTTCTAAATATTTTACAATTTGTTTTTTATATCTTTGAGCAAAGTCTCCTATTGCCCTATACCCTTGATATCCACTCATTGTTGCCATTATTGTAATCATTAACCCCCTAAGTCAGGAGAGTTGTCCAAACTTATGATATAAATTCTTATAAGGAATGAGACAATGAGATATAGTGATGAATTCAAAGAACAAGCGATTAAGAAAGTTTTAGAGAATGAAGGAGTAAAAAGTAAATTAGAAATAGCTAAAGAGTTAAATGTTTCTAAAGCTACTCTCTATAAATGGGTTAAAAAAGCAACTAACTCCTATGATAACAATAAAAGCTTTAGCAGTGAAGCACAGTTACAGATACTCAAAGAGAGCTATAATTTAAAAGATGAAGAGCTTAATGCCTACTGTCGAAAGAGAGGTATATTTGAGCATCAAATAAAAGCCTTTGAAGCAAACTTTTTGAGTCAAAAAGTGATAACAGTATCAAGCTCAAAAAAAGAGCTAGATGCCCAACGTCTTAAAAATAAAGAACTTGAAAAAGAACTCAGAAGGAAAGAGAAAGCACTTGCAGAAACTGCTGCACTGTTGGTATTGCAAAAAAAGTTCCAAGCACTATTTCAGGACGAGGAGTAATGAGTTCTGTAGTAGTGCGACAAGAGATAGTGCAATTGGTTGATGAGGCTAAGAGTAATGGAGCAAGTATGCATACAATTACTCCTATTATAGGCTTTAGTGCTAGAACTATAAAAAGGTGGAGAGTGTCTAGAGATAGCGAGGATAGACGCTCAACTCATAAAAATCACAATCCAAGTAATAAACTAACACAAGAGGAGAAAGTTGCACTTATCCAGACAGCTAACATACAAGAGTATAAAAACCTATCTCCACATCAAATAGTACCTAAGTTAGCTGATAAGGGTATCTATATAGCTTCAGAGTCAACTTTTTATAGAATTCTCAAAGAGCAGAAGCAACTAACTCATAGACATAAACAAAAACAAGCTAAAAAAGTAAAACCTATTCCTCGTAAAGCAGAAAAACCTAATCAAATCTATAGCTGGGATATTACTTATCTACCAACAACAGTACAAGGTATTTTTTACTATCTTTACCTCTTTATGGATATCTACAGTCGTAAGATTGTAGGTTGGCAGATATATACAGAACAACGAAGTAATCTTGCCTCTGAAATTATGAAAGATATTGCTATTAAAGAGAGTATAGAACCTAATCAAGTGACACTACACTCAGATAATGGTTCACCTATGAAAGGTGCTACTTTTTTAACAACACTGCAGAAACTAGGAATAATGCCTAGCTTTAGCCGTCCCAGTGTGAGTGACGATAATCCTTACTCAGAATCACTATTTAAAACTTTAAAATACACTCCAATGTACCCCTCTAATCCATTTGAAGATATAGTTTCAGCAAGGGAGTGGTGTAGTAGGTTTGTAGAGTGGTATAACAGTAGTCATTGTCATAGTGGGATTAACTTTGTAACTCCTTTACAGCGGCACCTACAGCAAGATGCAACACTACTAAAAAATAGAAAAACTGTTTATGAAAAAGCGAAAGAGAAGCATCCTCTTAGGTGGAGTGGTAACACTCGTAAGTGGGAGTTTATAAATGAAGTTCATTTAAATCCTGGTAAAGTAAAGAAAAATGACAAAAAGGATATACTGACAGTGGATATAATTTAGTTACAAATGTGTGGTACTTAGGTGTACTTCATTTGGACAACTAGCCTGACATCTACCGTTAACACAACATCTATTTTATGTTGTTGTGCTTGTCCTCTTCTCTTATCTTTTAGTGTCGCTAATTCTTTTCTTAGGTTAAAGTCTGTCATACCTGCATTTAAGCAATTATTGTGCCTTTGTATGAATCAGCCGTGATCATGTAGAGATAATAATTTACTATTATTGTAAAATTTCACATGATTATAAACATAAGATAAGAGAGTCTCTTTATGGTTTATCAACTCTTTAAAGGATATTATTCCATTATGATTATTATCAATTGAATTGTTGTTCTCAAAAAGTCTTGTTTCAATCTCTAAAGTGATAAGTGCTTTTTGTTCTTGTTCATTGTAGTTGAGATGAAGATAATTCTCTTTTAATTGATGTGCATATAAAGAAGAAAAAACTAGAAATAGAAAGAAAAAAGATTTCAAACTCTAAGCCTATTTTTTAGTTCATATTAAAGTGTAAATTTATTAAGTTCATCTTCTAGTTTTTTAGCATCAGAAGATAATATATCGGCAGATTTTTCAACAGTTGTTCTAAGAGTAGAATTTTTTAAAGAAATTTCAACAATTTCATCCATAACAACAATTAATGAATGTGTTTTATTTACGATATTAGTACTTTGTTTCATAACATCTTTTGATTTTTCTGTAGTAATCATTATATTCTCTTTTGTTTGACTAGAGGAACTAATAAGTTCTTGAGTAGAAGATGCAATAGCTTGCATATTTTGTGAGGTTTGATTTGTTTCTTCTGATATATCACCTACATTTTGGGTAATAAGATTGACATTTGCTCCAATTTCACTAAGACTTTTTTGTGTTCGTTCGGCTAGTTGTCGTACCTCGTCAGCCACTACAGCAAAGCCTCGTCCATGTTCACCTGCACGAGCTGCTTCTATGGCTGCATTAAGAGCGAGTAAATTTGTTTGATCTGCAATATCTGAAATAATTGCTAAAACACTTTTGATATTTTTAGCTTGTTCTGTAAGGGATGCCACTTTTTGTACAAGCTCAAGTTGTAGTTCATTACCATTCTCAATAGAGAGGACAACAGAGTGTAATTTATCTATAAAATTATCTAAAAATTCAGAAGTTAGATTTAAATCTTGAGTTACAATTGTAGTCGATGCTTCAACACTCTCTAACATCTCTCCAATTTCAGAGACAAAAGAATTCACAGAGATGATTTTTTCTTCTTCAGCTTGAGAGTTCTGATTGAGTGAATCAACAACCTTATTTAAGTTTTGACTCTCTTTTGTAGTTGCAAGTGCTACATCTTTTGCATTATAAACTGTAGTTTTAAAAGCTGTAATCATGATATTTAGTGCTTGTGATATTTTCGAAATTTCATCATTTCCTTCAACTATAACACTACATGATAAATTAAGTTCTCCCGATACACACTCTATCTTTTCTAAGCTACTATTAACACTTCTTCCTATTCCTCTGTTTATGATAATAATAATAGTTAAAATTAAAACACCAAAACCAATATGATAGAATAGTGAAAAGTATGCAGATAGTTTTGAGTCTGCCTCTTTTTTTGCTAACAATTTATCATTTTGTAAAGCAAGTTCATCATCAATTTTTTTTAAAAGATTTATTTTTTTAGTGATAGTTTTAAACCACACAACACTATCAATACCAAAATTACCTTGCATTGATTTTTCAATTGCAATTTTTCGCATACTATTTACTTCGTCAAAAATAGGTGATTTAATTGTTTGCTTATAAAAATTTATTGATGTATCTGAACCCATGCTTAGATACGAATCTATATAAGCATCTTGTTCTGCAATAAGTGTTATGAACTTTTGAAACATACCATCACCAAATTTATCAGCACTAAAAGTAGCACTTATTACAGCCCTTTCAATACCTGCTCGTTCTTTAGATTTTAAAAAACTAGTATAAGAGTCTAAAGCTTTAATAAGGTCCGGTGTATCTGCTATTTTTGCACCTAAAGCAACTATATTAAGAATTTTAGCATTCATCTTTGTATAGTATGCAACTTCTTCTTTTACACTAATACTTAGAGTTGAGACATTGGACCGTATTGTTTGTATTTTATTTATGTCCGCATTTAATGCAGATATGTTTTTTTGTAAATTTTGCGAATATGAAGATAAGTCGAGTGTTGATATATAATTACTCAGTTCTTTAATTCTTGCATCAGTTAAGAGGCATTGTTTTGGTAGTATATCAACAAATTTTACCCCTTTAGAACCTAGAAATCCGGCACTTGCTCCTCTCTCTTTTTGTGTTTCATGGATAAGTAAGCTTAGTTTTTTGGATAAAACATTAAGCTCTTTAGAGTGTTCAATTATTTGCTTTTGGGAAAATGCATTATTAAGTGTTACTACAGTAATGCCTAAGGAAAAGGTGAGCATTAATATAGTAATGAGGTTTAGTTTATTTTTGATACTCATAGTGTAGTTCTCCACTTATTATTGAATTTTTTTAGCTTATCATAATTATCTAAAATTTTTTAGTGTTTTTAACCATTCTTTCATCTTCTGCTCATAACCGATACCTTTCAACTCAACAAACTGTAGATCTTTTGTCATATACATTTGTTTGATATATCCTCCAAAATCATGTGGATATAAGTAGCCTTGAGCACGAGGTTTTAAATGCTCTGGAATTTCTAAAACATTCTCATGCTTTACCATTTCAATGGCTTTATTAATTGCTTCATAAGCAGAATTAGATTTTGGAGAAGCACATAAGTAGATTACAGCTTGAGCTAGAATAATTCTAGCTTCAGGAAAACCAATTTTACTAACACTTGTAAGGCAAGAAGTAGTAAGTGTAAGTGCTTGCGGATTTGCATTACCTACATCTTCACTTGCTAAGATAACTAAACGACGAGCAATAAAATCAGCACTCTCTCCTCCCTCTATTAAACGAGCTAAATAATAAATAGCAGCATTCTCATCACTCCCTCGAATAGATTTGATAAGTGCAGATATTAAATCATAATGAACAGTTGATTCGCTACTTCCGGCTTGGAGAGCGCTTGGACGAAGAGATTTGAGTATTTTTATATTTATATCTCTGTTGATATGAGATGCAAACTCTAAAAGTTTAAGCATAGCACGAGCATCGCCCCCACTACTTGCAACTAAATACTCTTTTGTCTCCATGTCCATCTCTAAACTTTCTAAAGAGATAGCTTTTTGTAGTAAATCTTTAAGTGCGGTATTGCTGATAGCATGGAGTTCAAAAAGCATTGAACGAGAACGAATGGCAGATGTAAGAGAAAAAAATGGATTTTCGGTTGAAGCCCCAATAATTAAAACAGTATTGTTTTCCATAACAGGCAGTAAAACTTCTTGTTGGTTTTTTGCAAGTCTATGGACTTCATCTATAAAGATGAGAGGCTTCTGTAGAGTATTTTTGTATTGTTCAAAAATTTTATGCAGTTGCTCTATTTTAAGGGAGGTGGCATTAAACTCATAAAATGGCAACTCCATCGTATGGGCTATAATACGAGCAATAGAGGTTTTTCCAGACCCCGCAGGTCCATAAAAAAAACTATGTCCTAAAACTTGTTTTTCACATAAAACTCTTAAGGGTGAAGTTTTCGCAACTAAGTGCTCTTGTCCAACTGTATCATCAAAATTTTGTGGTCTTAAAAGCTGGGTGAAATCAGACAATTATTTTTTGCCTTTGCCTTTACTCTTACCTTTATTCCCTGCTTGCTCACGAGCTAGTTTTTCATCAGCTTTCATAAATGTAAAAAGAGCAGAATATTCACTTCTAGTTAAAAATCTTGTTTTTCCTGTTGGGAGATTATTGAGTTCAATTTCCGCAAAACTAATTCTTTTTAAATCAGCAACATCAGCACCGAAGTGTGCAAAAAATCGTCTGATTTCACGATTTTTACCTTCTGAAATTGCAATTTTTAAAATGGAGTAGTTATGTTCACTTTTATGAATTTTATAGCCTAAAAAAGGAGCAAATGACATACTTGTAACTTTTGAATACTCATGTCCACCAGCAGTTGCATCGGCGAGTTCAAGACCATTCATCATGGCATTTTCCATCTCTTGGGTTACTTCACCTTTTATTTTTACTTTGTAAATTCTTTCTAATCCAGAATTCATAAGGGCTGTAGCAATTTTCGAGGCATCAGTTAGGAGTAAAACACCCTCAGTTGCATAGTCTAATCGTCCAACAGGAATAAAGTGCTTGTATTTGCTCTCAAGCCCATCATAGATAGTTTTTCTTCCACGAGGGTCACTTTTTGTGACTAACTCACCCTTTGGTTTGTTATAAACGATAACAGTGTATTTATCACGAGGAGTGATTTGCTTACCACTAACATAAACAATGACTTCTTTTTCATTAACTTGTGTAGCGGGATTATCTTGGATTTCACCATCAACTCTTACATAACCATCTTGGATAGCTTTATCTGCTTCGCGACGGGAGTAGCTTGAGTGGTGGGCAATATATTTGTTCAGTCTCATCATTTTATGAGATTCCTTTTTCTATGAGTGTGTGAATATGTAACACACCTTTAATTTTTTTATTTTTATCAGTAATTACAAGTAGTTGTATCTTTTTTTGCTCAATTAAAACAAGAGCATCACTAGCCAGCATATTTTCATCTTCAAGAATCATAGGATGAAGTGTTGCATATTTAAAAACACTATCTTCTAAAGAAAAATCAGGAAGTAAAAGAGCACGACGAATATCGCCATCACTCATAAGTCCTACAAGTTTTTGTTCATTATCGGTGATTAAAACAGTCCCTAAACGGCCTTCACTTATTTTAACAATTGCATCTTTAACCTTAGTATCATGTAGAACGATAGGTAAGTTATCAGTTTGCATTAAGTTACTTACCTTTACAAAAAGTTTTTTTCCTAATGCCCCACCTGGATGAAAAGAGGCAAAGTCTGTTTTTTTAAAATCACGAGCCCTCATCAGACACACTGCCAAGGCATCACCAAGTGCTAAAGTAAGTGTAGTGGAACTTGTTGGAGCAATATCAAGTGGACAAGCCTCTTTCTCAACTTCAACTTTTATGACTAAATCACTATAAGAACCAAGAGTAGAATTGATGTTTTTTGTCATTCCAATAAGGGGGACATTAAAACGCTTTACATGGGGTAAGATTGCTCCTAACTCTTCACTTTCACCAGAATAACTGATAGCAATTACCACATCATCTTTACCTATCATTCCTAAATCACCATGAAGTGCTTCTGTAGGATGCAAGAAAAAACTTGGAGTTCCTGTGGAAGCAAAAGTAGCTGCCATTTTAGCACCAATAAGTCCACTTTTTCCTACACCTGTGACAACTAGTTTTCCTCTACATGATAATATGACTTCTACAGCCTTATCAAAAACATCATCAATGTTTTTTGCAGAATCTAGTAATGTTTGTGCTTCAATGTTGAGTGTTTCTTGTGCAATACTTTTGTAATTCATAAGGTGATTATACTATAATAACCAAAATAGGAGGTCTTTATGCAAAAATTATTTGATGAAGTTGGCTCTCTTGATAGACGTTGTTATGAAGAGTTTGGCTTAAATGAAGATATTTTAATAGAACATGCTGCTGAGGGAATGGCTTCTTTTATAAGAAATAAATTCTCTAAAGATTCTAAAATTCTTATCGTATGTGGTGCTGGAAACAATGGAGCTGATGGTATAACGCTTTCGCGTTTGTTATTTAAAGATTATGATGTAAGTATATTTCAGATGATAGAACCAAAATCAAAAATGACAATAATGCAGCAAAAAAGAGCTCATGCTATTGGAATAAAACGAGCTATTGATTTAAGCAAATGTGATGTACTTGTTGATGCTCTTTTTGGTACTGGTTTTGATGGAGAGCTTGATGCTGAGGCGAAATCTGTTATGCAAACAATCAATAATTATAGTGCTTACAAAATTGCCTGTGATATTCCTTCTGGTATGAAAATAAGTGGTGAATGTGATAAACACACATTTGTTGCTGATGTTACATTGACTATGGGAGCACTTAAAAAATCACTTTACAGTGACCATGCAAAAGAGTTAGTTGGAGAGATAAAGGTTATTGATTTAGGAGTTTCAAGAAATATTTATGAAACAGAATCCTCATGGCAGGTTCTTGATATGGAGGATATAAAATTGCCTCATCGTACTAAAAAGAATTCTCACAAGGGTAGTTATGGACACTTAAGTGTAGCTTGTGGAGAAAAAACAGGTGCGAGTATTATGAGTGCACTCTCTGCTTTAAAGTTTGGTAGTGGTTTAGTGACACTCGTTACACCAAAAGAACAAGTTGCCCCAATAGCTCCTTATTCTCTTATGATTTCACATGATAATCCATCTAATGCAACTGCATTATCATGTGGAATGGGGCTTGGTAATGCTTTTAGTGAAGAAGCACTGGAGCATTTTTTAGATAATAAGTTGCCTCTCATCGCCGATGCTGATATTTTATGCATGAATATTATTTTAGATATTGTGAAGAGAAAAAATGTAATAATAACTCCACATCCTAAAGAGTTTGTTACTCTTTTAAATCTCACAGATACTGCAAATATCACAATCAAAGAATTGCAAAATAACCGCTTTAAATATAGTGAGGATTTTTGTATGAAATATCCAAATGTTACCCTTTTACTTAAAGGAGCTAATGTAATTATTGGGCAAAAAGATAAGTTCTTTGTTAATCCTCACGGAACTGCAGTCTTAGCAAAAGGTGGTAGTGGAGATGTTCTAAGTGGACTTATTGGTGGATTGTTGGCACAAGGCTATACACCACTTGATGCGGCACTTAATGCTTCTTTGTGTCATGTAAAACTAGCACAAAATTACAAGGGTGCTGATTTTTCTCTTACACCAGATGATTTGATTGCTGGTATTGCTAATCTATAAGATAGTTGCATTATAATTACGACAAAACAAGCAAAACTATGTTCTTTTGAACTAGATTTTATAATAATTAGGAACAGAATAAATGGACAACATACTAAAAATTGGAAAATATGAACTTGGCTCACGTTTAATCGTGGGGAGTGGAAAATATGACTCGTTTGAGACAACAAAAGAGGCAACACTTGCATCTGGAAGTGAGCTTATTACTGTGGCTGTTCGTCGTTTAAACATTACAGACCCAGATAAGGAAAACTTGCGTGATACTTTTGCTGGAACAAATGTAAAGTTTTTACCAAATAGTGCAGGGTGTGTAACGGCTGAAGAAGCAATTACTACTTTTAGATTGATGCGTGAGGCTACAGGCATTGATTTAATCAAACTAGAAGTGATTGGTGATACGGCTAAAACACTTTACCCTGATGTATTAGAGACGATAAAAGCTTGTGAAGTTTTAGCTAAAGAGGGATTTACTATTATGGCATACACTTCAGATGATCCGATTATGGCAAAACGTCTTGAAGCTGCAGGTGCGCATGCTATTATGCCTTTAGCTGCACCTATTGGTTCTGGTCTTGGTATTCAAAATCCTTACAATATTGTATTTATTAAAGAAGCTGTTAATCTACCAATTATTGTAGATGCGGGAATAGGGTGTGCTAGTGATGCTGCTTATGCAATGGAACTTGGTGCTGATGGAGTTTTAACAAATACTGCAATTGCTCAAGCTCAAAATCCTATGATTATGGCTGAGGCAATGAAATATGCTGTAAAAGCTGGAAGAATGAGTTATTTAGCAGGAAGAATTCCTAAAAAACCTTATGCAACAGCATCAAGTCCTATAAATGGAATGATACAATTTTAATGATTACACAAGAACAACTACCATTAGTAGCAATGCCAAGTATGAATGATACTCATTTAGAAGACATCATCATTATCAATAGACTCTCAAGTGCGATTGATACTCAAAAAAGTGAAGAAGTGGCAAAGATATTTGCAGAATTAGTAGAGCATACTATCGCTCACTTTAGTGGTGAAGAAGAGATGATGCGGGAAAAAATGTTTCCTCCTTATCCTGTTCACAAAGGTGAACATGATAGAGCTCTAAATGAACTTAAATCTGTAACAAAGCATTTTTATGAGAGTAAAGATTTAGATTTTGCTAAACGCTATGTAGATGGAACTTTAACTCCATGGTTAGTTAACCACATAGAGACACTAGACACTGTAACTGCAATGTTTTTAACACAAGGTATTTCACCTTGCTCTTCAGGGGATTGTTAGAGCTCTATGAAGATTAAATAATTCCCATAAGAGATAAGATAACAATAAACATTGCAATTGGAGTGATATATCTAAGACTAAAGTACCAAGCATCAAAAGCCCACTTAAGTTGAGGTCGCATGATAGATTCTACTTTCGATTTTTTAACAATAAAACCAATAAAAACAGCCATAACTAGACCACCCATAGGTAACATAATTGCAGCAGTGACATAATCTACCCAATCAAAAAAGCTTTTTCCACCCCATGTTAGAAACTCTTTGTAGCCATCAATGTTTGAAAGAAGGGCAAAAATACCAAAAAACCAAAAGAAAAGACCCATTGCGATAGAAGCTTTGAGTCTGCTCCATGAAAATCTATCTATAAAATACTGAACCATTGGTTCAACAAGTGAAACAGATGAAGTAAGACCTGCAAAAGCAAGAGCTATAAAAAATAAAACAGCAAAAATATTACCAAGAATTCCCATCTCATAAAAAGCTGCAGGTAAAGAGATAAAAACAAGACCAGGACCTTTGGCTGGACCAGAACCATACTGATAAAGAAATGTAAAAAGCATCAGACCAGCTACAATGGCAATGGAAGTATCTAAAAAAACAACCCAAAAAGCATTTTTAACAAGATTGGAATTTTTTTCCATAGAAGCAGAATATGTCATAATAGCTCCCATACCAAGACTGAGTGTGAAAAAAGCATGTCCTACAGCTGTTACAAAGGCATTTGAATCTATTTTAGACCAATCAGGGGCGAACATAAATGAAACAGCTTGAGAGAAAGTATCAAGTGTCGTAGCATAGATAAACATTCCACTTAAAATAATCATAAGGGTAGGCATAAGTATAAAGTTCATTTTCTCGATGCCACCTTTTATCCCTTTAGTAAGGACATAGGTAATCCAAATGAATGCTATAGTATGATAAGTTAATTGAGTTAAGATGTCAGAATGAAGCATTGCATTAAAAGTTGTTTCTGCTTCTTTTACACTAGAGGGGAGAGTAGTAATAGATGTAATAATATAGTTAAAAATCCATCCAATAACAACAGAATAAAAAATCATAATAAAAAGACCAGCTAAACTTTGAAAACCACCTAGTTTCCAAAGATGTTTATTTTTTGGTGCTAGATCTTCAAAAGAGCTTACTGTATCTTTTCTTCCTAAGTATCCTATAAGCATCTCTGCTATCATAATTGAAAAGCCTATTAAAAGAACAGTAATAAGATATATTAGGACAAAAGCTCCGCCCCCATACTCTCCTGCAATGTAAGGAAATTTCCATATATTACCCAGTCCAACGGCACTTCCTGCTGCCGCTAAAATAAAACCTACTCTACTAAATCTAGCTATTTTCATATTAACAAATCCCTTTTATAATGCTTATTATACATAAAAATGGCATGATATAAAAGAATTACTCAAATACTATTGACATTTAATAAATTATGCACTATAATTCCGGCTCATTAATCAGCACTAGTTGTTCGATTAACGTGTATGTGTCGGGGTGTAGCTCAGTATGGTTAGAGTACCTGGTTTGGGACCAGGGGGTCGAAGGTTCGAGTCCTTTCACCCCGACCACTTTTAAAATTACAAGATTTATATTTAGACTTAAGCATGGTGGGATTAGCTCAGTTGGTTAGAGCACTGGTTTGTGGTGCCGGGGGTC
>ERZ890953.226-NODE-226-length-33583-cov-8.055804_pt1 | contig 33583 bp, 25 predicted proteins | sample MGYA00521264_ERZ890953 | MGnify/ENA primary metagenome ERZ890953 (study PRJEB32303, sample SAMEA104408629) | aquatic metagenome | biome: Brackish water; feature: Chemocline; material: water | place: Baltic Sea | collected 2014-10-26T21:54:00 | depth 200 m ...
CGCCACCGCCGCCGCGGTAGCCACCGCCGCCGCCGCCGCCGCGACCGCGACCACCGCCGCCGCCGCCCTGGCGCTCTTGCGCCAGGTCGATGCGCAGCGAACGACCGTCGAGCTCGGCGCCGTTCATGGCGTCCATGGCCGATTGTGCGTCTTCCTCGGTGGTGAAGGTGACGAAGCCGAAGCCGCGGGAGCGGCCGGTGTCGCGATCGGTGATGACACGGCAGTCGGTCACTTCACCGTAGGCCTCGAAGGCCTCTCTCAGGGCGGTGTCATCCGTGGCCCAGGCCAGGCCGCCTACGAACAGTCTCTTGGACATTCCAGTCTCTTCCAGGTTTGCGCACAGCCGTCGAGCTGTGCCAGTTGTCGATTGCAGCGCGGGGGCCCGAAGTGCGGGACACCACCTGCCCGCCAAAGCTAGCGCGCCGTACACGCGAGCGCCAGAAACGGCACCCGACGCGGCGATGTGGGCGTAGACCGACGCCCGGCGCTGGACCTCGGGGAGACGGGGTGGGAGTCGGGTGGTGTTTCGGGATAGCGGGCCACGATGCGTACCCTCCTGCCTGTCGCCGTCGGCTCCTCGTCCCTCGTCCTCGTGGGCGTGGGTGCCTTGCGCATCGGCTGGCTGCCGCCCGCGGGGGCCGTCTTCTTGACGGTCGCGGCCGCGCTGCTGATCCTGGCGTGGTTGGTGGCAGCATCGGCTTGGCCTCGGCTCGAGGTCTACGCCCCGGCCACCTGCCGCGGGCCCGCCGTGAAGCCCAGGGTGGCCCTGACCTTCGATGACGGTCCCGACCCCGAGTCCACGCCGGCGCTGCTGGCGGCCCTGGATGCGGCTGGGGCTCGGGCCACGTTCTTCGTCCTGGTGGACCGCGCCGAGCAGCACCCCGAGCTGCTGCGGGCCATCGCCGAGCGGCACGAGGTCGCGCTGCACGGCCCGAGCCACGACACGCGCCTGGTCTTCGCCGCGCCCGCGCGGGGCGCCGCGGACCTCATCGCGGGTCAGGATCGCATCCAGGCCCTCTGCGGCCAGCGTCCGCGCTGGTACCGACCTCCCTTCGGAGTGCTCAGCCCCCGCCTGGGCGCCGCGCTGGCTCGCACCGAGCTGCGGCTGGTCTGGTGTTCCCTGCGCACCGGCGATGGGGTTGGCGCCAGCCCCCAGGCGCTGCGCGAGGCCTGTGCGGTGGCCATGGCCGGGGACATCCTGCTGCTGCACGAGGGCCCTCGCGCCGCCAGGACCGCCCTGCCCGTTATCTTGCAGGACTTGCGAGCTCTGGGCCTCGAGCCTGTCACCGTGGGCGCGCTGTTGGAGTCGAGCGAGTGAAGCTCATCATCACCGGAGTGGGTGTCGTCAGCGCCGCAGGCCGCGGCCTCGTGCCTCTGCTCGGCCTGCTGGACGCTGGCGGTGACGCCTTCGCCGACGCGCCGCCCTACCCAGGGGAGGGGCTGTCCCGACCACGCTGCGCTCCCGTGGCGGGGCTCGAACGCCAGCGGCCGGCCGAGACGCTGCTGCTGGACGCGGCCGGGCAAGCCCTGGCCCAGGCTGGGCTGGACGGTGTACCCGTCGGCGCTGGGCTGATCATCGGCACCTCCAGCGGCAACATCTCGGGTCCCTGGGAGCGCTGGCATCGAGGAGAGCTGGCCGGGCAGCCTGTCTCCGAGCAGGGCTGCGGGCGGGATGCGCCCACCCTGGCGCTGGCCGCGGCGCTGGGACTCGAAGGGCCCTGCGCCACCATCAGTGTGGCCTGCGCGTCGGGCACCGCGGCCTTCGCCTCGGCTGCCTGCTGGCTCGAAGAAGGCCTGGCCCCCATGGTCCTGGTGGGCGGGGTGGATGCCCTGTCTCTGTACATCCACGCGGGCTTCAACGGCCTGGGAGCCCTGTCGCTGCACGGCGGCCGGCCCTTCCATCCTCAGCGCGACGGCCTGACCCTGGGCGAGGGCGCCGCGGTGCTGGTGCTCGAGCCCGCTGCAGCGGCGGGCGCCCGGGGAGCCACCGCCCTGGCGCAGCTGCTCGGCACGGGGCTGGCGGCCGACGCCACCCACATCTCTGCACCCCATCGCGGCGGCAGGGGAGCCGCGGCGGCCATGGCCGCCGCCCTGGAAGACGCTGGGCTCGAGGCCGGCGCCGTCGACATGGTGTCCTTGCATGGCACAGGCACGGTGTTCAACGACGCCATGGAGGCCCACGCCATGCGGCGGGTCTTCGGGGATCGCGCTGTGGCCTTCCACGGGGTCAAGCATGCCATCGGCCACACCCTGGGCGCCGCGGGCGCCATCGAGGCCGCGGTGCTGGTAGGCGCCCTGCAGCGGGGCGTGCAGCCTCCTGCGCCCGCGGTGATCGCCGAGGATCTGCCCTTCATGCCGCCCCCCGTGCCGGCACCCCGGCCCAGCGTGGCCCTGTCGAGCTCCTCGGCGTTCGGAGGCAGCAACGCGGCCTTGATCCTGGGCCTGCCCCAGTCGCCGGCGCCCGCCCGTCGGCCCGCCGTGGCCACCCGCGTGGTGGCGCGTGCCGAGCTGGCCTTGCCATCCGGCAGCATCGACTGGAACCAGCTGTGGCCCGACTCGCCGGAGCGGTTCAAGCGCCTCAACCGCTACGTGCGCACCGGCATGGTGGTGCTGCAGCGGCTCTTCGCGCAGCTCGGGCAGCCTCCGCCGGTCGATACCGGCCTGGTGCTGGCGTCGCCGGCCAACTGCCGCGGAGTGGATCTGCGCTACCACCAGCGGCTGGTCGAGCGGGGCGCAGCCCAGGCCTCCCGGCTCGACTTCGTCTACACCGTGCCCGGCGCCCCGGCCGCCGAGGCCGCCATCCTCTGGGACCTGCGGGGCCCGCCGGTGGTCCTGGTGGCGCCCATGGATCGAGCGGAACAGGAGGCGGCGCGCTTGATCCGCCGGGGCCGTGCCACTCGCTTGGTGGCCCTGGGGCTCGACGCTCCAGCGCAGGACCGGCCCGCGGTGGCCACCGCCTGCCTGCTGGAGCGCGCATGAGCGTCCGCCGTCGTCGCCGGGAGGAGCTCGGCCCCTACCTCGAGCACCGCGCCTACCTCAGGGTGCGCTTCCAGGACGTGGACTCCATCCATGTCGTCTGGCACGGCCACTACATCAGCTACTTCGAGTTCGGCCGCGAGGCCTTCGGCGAGGAGTACGGCCTGGGCTACCAGGACGTCAGGGCTGCGGGCCTGGTGGCTCCGGTGGTCCACGTCAGCTGCGACTACCTGCAGCCCGCCCGCTTCGGTGACGAGCTCACCGTGGTCACTCGGCTGCACGCCACCGATCGGGCCGTGGTGGAGCTGAGCTACGAGGTGCGGCGGGGGTCGGACGAGTCTCTGTTGGCCACCGGGCGTACGCGGCAGGTGTTCACGGACCACGAGGGTGCTCTGATCCTGAACCAGCCCGAGATCATGCGGCTGTTCTACGCCCAGTGGGAAGACCAGCTGATCCAGCCCTGAGCGGCGCTCAGGACGCCCCGCTCAACCCGTCGTCGCAGTGCAGGGCCAGATCGTCCCAGTACACGTTGACGGTGTCGCCCTGGACCGCGGTCCCCGTGAGGGAGACCTGGATCTCCTGGGCGCCAGGGGGGACGTCGAGCCGGAGATCGAAGCGGCGCCAGATCAGGCTGCCGGTGGTGAGGTCGTCGGAGATCAACTCGGCCAGCGTCAGCCCCACGCCGTCGAGGAAGCGCAGCGCGGCCACGCCATGGTCGGCGGCGTCCCCCAGGCCCTCGGTCTGAACCCTGCCCGTCAGGGTGCAGCCGGCGGCTTGGGGGGCGGGGCTGCAGGCCTGCACCAGCCCGGCCTGCGCTCCGGCCGCCACGGCGAAGGAGAAGAACCACTCCCCCCCGTTGGGCGTGACGGTCCTGTCGCTCTGCTCTTGGGCTCGCACAGCGGCCACCGCGTGTTCAGCGTCGGTCTTCCAGCCGGTCAGATCCCCCAGCTCGGCGTTGCCGTTGACCAGCTCGTAGCAGGCGTAGTCCTGGGTGTCCTGCCGGGTGGTCGGGATGCAGGCGGCGAGGGTGAGGCCGAGGAGGGGGGTCGGTCGGCGCATGGCTCAGGAACGCTCGGCGGAGTGCGCGACGCCTGCGACCTGTCGGGCCTTGGTGGTCTGGCCCGCGCGCGCCTGGGCGCAGAATGGTTCGGCCAGGGCCTGGAACTTCTGCAGCATGACCCGAGTGTAACGCCGGCCGGCGGTGGGGTGCGCCACGGGCTGCGTCGGGATCGGGGCGTCGCGTTGCCCAGCTGATTATTCGGGCCCCCTCATCCCTGGAGCGACTCCGCCACCATGCTCGACCTCACCGGCAAAGACCTCGCCATCGACTCCCTCTGGGCGGCCGCTCAGGGGGAAGAGTGCCAGCTCGCCGAGTCCGCTCGCCCCGCCATGCTGCGCTGCCGCGCCTACGTGGACCGCCTGGCCGCGGAGCCCCGTGCCATCTACGGCATCAACACGGGCTTCGGGCCCTTGAGCGCCCACCGGGTGAGCCAGGAAGACCTGGCCCAGCACCAGCTCAACCTGCTGCATCACCTGTCCTCTGGGCAGGGTGAGCTGTTCTCCCCCCTCGAGACCCGGGCCATCGTGGTGGCCCGCTGCAACTCGCTGTGTCGAGGCCACTCGGGCATCCGGCCGGAGGTCCTCGACCTGGCCTTGGCCGCCATGAACGCGGGCCTGCTGCCCGAGATCCCCCAAGAAGGCTCGGTGGGCGCCAGCGGGGATCTCGTTCCCCTGGCCCACATGGCCCGCTCCATCGTGGGCCTGGGCTTTGTGCGCGACGCCGAGGGAGAGCGCCTGCCCGCCGCGGACGCCCTGCGCGCGGCGGGGCTCGAGCCCGCGGTGCTGCAGGCCAAGGAAGGCCTGGCCCTGGTCAACGGCACCTCGGTCATGACCGGGACCACGGGGTTGTCTGTGGCCGAGTCCAAGCAGCTGCTGGGCTGGTCCGAGCTGCTCAGCGCCTGCCTGTTCCAGGTACACAGCGGAGCGCCCGAGGTGCTGTGCGCCTTCACCCACCGGGCCCGCAACCACAAAGGCCAGCGCCAGGTGGCCCACCGCATCGCCACCCACCTGCGCACCCACCCCGCCTACGATCAGCTCATCGAGCGCCATGCTTGGGGCACCGACGCCAAGCCGGTCGAAGCGGGCGTCGAGATCCAGGACCCCTACAGCCTGCGCTGCGTGCCCCAGGTGCTGGGCGCCTTCCAGGACGCCCTGTGGCACATCGAGCGCGTGGTGGTGGACGAGCTGAACGCCACCACCGACAACCCGCTGATCTTCCCGGACCACGAGATGGTGATCCATGCGGGCCACTTCTACGGCCAGCACGTCAGCATGGTGGCCGACTACCTGCGCCTGGGCCTGGTCAAGCTGGCCCTGCTGCTGGACCGCCAGCTCGAGCAGCTGGTCAACTGGCGCTACAGCCGGGGGCTTCCCCCCATGCTCAGCGGCGGCGCTCCTGGGCTGAACTCCGGCCTGATGGGGTGCCAGCTGCTGGCAACCTCTCTGGCGGCCGAGGCCCGCATGCTGGCCACCCCGGCGAGCGTCCAGACCATCCCCACCAACGCCAACAACCAGGACGTGGTGAGCATGGGCACCCACGCGGCCCGCTGGACCCGGCGGGTGCTGCCCCTGGTGTGGAAGCTGTCCGCCATCCAGGCCATCGCCCTGTGCCAGGCCGCCGATCTGCGGGACGACACCGACCGGATCCTGGGCACGGACTTCCGCACCCTGTACCAGGCCGTGCGGGCGGTCTCTCCCGCCGTGGCCGAGGATCGGCCTCTGTTCGAGGACATCGACCGGGTGGTGGGCGTGCTGCAGAGCCCCGCCCTGCAGGCGGCCTTGCTGCCCCTGCGCCGAGCTGGCTGATGCGCATCCCGCGCGTGGACGAGGGGGCCCTGAGCCCTGCCACCATCCAGGCGTTGCTGGACGGTGGCGTGTCACGGGCGGTGGACTGGGCCCTCGAACACTCTCCCTGGAACCGCGCGCGCCTGCAGGCGGCGGGGGTGCGTCCGGATTCAGTGCGCGGAGTAGCGGATCTGCGGTTCCTGCCCACCACCAGCAAGCACGACCTGGCGGCCGCGGGCCGGGATCTCTGGGCCGTGCCCCAGGCGGCCGTGGTGGACATCTCCACCACCAGCGGCACCTCGGGCGAGCCCACCCTCTGCCCCATGACCGAGGCCGACCTGCAGCGCCTGGCCGAGAACGAGCGCCTGAGCTTCACCTGCGCGGGCCTGGCGGCGGCCGACACGGTGCTGGTGGCGGTCACCCTGGACCGGTGCTTCATGGCGGGGCTGGCCTACTTCATGGGCCTGCGCGCCCTGGGCGCCTCGGTGGCGCGGGTGGGCAGCGGCTCGCCGGCGCTGCTGGTGGACATGGTGCAGCGCCTGGCCCCCAGCGCCATCGTGGGCGTGCCCAGCTTCTTCGAGCATACGGCCCACTGGGCGGCAGGCCAGGGCATCGATCTGAGGACCAGCTCGGTGACACGCCTGGTGTGCATCGGTGAGCCGGTGCGGGGCCCGAATCTCGCGCCCACGCCCCTGGCGGCCCGCGCTGCGGCGGCCTGGGGCGCCCGGCTGCATGGCAGCTACGGTATCTCCGAGCTGGCGGCCTCCACCTGCGAGTGTGCGCAGGGCGCGGGCGGGCACCTGCACCCCTCGCTGCTGCATGTGGAGATCCTGGACGAGCGGGACCAGCCCGTGCCTCCCGGTGAGCTGGGCGAGGTGGTGGCCACCCCCCTCGGCGTCGAGGCCCTGCCGCTGCTGCGCTACCGCACCGGCGACATCGCGGCCCTGCTGCCCGGGCCCTGTGGCTGCGGCCTGCAGACCCCCCGGCTGGGCCCCATCGTGGGTCGCAAGCACCAGGCCCTCAAGCTCAAGGGCACCACGGTCTACCCGGCGGCGGTGCAGCGGGTGCTGGACGCCGAGCCCGGTCTGTACGGCTACGTGCTGGTGGCGCGCTCCGACGGCGCCCTTAGCGACAGCCTGGAGATCAAGCTGGCGCTGCGGGAGGGCGAGGATCCATCGTCCGGCCTGCGCGCTCGGCTGCAGGGGGCGCTCAAGGTCACCCCGACGCTCACGGTGGTGGAGCCCCAGGCCATCGATGCGCTGCAGCAGGCCGGCGTGGGCCGCAAGCGGCGAGTGTTCATCGACGAGCGCTAGGCGCCCGATCCCATCGGGGTCTTCAGCTCGGCGCAGGGATCGAAGACCCGGTGTGGGCAGCGTTCGCGGCACAGATCGAGGTCGATGCTGGAGACCAAGGTGGCCACGGCGTCCTGGTAGCTCACGAACAGGCGCTCGGGCCCCATCTGTTCGATCAGGCCCACCGCTGCGCAGATCTTCTGGACCGGAAGGTGCAGCCCCACCATCGCCAGGCCTACCCGGCGTCCCTTCAGCTCGTGCACCATGCGGCTGAGCTCCTCGGCGCCGGTGATGTCGATGAAGCCCACCCCCTTCATGTCCAGGACCAGGTGCCGCACCGCTCCCTCCTGGCCGTCCAGCACTGCCAGCACCTGCTCCACCGTGTACTCGGCGTTGGCGAAGTAGATGGCGGTGTCGATGCGCACCATGCACAGCTGCGGGCAGAGAGGCAGGCCATCCAAGGCGTGGTTCACGAACACCGGCTCGCCCGGGCGCTTGGTGACCTGCACGATCCGAGGGTGCATCGATCTCCACAGGAACAGCGCCAGGGAGACGATCACGCCGATGAGCAGCGCGTAGTCGGGCTTCAAGACCAGGGCCAGGGCGAAGACGGTCACCGCCACCACGCCGTCATGGCGGTTCTTGCGCCACAAGGCGAAGACCTCGACGGGGTGGAACAGCAGCAGCACCGCGGCGATCACCACCGCGGCCAGGGCTGCGCGCGGGATGTAGCCCAGAGCGGGTGCCAGGAAGATCAGCGCCAGCAGCACCACAAGGCTCGCCACGACGCTCGCGACGCCGGTGCGCGCCCCAACCGAGAAGCCCAGCGCTGTGCGGGAGAAGGAGCCACTCACCGGGAAGCCGCGGAACAAGGCACCCGCCAGGTTCGCCAGCCCCTGGCCCAGCAGCTCCTGGTTGACGTTCACCTTCTGGTGGGTCTGTTCCGAGACGGCGCGCCCGATGGAGTAGGTCCCGGTGAAGCCCACCAGGGCGATGACGAACGCCGGGCCCAGCAGTGGCGGGACGAGATCGAGCCGAACGGTGGGGAGGGATGGCAGGGGCAGGCCTCGGGGGAGGGCGCCGATCACCTGGACCCCGTGGTGTTCCAGCCCGAGCGCCCAGGCCAGGGTGGCCAGCGCCGAGACCGCGATCAGGGCGGCGGGGACTTTGGGGTAGCGGCGCTTGACGCCGTAGATCAAGGCGAAGGCCAGCAGCCCGATCCCCAAGGTGGGTAGGCTGATGGCGGGGATCTGCCGCGCGGTGTGGATCAGGCCTGCGATGGCGCTGCTGCTGCCCTGCACAGGCACCCCCAGCAGGTGGGGCAGCTGGGTGCAGATGATGATCAGCGCCGCCGAGGCGTTGAAGCCCTTGACCGTGGAGCTGGAGACGAAGGACATGGCGGCGCCTAGCCGAAACGCTCCCAGCAGCAGGTAGACCACGCCGACCATGGCTGCGAGCTGGAAGGCCAGGTTCACGTAGGCCGGGCTCCCTGGCTCGGCGTGGGCCGACAGCGTCGTGAGGACCAGCAGGCTGACGATGGCGTGTGGGCCGGTGGCCAGCTGTCGCAGGCTGCCCCAGAGTGCTCCCACCACGGGAGTCACCAGCGCGGCGTAGAGGCCGTGGTGGGCCGGCAGTCCCGCCAGCAGGGAGTAGGCCATGCTCTGGGGGATCAGCACCACGGCGACGGTGATGCCAGCCACGATGTCCTGGCGCAGCGCCCGACCGTCGTAGCCGTCTCGCCATGCCAGGAAGGGGAACAGGCGCTGCCAGCGCGAGGGTGCGGCTGGCTGGTTGGGGTTGCTCATCTGGGAACACCCTCGTGCGGGAGCCGAGACGGTGGCGCGGCTGCCTTGGTATACGCCACCGCCGGGAAGCCTGTCCAGAGCCGCCGCGTGTGGCGCGGTGTGGAGATTTCCGTGGTAGGTTCAGCCGGGTACGGACGGCGAGGCTTCACATGACCGCACTGACCTTGTTGACCCTGCTGGGGGTCTCCATGGCCGTGGCGCAGGACGCCACAGCCGACGAGCCTCCCTCCGACGACGAGCCCATCCAGGCTCCGGATGCCGAGCCCCTGGTGTGGGGTAGCACCGAGGATCTCGAGCCCGCTGCGCCGCTGGTCGAGCCCGCTGCGCCGCTGGTCGAGCCCGCTGCGCCGCTGGTCGAGCCCGCTGCGCCGGCACCTGGCCCCCGTCGCTACGACGACGGGCGGCTGTGGCGCAACGGCATGCCGCTGCTGTGGGTGTACTCCTGCGGCATGGGGTCCGCCGTGGGCGTGGCCATGGGCGGCATCGTCGGCGATGGCCAGGCCGCGGGGCAAGGGCTCTACCTGGGTGGTGGCGCTGGCGCCCTGGGCATGGTCCTGCTGCGGCCGGACGAGATCAGCCTGGATCAGAGCACCCTGATCTCTTCCTCGGGCCTGTTGGGTGCCTGGTCCGGCGGCATGCTGGCCTCTACTCTCATCCCGGTCGGCTCTGAGCTGGAGTGGGAGCGCATCATGGCCTCGGGTGTGCTCGGCGCCGCGGCGGGCACCGCGGTGGGCGGGCTGATGAAGACCTCGCCGCCCGGTCGGGATCTGCTGCTGGTGGACATCTCCACCTTCGCCGGCTGGCAGGTGGGCGGTGGCATCGCCGATATGGCCGAGCTGGACGTCGACGATGATCGCAACCTGCGCTCGGGCTTGGGCTTGCTGGGCGGTGGGGCCTTCATGGTGGGCAGCTCGCTGGCCGCTCGGCAGGGCCTCGAGGTGGACCCCGGCGTGATGGGCATGACCCTGGGCCACGCCTCCTGGATCGGCCTGTGGAGCCCCTTCCTGTTCACGGACGATCCGGACCCCCAGCAGGTCCTGGGTGGGATGCGCATGGGCCTGGGGGCCGGCACGGTCGCGGGCCTGCTGCTTTCACCCCACATGGATCTGAACCCCCGCAGTGTGCTGCTGCAGCTGGGCGGCGCGGGCGCGGGGGCGGCGGTGGGTGCGGGCGTGCCCATGGCCCTGGGGGTGGATGGCCCCAGCCGCGCCATGGTGGCCCCCATGTTGTTGGGGGGCATCGGCGGGCAGGTGTTGGGCGCCGCGGTGGCCCCCAACTACGAGATCACCCCCAGTGACGCGCTGCTGATGGGCACCATCGAGACCTGGGCCCTGTACCAGGGCGCGGGCTGGGGCCTGTTCATCGAGCAGGCCAATCCAGGGCTGCCCGAGAGCCAGGCCGCTGGCATGGGCCTGGCCATCGCCGGCGCGGGCACGCTCATGGCTGGGGCCATGGGGCCGCTCACGGAATTCAGCCTCCCGGAGTCGGTCATGGTCGGGTCCGGAGGCGCCTGGGGCACCTGGTACGGCGCCTGGGGCGGCCACCTGGCGGGCCTGAAGCCCGAGCAACACTGGCTGGCGACCCTGGTCACCGGCAACCTCGGGCTGGTGGGCACCGCGGCGATGGCCAGCGGCGACTGGGATCCAAGCTGGCGCGCGGTGGGTGTGGTGGACAGCATGGGCCTGCTGGGCGGCGCCGTGGGTGCCATGGTGGGCATCATCGCCTCGCCCGATCTGGACGCGGCCGCGGCGGGCAGCCTGGTGGGCTCCACCGCCGGACTGGTGGGCGGCGCCCTGATGGTGAAGAACACCCAAGGGCGCGCCGTGCCCTGGCGAATCGGCCCCATCCTGCCCCGTCCCCACCTGAACCTGCCCTTCCACGCGCGGGTCTCCGCTGCGCCCTGGGTGGCTGAGAGCGGCGACCCGGGGGCGATGGTCAGCTTGAGCCTGCACGAGAAGTAGATAGGCTCTTCGCCAGCACCACGGAGTCCCATGCCCCTGCTGCCGATGATCCTGCTCGCGGCCTTGCCCTCCATGGGCCAGGACCAAGTCACCGACCGCATCGCCCTGCGCTTCGTGGTGCGCGACGAGGTGACCCTGCGCTTGGCCTCGCCAGCCCTGCGCCTCGACCTGGGCACCGCCGAGCTGCTGCCCCTGCTGGACGACGGCAGCCTGCCCGGCGACACCCCGGGGGATCACATCTGGGTCGCTGACATCGATCTCCGCCGGGTGCAGAAGCTCAGCTTCACGCTGCTCGACACGGCCACGGGCCAAGCTCAGGGCAGCGCCAGCTTGTTCCTGCCTGCCGCGGACGATGCGGTCATCACCCTGCGCACCATGGAAGGTGACCCGCCGCTGGTCATCGAGGGCGAGGGTGGCGCCAGCGCCTCGGGCGATGGCAGCCTGTCTACGGCACCCGCTCCCGCCCCGTCGGCGGCTGTCGAGGGCTCGGGCGACCGCTTCACCTACCTGCTGTGGGTGGTGCTGCTGCTGGGCCTGCTGGGCTTCGGCTACCTGCGGGTGGTGGTCCGGCGCCTCTACCTTCAGGACTTCCTGCCCACCTGGCGCAAGCTCGACCGCTGGCTCGACCGTGAGCTGGAGACGTCGGACTGACGGTGCGCCACTTCGACGCCCACTGCCACCTGCACGATCCCAGGCTCGACCCTTGGCGTGACGCCGCCTTGCACCAGGCCCGCTCCGTGGGAGTCGTCGGCTTCGCCTGCTGCGCCGCCGAGGAGGCCGAGTGGGACGCCGTGATGGCCTTGGCGGACTCCCAGCCGGGGGTCCTGCCCAGCATCGGGCTGCACCCGTGGTTCGTGGCTGGCGCCGCTGCGGGCTGGCCAGCCCGGCTCGAGGCTCGCCTGCGGTCCATGCCCTGGGTGGGAGTGGGCGAAGCCGGCCTGGACCTCGCACGTCGTGGCGGCGGCATGGCCAGCCCAGAGGCCCAAGAGGCCGCCATGCTTCTCCAGGCCAGGATCGCCATGGACCTGGGCCGCCCCCTGGCCCTGCACGGCGTACGCGCGTGGGGTCGCGTCCTCGAGCTGCTGCGGCCCCTGGGCCATCACTCAGGCGGCTGGTTGTTGCACTCTTTTTCAGGGCCAGCGGAGCTGGTGCCGGCTCTGGCGGAGCTGGGGGCTTGGTTCTCGTTCTCGGGCACCATCACCCGACACCGGGCCACCCGCAGCCACGCCGCGGCCCGGGCCGTGCCCGCGGATCGCCTGCTGGTGGAGACCGACGCGCCGGACATCCTGCCCATCCTGGGCGAGCAGGCCCTGCAGGTTCCAATGGTGCCCAGGGACGGGAAGGGCAGGGTGGTCAACCTGCCTGCCAACCTGCTGGTGAACCTGCGCGCCCTGGCTGCCGTGCGGGGAGAGCCCCACGATCGCGTGGCTCGGTGTTGCCACGACAACGCGCAGAGACTCTTCGGCCCGCTGCTGGCGGCCCGTTCCTGACATCAGGACCCATGGCGAGGGGTGCTCGCGGTATTACGACGTGGCACAGGGGACGCAGGGTCTGGTACTCTGCGGCAAACGATGGCTCATCCCCCTCCACAGCGTGAGATTTCGGTACCCGTGGCCCGGGCTTCGACCTTCATGCGCCAGCTGCGTGTGGGCGAGGACTGGTTGGTCCACCGGGTGTTGCACTATGTGCGCTGCCGGGGCTTCGGCAACAACACGCCCACCCTCGAAGAGGCCTGGCGCAAGACGGTGCGCGAGCTCAGCCAGGCCCTCGAGGCGGGCCTGGTCTACCACGATGGCGCGCCGGAGCTCGGTCCCAATCTCGAGCTCGACGACGACCCCCTGGCGCTGTTCGCGGTTCGAATCACCCACTCCCACCAAGCCAGGGGCGTGGACCTGCCCATGTTCCTGGGCCTGTTCAAGTACTACCGGCTGGCCTACCGGGAGCTGCTCGAGCAGCAGCTGCATGCCAGCGCGGACCTCGTTGAGATCCTGGGCATCCTGCGGCGCCTCTTCGACCGCATCGAGCAGGCCCTCTGCCGCGCCTGGACTCGCTCGGGCGAGAGCGAGCTGCTGGCCGACATGCAGGACCGCAACCGCACGCTCACCAACGAAAAGAACGCCTACCTCACCGTCTTCGAGAGCCTGTCCCAGGCGGCCTTCCTGCTGGACACCATGGGCCGTGTGCGCAACCTCAACCACGAGGCCATGCGCATGCTGGGGGGGCTCGATCGGCCTGGCAGCGCCTACTACTCCCAGGACGAGGAGGAGCGATCGGCCCCTGCTGTCGAGGATGCCGAAGAAGCTGCGGCCATCCGGGATCCCGGCGCCATGGTCGGCGCCCACATTCGGCAGTTGGTGCCTTTCCTGCCCCCCATCGATGGGCTGCTGGCCGGACAGACCCCCGATCGCGCGCTGCTCGAGATCCGTGGTCCCACCACCCAGGGGCTGCGCGACTTCCAGGTCTCCATTTCCCCCATGCTCGATCTCACCTCGCGGCTGCTGGGGGCCGTGGTGATCTTCCAGGACGTCACCGAGCGTCACGAGCTCGAGAGCCACCTGCGCTTCCTGGCCACCACCGACGCCCTCACCGGCGTGGCCAACCGGCGCAGCCTGCTCCGGCGGGCGGAGCACGAGTTCCGCCGCGCCCGGCGCTATGGGCGTCCCATGGCGCTGCTGCTGCTGGATCTGGACCACTTCAAGAAGGTCAACGACACCTGGGGCCACTTCGCGGGCGACGAGGCCCTCAAGGCGGTGTGTACCGCTTGCCTGGGCAGCCTGCGGGGCAGCGACATGCTCGGCCGCTTGGGGGGTGAGGAGTTCGCGGTGCTGCTGCCCGAGACCGACGTCGAGGACGCCTGTGGCACCGCCGAGCGGATGCGGCATGTGGTGGAGCTGCTCGAGGTGGACTGGCACGGCCGCAAGATCCGCGTGACCGTGAGCATCGGCCTTGCCACCATCGAGCCCTCGGATCCCGACATCTACTCCCTGATGCGCCGTGCCGATCTGGCGCTGTATACCGCAAAGGACGTGGGCCGGAACCGGGTGGTGCTCTGTGCCGATCAGCCCGACGCGTCCAAGCTCACCGGCGATCGGGTCGAGTTCGTGCTGGACGACGTGTAGCGCCCGCGAGCCCAGCGCTCGGGGGCGAGGGTGGTCAGGGCTGCACGACCGGCACCGCCGTGAAGTCGGCGCTCCACAGGCGCTGGTAGTCGCCGCTGGCGGGTTGCCACAGGTGGTCTGGGACCCGATCGGTGTCGAAGACCTCGAGGGAGATGGCCAGCGGGCCTGGGGGCAGGTCCACCAGGAGCTCCGGCGGGATCCCGGCGCCGCCCTGGAGCTGGCCGCTGCAGCCGAGCACGGGGTCGTCGGTTGGGCAGGCCTCGAGCCGTAGGCCCAGCACCCGGGTGGGCCCGGGATCCAGCCACTCCCATGCGGTCCAGACCACGCGGTCGCCTCGCCGCTCCGCCGCCACGGGCAGCCGGATCCCTGCGGGTGAGGGGGGCAGAGGGCCTGGGTGCAGCGCGGTGTCGGCGGCGACCATCAGCGAGTCCGGGATGGCATCAGGGCCCAGCATGAGCTGCAGATCCTGGTAGGGGACCCCCAGAGAAGTGGACCCAGGCAGGGCTCCGTGGGGCGCCAGCCCGAGCGGAGGGAGCACCCAGGAGCCCTGGGCGCTGGCGCCGGTGCTCGCCGTGGCGCTCAGCTCGATCCGGTCTGCGGGGAGGTCGAAGCGCGCCGTGACGTGGACCCCGAAGGGCTCGAGCTCGCGGTGGACCGTGACCGGCTCCAGCTGCGCCTGCGCCAGATCCAGGGGGATCAGCAGGCGCTGGCTGGTGCGCGTTCCGTCCTGGGCCGGGCCGTAGGTGGTGATGGTCCAGGTGGCCGCGGTGGAGGCGGCGCCGGGACCCTGGCGGACCGGGGGTGCGGCTGGATTCCAGGTGCCCGCGTCCATGGCCGCCACGGCCCGGAGCGCGGCCCCCTCGAGCGCCGGCCAGGCGGCCGCAGCCCGTGGGTCGGGTTCCCAGGTCAGGCCCCACAGCGGAGAGGACCCGTCCAGCGATGGAGGCGGGGCCCAGCTCAGCAGGCCGGGGGCCGTGCACTCGCTGCTGTAGCAGAGCAGACCCGTGCCCCCTTCCTGTTCGCCCATGGCGGTGTGCTCCAGCGGCAGCAGGCCCGCCACGGGGTCCACGCGGAACGCAGCGCGGGTGGAGGTGAAGACGGCGTGGTCGGGTGGGCCGGAAACGCGCAGCACCACATCGCGCAGCAGCAGCTTGCGCCAGGTTCCCAGGTAGTGGACGTCCAGCCGCCGCGCTCGCTGGTGGTCATGCTTGCTGCTCCGCTTGACCGCCCGCTTGGCCTGGCGCGCTCCGGCCGCGGCGTCGGCGGGGATGCGCTCGCGGTCGCGGGCGTGGACCCCAGGAAACCAACAGCGCAGCTCGGGCTCGAGGGAGGGGTCCTGTGGCACCCCCACCTGGCAGCTGCAGCGCTCGACCTGGTCGTAGTCCACCCGGTACCAGCGCATCCTCGGGGTGAGCTCGTCGATCATGGCGAAGGTCTGCCAAAGAGGCAGCGCGGTGAGCGACGGGTCGTCGGTGGGGTCGGCGGCTGCGCCGAGCGTCAGCAAGCTGGCGAGGACGAGGGGAAGCATGGAGGCTCCTGGCGGCGGGCGCGCCCTGGACAAACGTAGTCTGCCCGCGGCCCTTACAGGCCAAAAGTAACCATGTGTAACATATGCCTCCACCGCATCGACCTGGAGGCCCCGGCGTCGCCCACGGTGTGACGCTCTCGGGCCTATCCCTCAGGTCTCCAGCAGCCCCATCCGGTCTTCGAAGGCCACCTCGCAGGGCTTGCCCTCGGCGTACAGGTAGTGCAGCAGGCGGCCTGGCTCGAGGGCCAGGAGGGTGGACGAGCGCGTGCCATAGCGGGGCAGGTGGATGCAGAGGGCTTGGAGCTGGAGGGCGACCTCCGGCGGCAGCGGCAGGCCGGGAGGCAGGGCAGGGAGCTGCCCGGGATCGGGCAGGTGGTGATCGGCCAGTACCCGCTGCAGGCCGTGGGCCAGCATGGGCCAGGGCAGGGAGATCAGGGGCTCGACCAGGGTGCGGGCGCGCCGCGCCTTGGGGAAGTGCGGCGAGCCCATGCGGTCGTTGGTGAGCACGTGGAGGCCCGGCCCGAGCTCGGTGCGCTCGACCGGTCGGTCGGGCCGCAGGTAGACCACGTACAGCCGTTCTCCGTCGCCGATCAAGAGGTTGAAGGCGTTGTACTGCCGAGTGTCCAGCTGGTGGATGAGCCCCATGGCGCGGTGGATGCTGCCGGTGGCCAGGGCCTCGAGCACCAGCTCACCCCGGGAGCGGGGGGCCGGCTGCTGAGGGCGGCTGGGCCGCTGGTTGGTCAGCCCCACGAAGAAGCCGTGAGCGCTGGCGGCCATCCAGGTGCCGCCCCTCTCGAGGTCGATGCCGCCGAGGGCAGGGGGACTGTGCTGCAGCAGCCGGGGACCGCTGGCGGGCCTGTCCAGGAACTCGTCCCGGTTGGCTGCCACGACCAGGGGCAGGTCCTCGCGCAGGCGGTGGATGGCGATGATCGTACACATGTCGCTTCCCTGACCTTGCTCACATGCCCTCTTCGCCGGCCGATGGCCAGCGTCGGTGCGCTGGGGTCGGTGGGATAGTGGGAGCCGCCACGGAAGGCGCTGCCCGCGCTGCTGCCCTGGAGCCACCATGATCCGTCTGCTGCCGCTGCTCGAGGACCAGATCAAGTCCCTCGCGAAGCCGCGTCCCACCTTGATCTTCCCCGAGGGAGACGACCCGCGGATCCTGTCCGCTGCGTCCCACCTGACCGGGCACGGCAACATCGTGCTGGTCACCTCCGAGGATCGCGCCCGGCAGGTCATCGAGGAGCAGGGGGTGGAGCTGCGGGGGTCCCTCAAGCGCTTCCTCGCGTCGGTTCGCTGCATCCAGCCCGATGAGCACCCGCTGCTGTGCGAGGAGCTGAAAGAGGCCTTCTACGCTCTGTCCCACGGCAGCCGCTGGGCGGTACCCTACGAGCAGGTGGGCGCCTTGGTGCGCGAGCCGGTGATGTTCTCCTGCATGGCGGTACACCAGGGCTACGCCGACTGTGTACTCGGCGGGGCGGCCCACGCCTCCCGAGAGTTCTTCCGGCCCGCCCTGAGGCTGCTGCACACCGAGCGCAAGGCCTTCGCGGCCGGGCTGTTCTCCCTGCCCGACAGCCACCCCAAGGAGATCTACCGCGAGAACATCGTGGTGTTCGCCGATGTGGCCATCAACGTGGACCCCGACCCCGACACCCTGGCCCAGATCGCGGTGGGGTCCTGCAAGATCGTCCGCGACCTGATCCCCGTGGAGGTCCTGCCCCACATCAACGGCGCCATCCTGTCCTACTCCACCCGGGGCTCGGCCTCGGGCCCGTCGGTCCAGCGCATCCGGGCAGCAGGGGAGCGCATCCCGCCCATGCTGGCTGCGCTGGCCAGGCAGGACCCTCTCTACGGCACCATCCACATCGAGGCGGAGCTGCAGATCTCCTGCGCCATCTCCATGACCGCGGCGCAGTCCAAGCTGCGAGACGCCCTGGCCGACCCCGACAGCGCCGTGGGGCGCGCCAATGTGCTGATCTTGCCCTCCCTGGACGCGGGCAACCTGATGTACCACCTGTACGCCACCCGCTACGCCGACGCCGACAAGGTGCTGATGGTGGGTGGCATGAACGCCAGGGTGCTCGACTACTCCCGGTCCTCCACCGCCAAGGACGTCACCCTGGGCGCCGCTGCCAGCCTGCTGCGCGTCAAGCGCAAGCCCGACTGGAATGGCACGCCCCGGGATCGTTTCTTCCCCATGCACCGGGTGCTGGTGGTCAACCCCGGCTCCACCAGCACGCGGCTCACGGTGTTCCGCGGCCGGCAGGTGGAGCTCGAGCGCGAGGTCAGCCACTCGGTGGCCGCGCTCGAGGCCTGTGGCTCCCTCCAGGATCAGCTGCCCATGCGTCGCGCCGTGGTGGAGCAGGCCCTGGCCGAGGTGGGTATCGACCCGGCGGGCATCGACGCCTTCGTGGGGCGCGGCGGCCTGGTGCGACCCCTGGTGTCCGGCACCTACCGGGTCAACCAGGCCATGCTGGACGACCTGGCCTCGGGTCGCTTCGGCGAGCATGCCAGCAACCTGGGCGCCCCCATCGTCCATGCCCTGGCCTCGGCCGTTGGCAAGGACGCCTACATCGTCGATCCGGTGGTCACCGATGAGCTGGACGCGGTGGCGCGGCTGACCGGCCTGGCCGGCTACGAGCGTCGGGCGGTTTGGCATGCCCTGTCCCAGAAGGCCTCGGCTCGGCGCTACGCCGACGAGCACCTGAAGGACTACGAGGAGGAGAACCTCATCGTGGCGCACCTGGGGGGCGGCGTGACCGTGGGCTGTCACCGCCACGGCCGGGTCAGCTGGGTCAGCAACGGCCTGGACGAAGGCCCCATGACCCCGGAGCGGGCGGGCTCGATGCCGGCCACCGCGGTGATGGACCTCTGCGCTCGGCACGACGACCCGCGCCAGGTCCGGCGGGCCCTGGTGGGCCACGGGGGCCTGGTGTCCCACCTGGGCACCGCGGACCTACGCGAGGTCCTGGCCCGCATGGACGGCGGTGACGACCACGCCAAGCTGGTCTTCGAGAAGCTCTGCCGGGACATCGCCTCGTGGATCGCCGGCTGCGTGCCACGCTTCGAGGGCGAACCCATCGACGGCATCATCTTGACCGGCGGCATGGCCCGCTCGGAGCGGCTGGTCGCCAGGCTGCGCACCATGCTGAGCCAGATCCCCATCGAGATCACGGTCTACCCGGGCGCCATGGAGGCTGCGGCCCTGCGGGACGGCGGCCTGCGGGCCCTGCGTGGGCAGGAGCGGGCACTGGAGTATTGATCTCTACAGAACGGGCGTGAAAGGGTGATGAGAGGGGGCGAATCTCGCGTCGGGTTTAGCTTGCCCGTGTCTGCACATGCGGGACGAAACCCTTGCCCTGGAGAAGCCACATGGACTTCGACCTCCAACCCCTCCTCGACACCGGTCTGGCCATCGGCGTCAAGATCATCGGCGCCATCCTGCTCTGGATCGTCGGCCGCGTCGCCATCAAGATCATCCTGGGCCTGTTGGATCGCTCCACCAGCCGGGCAAAGGTCGATGGCACCCTGGCACGCTACCTGCGGTCCGCGTCGGACATCATCCTCAACGTGGTGCTGGTCATCGCCGTCCTGAGCGTGTTCGGGGTCGAGACCACCACCTTCGCGGCGCTGCTCGCGGCGGCGGGCGTGGCCATCGGCATGGCCTGGTCGGGCCTGCTCTCCAACTTCGCGGCCGGGGCCTTCATGGTCATCCTGAGGCCCTTCAAGGTGGGCGACTTCGTCGAGGCCGCGGGCGTGATGGGCACGGTGCAGGAGGTGGGGCTGTTCGTCACCACCATCGACACCATGGACAACGTGCGCACCATCCTGGGCAACAACGCGGTGTTCAGCAGCACCATCCGCAACTACTCCCACAACAGCGTGCGGCGCGTGGACCTGGTGGCCCAGCTGGCCCACAGTGTCGATCCTGCCCAGGCCGTCGCCATGCTCCAGCAGCGCCTGGCCGCCATCCCCAACGTGGCGTCCAGCCCGGGCCCCGTGGTGGAGATCCTGGAGTTCAACCTGGCGGGCCCCGTGCTGGCCGTGCGCCCCTACTGCAACAACGACCACTACTGGCAGGTGTACTTCGACACCAACCGCATCATCCGCGAGTCCTTCGGCGAGGCCGGCTTCCCGGTCCCCGAGAACCACCTGCGCATCGCGGGGCAGATCGCCACCTGACCGGCGGTGGCTTGCCGCCAGCAGGTCGTGCCGCCTTTGGGCAGCGCGGCCGGCTTCGTTATAGGGGAGGCCGCCTGGAGGCAGCATGGCCAAGGCCACCATCCACAACGCCCGTGAGATCGAAGAGCTCCGCGTCGCCTGTCGGCTGGCTGCGGACACCCTGCTCATGGTGGGCGAGCACCTGCGCCCGGGCATGACCACTCAGGACGTCAACACCCTGGTGCACGAGTTCACCATCGCCCACGGCGCCCGGCCGGCGCCCCTGGGCTACCGGGGCTTCCCGCGCAGCGTCTGCACCAGCGTCAACGACGTCATCTGCCACGGCATCCCCGACCCCACCGTGCTGCGCGACGGCGACATCCTCAACGTCGATGTCACTCCGGTGATGCCCGCTGTGGGGGGCTGGCACGGCGACACCAACGCCACCTTCTACATCGGTGAGCCCAGCGCCCAGGCCCGCCAGGTGGTCGAGGTGGCGCGGGAGTGCCTCGAGCTGGGCATCGCCGCGGTCAAGCCGGGCGCCGCCCTGGGCGACATCGGCTGGGCCATCCAGCGTCACGCCGAAGCCAACGGCTGCTCGGTGGTGCGCGAGTACACCGGGCACGGCATCGGCCGACGCTTCCACTCCGAGCCTGCGGTGCGCCACTACGGTCAGCCGGGCGTGGGCCTGCGCCTGCGGCGGGGCATGACCTTCACCATCGAGCCCATGATCAACCTGGGGGCCCATGCCTGCCGCCACCTGGACGACGGCTGGACGGTGCTCACCCGCGACGGCTCCCTGAGCGCCCAGTTCGAGCACACCGTGGTCGTCACGCGCCAGGGTGTCGACGTGCTCACCGCGCGCAGCGCGCCCCTGAAGGGCAGCGAGGATGTTCCCTGGGCGCGGCTGGGGCCCCTGGCCAGCTACGTCGAGCCCGCCGCCGGGTAGGGCGCGCCCAGCACCCTCTGCAGGCTCGGCACCGCCACGTTCCGTCCTGAGAGGATCACCGCCACGGGCCCGACCATGGGGCCGAGGTCTTCCTCGAGGCAGGCCGCCACCACCGCCGCGGCCGAGGGCTCGATCAGGTACTGGTGCTCCGCCAGCATCCAGCGTGTCGCCGCCCAGAGCTGTTCCTCGGACAACAGCGCCACCCGGCGCACGCGATCCTTCAGGATGGCGAAGGTGTTCACGCCGATGCCGCCCTCGATGCCACCGGCCAGGGTCTGGATGGGGGGCATGGCGGTGACCGCGTGGCCGCGCTCGAGAGACAGGGCGAAGCTGGGGGAGTCCCGGTGTTGGCAGAGAATCAGCTCGATCCTCGGATCGTGGGCATGCAGCGCCAGGGCCAGGCCCGCGGCCATCCCACCGCCGCTCACCGGGGTGATGACCGTGCGGACGTTGCGCAGCTGGTCCAGCAGCTCGAGCCCCAGGCTGCCCCCGTTTCCGGCGATGATCTCCGGGTCGTCGAAGGCCGAGATGAAGGGTCGGCCGGAGCGCGCGGCCTCGGCGCGGGCCTCGATCTCGGCCTCGTCGTAGCCCCGGGCCTGGGCCAGCACGACCTCGGCCCCCAGGCTTCGCATGCCCGCCAGCTTGGCGCCGTCCACGGTGCTCGGCACGTAGATGGTGGCGCGGATGCCCAGCTCCCGGGCGGCGTAGGCCACGGCCTTGCCGTGGTTGCCGGCGGAGCAGGTGACCACGCCCAGGGCGCGCTGCTCGGCGCTGAGCCTCGACAGCCGAAACCAGGCCCCCCGCAGCTTGAAGGAGCCCGTGATCTGCAGCTGCTCGAGCTTGAGCAGCGCGGGTACGCCCAGGGCCGCGCTGAGGCCGGGGGAGGGCTCGATGGGCGTGCGGCGCACCCGCGGCGTCAGGTAGGTGGCGGCGGCGCGGATCAGGGCGAGGTCGGGCATGGGGAGAGCTTATCCCGGCGGGAAGGCCTCACGCGGGTGTGCACCTGCTCGTGGTTCCCGCCAGGGCGTCGGCTACAGCGACCGCCGCGCCGGCAGCGCCGCGTTGGCCACCAGCACGCCCGCGGCCAGGGCTACGGCGGAGAGCAGCGCTCTGAACGCTGTCTGCACCGCGGTGAGCACCTGGTCGTCCAGCATGGCCGAGACGGCCTCGAAGCCCACCGAGCCGGGCACCAGCAGCAGGATGCCGGGGGTCATGGCCACCAGCGCCGGGAGCTTGCTGGCGCGCGCGTAGGCGTTGCCCAGCAGCCCGACCGCCAGGGCGCCCAGGAAGGCTGGCCCGGGCGCTGTGGCCCAGGGGCTGGTCAGGGTGGAGACGGTCAGAGCTACCAACGCCGCCAGGATGATCACCGGCGTGTCCACCAGTCGTGCCTGGAACAGCACCACCAGGCTCACGGCCGCCAGCGCGCCGGCGACCCACAGTGAGCCCACGGGCAGGGCCAGGCCAGGCCCCAGGGCAGGGGAGGCGGGCAGCAGATCCCCCACAAAGCCGCCCGCGACCACACCCAGGCCGATCTGCAGGAAGACCACCGCCGCGCCGGTCATGCGGGCGGTGCCCGAGACCAGGTGGCCCGTGGCGAGCTCGTTGGCGGCCACGGTGAGGGTCAGGCCGGGCACCATCACGATGAGGGCGCAGAGGGTGATCAGGTGGGCCGAGGCGCCTGGAACCAGCCACGCTCCCACGCTGGCCAGGGCGGTGGCGGTGGCGGCGGCCACGGGCAGGAAGAGACGGTTCAGGGCGGGGACCCGCTTGGACGCCAGGTCCAGCAGTCCCACCGCCAGCCCCGCCAGCCCCGCCAGCGCCACCTCGCCCCAGGTCCCCGCGAAGAAGCCCACGGCGGCGGCTGAGACCAGGCCGGTGGCTGCGGTGGTGGCGCAGGGGCCGAAGCGAGGCGGCGCGGCCACGATGGCCGCCACTCGCTCCTCGGCCTGGTCCAGGTCGATGCTGCCGGCGATCAGCGCGTCTCCGGTGGCGTTCAGCAGCACGAGCTTTCCGAGCTGCACGTCGCCGGGGGCGGCTCGCACCAGGCCTGTGCGCTGGCCTCCGAGCCTACCGAAGCCCGCCGTCAAGGAGGTGGGGGTGGAGAAGAACTGCGCCTCGAGCCCCAGCTGCTCCGAGATGCTCATCAGGGCGGTCTCGAGGCGGTGGGCAGGGGCCCCGGCCCGGTGCAAGGCCGCGCCCAGCTCGAGCACGAAGGCTTCGCGGCGGCTGCTGTGGGGCTGCGCTGGAGGAGGAGGATGGGGAGACATGCTGGGAAGCCTGGAGGGAGTGGAGAAGTTCTGAATTTTGTACGTTGAGAGAATATCGTTAGAGTAGCCATTCCATCCAACGAATTGAATGCGGAATGTCCCCATGGAACACGGCCTGGACCGAATCGACTTCGCCATCCTCGATGCCCTGCAGCACAATGCGCGGCTGTCCAACAAAGAGCTGGCCTCCAAGGTCGGACTCGCCCCATCCAGCTGCCTCGAGCGGGTGCGGCGCCTGGTTCGGGATGGGGGCCTGCGCGGCTTCCACGCCGAGGTCCCTCCCGAGGTCCTGGGCATCGGGATGCAGGCCATGATCGCGGTGCGGCTGCGGGTGCATGCCCGCGCCACCTTCGAGAGCTTCGGTGATCACCTGCGCGCGCTTCCTGAGGTGGTGGCGGTCTACCAGCTGGCCGGCAAGGACGACTTCCTGGCCCATGTGGCGGTGCGCGACACCGAGCACCTGCGTGAGCTGGCCATGGACCAGTTCACCTCGCGGCCCGAGGTGGAGCACATGGAGACCGCCTTGATCTTCGATCACCATCGCGCCCCCGCGCTCCCGCGCTACACTGGCTAGCCGGAGGTCGTGATGCACGAAGCCCGCCTGATGCTGCTCACCTGTGAGGCCGCCCGTCCCTTCGCCGAGCGGGTGGCCCGGGTGCTCGATCGGCCTCTGGTGCGCACCCGCGAGACCTGGTTCGCCTGCGGCGAGGGCAAGCTGAACATCGGCGAGCATGTGCGGCGCGGAGATCTCTACGTGTTCCAGTCCATGGTGGGGCCGGGCGACGGCCGCTCGCCCTACGACCGCTTCATCATGCTGCTGCACGCGGTGGAGGCGGCCGCGCTCTCCGACGCCGAGTCGGTCACGGTGGTGGTGCCCTACTACCCTGGCGCGCGCCAGGACAAGCGCAAGGACGGGGGGCGCGAGGGCATCAGCGCTGGGCTCTTCGCGCGGATGCTTCAGGACGCTGGCGCCTCCCGAGTGATCGCTGTCGAGATCCACAACGAGGCCATCGGCGGCATGTTCGATCCGTCCCGCTGCCGCCTCGAGAACCTCTACCTCACCCAACGCTTGGCGGACTGGCTGCAGCGCGAGGGCCTCGCAGGAGACACGGTGGTCGCCCCGGACGTGGGCGGTCTCGAGCGGGCGCGGCGCTTCGCCTCGGTGCTCGAGTCCGACCTGGTGGCTCTGAGCAAGGAGCGCGACTACTCCACGCCCAACAAGGTCCACCGCGCCACCCTGATCGGTGGCGTCCAGGGCAAGGACGTCCTGCTCATCGACGACATGATCGACACCGCCGGCTCCGTGGTGGCCGCCGTAGACGAGCTCAAGGCCCACGGCGCGGGCAACGTCACCGTGGCCTGCGCCCACCCGGTGTTTTCTGCACCAGCCTGGGACCGCCTGGCGGGGCTGGCCGCCCGTGCCAAGGCTGAGGGCTGGCGCTTCGCGGTGGTGGGCACCGACAGCGTGCAGCACCGCGACACCCCGACCTGGTACTACGAGTACCCGCTCCACGGGCTCATCGCCGAGGTCATCCGTCACATCCACGCCCGCGAGAGCGTGGCCCACGCCCAGGACCGCGCGTCGCGCTGGGGGTAGTGGGCCCTACGCATTCACGATTGTGCAGGGGGCTCCTTCGGGAGTACCATCTGCAGCGTGATCAGCCCGAGGTGCCCAGTGCGCATTGTGCAAGTCCTTCTGCCCCTGCTGGCCGCGTGCGGCGGTGACACCTCCATCGTCGAGGTGCCCAACGAAGAGCCCACCGTCTCCATCACCAGTCCCCCCGACGGCAGCGAGTACGACGAGGACGTCCTGGTGGCCTTCGCGGCCATGATCGACGACGACCGGGACGCCAACGATGAGCTCTACCTGCTGTGGCAGAGCGACATCGACGGCGTGCTCCAAGAGGGCTCCTTGGCGCAGCCGGACGGCACGGTCACCTTCGTGACCGCCAACCTCAGTCCGGGCAACCACGCCATCACGCTCACCGCGGTGGACTCCGAGGCCGCCGAGGCCAGCGATCTGGTGGAGCTCACCATCATCGACGTGCCCGACGCGCCGGAGATCACCATCCTGCACCCGGTGCCGGGCGAGTACGGCATCGAGGAGCAGCTCTTCGACTTCTCGGCCATCGTCAGTGACCAGCAAGATGAGCCCGAGGACCTCCTGGTGATCTTCTCGAGCGACCACCCCTTGGTGGATGGCGAGTTCTGCCAGGCCACCCCCGACGCCGCTGGCGTGGCCGCCTGTGACTTCGCCTTGCCCGTGGGCGACCACTTCCTCGAGCTCGAGGTGGTGGACCTGGATGGCTACACCGGCGTGGCCACGGCCTACTTCGAGGTCATCGCGGGCATCGCCTGGGACGACGACGGCGACGGCTGGACCGAGAACCAGGGTGACTGCGACGACACCGATCCATCGGTCCACCCCACCGCCACCGAGTACTACAACGAGGTGGACGACGACTGCGACGGCATCATCGACGACGGCACGGTTGGCTACGACGACGACGGCGACACCTGGACCGAGCTGGACGGCGACTGCGACGACGATGACGCCAGTACCTACCCCGACGCCACGGAGCAGTGTGACGGCACCGACAACGACTGCGACGAGGTCGTGGACGAAGACACCGTCTGCTACGACGACGACGGCGACTGCTTCTGCGAGGGCGGCAGCTGCACCGGCAGCATCTACGACGGCTGCCACGGCCTGAGCACCGGCGACTGCAACGACGCCGATCCCAGCGCCCACCCCGGGGGCACCGAGGTGGCCGACGCGGTGGACAACGACTGCGACGGGACCATCGACGAGGGCACCTCGGCCTACGACGACGACGGCGACTGCTACTGCGAGTCCGGCACCTGCCAGGGCTCGGTGGATGTCTCCTGCACCACCGTCTCGGCGGGCGACTGCGACGACGGCAACGACGACATCAGCCCCGGCGAGCCCGAGGTCTGCGACGGCATCGACAACAACTGCGACGGCACCACCGACGAGGCCACCGCCGTGGACGCCGGCACCTGGTACCTGGACGCCGACGGGGATGGCTACGGAAACCCCTCCTCCTACAGCGTCAGCTGCACCATGCCTGGTGGCTACGTCGCCAACAGCTCCGACTGCAACGACTCCTCCGCCAGCGTCAACCCCACCACCTACTGGTACCTGGACGCCGACGGCGACGGCTACGGATCACCCAGCTACTGGACCCAGCAGTGCACCCAGCCCTCGGGCTACGTGTCCAACGCTTCGGACTGCAGCGACGGTCGCGCCAGCAGCTACCCCGGTGCCACCGAGTATTGCAACGGCTACGACGACGACTGCGACGGCAGCACCGATGAGTCCAGCGCGGTGGACGCCAGCACCTGGTACCGGGACTACGACGGCGACGGCTACGGCAGCAGCTCCACCACCGCCAGCTGCTACCAGCCCACGGGCTATGTGGCCAACAGCTCGGACTGCTACGACTACAACGCCGAGGCTCATCCCAGCGCCACCACCTACTGGCGCGTCGATCGGGGGGACGGCAACTACGACTACGACTGCGACGGCAGCCAGTCCAAGTACTACACGTCCAGCTACTCCTGCTCCTATGACTGGGACGGCTTCTCGTGCAGCTCCTACACCAACGGCTGGAGCGGCTCGGTGCCCGCCTGCGGAGCCACCGGCTCGTACCGCACGGGTTGCTCGGCGTCGTTCTGGTCCTGCTCCTACTCGTCCAGCTCCACGACCTACCAGTACTGCAAGTAGCCCGGCTCCAAGGCCGGGCTAGGTGCGGGTCGGTCGCGCGATGAGCCACACCGAGCCGAGGGGGCCCACCGACCCCTGGGATCAGCCGCAGTGCGGGGTTGCCTAGTAGAGGTCTCCGCAGCCGTCGTCGTCCACCTCGAGGGTCTCCGGATCGCCGTGCAGCACGACGTCTCCGTCGCCGACGATCTGCACCGTGGCGCGCTCGGTGACCGTGGCGGTGATGTCGCCCGAGCCAGCGTTGTACACGTTGGCGTCGGCGCTGATCAGCTGGCCGGCTTCAATGCCGCCGGCCCCCGTGTTGTCCATGGCGACCACCTCGGCGGTGCCCGCGAGCAGCATGCGGCCTCGGCCCTGGCTGATCAGCCGCAGCTCGGCGGTGGCGATGCCCTCGAGCTGGACATCTCCCCAGCCACTGTTGCGGACGTAGTCGAGGTCCGAGAGCTCGCCCTGGGCGAACAGGTCGCCGGTGGAGGTCACATGGGCGCGGATCAGGCTGGGCATCGTGATGGCCACCTCGCAGGTGGCCGTGGGGACGATGACGATCTCGGCGGGCAGGTTGACCTCGATGGTGTCGCCATGCACCTCGGTCTCGACCAGGGACAGCAGGTTCTCGTCGCAGAAGACCTCGACGGACAGGGCGGGGCCCACGTCGACGAGGATGGGGACGCTCGAGTTGTTGCGGACGGCCTCGAAGCTGCCGAGCTCGCGGAGCTCGTTGCTCTGGACTCCGTTGCCGTCCTTGGTGGTGCAGGCCATCAGGCCGAGGAAGAGGAGAGGGATTGTGCGCGTCATGGGGGCTCTCCGGACGTGGGTGCTGTGACGTGGTGCTGTGGATCGGACACCGTGGGCTCAGGGCGGTGTCACCATCATTGTGGCCACAGAACAGGTCAAGGGTCTGCCAAGACTGCGAAAACCACGAAAAATGACAATCAGTGATATTTGTCCCAATACTGTCATGGGTGCGTACGCTCACCCAAACGCCTCTACGGCAGGCAAGTCTGGGCCGAAAGCCGCTTATCGGGGAGCTGGCAGCGTGCCGTTCGCCAACAGCCAGGCCGCCAATTCCTGGCCGTACCAGGCGTTGACCTGCGGGGCGGGGTGCAGATCGCGGTACTCTGGGGGGCGCCCCGCGGAGTCCAGGGTGAAGACCGGCACGTCGAGGCCCGATGCGTAGAGGTGGTGGATCATGCTCGGGGTGGCGGGAGCCCCGAACAGCATCGTCCTGTACCGGGGCGCCAGGTCCTGGATGCAGGCGCGGGCGGGGTCGTCCGCGAGGTCCGGGGGGGCGCCGCCGGCTTGGGGGGCAGCGCTACCGGCCGGAGGGGGGGCGTCGCCGGGCTCGGGAGGGGCGATCGCCGCACCCTGGGGTTGGCTGATGCCCCAGCGCTGCCCGTGCAGGCGTGCCACCAGCGCCAGCCGGGCCAGGGCCGAGCGCTTGGACAGCCACAGGGCTGCGCCGCCCGCGGGGGAGCCGGGCAGGGCCAGGGCGGATGGGGGGAACGCCTCGCGCCACAGGCGGTCGTCGTCAGGGAAGTAGGCGGCCAGGCTTGGGCTGTGGGGGTGGATGTGGCGGGGCAGATCGAAGTTGCTCAGGGCCAGGATCACCAGATCGGGCTGGTAGCGCAGGGCGGACAGCTGGGCGCGGTGGCAGATCTGCCAGGGGTTGTAGGCGGCGATGCCCCCGTTCCAGACCTCGACGTCACTTCGCCCGGCGGCGTGCAGGCTGCGCTCGAGGGCCGCCGGCCAGGTGTCGTCGTCCTCGACCTGGGGCCCGAAGACGTTCGAGGCCCCAAAGACCATCACTCGGGTGGCTCCGGTGGGCTTCTGAACGGCGTACTCGGGGCCGCGGAAGCCTTGGCCGTTGAAGCCGATGTCCACCTGGCCAAAGGGACCCGTCACCGCGGCCCGTGCCCCTGGCACCGGGTCCCGCGCCAGGACGGGGTCCAGCGATGGCTGGCTGAGCTCGCACAGGGGGCACTCCACCCGAGGCAGCAGCTCGCCCAGCAGCTTCCAGTCCAGCCCGGTGATGCGCAGGAAGCCCTCACCGACCAGCAGCCCCAGGATCAGGCCGGCGGCGAGCAGGACGGGGCCCAGGACAGGGCGGTGTGGGCGAGGCCGGGGCGGCGGAGCTTGCATGGGATCAAGCTAACCGTCAGGGCTGGCGCGATGGAGCGCCGAGCGGCCCTGAAAGGGTGGGGGCGGCGGGTTACGACCCGCCCTCTCTGCAGCCTCCGCGAGGACCCCATGCGCCCAGAGTCCGACTACGTCCGCCTGGTCACCGCCGCCAGCCTGTTCGACGGCCACGACGCCTCCATCAACATCATCCGGCGCATCCTGCAGGCCGCCGGCGCCGAGGTGATCCACCTGGGCCACAACCGGGGTGTCGAGGAGATCGTCGAGGCCGCCATCGACGAGGACGTACACGGCATCGCCGTGAGCTCCTACCAGGGCGGCCACATGGAGTTCTTCAGGTATATGAAGGACATGCTGGTGCAGCGCGGCGCAGGCCACATCAAGATCTTCGGCGGCGGCGGTGGCGTGATCGTGCCTGAGGAGTGCGATGAGCTCCACGCCAGCGGGATCGACCGCATCTACTCTCCCGAAGACGGGCGTCGCATGGGCCTGCCGGGCATCATCGACGACATGATCGCCCGCTGCGATCAGAACCTCTACGCCGACGCCGGCTACACCCACACCGACCTGGCGCAGGGCAAGGTCACCGCCATCGCCCGAGCCCTCACGCTCATCGAGGGCGAGACCCATCGGCCAGGCACCGTGCCCGCCGACCTGCGCGCGGCCATCGACGCGGTGCCCGACGATCACCGGGTGCCCGTGCTGGGCGTCACCGGCACCGGCGGCGCCGGCAAGTCGTCCCTCATCGACGAGCTGGTGCGCCGCTACCGCGCCGACTTCCCCGAGCACCGCATCGCTATCCTGGCGGTGGACCCCTCCCGCAAGCGCAAGGGCGGGGCCCTGCTGGGCGACCGCATCCGCATGAACGCCATCCACGGCGCTGGCTGCTTCCTCCGCAGCTTCGCCACCCGGGGCAACAAGGGCGAGCTGTCCGCTTCCATCAAGGACGCCATCGCGGTGTGCAAGCTGGGGGGGTTCGATCTGATCATCGTCGAGACCTCGGGCATCGGCCAGGGTGACTCGGACATCGTGGATGTCACCGACCTGTCCATCTACGTGATGACCCCCGAGTTCGGCGCCGCGAGCCAGCTAGAGAAGATCGAGATGCTGGGCTGCGCCGACGCGGTGGTGCTCAACAAGTTCGAGCGCTACGGCGGCGAGGACGCCTTCCGCGATGTGCGCAAGCAGCTCAAGCGCGAGCACGAGGCCTGGGCCACCCCCGACGACGAGCTGCCCGCCTTCGCCACCATCGCCAGCCAGTTCCACGACGAGGGCGTGAACGCCCTGTACCTGTTCCTGCTGGGCAAGCTGGGCGAGTTCTCGGGGCGCGGCTACCCCTCATCGCTGACCGCCCCTGCCAGCCGCTCCACCCCGCCCCGCCGCCGCATCATCCCTCCGGATCGCGAGCGCTACCTGGGCGAGATCGCCCAGACCGTGCGGGACTACAAGGCCTGGGCCAAGGACCAGGCCAACATCGCCCGCCGCGCCGGCCACCTCGAGGGTGCTGCTCTGGAATTGGGCCTTGACCGACCTACGGCGGCCAAGGCCGGTGACGTTCGAACCGACAGCGCCGATGGCGCTGCGGCTCAACGCCACCCCGAGGACCTGTCCGTACAGCTGCGAGCAAGGGCCGAAGCATTGCGCGACAGCATGGACGAGCAGTCCCGCGCCTGGCTCGATGCCTGGCCCGCCACCAAGGAGGCCTGGTCGGGGGACGAGTTCGTCTACCACGTGCGCGGCCGTGAGATCCGCCAGCCGCTCAAGGTCGAGAGCCTGGCCCGCACCATGATCCCCCGGGTGTCCCTGCCCCGCTACTCCGACCCCGGCGACCTGCTGTACTGGGGACTCACCGAGAACCTCCCCGGTGCCTTCCCCTTCACCGCCGGCGTGTTCCCCCTCAAGCGCACCGCCGAAGACCCCAAGCGCATGTTCGCGGGCGAGGGCCCCCCCATCCGCACCAACAAGCGCTTCCACTACCTGTGCGAAGGCGAGCCCGCCAAGCGCCTGTCCACCGCCTTCGACTCGGTCACCCTGTACGGACAGGACCCAGACGAGCGCCCGGACATCTGGGGCAAGGTGGGCGAGTCCGGCGTGTCGGTGCCCACCCTGGACGACATCAAGATCCTCTACGGCGGCTTCGATCTGTGCCACCCCATGACCTCGGTCTCCATGACCGTCAACGGGCCCGCCCCCATCATGCTGGCCATGTTCATGAACTGCGCCATCGATCAGCAGGTGGACAAGTTCGTGGCCGAGCACCAGCGCCAGCCCAGCACCGACGAGTGGGACGCCATCAGGGCCGCCACCCTCGCCAACGTCCGCGGCACCGTCCAGGCCGACATCCTCAAGGAAGATCAGGGCCAGAACACCTGCATTTTCTCCACCGAGTTCGCCCTGCGCATGATGGGCGACATCCAGCAGTACTTCACCGACAACGGCGTGCGGAACTACTACTCGGTGTCCATCAGCGGCTACCACATCGCCGAAGCCGGCGCGAACACCATCAGCCAGCTGGCCTTCACCCTGGCCAACGGGCTCACCTACGTCGAGTACTACCTGTCCCGGGGCATGGACATCGACGGCTTCGGGCCCAACCTGTCCTTCTTCTTCGCCGTGGGCGTGGACCCGGAGTTCACCGTCATGGGCCGCGTCGCCCGCCGCATCTGGGCCACGGTCATGGACCGCAAGTACGGGGCCTCCGAGCGCGCTCAGAAGCTCAAGTACCACATCCAGACCTCCGGCCGATCCCTGCACGCCCGGGACATCCAGTTCAACGACATCCGCACCACCCTGCAGGCCCTGCTGGCGTTCTACGACAACTGCAACAGCCTGCACACCAACGCCTACGACGAGGCCATCACCACCCCGACGGAAGAGTCCGTGCGCCGGGCCATGGCGGTGCAGCTGATCATCTCCAAGGAGTTCGGCCTGACCAAGAACGAGAACCCGCTGCAGGGTTCGTTCATCGTCGAGGAGCTCACGGAACTGGTGGAAGAAGCCGTGCTGCGGGAGTTCGAGCACATCAGCCGTCGCGGCGGCGTGCTGGGGGCCATGGAGACCGGCTACCAGCGGGGCAAGATCCAGGAAGAGTCCCTGTACTACGAGCACAAGAAGCACGACGGGTCGTACCCCATCGTGGGCATCAACACCTTCCTTGACCCCGCCACCCTGGCCGACGACTACGTGCAGCCCGACATCGAGCTGCGCCGGGCCACGCCGGAAGAGAAGAACAGCCAGCTCGCGGCTCTGCGGGACTTCCAGGCCCGCCACGCCGATGAATGCCCGGCGGCCCTCGAGCGGCTCAAGCAGGTCGCCGTCGATGGCGGCAACATCTTCGAGGAGATGATGCAGACCGTGCGGGTGGCCAGCCTGGGCCAGATCTCCAAGGCCCTGTTCGAGGTGGGCGGCGAGTACCGCCGGAACCTGTGACCTCGCTGTTGGATCGACCCTCCGCCCGGGAGCGTGCGCTGGTCACCAGCGGCGCGCCCGTGGTGCTGTGCGTCAACCCGGTGGAGTACCACGGGCCCCACCTGAGCGTGCACAACGACGGGCTGCTGGCCCTGGGGCTGGCACGGCTCCTGGTGGAGGGCCTGCAGGCCCGCGGCCACGACTGGCCGTGGCTGCTCGCGGGTGAGCTGGGGGTGGGGGTGGATCCGGTGAAGGGGCCAGGCTCGGAGCTGGTGCCCTACTCCCTGGTGCAGGCGCGCCTACTCGAGGCTTGCCAGCGGCTCCACGCCCTGGGGGTGCAGCGGGTCATCCTGGCCACCTTCCACGGCAGCCCGCTGCACAACCTGGCCATTCAGCGGGGGGCGCGTTGGCTCGAGGCCCGGGGCGTGCGGGTGTTCGCCCCCATGAACCTCCTGCTGCGTGAGCTGATGGACGTATCTGAGCAGCGGCTGCCCGGGGCCTTGGCCTGTGTCGCGGACCAGGCGGATCGCCTGGCTGTGGCCCAGCGCCTGCCCTTCGATGTGCACGCAGGCTTTCTCGAGACCTCTCTGGCATTGCTGCTCGCACCCGAGACGGTGGGGGCCTACCACCTGGTGCCTCCATGTCCGGGGCTGACGGCCAAGCCTGGCCTCACCCGTGTGGCCGCTCTGGCGGGCCGCCTGGGCCTGTCGGCGTTGGCCACCGAGCTGCACTTCATGGCCAGAGGGCTGGCCTGGTACGGGCTGCGGCCATTCCCCGGCTACGCGGGCGCCCCCCACCTGGCCAGCGCTGAAGCAGGCCAGGCCGTGGTGGACGAGCTCATGCCGGCCATGGTCGAGGCGGCCTGCCGCTGTCTGGTCGACGGGGAGGTCGGGCCTGGCGCGGCGCTGAGCTGGCTGGGACCGGTCACCCTTTGGGGTCGGATCCCCCGCACCAGCGCAGTGGTCACGGCACCTGGGTCCACTCACCCGCGATGATGTCACCGCGATCGGCGCAGCCCTCGTCCACCACCGTGAAGGTGATCAGGGGGGCGGCGATGGCGTAGCCGTAGCTACCCACGGTGTCGCCGCACTCGGGATCCTGGATGGCGAAGGTGGAGCCGTCGGCGCTGAACGAGCAGGGCAGCGCCTTCTTGGCCATGTCCTCGATCATCACCGAACAGTCGCCGCTGGCTTCGCCGGTCCAGGTGATGGTGACGGTGTAGCCGCTCTCGGTGAACTCTCTGGTCCACGCCCCCAGGATGGCGGGGTCGATGGGGGCGCCCGTGTCGGTGTCGGCATCCGTGTCGGTGTCGGCATCCGTGTCGGTGTCGGCATCCGTGTCGGCATCCGTGTCGGTGTCGGTGTCGGTGTCGCCTTCGGGGGCCGTGTCGTC
>ERZ890953.229-NODE-229-length-33511-cov-7.012673_pt1 | contig 33511 bp, 31 predicted proteins | sample MGYA00521264_ERZ890953 | MGnify/ENA primary metagenome ERZ890953 (study PRJEB32303, sample SAMEA104408629) | aquatic metagenome | biome: Brackish water; feature: Chemocline; material: water | place: Baltic Sea | collected 2014-10-26T21:54:00 | depth 200 m ...
GAGGCCGATTGGCCGAGACGATGACCATGGCCGGCAGAGACGCCTTGGGCGTCAGCGCTCCGCCGCTGCGAGGATCAAGGCCTTCAGCTCGTCGTAGTCCTCGCTGCGGCCGAGGTCGTTGTCGTTCAGGTTGTACATGCTGGACAGGTAGCCGTCGGGGTCCAGGATCCAGACGTCGCGCCACTGGGCGCCCCAGGCATCCCAGGCGCCCTGCTCGTGGGTGTCCTGCAGCCAGGGGATGTCAGCGTCGGAGGTGAAGGTCTCGTTGTAGCTGTCCTGCCCGATGACGTTGACCCCCAGCAAGGCAGCCTGGTCCCCGAGATCCTGCTGCATGGCGTCCATGTGGCCGAACTGGCCACGGCAGTAGCCTCACGACCCGTGGCCGAAGTACCAGACGCTGGGCGCTCCACGGAGGTCGCTGGGAGAGACGAGCCGGCCGTAGCTGGCGGAGCTGGGGTTGGCGTCTTCGAGGGAGAACTCCGGCACCGGCTCTCCGGTGTCGAAGGCGGCCCCCTTGGGGCAGCCAACAACGAAGGCGAGGGCGGCCGCGGCGAGGGGAAGGCGAGGGGACATGGGGCGCTCCTGAGTGCTCGACAACAATGAGTGCTCCACAACAAGCTGACCCGCCCCAGGCTTGACGCCAAGGGCGGGTCGTGGCTTTGGTGAGCTGGCTACTCGAGGCCGAACAGGTAGACGGAGTTGAACCTGTAGTAGCCGTTCGTACGGCGGGAGATCTGATCGGTGGTGAGCAGATCTTCGCCGATGGCGGTGCCGTCGAGCTCGAAGGCGTAGCCATAGTGGGACTGGGTGTCCATGATCTCGACGCCGTCGAGGAAGGTCTGGGAACCGAAGGTGTAGGGCTCCCACTCGCTGGCCCACTTCGAGCTACCGACCGCGGTGATGAAGAAGTCCACCAGGTCGCTGTCGGGCGCCTCGACCGACATCTCCCAGCCCCAGTCTTCGAAGGCCGCGTAAGGGTCGCTGCCCCACACGGAGGGGTCGAGCTCGCAGTCGGTGCCGTAGGAAGCCACGAGCGAGAAGTCCCAGTCGTACCAGGCTGCGCTGGAGGCGCTGGAGGCGGCGCTGGTGCTGGTCTCCCACATCAGGATGCAGGAGTACTGGTCGTCGTAGTCATCGAAGTACTTGTCCGAGTACAGCTCGACGTAGAAGAGCGGCGGCATGTCGCTGCCCTTGTAGTCCACCGAGGTCCAGCGGCCGTTGACCACGCCACCCTCGGCGCCCCAGGAGAAGTAGGTGGCGTCCAGGTAGGGATCGGTGTCGGCGTCTGCGTCGGCGTCTGCGTCGGCGTCTGCGTCGGCGTCTGCGTCTGCGTCGGCGTCGGCGTCTGCGTCTGCGTCGGTGTCAGTGTCGGTGTCCGCGTCTGCATCGGCGTCGGTGTCGGCCTCTTCGCATTCCGTCGAGCCGAAGCAGTCGGGATCATCGCAGTCGAGTGCCCCGTCGGCGTCGTTGTCGTTGCCGTCGGTGCACTCCCCGGGGAAGTAGCCCTCGGGCTTGCTGCAGGCGGCCAGGATCAGGAGAGTTGGCAGGATCATGCGCGTCATGGGTGCCTCGCGTACGGGTGAACGCGGGAACATTAGCGCGGAACCGGCGCATGCGGTAGCTGTTTCGGCCAAGGTGGATCACCCGGCGGTCATGCCCATGGACAGCTCCCAGACCAGGCCCGTGTCTCCCCTCCGCCACGGGGGTTGGGTGCTGTTGGTGGCGCTGCTGCTTTGCCTGCCGGTGTTGGGTTGGCGGGGCATGTCCTGGTGGGCCCAGCGTGGCTCGTCGGCGGTGGGCGACGGGCAGGATCCGGCCAGCTACGGCTTCGATCTGACCAACCTGGACGTGCCGCCGGCGCTGCTGGTGGCCGGCGGCCTGCCCCGCGAGGGTCTGCGCTCCCTGGACCACCCCGCATTTCTGGCCCTGGAGCAGGTGGCGGCGCTCAACCCAGGCGGCCATGGCGGCAAGTTCATGGTCAGCAGCGACCGCGTGGTGGGGCTGAACCAGAGTGAACAGGCCCGTGCCTACCCGCTGCACCTGCTGCAGTGGTACGAGCTGGCCAACGACACCCTGGACGGGATCCCTGTGCTGGTGACCTACAGCCCCCTGGTGGACGGCGTGGCCGTGTTCCGCAGGCCCGTGGGAGCTGACGGTCAGCCCCTGGTCTTCGCGTCGAGCGGCTTGGTGTACCAGAGCGAGCAGCTGGCCTTCGACCGCGCCAGCGAGAGCCTGTGGAGCCCCTTGCTCGGACGCGCCGTCGCAGGGCCCGCTCGAGGCCAGCAGCTGGAGCGCCTGCCCCACGCGCTGGTGAGCTGGGGCCAGTGGAAGGACCAGAACCCAGACACCCTGCTGCTGGCCCGGGACGAGGCCGTGCGCAAGCGCCGCAAGCGCAACCCCTACGGCAGCTACTTCGGATCGGACATCCTGCGCTTCCCCGTGGAGCCGGTGCCGGACGGCGTCCACGGTCGCCTCAAGCAGCGGGCGACGGTGCTGGCGGCGGGAGGCGAGCGGGTGGTGCTGCTGCACGGGCTGGTGGCGGCGCTGCCCGGTGAGCGGGCCTGTGTCCGCCTGGGCGACCAGCTCGTGGTCGCGCGCCATGATCAGGGGTCGGACTCCCTGGCGCTGGAGGCTGGAGTCGTGGACTGGTCGGCCCAGGCCTTCTGGTTCGCCTGGTTCGCCACGCACCCCGAGGACCGCGTGCTGGGGGAAGCGGAGCTGGGCTGCCAGCCAGAGTGGGCCCGCTAAGGAGATGCCTCGGGGGAGCTGGACGCCTCCATCCTCTGGAGCAGACCCTCGAGCATCTCGGCGTGGTGCTGCTCGGTCAGCGCTAGGTGCGTGAAGAGCTCCTGCACCTCGCCCTCGGTCTCCGAGCCCATGCAGGCGTAGGTGTAGGCTGCGTGTTTCTCGGACTCGAGGGCGATCTCCACGGCCTCGCGCAGGTCCATCGTCTCCTCGCCACGCTCCTGGTCCGGCTCCTGCGCATCGCCCGCGTGCAGGGTCAGGATGCGGGACCAGTCGATGGTCTTGGCGCGCTCACCGCGGGCCATGGCCAGGAGGGTGTCGGCGTGCTGTTCCTCCTCGCCAGCCATCTCCATCAGGAAGGCCTGGGCTTCGAGGTCGTCGGTCATCTTCGCGACCATCCGGTAGAACGCGGCGCCTTGGCGCTCGGCTTCGATGGCCCGCTCGAGGGCCTCCTGCATCGACAACATCAGGGCTCCTTCTCTTCCTCTCGTCCCCCTTAATTTGCTGGGAGCATCCGCGACGCCGATGGCGCTCTCGGGGCTGGGTGAGCACGCTCACGGTGCCGGAGGCGGCTCGTCCTGGTCATGGAGGATTCGCACCGCCGGAGTGTCCAGGTCGTCGAACTGACCGCGACGCATGGCCCACCAGAAGGCCGTGAGCGACGCCGACACCAGGATCAGGGCGACGGGGAGGGCGATGTAGAGGATGGACATGGCGTGTCTGGGAAGCTCCGGGAGCGGTAGGACAAGGTAACCACCGTCAGCGAGCTCAAGGGCATCAACACCGCGGCCACCAGTGGGGTGATCACGCCGCTCATGGCCAGGCTGGCTCCCACCAGGTTGTAGATCAGGGAGACGATCAGGTTGCGGCGGATGATGCGCATGGTGGCGTTCGCACCATCCAGCAGCTCGATCAGGGGCTCCAGGCCCGGGCGGGTGAGGTAGACGTCGGCCGCAGCCAGGCTGGCCTCAGCGCCTCCGTGGACCGCGACGCCCACCGTGGCAGCCGACAGCGCGGCTGCATCGTTCACGCCGTCGCCCACCATGATCACAGGGCGTTCACCCGCGGACGCCTCCACCCTGGCCAGCTTCTGCTCCGGGCTGACGGAGCCGTGGGCGTGGTCGTCGGGAAGGCCCAGCTGTCGCGCCAGCTCAGCCACCACCATGGGGTGGTCGCCACTGAGGACCCCGATGCTCCAGCCCCGGGCTCGCAGCTGCCGCAGCGCCTCACCGGCTTCGGCGCGGATGGGGTCTCCGCAGCCCGCGATGGCCTGGGCGCGGCCGTTAGCGGCGATCAACACCGGGCTGATGCCCTCGCGGGCCCAGGTGTCGGCGGTGACCCCGAGCTTGGGAGGCACCACCACGCCGCGCTCCACCAGCCAGGCCCTGGAACCCACATGAAGCCGAGCCCCGTCGACCTCGCCCTCTACGCCGCGGGGGGCCACGACGACGGTGCCTGCGCTGGGGAGTTGGCCGGCGCCAGCGGCCTCTACCAGCGCCCGCGCCACCGGGTGCGCCACCTCGCGCTCGAGGGCAGCGGCCGCGGCCAGCCAGCGGTCTTCACCCTGCCAGCGCAGCATCGCGGTGCGGCCCTCGGTCAGGGTGCCGGTCTTGTCCAGCCAGGCATGCCCCGGTCGGCTCAGGGCCTCGAGGGCCTCGCCCCCCTTGATGAGGATGCCGCGTCGAGCCGCGCGCCCCACCGAGGCCACCAGGGCCAGGGGGGTGGCCAGGCCCAGGGCGCAGGGGCAGGTGACGATCAACAACGCCACCGCGTTCTCCACGGCGCGCGCCGGGTCCAGCCACAGCCAGAGGGCCAGGGTCACCGCGGCCAGGCCGATGACCGCCACCACGAACCCCGCGGCCACCCGATCGGCCAGGCGCTCCACAGGCGCCCGCCGCTCGGCTGCGCGCTCCACCAGCGCCAACAGCCGCCCGAGCCTGGTGGCCTCGCCGGTGGTCTCGACCTCCACCACGACCGCCGCGCTCATGTTGGTGGTACCCGCCTGGACCCTCTCGCCCTGGGCGATGGGCACAGGCCGGGACTCGCCTGTGAGCACCGCCAGATCGAAGGTGGAGCTGCCATCGACCAAGACCCCGTCGGCGGGCACGGTCTCACCGGCGAGCACCCGCACCTTCTCGCCTTGCCGCAGGCTCTCTACCGGGACGTCCCGGGTGAGCTCGCCCTCGACCCGGTGGGCCACGGCGGGGGTGAGGGAGAAGAGCTGCTCCACGGCGTCATGGGCCCGACGGCGCTGGCGGTGTTGCAGCCAGCGCCCCACCAGGAGCAGGAACACGAGCACGCTGACCGTGTCGAAGTAGACCTCGCCCGCGCCCCGCACCGTGTTGACCGCGCCCCAGAGGGTACCCGCGGTGATGCCGATGGCGATGGGCAGGTCCATATGGGCCCGCCGAGCCCGCAGGGCGCCGAAGGCACCCTTCAGGAAGCCTCGACCGGGCCCGAACACGATCACCAGGGTGAGGGCCAGGGAGGCCCAGCGGAACAGCGCGCGATGCTGGGGCTCGATGCCCGCGAAGCCTCCGCTGTACAGGGCGAAGGCGAAGAGCATCACGTTGCCGGCCAGGGCACCCGCGATGCCGATGCGCAGCAGGTGGCGCCGGTCCTCGGATCTGCGGCGGTCCCGCTGGCTGGAGCCACTGGCGGGCCGTGGCGGGTAGCCCAGGCCGTCCAGGGTGCGGGCCAGCTCGGACAGGGTGGTCCGGCGAGGATCCCAGCTCAGCTGCACCACGCCCCGGCGCAGCTCCAGCCGGGCTTCATGGCAGCCCTCGCGCAGGAAGGGCAGGCGCTCCACCAGCCAGACGCAGGCGGCGCAGTGTACGTCGCTCAGGTACAGCTCGGTGCGCAGCAAGCCCCCAGGCAGCCCCTGCACATGCACCGCGTGGAAGGTGGCATCGTCCAGCTCGTCGTAGCTGCGCCCGGTGGGCTTGGCCGGGCTGGCACCCTCGGCGTCCCGCATGGTGTAGTACCGATCCAGCCCACAGGCCGCGATGGCCCCGGCCACCGTCTCGCAGCCTTGGCAGCAATAGGCGGGCTCACCGGAGGGGGTGGCTCGATCCGCGGGAACAGGCAGGCCGCAGTGGGCGCAGAGGACGGGCTCGGCCACCGATCACCCCCGGCCCCTCTCCCCTTGGGGGAGAGGAGAGCGAGGCGAGCTGGCGCTCAGTGCTTGCAGGGACATGGCGCTGCCGCATCGGGCATGGTCCCCGCGGGCTGCTGGGCTTGCATGGCGGGCATGGTGATGCGGCCAGCGAGGGCGGTGACGCCCACGACCATCAGCAGGATGGCGGTGGCGGTGGGGAGGTGGTTGCGGAGGCTGCCGGCGATCAGCTGGACCCCCAGCCCGACGCCCAGGAGGGCGGGCACGGTGCCCAGCCAGAAGGCCAGCATCACGGCGGCACCTGCCGCGGGTGAGCCCGCCCCCGCGGCGCTGATGACGAAGGCGTAGAGCCAGCCACAGGGCAGCACCGCGCTGACCGCGCCCACCAGCAGGGATCGCTGGAGTGGGCCCTGGCGCGTGGCCAGCTCCAGGCCCGCCTGGACCCAGCGCTGGACGTGGCCTCCGGTGATGCGTCGCTCGAGGCGTCGCAGCCAGCCGAGCGGGATGCCTCGGGCCCTGGCCAAGGCCACAGCACCGAAGAGCACCATGCCCAAGCCCGCCACCACGGCGGCGAGGCGGCTGACCCCGAGCACGCCGCCACCCAGGTCCACGGCAGCGCCCAGAGCGCCGCTGATGGCCCCCAGGAGCATGTACGCCAGGCCCCGAGAGCCGTGGTAGCTCAGCTGGGCCAGGGCCCGGCCACCCGGCGGCGCGCTGCCGGCGGCGAAGGCCACCAGGCCTCCGCACATGCCCACGCAGTGCAGCGACCCCACCAAGCTGGCCACCAGCACCGCGGACAGGACGGAGATCACGGCGCGTCCTGGCGTGGCGGGGGGGCGCTGCCCACCGGGAGCCACAGCTTCTGTCGCTGCTCGAAGTGGTCTGTTCCCCGGCTGAGCTCCAGCTCGAGCTGCCACCACCCGGGACGGTCGTCGCCGATGGGGATCGCGAGCCTGCCCGCGTCGTCCCCCTGCACAGCGCCTTCGTAGCGCTGCTGGGGGTGTCCGTTGTGGTAGGCGACGAAGCGACCCTGGACCGGGCCCGGGGCGCCCTCGAGCTGAAGCTCCAGGATCATCGCGCTGGCTTCGACGGTCGTGCCCGTGGCGGTGATGTCCCAGCCCAGGGCCTCGCTGGCGCGCAGATCGGCGCTGTGTTCGTCCCAGGCCTGGGCCTTGGCGTCGTAGTCGGCCACCGCCGCGAAGCTGTCATCCCCGAGGGCGTAGAACAGCGTGGCGCCCTGCACCAGCACCGTGGTGCCGATGAACACGAAGACCAGGCCGGGCCAGGGGAAGAAGCGCTTCACCGCGCGCCCCAGGGCCCCAGCAGGCGGAAGTCGATGGTCTCGTCGAAGTCGACGCCATCGAAGACCCGGATGCCGATGGGCAGCTCGCCCTTGGTGAAGGCGCTGGCGGGCAGCTCCACGAAGATGGTGGTGTTCTCGAGGCCGCCGGCGGGGATGGTGATGGGCTCGGTGGGCGCCACCAGCTGTCCAGCGGCCAGATCCGGGATCTCGATGCTGTAGCTACGCGGCTCCTCGCTGCGGTTCTCGATCTTGACCCTGGCGCGGGTGGAGATCAGGCCGCTGTCGAGGCGGGTGTAGGGCACGTTCTGGGCTCGCAGGGCCACAACGTCGGCCGAGGAGCGGGACACCAGCATGAACCCCAGGGCCCCCCAGACCGCGCTGATGACGGCGATGTAGAGGAACAGACGGGGGCGGACCAGGCGCCAGGGCTTGCCCTCGAGCTCAGCCTGTGAGCTGTAGCGCACCAGGCCGGGGGGACGCTTGGCGCGCTCCATGACCCGGGCACAGGCGTCCACGCAGGAGGCGCAGGTGACGCACTCCATCTGCAGCCCATCGCGGATGTCGATGCCCATGGGGCAGGAGCGATGGCAGGCGCCGCAGTCCAGGCAGTCGCCGCGCTGGCCTGCGGCCTTCGCCTTGCCGCGGGGCTCTCCTCGGGCGGAGTCGTAGGCCACGATCATCGTGTCCGGGTCCAGCAGCGCCGACTGGATGCGACCGTAGGGGCAGGCCAGGTGGCACATCTGCTCGCGGAAGTACAGGAAGTCGAACATCATGGCCGCACTGACCACCGCCACGACGCCGAAGGCGGCTGGCTGATCGGCGGGCGAGGAGCTCATCCAGGCCATCAGCGCATCCCAGCCCACGAACCAGGCCAAGAAGGAGTTGGCCAGCACCAGGCAGAGCACGGCGTAGATGGCGACGCGCAGGATCTGCAGCACCACCGGGAGGGGAGCGGTGAGCTTGCGCCCGAAGAAGCGCTTCGAGAGCTGCTCCATGCCGCGATCCAGGGGCCGGAACATGAAGTCGAGGTAGACGTTCTGGGGGCAACCCCAGCCGCACCAGGCGCGGCCCAAGGTGGCGGTGAGCAGGAACCAGGACAGGAAGGAGCCCAGCAGGAACAGCGCCAGCAGCAGGGTGTCCTTGGGCAGGAAGGTCTGGCCGAAGAAGGTGAACTGCCGGTGCAGCACGTCGAACAGGAACAGCGGCTCGCCGCCGACCTTCACCCAGGGGACGCCCACGAAGACGACCATGAGCACCATGGCCAGCCTGCGCCGCCAGCGGCGGTAGCGACCCACTACAGACCTGGGGCGAATCCAGCGGCGGCTACCGTCTTGGTTCAGGGTGGTCAGCACCCGCTCAGGCGGTGCCTCCGGGGATTCTTGGTCGTTGCTCTCTGGGACGCCGTCGCTCATGGCTTCCTGGCCTCCACTGCGCTGGAGGGTGGGCTCGATATCGCAAAGAACCTATATCTCAGCCGGCGTCGGTGGGGACCGGCCCCTGCTCCGCGCTGTGGTCGGGGTCACCATCGGCGGCCTCGGCATCGGCGGGCTGGTCCTGGGCGTCCTCCGTGGAGGGGCTGGGCTTGGCCACCCAGACGTCCACGGTGTCGCCTTCGGGTTCCTTGGCGTCGCCGGGGCGGGTGCCGCGCAGGGTGCCCAAGTAGGCGGTGAGCAGCAGCACCTGGGCGGGCCGCAGGCGATCTCCCCAGGCGGGCATACCCTTCTTGGACCGACCCTCGCGGATCACGGCCATCACCTCGGTGGGGGAGGTGGCGTTGATCCAGTGGTCGTCGGTGAGGTTGGGCCCAACGTTGCCGCCGGCGTCGTCTCGGTGGCAGTTGGCGCAGTTGGTCTTGAAGACGCCGCTCATGGCGCTGGCCTTCTCGCCATCGGCCACCAACTCCAGCAGGGTGGCGTCGTCCACAGAGTCTGGGTCGATTCCTTCGAGGAGCTTCTCGAGGTGAGCCGCGACCGCTTCGTCGTACTGGTCGTAGACCGAGGGGCCGATGCCGATGTGGAAGTACAGGAGGTACCATGCCGCGAAGACGACGGATCCGGCGAAGGTCCAGGTCCACCAGGCGGGCAGCGGATTGTCGTACTCCTGGATGCCGTCGTAGGTGTGCGCCATCAGGTGATCATTCTTGGGCTTGCTGGGCTTGACGTCCAGCTCGGCGTCGTGTTGCTCGGGGGGACGCTGATCAGCCATGGGTCACCTCGTTCTGCGGAGGCGCAGAGGGGATGCCGTCATCGAGGGGGATGTTTGCGTGCTGGGCCCAGGTGGCGCGGGTGCCGGTCAGGAAGACATAGGCCAGAACGGCCGCGAACAGCACCATGAAGAACAGCAGCCCACCTTCGGGCAAGATGTCGATCCAGGGAGGGGGGCTCATGGGGTCTCCTCCACCACTTCGTCAGGCTTCGCGAAGATGTCGGTGCCCAGGCGCTGCAGGTAGGCCACCAGCGCCACGACCTTCCTGTCCTCGATGCCCGGCGGGCCGTCCTGCTCCACCACCTCTGCGGCGATCCCGGCGGCCTGGGCCCGGGCGTGGGCTGGCGCGTCTTCGATCTCCTGGTCGGTGTAGGGCACGCCCAGGGTCTGGTTGGCGCGCATGGCCCGCTGGGTGGAGTCGAAGTCCAGCTCGTCCTCGAGCAACCAGGGGTAGGGCGGCATGATGGACTTGGAGCTGGTGCTGGTAGGATCGTTCAGGTGCAGCACATGCCAGTTGTAGGAGTAGCGGTCGCCCACCCGGTGCAGGTCCGGCCCGATGCGCCGGGAGCCCCACTGGAACGGGTGGTCGTAGACGAACTCGCCGCCCTTGGAGTACTCGCCGAAGCGCTCGGTCTCGGCGTGCAGGGGGCGCACCATCTGGGAGTGGCAGTTGTAGCAGCCTTCGGCGATGTAGATGTCGCGGCCCAGCAGCTCCAAGGGGGAGTAGGGCTTGACCGTCTCGATGGTCTTGACGTTGGACTTGATGACGAAGGTGGGCACGATCTCGCACAGGGACGCCACCACCACGGCGACGGTCACCCAGATGGTGAAGCGCAGGGGCAGGCGCTCCCAGCGGCGGTGCCAGCCGGCCTGCAGCCAGACGTCCAGCTTGTGGGCGAAGTCGGTCACGCCCTCGAGCCGCGACTCGGGGTCGGTCGGGTCATGGAAGGTGGGGGCCAGGGCAGGGGCCTCGCCCACGGCAAGCTCGTAGGCCTTGGGCCGCATGGTCCAGGTCATGATGATGTTGACGAAGCCCAACACCGCGCCGGTGAGGAACATGGTGCCGCCCAGCACCCGCAGCCAGTACATGGGGATGATGCTGACGATGGTCTCGATGAAGTCGGGGTAGGCCAGGGCGCCCTGATCGTCGAAGGCGCGCCACATCAGGCCCTGGGCCAGGCCGGCCGCGTAGATGGGCACGATGTAGAGCAGCATGCCCACGGTGGCGAGCCAGAAGTGGGTGTTGACGAACTTGGGCACCCACATGCGCGCCTGGAAGATGCGTGGCGTGAGCCAGTAGAGCATCCCGAAGGTCATGAAGCCCACCCAGCCAAGGGTGCCGGAGTGTACGTGGGCGATGGTCCAGTCGGTGTAGTGGCTCAGGGCGTTGACACCCTTGATGGACAGCAGCGGGCCCTCGAAGGTGGACATGCCATAGAAGGTCACGCCCACGACGTAGAACTTGAGGATGGGGTCCTTGGCCACCCGGTCCCAGGCACCACGCAGGGTGAGCAGGCCGTTGAGCATGCCGCCCCAGGACGGCATCCACAGCATCAGGGAGAAGAGCATCCCCAGGGTGGAGGCCCACTCGGGCAGGGCGGTGTAGTGCAGGTGGTGGGGGCCCGCCCAGATGTAGATGAAGACGATGGACCAGAAGTGGATGATGGACAGCTTGTACGAGAAGACCGGGCGGTTCGCTGCCTTGGGCAGGAAGTAGTACATCAAGCCCAGGAACGGGGTGGTCAGGAAGAACGCCACCGCGTTGTGGCCGTACCACCACTGCATGAAGGCGTCCTGGACGCCGGCGTAGAGCGAGTAGCTCTTGAACAGCCCCGAGGGTACCACCAGGCTGTTGAAGACGTGCAGCACGGTGATGGCGACCAGGGTGCCGATGTAGAACCAGATGGCCACGTAGAGGTGGCGCTCGCGCCGCTTGGCGATGGTGCCGAAGAGGTTGATGGCGAAGACCACCCACACCAGCGCGATGGCGATGTCGATGGGCCACTCGAGCTCGGCGTACTCCTTGCCCTGAGTGATGCCCAGGGGCAGGGTGATGGCGGCGGAGACGATGATGGCCTGCCAGCCCCAGAAGTGGACCAGGCTGAGGGCGCGGCTGTACATGCGCGCCTTGAGCAGCCGCTGAGACGAGTAGTACACCGCGGTGAAGATGGCGTTGCCTGCGAAGGCGAAGATCACCGCGTTGGTGTGCAGGGGCCGCAGGCGCCCGAAGGTGAGCCAAGGCAGGCCCAGGTTGGCCTCGGGCATCGCCAGCTCGATGGCGATGTGAACCCCCACCAACATGCCGACCACCCCCCACAGGGCCGTGACGAACAGGAACTTCCGCACGATGTCGTCGTCGTAGACGAAGCGCTCGATGCGGCTGGAGGTGCTTGGACTCGCCTCGCGCTCAGTCATGGACTCGGCTCCGTGGCTCGGGCCCCGCGGGCTCTGCCGAGCCCCCCGGAGCGGGTGTATTCATGGTGCGCCATGTAGCATCTCGGGGAGGGCGAACCCAGCGGCTCCAGGCCCACGGCGACTGGCAACCTGTGCAGCCTGAACGCTGGGAGCGCAGGGTCTGTGATCCCGCTCACGCGACGCTGGGTGTCAGGGGCACAGTGAGCCGTGAACCCGTGAGCAGGGCTACGCTCTGCGCGCTGAGAGACCGAGGAATTCCCAAGCTGATCGAGGTCAGCCTCAGCCGGATCGCTCGGCGGCCTTGGCGTCCATGGCGGGCTGGTGCCCAGGGATGAGGCCGGGGCTGGAGGCCGAGGTGTCCAGCAGGGCGAAGCCGATGAACAAGGCCACGAACAGCAGGGTGCCCACCAGGGCCAGGGCGTTGAAGGGCTTGTCGTAGCGCAGGTGCATGAAGTACAGCGCCACCAGCGCTGCCTTGACCACGGCGACGGCCAGGGCGATGAGCAGGTTGAACGAGCCCAGGTCCACCCAGGTGACCGCGACGGTGAGGACGGTGAGCACCAGCAGGGCCCCGAAGACCCCGAAGAGGACCCGAAGGGACATGACGTGGACGTGATCGTTCATGGTCGTGCCTCCAGGCCTAGTGGATGAGGTAGAGCAAGGGGAACAGGAAGATCCAGATGAGGTCTACGATGTGCCAGTACAACCCCACGTTCTCGACCGGGGTGTAGTAGTCCGGGCGGAAGTGGCCCTTGGCGGACCGCACCAGCACCCAGCTGATCACCGCCATGCCCGCGAGCACGTGGATGCCGTGCAGACCGGTCATCAGGAAGTAGATGCTGAAGAACAGCTGCACCAGGCGGGGCTCGGGGCCGAGGTCGTGGGCGTCGTTCCCATAAGCCTCGACCGCCAGGCCAGCGGGGCCGGCGGGGGCTGCGGTGAGTTCGCTGGTGGGAGCGGTGTATTGTTCGGGTTCAGGCAGTGGTTGATCGGCCGCGCGGGCGGGGGTCAACCCCGCCCCTACATCCAGCTCGATGGCGTGCTCGGGCGCCTCGGTGACGGTTGGCGAGCTATCCTGCGGCGGTTCTCCGCCGTCTGGATGAGCTCGTGACTCCGTGGCGTGGGAGTCCTCGACGGGGTCATAGTGGATGCCGGGCAGCAGACCCAGGTGCCACTTGTGGCTGTACTCGACGTACTTGATGCCTAAAAAGCCGCAGGCGCCCAGCAAGGTCAGCGCCAGGAAGATCACCAGGTGCTTGCGCTTGCCCAGCTGTGCCGCGCGCACGGCCAGGGCCATGGTGAGGCTCGAGGTGATCAACACCACGGTGTTGATGCCGCCCAGCACCTTGTCCAGGTACTGGTGGGCGTAGATGAACACCTCGGGGTGCAGGGACCGGTAGACCGCGTATGCGCAGAACAACCCGCCAAAGAGCAGGATCTCGGTCGCGAGGAACAGCCACATGCCCTGCTTGCTGGACTCGTGCTGCTCTTCCATGCTGTCGAAGTGGTGGGCCAGCTCCGGTGGATGGCCTTGGTCGTTCCCGCTCACGCTGCCTCCTCGCGCCCGAGCCGAAGCTCAGACCTCCTCGCTCGGTACCGACCTATACCCACCGTCCTCGGCATCGTGTCGCAGAGCCGAGAAATCGTAAGGAGCCCTATAGTCGGGAGTCTTGGCGAAGTTGTGGTGGGGTGGGGGAGAGGCGCAGGCCCACTCCAGGGTGGCGCCGCCCCAGGGGTTGGCCGGTGCCCGCTTGCCGGTGAACAGCGACGCCACCAGGGTGACCGCCACGATCAGGAAGCCCAGGCCGAGCAGGTAGGCACCCACCGTGGACATCTGGTGGTACCCGGTGAACTGCTCGAGGTAGTTGTAGTAGCGCCGGGGCATGCCCTGGCTGCCCATCACGAACTGGGGGAAGAAGGTGAGGTTGAACGACACCACGATGATCAGTGCCGAGATGCGACCCCAGGTCTCGGAGTACATCCGCCCGGTCATCTTGGGCCACCAGTGGAACATGCCGGCCACGAAGGCCATGACCGTGCCACCCTCCATCACGTAGTGGAAGTGAGACACCACGAAGTAGGTGTCATGCAGGTGGATGTCGGTGGCCAGGGCGCCCAGGAACAGCCCGGTGAGCCCTCCGATGCCGAACAGGAAGATGAACCCCAGGGCGAAGAGCATGGGGGTGTTCAGCCGGATCTCGCCCTTGTACATGGTGGCGAGCCAGTTGAAGACCTTGATGGCCGAGGGGATGGACACCGTGAAGGTCAGGGCCGAGAAGATCATGTTCATCAGGCCGGACTGGCCCGAGGTGAACATGTGGTGGCCCCAGACCAGGAAGCCGAACATGGCGATGGCGATGCTGGAGTAGGCGATCAGCGTGTAGCCGAAGATGGTCTTGCGGCTGTGCACCGAGATCAGCTCGGAGATGATGCCCATGGCCGGCAGGATCATGATGTAGACCGCCGGGTGGGAGTAGAACCAGAAGAAGTGCTGGTACAGGACCGGGTCGCCGCCCATGGCGGGGTCGAAGATGCCCACGCCCAGCGTGCGCTCGGCGATGAGCAGCATCAGGGTGATGCCCAGCACCGGGGTGGCCAGGATCTGGATGACGGCGGTGGCGTAGATGGACCAGAGGAACAGCGGCATGTCGAACCATCCCATCCACTTGGGACGCAGCTTGTGGATGGTGACGATGAAGTTCAGCCCGGTGAAGATGGACGAGAAGCCCAGGATGAAGGCCGCCAGCGTGGTGACGGTGACCGAGGTGTTCGTGGTGGTGGAGTAGGGCGTGTAGAAGGTCCAGCCGGTGTCCACGGCGCCCATGTGCATGCTGGCCAGGGCCAGGACTCCGCCGAACAGCCAGAACCAAAAGCTGGCCAGGTTCATGCGCGGGAAAGCCACGTCCTTGGCGCCCAGCATCAGGGGAAGCACGAAGTTTCCCAGGATGGCGGGGATGCTGGGGATGATGAACAGGAAGACCATGATCACGCCGTGGAGCGTGAACAGCTGGTTGTAGGTGTCGGCCTCGACGAAGGTCTTTCCCGGAGTGAGCAGCTCGGTGCGCACCAGCAGGGCGATGATGCCCCCCAGGAAGAAGGAGGCCGAGACGCCGATCATGTACATGATGCCGATGCGCTTGTGGTCCAGCGTGAACAGCCAGGACAGCGCGCCGCTGCCAGCCTTCAGGTAGTTTGGGCCGGCGTCGTCGTGGGCGATGGTGGGCTTCTGGGCGAGCTCGGTCATGGGGCTACTCGAGGGACTTCAGGTAGGCGATGAGGACCGTGACCTCATCTTCGGACAGGCGGCCCTGGAAGGTCGGCATGACCGGCTCGTAGCCGCCGACGACCTTGGCCATGGGCTCCAGGATGGACTCGCGCAGATAGTTCTCGTCCGCCAGGATGTCGACGCCGTCCTCGAGGTGCTCGGTGCGGCCGAAGAGGCCGTCCAGGGCGGGGCCCACGTTGGACTCGCTCTTCACCGAGTGGCATGCCGGGCAGCCGCGGATGCTGAACACCTTGGCGCCAGCCTCGGCGGGCGGGAGCGTCGAGATGAAGTCCGAAGCCTCGCGCAGCCAGGCGTCGTACTCCCCGGCGGGGTGCACGATGACCCTGGCCAGCATGTCGGAGTGGGCGGTGCCGCAGTACTCGGCGCAGTACGCCTGGTACTCGCCCACCTCGGTCGCGTTGAACCAGGCCTTGTGGTAGCGGCCGGGCACGACGTCGCGCTTGAGGCGGAACGCCGGCACGTAGAACGAGTGGATCACGTCCAGAGAGTTCAGGGTGAGCAGGATGTTCTCGCCCTGGGGTACGTGCAGATCGCCGTCGACGTAGCCGTTGGGGTAGGTGAAGGTGAACTTCCACTTCTCGGCGGTGACCAGAATCTCGCGGCCCTCGGAGGGCGGCACGGACATCTCCATGAAGCCCTGGAAGCCCCACCAGAAGATGATGATCACGAGCACCAGGGGAACCACCGACCACGTGACCTCCAGGGCCGTGCTGTGGGTGGCGGTCTCCTCGGCCTGGTGGCCTGGACGCTCTCGGTAGCGGAAGACGAACAGCACCATCACGCCGACGATGCCGAAGAAGAAGACGAAGCTCAGCCAGAAGATGAAGTAGAAGAGGTCGTCGACTCCGCCGGCGGCGGTGGAGGCCCGCACCGGCATCCAAAAGGAGCCGTCAAACTGGGCCAAGGTGGGCCAGAGGCCACCCTGGCCGATGTCGATCGTGCCGACCAGGCCTGCTGCCTGGCGGCACATCGACATCCACAGATCGGTGTCGAGCAGGGTGCCTGGCAGCCAGTCGGAGATGATGGTGGAGGGGAGGCTCATGCCTTTGCCTCCTTCTTGCGGCTCAGGTCGCGGCGCCACCAGAAGGCCAGGAAGCCCAGCAGGATGAGCAGCGAGAAGCCGCTGGCGATGGACATCAGCTGGGCCGCCGCCGGGGCGTAGCGCCCGGTGGTGGGATCGTAGTGGTAGCAGAACAGGATGATCTGCTCGGCGGCTCCGCCGATCTTGCCCTCGCCGGCCTCGAGCAGCGCCAGGCGTACGTCCAGGGACTCGAAGACGATGCCGCCCAGGAAGCGGCTGAGCTTGCCGTCCGGAGTCAGGAAGAAGATGCCCGAGCCGTGGGCGAACTCCTGGCGTTCTTCAATCCACTTGTAGTGGAAGCCGACGCCGTCGGTGAGGCTGCGGATGCTCTCCTGGGAGCCCGTGAGGAAGTGCCAGCCCGCGGCGGTCTGATCGCCGCCGTACATCTTCATGTAGGAGCGCTTCTTGGGCCCGGCCATGGCCGGGGTCTCCTTGGGGTCGAAGCTGACCAGCACCAGCTCGAAGTCCTGGCCCGGGACCTGGGTGATGTTCTGCATGGCCCGCACCGTGCCGTTCATCACCAGGGTGCACAGCATGGGGCACTCGAAGTAGGCCAGCACCAGCAGGGTGGGCTTGCTGCCGTTCACGTAGCTGCCCAGGGTGACCTCGCGGCCGTCCTCATCGAAGAAGACGTCGCCCAGGGGCACCTGATCGCCCAAGCGCGGGACGATGTCGACGCCCTCGAGGTCGGCCGGCACGCCGGTGACCACCTGGGCTGCGGCGGGGGCGCTGTGCAGCAGTGAGAACAGCAGCGAGAACAGCAGGGCTGAGAGCAGGCGGTTCATTCTGTGGGCTCCTCCCTCTGGGGCTCCGGCTGGACCGGGGGCTCCTCGAGGGCGTTCAGCTCGTCGACCGAGAGCTCCATGGCTCGCTGGATGGGCAGGGCCACGCGCTCGCCCTCGCCGGGCAGGTGGCGGTAGCCGTTGAGCTGGGCCTGCTGCTTGGCGCGGAGCTGGGCAAGCTCCTGGGGCACCACGTTGTAGACCTTGTCCTGCAGCTGCTGGTGCTCGACGTTCTGGTAGACGGCGACCAGGGCCACCACCAGGGCGAAGAGCGCGATGGAGCCCACGACGCCGACCAGGAGGACGGCGGGGGTGTTGGGGTCGCTCTGCTTGTCCATGGAGGCCTCGCTAGACGTTCTCGAAGGCCAGGGACTCGGCCAGGCGGGGGTCCTTGACGGGGATGAGCGGGTGGCGGCGCAGCACGAAGGCCAGGGCGGCCACGAACAGGCTGACCATACCCAGGCCCAGGGTAGCGTCCACCAGCGAGAAGCTGAAGGCCTCGGGGCTCAGGGCGGGCTTCACCAGCCAGAAGATGTCCACCCAGTGCATCAGCAGCATCCAGGCGGCGGCGATGGCCAGCACTGTGGGGCGGCGCTTGGGGTGGCGCGAGATCAGCGCCACGAAGGGCAGCACGAAGTGCCCGAAGAGCAGCAGCAGGCTGACCCACTCCCAGCCGCCCTCGGAGCGCACCCGGAAGAAGATGGTCTCCTCGGGGATGTTCGCGTACCAGATGAGCATGAACTGGGAGAAGGCGATGTAGGCCCAGAACACGGTGAAGCCGAACATCAGCTTGCCCATGTCGTGGTAGTGCTCCGGTGTGATGGCGATGCGCACCCTGCCGGTGGCCTGCAGCAACCGGATGCAGAGGATGGCGAAGGCGAAGAACGCCACGAACGAGCCCGCGAAGATGTAGACGCCGAAAATGGTGCTGTACCACTCCGGGTGCAGGGACATGAGCAGGTCGAAGCTGGCGAAGGTGATGGTCAGGCCGAAGAGCACCACGCCGGGGGCCGCGAACCTCTGCATGGCGTGGGTGTGCACGACGTCGCCGGATACGTCCTGCGCCGTGGAGCGGCGGAAGAAGAAGAAGGCCAGGCCAATCCAGACCAGGAAGTACACCACGAAGCGGATCATGAAGAAGCCGCCGTGGAGGTAGCCGGACTTGGCCTGCAGCAGCGGGCTGTGGGCCACCACGTCAGCGTGGCTCCACTCGTACAGCGTGCTGACCCCCAGCAGCAGGGGCAGGGCCAGCAGCGCCACCAGGGGGGCGACCATGGCGATGCCTTCGGCCATCCGGCGCACCACCACGGACCAGCCGGCCCGGGTGAGGTGCTGGATGATCACGAAGATCAGCGCGCCCAGCACCAGGGTGAGCACGTAGAAGCTGTTGATGAGCCAGCCGTGGAAGAACACGGCGGGGTCGGACTCCATCATCAGGCCCTGGGCGATGCCGGCGCCGAGGCCGAGCACGCCCAGCACGCCCGCGAAGACCATGATCTTCGCGGCCAGGGGGCCGAGGTGGAGGTTGTCGTGGCTGATGTCAGGGGCTCTCACGGCTCACTCCGCTCGGATCTGGTCGCGCAGCTCGACCGGCACATCCTCGATGTCGCCGTCCTGACTGCGCTGAAGGGCCTTGACGTAGGCGACGATGGCCCAGCGATCCTCCACAGGGATCTGCGGGCCGTAGGCGGGCATGCTGCGCGCGCCGTTGGTGACCACCCCGTACAGGTAGCCGACGGGCTTCTCGCGCAGGGGTTGGTCGTGGAGGTTGCTGGGGATGGTCCAGGTGCCCTCCTGCAGCTCGGCCGCCCGCTTGTCGATCATGCCGTCGCCGTAGCCGGACTGGCCGTGGCACGGGGCGCAGAAGACGTCGAAGCGCTCGTGGCCACGCTCGAGCAGCTCGGCGGTGACCGGCATGGGGAAGCTGTGCACCGGGAGCACCTCGACGCTGTGCTCGAAGAGCCCCTCCACGCCGAGCTCGTCGTAGAGCGCGGGGCTGGGCGGCATCAGCACGGTGTGGGTGCCGCGATTCAGCGCGTCATCCAGCTGCGCTCCCTGGAAGGGCACGGCGCCCTCGACCGGGGGGCGCATGCCGCGGCCGTCCGCGAAGGCGGCGTTGCCAGCCTGGGCCTCGAAGCGCGCCTGGTTGTCCATGTCGGGGATGATGTGGATGCGTGGCTTGTCGCTGTGGTTGCTGCGGGCTCGGGCGATGAAGGCCAGGGGCACCAGGCTGAGGGCGAACAGGACCGCGAAGGCGTAGAGCAGGGGGCGGGGCATGGCTAGTCCTCCAGCTCTTCGACGACCACAGCGCCCGCCGCCTCGAGCAGGGAGCGGGTGGCTACGGGATCGAAGCTCGGGTCCGCGCGCTCGATGCTGATGAAGAAGCGGTCGTTGGTGGCCCGGGCGAAGCGGCTGCTCTTGAAGACCGGGTGGTACCAGTGGGGCAGCTTGTTGGCCACGAGCATCCCCACGAAGGCGGTGATGGCTGCCAACAGGATGGTGCCCTCGAAGGTGACCGGGATGTTGGCCGGGATGCTGAAGAAGGGCTTGCCCGAGATGTTGAAGGCGTAGTCCACCGCGTTGGTCCACCACTGCAGCAGCAGGAAGCTGGAGCAGCCGGTGAGCCCGGCGGCGAAGACCACCAGGGGAAGGCGGGTGGGAGCCAGGCCCATGGCGTCGTTCAGGCCGTGGACAGGGAAGGGGGTGTGGGCGTCCCAGCGGGTGTAGCCGGCTTCGCGCACGGCCTGGGAGGCATGCAGCAGGCTGGGTACGTCCTCGAACTCGGCCAGCAGGCCCCAGGGGGTCACGGCGCTCATGAGGTCACCTCCTCGCTGTCCTGGTCCGCCGGGGGGTCGAAGCGTGACCCGGCCGGGAGCTTGTTGTCGCCCTTGGCCTCGAGGCCCACGCTGGCGCGCCAGCGGGAGCGCTCGGCGCGGCCCTGGGGGAAGTCGCCCCAGTAGTCGCCCAGCGGCTTGTGATCGGCCTGGTGAGCGTCGGCTGCGGGCATGACCGTCTTGATCTCGGCCATGGCGATCATGGGCAGGAAGCGCACGAACAGCAGGAACAGGGTGAAGAACAAGCCGAAGCTGCCCAGCAGCGTGAGGCCATCCACCCAGGTGGGGCTGTAGTACTCCCAGGAGGAGGGCAGGAAGTCCCGGGACAGGGAGGTCACGATGATGACGTAGCGCTCGAACCACATGCCCACGTTGATGAGCGCCACGATGCCGAAGGCGAACCATGGGCTGGTGCGCAGGCGCTTGGACCAGAAGAACTGCGGCGCGATCACGTTGCAGCCGATCATGATCCAGTAGGCCCAGGCGTAGGGGCCGAAGGCGCGGTTGAGGAAGGCGAAGGTCTCGAAGGAGTTGCCCGAGTACCAGGCGATGAAGAACTCCATCGCGTAGGCGTAGCCTACGAGGCTGCCCGTCAAGAGCATGATCTTGTTCATGTTCTCGATGTGGCGGATGGTGATCAGCTGCTTGAGCCCGAACAGCTCGCGGGACGGGATGATCAGCAGCGCCACCATGGCGAAGCCGCCGAAGACGGCGCCGGCCACGAAGTAGGGCGGGAAGATTGTGGTGTGCCAGCCGGGCAGCTGGGAGGTGGCGAAGTCGAAGGAGACCACCGAGTGGACCGACAAGACCAGGGGCGTGGCCAGGCCGGCCAGCAAAAGGTACGCGCGCTCGAAGCGCAGCCAGTGGCGGTTGGAGCCCCGCCAGCCCAGGGCGGGGATCCCGTAGGCGATCTGCCGGACCTTGGACTTGGCCCGGTCACGCAGGGTCGCCAGGTCGGGGATGAGGCCCATGTACCAGAACATCAAGGAGACGGTCAGGTAGGTGGCGATGGCGATGAGGTCCCACAGCAGCGGGCTGCGGAAGTTGGGCCACATGTCCATCTGGTTGGGCACCGGGAAGAACCAGTGCAGCACCCAGGCGCGACCCACGTGGATGCTGGGGAACACACCGGCGCAGGCCACGGCGAAGATGGTCATGGCCTCGGCGAACCGGTTGACCGCGGTGCGCCACTTCTGTCGGAACAGGAACAGGATCGCCGAGATCAGGGTCCCGGCGTGGCCGATGCCGATCCAGAACACCAGGTTGACGATGGCGAAGCCCCAGCCGACCGGGTTGTTCACGCCCCAGACGCCGATGCCGGTGAACAGCAGGTAGACGATCATGGCGCCGAACAGGCCCAGCAGGGACAGGGACACGCCCAGGGCGATCCACCAGGCCCTGGGGGGCTTGGGATTCTCGACGATGCCGCAGACCGTGTCCGTGACGGTGGTGAAGGTCTGCTCAGGGGTGGTGAGGGGAGGACGCTCGCCTGGGCGCTCCCAGGTGTTGTCGATGGGCTCGGGGGTGTTGAGGAAGCTCACTGGTTGTGCCCCCCGTGGTCGCTGTTCTGCTGCTTCTCAGACTGCTGGCGGGCTGTGGCAGACCGCGCGCCAAGTTCGTCGGTGGCTGCCGAGTGCACTGTGGTGGGCGCTTGTCCTCCGTGACCGTCATCACCGTGGTCATCGTGTTCACCGGCGTCGGCGGTGGCGATGGGGTTCTTGACGCGCGCCATGTAGCGGGTGCGCTGCTTGAGGTTCAGCTCCGGCAGCAGCTCGTAGGTGCGCGGGCTCTGGGCCAGGGCGGCCACGCGGCTGTCTGGATCGTTGTAGTCCCCGAAGCTGATGGCGCCGGCGGGGCAGACCTGGGCGCAGGCTGGCAGGACCTCGCCGTCGCGCAGCTCACGGCCCTCGTTGCGGGCCTTGATCCGGGCGGCGGAGATGCGCTGCTGACAGAAGGAGCACTTCTCCATCACGCCGCGGGATCGCACGGTGACCTCGGGGTTGCGGACCATCTGCTCGATGGCGCTGGCGCCCTTGGTGTAGGCGAAGAAGTTGAAGCGCCGTACCTTGTAGGGGCAGTTGTTGGCGCAGTAGCGGGTGCCCACGCAGCGGTTGTAGACCATGGTGTTGATGCCATCGTCGCTGTGCTGGGTGGCGGCCACCGGGCAGACCTGCTCGCAGGGGGCCAGCTCGCAGTGCATGCAGGTGACGGGCTGGAAGGCCACGCTGGGCTGCTCCACGTCGCCCGCGAAGTAGCGGTCGTTGCGAATCCAGTGCATCTCCCGGCCCATGATGACGTCGTCCTTGCCCACCACCGGGATGTTGTTCTCGGCCTGGCAGGCCATGGTGCAGGCGCCGCAGCCGGTGCACTTGTTCAGGTCGATGATCATGCCCCAGGCCTCGGCCTTGTACTCGTGCTCCTTCCAGGAGCTGATGGGCGGGGGGGCGTGTACCGTGTGCTGAGCGAAGTCGGGGTGGTGCTTGTAGTCGGCCAGTTCGGCCGTGCGCACCAGGCGGGAGATGCGCCCCTCGGCCTCGGCAGCGCCGCGGGCGTCGATGCCGTAGTGGTCCTGGGTGCTGGCCAGGGTGTGGCGGCGACCGAGCTTGGTGGCGGTGGCCCCGCCGACCGACCACATGCTCCGGGAATCCCGCAGGGGGTAGACGTCGACGCCGGCCAGCGCGGCGACGGCCCCAGCGGCCTTGCGGCCGTAGCCCAGGGGCAGCACCGCGGTGTCAGCGGCGATGCCGGGCATCACACAGGCGGGGATCTCGATGCTCACACCGAGGACGCCGATGGTCAGCATGTCGCCGGAGGTGACACCCAGGCCCAGGGCTGTGGCCGGCGACATGAGCGCCGCGTTGTCCCAGGTGAGCTTGCTGATGGGGTCGGGGAGCTCTTGCAGCCAGGCGTTGTTGGCGAAGCGGCCGTCGAGCACCTTGGGGCAGGGCGCGAAGCGCAGCTGCAAGCCCGAGGCTGGGGCGGCGGACAGCGCGAGGTCGCCGCTGGGGTCCAGGCTTGGCGTGAGCGCCTGGAAGCGAGAGACCGGAGGATCGCTCTGTGAGAAATGGGTGGCCGTGAAGCCGTCTGCCAGGGCTTGGCTCCAGACCTGTTCGGTGGTGCGTCCATTGAGCGCGTCCAGGACACCGGCGCCAGCGAAGCCGCCGCGCACGAGGTCGTAGCCTGGTGTGTGTGCCCCGGTGGCGAGGAACGAGAGCAGCTCGATGACGCTGCGGCCAGTGTAGAGCGGCTCAATCAGGGGCTGGGCGATGCCGAGGGTGCCGTCCCAGCTGCGGCTGTCGCCCCAGGCTTCCAGGTAGTGGGCCATGGGCAGGTGCCACTGGCAGGCCTGCCCGGTCTCGTCGCGGTACAGACCGAGATGAGCGCTGTGGGGCACACTTGCCAGCGCAGCGGCGAAGTCGAAGTCGGCAGGAGCGTCCAGCGCTGGGTTGGTGTCGAGCACCAGCAAGGTCTGCACGGAACCACCGGCCACGGCCGCGGCCAAGGACTCGAGGGTTCCGGAGATCTGTTCGTCAGGGAGCAGCAGGACCTTGACGGCGCCGCTGCGCAGGGCGGAGTTGATGAGCCAGCCGATGCTGTGCGCGCCCACGCCCTGGCCGGGGCCCACGACGACCGCGGCGTGCGTGCTGGCGCTGGCCAGGGCCTGGGCGGCCTGGGCGGCCAGCTCGTGGGCCTGGGCATTCGCGAAGTGTTCGCGGAGCTTGGACACGATGGCTTCGCCGCCGGCGGGCACCGCGATGTGGTGTTGGTCGAAGAGCGCCAGCGCCACGGCGGCCAGGAAGCCCGGGATGCGGGAGGGCGCCAGGGGGAGTCGGTGATCGGCCACGGCGCCGGTGAGGCTGAAGCCGCTCTCGACGCTGATGAGCTGGAGCATGTGCTCCTGATCGGGGTCGCGGCGGCGGCCCCATTGGCCCGAGAGGCGCACAGCGTCGGGGTGGCCCTGGAAGAGGTCCTCATCGATGGCCAGGACCACGTGGGCCTGCTCGAGATCCAGCAGGGGGCGGCCCGGCTGACCCAGCGCCGCCATGGCACCCAGGGACTCGTTGCGGCGCGAGATGGGGGACCAGCGGTGGATGGTCGCCCGAGGCAGGCGAGCCTCGATGCTCTCCACCAGGTGTTGGGCGGTGGGGGAGCTGGTGATGGGCAGTAGCAGGTGCATGCCAGCGCCGGCGTCGGAGGCGTGAGCGTCGAGGCGGCCCTTCAGCCACGCCTCGGCGGCCGCCCAGTCGCGGTTCAGTTCGTTGGCTCCGTCGCGCTCCACCACGCCGCGGGAGCGGTCTGGGTCGTACAGGCCGAGCACCGAGGCCTGGGCGATGGTGGTGGAGGCGCCCCCACTGGCGGGGTGGGCGGGGTTGCCGTCGACCTTGATGGGCCGACCATCGTAGCTGGTGGCCACGAGAGGCAGGGCCACGCCGTCGATCTCCATGGCGGTGGCGAAGTGCTGGGGCGTCCCTGGAGTCTGACCCGCAGGACGGTGGGCGTAGGGCAGGATCTTCTCTTCGGGCCAGCGGCAGGCGGCCAGGCCAGCCAGGGCAGCCGAGGCGCCCAGCGCCTTGAGGAAGCCTCGCCGGGAGGGCGCGCCGAGATCGGGGGGGACGACGCCGTGGTCGATGAGCTGCTGCAGATCGGGATCCCCCGCCAGCTCGCCGAGGCTGCGCCAGTAAGGGCCTTCGGGGTGCTTGTGCTTCAGCGGTGACATGACGCGCAGTCCTCGGGCGGGGAGATGTTGTTGAGCCGCATCAGCTCTTCGCCGAGGGCCTGGCGGTCCTCGCGGGGTTGCCACGCCATGTCCGTGACCTCGTCGGCTGGGCGGAGGTGAGGGGCCGGATCCCTGTGGCAGTCCAGGCACCAGCTCATGCTCAGGGGCTCGTGCTGCCAGACCTCGTCCATTCGATCGACACGGCCGTGACACTCCACGCAGCCGACGCCCTGGTTCACGTGGACGCTGTGGTCGAAGTAGACGTAGTCAGGCAGATCGTGGACGCGAACCCACTCGACGGGCAGGCCCGAGGCGAAGCTCTCCTGGACCGGCACGAGCTTGATGCTCTCGGTGCGCACCCGCTGGTGGCAGTTCATGCAGGTCTGGGTGGGCGGAAGGTTGGCGTGGGCGCTGTCCTCGACGCTGGTGTGGCAGTAGCGGCAGTCGATGCCCAGCTCTCCCGCGTGCAAGGCGTGGCTGTAGGGCACAGGCTGGACCGGCTGGTAGCCGACGTCGGTGGTCTCAGGAGACGCGCCCCAGGCCACCAGCAGAGTGAGGTAGGCGGCGCCACCCAGCAGGAGGACCGGAATGAGGACCTTGAGCTGGTTGGTCCACGCAGGAAAGATGAAGCGTGACATGGAGTGAGGCCCAGGGCTTCGGGATGACGATTGGGAGCCGCGGCCCCTAACCAGAACGGCCGGAACCATTAGGTATCAGATTCGGCATACGGGTTTGGGGGCGCCGAGGCGATTCGGTAAGGTGACAGACAGGCCCGTGAGCCTCTGCGCCCATGAGGTTCACGCGTTGTAGGCGAGGTCACCGGCGCTCCGTTCTCCTGCGGCGTAGCCAGAACTGCGCTTCGTCAGTTCGTGCAGGCTGGCGTCCGCCGCAGAGACGCGGGCTAGGCCTTCCAGAAGCCGTGCAGGTTGCAGTAGGCGCGAGCGCTCACGGACGGGGCGTCGGTGAGGAAGGTGGCCCGTGGCGGGTCGCCGGCGCTCAGGAACTGCCGCTGTACGGTGTCGCCAGCCACCAGCTCGATCCACTGGATCCAGTGGGCGGCAGCCATGGGGTGCTCGACACTGCCGACCACGACGGTGTAGCCGCCCTGGATGGCTTCGATCACGGGCACGTGCTTCTCGACGGCGGCGTCGGTGGTGTTCTCGCCCTGTACGGTCATGGGCTGGCCACAGCAGACGAGCGTGCCGCCGCCATGGGCGACGAGATCGACCATGTTGCCGCAGAGCTCACAGCGAAAGATGGTGTTGCGCTTGGACATCGGATTCCTCCCCAGTGTGGTGGGTTCTAGGCCTTGTCGGCCAGAGTTGCGTGGTGGGCCACGATGGTGCGGGCCAGCTCGTCGATGGCGCTGAAGTCGTTGGTCTTGGGCAGGCCCTTGACGGTCACGGGCTCGAGGCGTTCACACTTGACGCCTTCGAGCAGGCTCAGCAGGTGAGGCACGGACTTTCCTGCCCAGCCGTGGCTGCCGAAGATGCCCAGCCACTTGGTGCGAGGCTTGAGCAGGGCCAGCAGGTAGGCCGCGGAGACCGCGATGGGGTGGGCGCCGCCCAGCACGGTGGGGGTGCCGATGAGGACGGTGCCGGCGTCGACGGCCGAGGCGGCCACCATGCCCAGATCCACCTGCTCGAGGTCATACACATCCACCTGGGTGCCCGCCTCGAACAGGCGATCCTCGAGGTGCAGGGCCATGCGGCGGGTGCTCTCGTGCATGGACACGTAGGCGATGACGACCTTGTCGCGGATGGGGCCGGAGGTCCAGTCGCGGTAGGCATCCATGATGACCCAGGGCTCGTCCCACGAGGGGCCGTGGCTGGGGCAGATGAGCTTGATGTCCAGGCCTGCCAGGCGGTCCAGGTGCTTCCCGATGGGCTTGGTGAACGGCATCATGATGGTGGCGTAGTAGCGCTTGGCCTCGCGCAGCACGCCCACGGCCTGGGAGGCCCAGGCGGTGTTGGAGGCGAAGTGGGAGCCGAACAGGTCGCAGGGGAAGAGGACGCCGTCTTCGACCAGGAAGGTGAGCATGGTCTCGGGCCAGTGCACCCAGGGAGCGTGGATGAACTGCAGGGTGCGGTCGCCCAGGGAGAGGGTCTCGCCGTCGGCGACGACCCGGATGCGCTCTTCGGGCAGCTCCATCAGGTTGAGCAGCATCTGCTTGGCCTTGGGGGAGCACAGGATCTCGGCGTCCGGGAACAGCCTGGCCATGGCCGGCAGCATGCCGCTGTGATCCTGCTCAGCGTGGTTCGAGATCAGGAAGTCGGGCTTGGCGCCGATGCTCTCGAGGCGCTCGAGCAGCTGATCTGCGAACTGGGGGTCCACGGTGTCGATCAGGGCACACTTCTCGCTGCCGGTGACGTACCAGGAGTTGTAGGTGGTGCCGTGGGGCAGGGGGATCAGCGCGTCGAAGACCGTGCGGTCGGGGTCCTGGGCGCCCACCCAGTGGACGCGGTCGTGGATCTTGCGTGCGAGCATCAGGGTCCTCCGAGGATGATGAAGACCGGCAGCCTATCCCAGGGGGAGGCCCCAATCGAGGATGTCATTCCAGCGATGGGGCCCAATTTAGCGGGCTTGGGGCCCAGGCGCTCCGCGGCCGCGGACCCGGGCCCGGGCCAGACAGGCCGATCATGTGACGACGGGTACCGGAACGTGGGCTCTGCTGGTGGCAGGGTGGACCAGGTTGTGAGCCCGGTCACCCTCTCGAGGCTGCGCCCGGCGTGCTACATGGGGTGCATCCGCACATCCCGGGAGTCGTGGCGATGAGCCCCTTCTTGCGCCCTTTCCTGCAGCTCTTCGGGCTGCTCGCCGTCCTGCTCGTCACCAGCGGTCTGCCCTCGAGCGCCCTGGCCCAGGACGATGCCCCCTCGTTCGCCAAGCCCGTGGTCTCCGCTGATGTGGATCCTGCCGGCGTCGATCCGGTCCAGGCCGAGCCCGCTGCTGGGGAGCCAACGTCCGCGCCCGACGCGGCTCCAGCGCCCGACGCGGCCCCTGCGCCGGCCGGCGCCGCCGCTGCTGACGGTTCCACCCCGAGGCCGGACAGTGACCCGGCGGCCTCCGAGCCAGCACAGCCTCCGGCCGCTCCCGTTGCCGACGTGGCCGCTGGGTCCGGCGCGCCAGCAGCCCATGGCGCCAGCGCGGACGCCGAAGAAGGTGAGCAGGACAGCGCCATGGTGGCCTGGGGCAAGAAGTCCGCTCCCATCGCCATCCTGCTCATCGTGGTGGCCTTCGTCATCATGCGGCTGCCCAAGGTCGAGGGTGTGAACCACAGCAAGGCCTTCAAGGTCCGCCGTGTGATGAACTGGCTGCCCCTGGGGCTCACCTACGCCTTCCTGTACATGGGCCGCTACAACCTCAAGGTCTCGAAGCATGCCTTCGAGGAGATCGCGGGCTCCGATGGCTCGGCCCTGATGGGCAACGCCGACTTCGCCACCATCTTCGGCGTGGGCACCGTGGTCTACGGCTTCGCGTTCCTGATCAACGGGCCGCTCACCGACCGCATCGGCGGCAAGAAGGCCATCCTCATCGGCGCTGGCGGCGCGCTGCTGGCCAACCTCGCCATGGGCCTGGGCGCCGTCTCCCTGCTGCACCATGGCCTGTTCTACGACCAGCTGGCCGCCAACTTCGTGGTCATCTACTCGGTGCTGTACGCCGTCAACATGTACTTCCAGAGCTTCGGCGCGGTCAGCATCGTCAAGGTCAACGCTCCCTGGTTCCACGTGCGGGAGCGCGGCGTCTTCGGCGCCATCTTCGGCATCCTCATCAGCCTGGGCGTCTACTTCGCCTTCGACTGGTCCAAGTTCATCCTCGACGGCTTCGCCACCGAGCTGGACTCCCACGCTGGGCTGCCCTGGGTCTTCTTCATCCCCACGATCATCCTGGCGGCTTTCTGGGTGGCCGACTTCTTCATGGTCAAGGACACGCCGGGCGATGCCGGGCTGCTGGACTTCCACACCGGCGACGCCACCGCGGGCGACGACTCGCCGCGCCTGCCGGTGCTGGACGTCTTCAAGCTGATGCTGCGCAACCCCATCATCATGACCATCGCCCTGGTGGAGTTCTGCTCCGGCTTCCTGCGCCAGTCCATCATGCAGTGGTTCCGCACCTACGCGAAGCAGACCGACGAGATCCTCCACCTGACCGACAGCTTCGTCTACGACAACTGGGGCCTGCTGCTGTGCTGCGCCGGGATCCTGGGCGGCGTGGTGGCCGGTGTGCTCTCCGACCACTTCTTCCAGTCCCGCCGCGGCCCCGTGGCCTGCCTGCTCTACGCCTTCATGGCCGCCAGCGGCATCGTGCTGATCTTCACCTACGACACCGCCGCGGTGGGCTGGATGGTCGTAGCCATGTCCATGGCCGTCATCGGCGTGCACGGGATGTTGTCGGGTACGGCCAGCATGGACTTCGGCGGCGCCAAGAACGTGGGGGTGGCCGTCGGCATCATCGACGGCTTTGTCTACCTGGGCACGGCGGTGATGTCTTTCACCTACGCGGCCATCCTGCCCGGCGAAGAGCTCAATGCCGCCGGCGAGCTGGTGGGTGATGCCGCCGAGCCCTCGAACTGGGTGGCCTGGCCCATCTCCATGGTGCCCCTGGCCCTGGTGGGTACCTTCCTGGCCTACCGGCTGTGGAACGCCAAGCCCAAGGGTTCCAAGGGTAAGGCTCCCGCGGGCCACTGACCTTCGGCCACCTACCGGCAGCCCCCCGGCGCGCTATCGCGCCGTCGGGGGCCCCTCAGGCAGCTGGTCCAGGGGCATGACGCCGGGCTCGTAGGCGGTGGCCTGGGGCCCTCGGTGTTGCATCAGCGGGTAGATCTCGAGGATGTCCTCGGGGCGGGGCGGCGCCGCCAGGGCAGCCTCCAGGGCCACCTGATAGGGCTGCGGGGCCCAGCCGAAGGCCGCCGTGAAGCTGCCTGCTGGCACGCTGAGATCCTGGTTGGCGTGGACCTCGAGCTCCCGCAGACGGGTGGCCCAGCGGGGCTGGAGCCGCCCTAGCAGCGGCAGGCCGGCGCCCCTGAGCATGGCCGGCGCCTGGGCCGGCGACGCGCCGAGCGCCCCGGCGGCCTGCAGGGCGCGCTCGAGCGCCTCACGGTAGCCGAGCGACTCGTCCCCTCCCACGTCGATGCTGCGATCGCGCAGGGCGGGGAGGTCCAGGCTGGCCACGGCGGCCAGGGCCAGGTCGGCCACGCCGATGGGTGAGACGGGGTTGTCCCCCTTGCCCAGCATTGGCACCCAGCCATTCTCGGCACCGTAGCGGGCGGCCAGGGCGAAGGTGGTGGCGAACAGGGACGGCCTGAGGATGACGTGCTCGAGCCCCGAGGCTCGCAGGGAGTCCTCGGCGTCGGCCCTGGCGCGATGGGCCGGGGAGCCGTGGAAGCGCTCCGCGCCCAGGCAGGAGACGAACACCACCCGCTGGACGCCCGCGGTGCGAGCGGCCCGCCACAGGGCGTGGTGGCCCGCGCGGGTGACGTTGTCATGGTGGCTGCGGCGGCCCTCGGTGCGCAGCCCGGCGCACGCGATGACGTGGCGCACCCCGGCGCATGCCCGGCGCAGGGTGTCGGGCTCGCGCAGGTCGCCGAAGAAGTAGTCCGCGCCGGTGTCGTTGAGCCAGAAGTAGGCGCTGCCTTGACGTACCAGGCAGCGGACGGGCGCTCCGGCAGCACGCAGGCCGCGCACGACCTGGGACCCGAGATCTCCTGTGGCGCCGATGACGAGGACCATTCCGCTCTCCTGTCCTGGGGACCTGCCCAGTATTCCACCGCGTCCGCGCGGGGCAACACACGGATGGACGGGTGGTGGTCCTCACAGCCCCGGGCGCCTCCTCGGCTCGTCGCCGCGTTACGGAGCAAGGGACCATCCCCCAGGAGTCCTCGTGCGCGTTGGTGTAGGACTATCCACCAAGCCGCAGTCCGTGGCGGCTGTCACCGAGGCCGTCGGTCGGGCCACGGTGGCTGCGGGTGTGGGCAAGGCCGACGCCGTGTTGGTGTGGATCACCCACCACCACGCCGACGCCCTGGACGCCATGCTGGCGCGGCTCAAGGAGGGGCTGGGGATCAAGCGCATCGTGGGCGGCGTGGTACCCGGCGTGATCGCAGAGGACCGCGAGGTCTTCGATGCCCCGGGCGTAGCGGCCATGGCCTTCAGCGACCCCACCCCTGGTCGCTTCACCTCACTGCTCATCCGGGATCTGAGTGAGCGCAACCAGGCTGCCGCCCAAGCCCTGGCCACCGTAGCCAGGCCGGGGGATCTGTCGGTGGCCATGATCAGCACCTCCGGCTTCCAGCCCAAGGTCTTCGAGGCCGTCATGGCCCGCAGCGCCGGTGCGGGCGCCATCACAGGCGGGGGAGCGGTGAACCTCCAGGGGCCAGACTGGGTGTTCAGCGAGTGGGGCTCCCACGGTGACGCGCTGGCAGCCTTGGTGATCCGCGAGTGCGACCCCACCGCCGGCGTGGCGCACTCCTGCCGGGCCATCTCGCCCGTGGGCAGGGTCACGGGCGCCAACGGCCGCCTGCTCACCAGCATCGCCGGCCGCCCGGCCGCGAAGATCCTCCACCGGGTGGTGAAGCAGGCTCGGCTGGACGATGCAGATCTGGGCCGGCGAGTGCTGGTGGCCAAGGTCCTGGGCCAGGGCCCTCTGGCCGTCGCCCGGGGTGAGTTCGTGGTGCGGCCACTGCTGGGGGTCGAGGACCGGGTGGGGGCGCTGTATCTGGGGGGCGAGCTCGAAGAGGGTGATCGCATCTGCTTCGTGCTCAGGGATCTCGACCACGCTCGGCTGGACCTCAACGCCATGGCCATGGAGCTGGCTTGCTCCAGCGCTGCCCCTGGGGCCCCGAGCTTCCAGCTGGTGGTCAACTGCAGCGGCCGCGGACCGGCATTCCAGGGAATCCCAGAGCACGACGCGGTAGTGCTGAAGGCCATGCTGCCGCCGGCACCCATGGCGGGCTTCTTCAGTGGCCTCGAGCTGGCTCCCGAGCCCGTAGGGCCGGCCACCGTGCACCTGTTCAGCTGCGTGGTGGCGATGGGGTGGTAGCGCCTCTGTGGGCTATGGCAGCTCGTCGAGCTCCATCACGTACACGCGCTTGAAGTCGCGACGGTCGTCGCCCTCGAGGCCCTGGGCGCTCACCGCCAGGTAGATGCGCCCGTCGGTGCCGGTGGTCAGATCCAGGTCGCCGTTGCCCACGGTGCCGGTGGGCAGCGGCTTGGCGCCGCTGGGCTGGGCGACCGGGGCTGCGTAGATGGGGTCGTAGCGCGTCTCGTCGTCGAGCACGTAGATCAGGTGCTTGCTGTCTGGAGTCCAGGCAGGACCGTCGCTGTCCATGACCACCCGCTCGGCCACCACGCGCGGGGTGCCGCCGAGGGGCAGGACGTAGAGATCGAAGCGGGAAGGATCCCGGTGGTTCGAGTAGAACGCGATCTGCTTGCCATCGGGGGAGAAGGCCGGCCGGGTCTGGGTGTGGCCCCATGTGGTGAGCGGGCTGGGCTTGGGGTTGGCCAGGTCCCCGATGAGGTAGAGGTTGTCGCCGTCGTCGTTGTGGCCGACATAGGCGAGCTTCTTGGAGTCCGGCGACCAGGCGATGTAGAGCTCGGCCGAGGTGGGGGCGTCGGTGAGCTGCTTGGGGGCTTGCTCGACGGCGTTGGTGTCGAGCAGGTAGATGTCGCCCTGGCCAGTGCGGGCGCTGGTGAAGGCGATCCAGCGCCCATCAGGGCTCCACTTGGGGCCGCCGTCGGCCCCGGGGCTGCTGACCACGGGGCTCTGGTCGATGTAGAGATTGTAGTCGCGATCCGGGCCGGAGGCCGCGTAGACGAAGCTGTTGATGTGGGCCGGTGCCCAGCTCAGCTCGTGCACCACCATGTCGGTGCTGGCGGTGGCGAAGCCCGCGGTGATGGCGCTGGCCCCGCGGGTCATGGGGCGCACCGGGTTGGGCTGTCCCTGGCCGGGCACCAAGATGAACTGCTCGATGGCCTTGCGGTCATGGAAGTTGACCTCGTAGGCCAGGCGCGAGCCGTCCGGCGACCAGCGTGGGCTCTGGCAGTTGGCCTCGTAGTCTGGGCTGATGGGCCGGGCCTTGGCCAGGGCGAGGGATGGCACAAGCAGGGCGGTGAGGAGCATGGTGGTGCGAGTCATGGCGGGTCCCGATGGCTCCTAGAGCGCGATGGAGATGTTGGTGAGGATGCGCACGCCAGTGGCGTGGAACGATCCGTCTTGGACGTCGATGGTCACGGCTTGATCCGTGCCGGGGTAGGCGGCCTGGGAGGCGCTGGACACCTTGCCGAACGCCTGGTCCAGGCCCACGCGGACCCCTACGCCCAGGGCGTTGGTGCGGCCGCCCTCGCGGAAGTCCACGCCCAGGTCCAGGGCGACGACGTGCAGCTTGGCGGTGCCGTAGAAGCGGTCCGTGACCTGGGGATCGTCGATCTCTGGCTGGCAGCTGAGGCCTTCGCGGGCGTCGCGGCAGTCGAAAGCCACGCCAGGGAGCAGGCCGTAGCGGTAGCCCAGGAAGGGCCGGAAGGCGAGGGGGCCCCCGAGCAGCAACTCGGTGCCCAGACGCAGGCCGCCACCGAAGGCGGCGAGGTTGCTGCTGGGCTCGTACCCGTCGACCTCGTAGCTGCGGAAGGACTTGTCGATGGTGGCTCCCAGCAGCAGCCGACCGAGGGGCTGAGTGAGGGAGAGATGGGCTTCGATGGACGGGTGCATGTTCGAGACACGCTGACCCAGCAACACCCCAAAGCCTCCGCCCAGTTCCAGGCGCATCACCTGTAGTGCGGCCATGCCTCGAGAGCCGAGCGCCGAGACGGGCAGCTGCAGGGTGGTCTGGTCGCCGGCTCGGATGGTCAGCTCGTGGCCGTTGATCAGGTAGCTGCCGGCGGGCAGCCAGATCACCAGGGGTAGCCTGGATGTCTCGGTGAGCTCGAGGGTCTTGCGGGCGATGAAGCGCTTGAGTTCGGGATCGAACAGGGTGCTGGTGAGCTCGAGCTGCAGCCGCGAGCTGATCCCGTTCTGGGGGCCGATGACGTCGACG
>ERZ890953.230-NODE-230-length-33493-cov-4.967582_pt1 | contig 33493 bp, 21 predicted proteins | sample MGYA00521264_ERZ890953 | MGnify/ENA primary metagenome ERZ890953 (study PRJEB32303, sample SAMEA104408629) | aquatic metagenome | biome: Brackish water; feature: Chemocline; material: water | place: Baltic Sea | collected 2014-10-26T21:54:00 | depth 200 m ...
CGACGAGAAGGCTCATATTGCAGGCCCGCTTTCAGACCCCCGAGGAAGGGGGGGGACCAGAGTCCGATACGTCCCCTGAACAGCACGTCTTGTCGTGCATCTGGAGCATGGAAAGCCTCACTTCCGGCGGATTCAGGATACCAATCCAGCGCCAGCGTGCCACTCGCTCGCAGACTCCAGGCATGCAGGAAATGCCAGCGCAGGGCCAACAAGGCCGTGCCACCCCGGAGGTCGTAGGCCGTATTTTCAGCCTGATGAGCCCGACCTGACAGACCGGCAAGCAGGAATACCCGAGACCCCAGGCGGTCCCCCCATCCAAGGCCCAGGTCACCCTCGTAACGGCTCCGCCCCATAATTCGAAACGTACGGTGTCCTCCGCCCGCAAGGAGATATACGCCACTACTACTTTGCAGCGATAGTTCCCCACGATGGCCATCGAAAAGCAAACCCCGGTCGCCGTAATCATCACGGGCCGCCAGCCATAGCGCGTCATAGTGGTAGCTCAGGACCAGCTTGCTCGATGGCCAGCTGAACTCCAGTCCCGGACGTACACCCCATCCCACGTAACTCAGGTCCTTAGCCTCGTCGGCTGCAAGAAATTGCGAGCGTAGGTCCGCCTCTGCGAGCAAAAGGATCCTTCCCCAGTAAGGACCCGCGAAACGTCCCCGGACGTCCACCCCGCCCTTCCATGAAGCGAAGTCCTCCCCCGACGCCTGGGGATCCAACGGTGAACCGAGCAGCGGATTGCTACTCCACCCTGCAGTCGTCTCGCCTCGCAATTCCAAGGAAGGAGTACGCATCGGCCAGAGAAGAGAAAGCAGATGGGAGCGGAGCCCAGCATCCTCGTCGTACATCGCATCCCGAGAATCGGCCTCCGAGACCCGCTGCCGAGCGGGTTCAAGGCGGTCCGCCTGCAGCTCCGCCTCAGCGCGCAGCAAGTCCCATCGCGTATGCTCTTCCATTGTGATGGGACAGGTCCCCTCAGCCAATAACGCCAACGCTCCTCGATAGTCGGCGTTCTCAAGTAGGAGCCAGGCGAGACGGGCGCGGACCGTGCAATCCTCTGGCTGCCTCACAAGGGCATCCGACAGCACTTTCATGGCCCAGGAGAGATTGCCGGTGCCGCCGTATGCCCGGGAGAGGAGCATCGTGAAGCGAGAATCCTTACCAAAACAGGCCCGCAGCGGTCGCAACAACTCTAGGCACTCTTTCGCTTTGGCTTCTTGAAGCAACGAAACGGCCTCCTGCAGAAGAGGCGCCAGGAGCTCAGGTGGGCAGGTAACAGCCACCTCCTGACCCCGGCTAAGGCCCGCCGTTGCCGCCAGCAGAACCACCGCCACAATCCACCCCGTCACCGCACTTCGATTCATGGGGTCTCTCCGACAACGGCTGCGTCCTTGCAGCACCTGAACCCCTTGGCTGAGATGTCCTGAAACAGTCCTCCACAGTTGTGCAGATACTCCGAGTTACCGCAATTGTAAGCCCCGCCTTTGTACCAGGACTCGCCGTTGCCGACGTCGACCAATTCCCAGACGTTACCGTTGACGTCGTAGGCTCCCCAGGCGTTGACGCACTCCGGGAAAGCACCGGTCGCAGTGACGTGGAACCAGGCCCCGCAGCCTTCTCCCCAGACCCCTTCCTGACTCATGTTGTAACAGTGTGGGTAGGGACAGACCTCAAGAGCAATGCAGAGCGGGTCCGCACAGTCGCAAAACGCATCGATACCGTTGCAGGCTGTTGCCGAATAGGTGTCGCCATAAACATACGCCAGTTCATCAAGCCCACCACAGGAGAGGGCCATCTCCTCCTGCGTGCAGACCCGTTTGTCAGCTGCCACGCACGCAGCCGACGCAGTTGCCAGTTCAACCGGAAACCAGGGCAGAACACCACTTTGACTAGTGGCCTTGGAACTGTCCATGCCCTGATAGACAGCGGTGGCGTCAGCGCGAGACGCTTCGTAAATATCCATGCAGAACTGGTCGCCAATCAACACCATATCCATTGGACAAGTGCAGAGGTCGACGCTTCCTGACAGGCACACGCCCCCGACGCACTGGTCTGCTCCGGTACAAGGATCTCCGTCTTCGCAAAGGGCACCGTCTGGAAGAATGGTCTCCTTACACTCACCGTTCAGTGGGTCGCAGCTAGATTGCTTGCAGGCTTCGGCGGGGGGCGGGCAGAAGACCACTGTAGTCGGGTCCACCGCACAGGAATAGGGGAACGACAACTTGCTGCAGAGCAAAGTGCCATTGCAATGATTTCCGTCTTCAAGAGCAGTACAATCTGCATCCGTGATGCACTGGCAAAGACCTGACTCGCCAATGCAAGCGCCCTCCCAGCACGAATCGTCGGTGGTGCACGGTTCCTGGTCATCGCAAGGTTTGCCGTTGAGTGGCACGACCTTGCACTGGCCATCAGCCTCGTCGCAGGATGCCGACAGACACTGGTTCTCCGGGGCCGGGCAATCAATTGCGCTGCCGGGAGAGACGACGCACACGGAAGGGGTCGTCTCCCACGAGCAGACAAGGAATCCGTTGCATAGGTTCGCATCGACCGGGCAGTCAACATCCTCCTTGCATTCGCAGACCGTCCCCTGCCCTATGCACTCTCCAGATTCGCACTGGTCGGGCCAGGTACAGGGGTTGTTGTCGTCGCACTCCACACTGTTGGGGCTGTTGATGCAGCCCTCCATGGCCACGCACGCGTCATCCGTGCAAGGATTGCCGTCGGCGCAGTTGGCGGCACCAGAACCTGGCACACACTCGCCGTCCTGGCAGTCGTCCCCCACTGTACAAGGGTCACCGTCAGTGCAGGCAGCGGGACCCGGCGTGTGAGAGCAACCCGCCCCCGGCAGGCACGCGTCCTGCGTACAAGGGTTGAGATCATCACAATCCAGCGTCTCAGGGCCGGCGGCGCAGCTGCCATCGTCACAAACATCGCCCAGTGAGCAGGGGTCACCTTCGTCGCAGGGAGTGCCGTCAGCGGCTTCCACCGCAACGCACAAACCGCTGCCCAGGCATTTGCCAACCTGGCATACGGGCAGCGGAGCCAGTAGGTCACTGCACTCCTCGTCCGACTGGCACGGCGGTAACCCGGCTTCAGTCCCTCCGTCGCCGTTCACGTCAGGGTCCAGGCATCCAGAGGCATCGGCATCGGCATCGGGGGAGTAAGTATCGGACGGGAGGTGGACATCCCATTCCCGGTCCGCTTCCGGAGGAATCCAGCAACAGCGGAAACCAAGCGCAGACGGCACCCAAGTGCGCGGTACGTAGTCACACCGATGGAGCGTCATGGAGTCGATGCAATTGTAGGCTCCACCCCTCACTAAATTCCCACCCCCTTGGGCCACATGCTCCCACAAGTTGCCGTTCAGGTCGTACGCACCCCAGCCGTTCACGCACCCAGCTAGACTGCCAGTGGGTAGCAGCTTCACACCATCGGTGCCAAACGTGTCGATGCCATTACAGGTCGCAGGCTCATAGTCGCTGCCATACCCATACCTACGACCCTCTGGTCCTCGGCAAGCCAATTCCCACTCGAAGGAAGTGCACAGCCTCTTCCCCGCCGCCTCACACGCCTTCGCGGCTGTCGCGTTGTCGCTCCCTAGTTCCCACGGAATCACGCCGGGACGGCTCAGCGCCCGGGAGTCGTCCGTGCCAGCGTCAACGCTGGTGGCATCCACCCTCGATGCTTCATGCCGGTCGACACAGAAGAGGTTCTGCACCGGCACCATGTCATCGGGACAACTAATGGGCACGTGCGCCACGGGCATGCACAGGTTGTCCAAGCACTTGAACCCGGCCCCGCAACTTTCGTCTTGGAGACACTGGTAGACGCACTGCCCGAGAGCGCTGCACACCTTAGGTTGGGGACAGTCCCGGTCCATAGTGCAGCGCTCCTCCACACAGCCCAGGGCGATCAGGCAGATCAGCAAAGAACTCGCCAGCTTCATCAGGAGCGGTGACCTCGACCTCTGCGGTTCCTATGGCGCGCTCCCACGGTGCCATCACCGTTCCGGCCTCCGCCAAAGCGTCTCCCACGACCTCCGCCGCGGGGCGCTCCTCCTCGGCCCACTCCCCGGAGTTCACCCGCCTCGCCTATTATTCCGGGCGGGTTCTCTTTGGATTCGGAAGCAGGATTGGATTCTGATACTTCAAGTTGTTGGTCAGTAATCAATGCAGGTGCAGCTTCCTCTCCAGCACCGCCTTCGCATCTACCTCGTCGACCGCCCGTCATGGGCCCGCGGCCGTTGGGGCCCGTCTTGTTAAGACCTGGCATTGTTGCCTCCTTTCTTTCTGCGGCATCGTCGACTCCTAGCCGACGATAGCCGTGGCGAGTTGTTCGTCGTTACTGCTCGTCCCAGAGTCCCTCTCTGGCACTCCTCTACGGCTCTTCTGGCTTCCCCGGTGAGACCGTCCCACACATTGATGCCACACTCGTTGAGCACATAGAGATCGCACCGCCTGATGCCCCCACACAGCAGACAATCGGGCATGATCTTGATGACCTCCTCAAGACGCTCCCCCACCGTCCATCCCCGCAAGTCAAGTTGCCGCTCCGATTCCTCGTCGCACACCAGCAAGCCAACGCAACAATCGAAGCGTGGCGAGATCTCCTGGCCAAAGAGTGCAGCGACTATTTTCATGCTTCTCCTGACTTCACCTGAACGTCAATTCAGTTGCATCTCTCCCATCAATCAGCGCTTTCCAGCGCCTGCCGGAGGTCCTCAAGAAGGTCGCAAGCATCTTCGATACCAACCGAATATCGAACCAGCCCGTCCGTAATCCCTGCTGCAATCCTCTCGTCTCTTGAGAGTCCCGCGTGGGTCATGGACGCAGGATGCTCAATCAGCGTTTCGACTCCACCCAGTGATACTGCAAGCGTGGCCAGCTTGACGCGGTCCATCAGGTGCCTTCCTGCCTCCACCCCACCTTTCAACTCGAAGCTGATCATCGAGCCAAAACCGCGCATCTGTCGCCGCGCCAGTTCATGCTGCGGATGTGATGGCAGACCAATGTAACGCACCCATGCCACTTCTGAGCGAGCTTCCAGCCACCGCGCGATTTCCATGGCGATGGTCTGCGAACGCTCGATGCGCAGCCCCAACGTCTTGATACCGCGATGAACCAGAAAGGCCTGATGCGGGTCCATGCAGCAGCCGGAAATAGACATCATGTTCCGGAGCTTCCGGCCCACTTGAGCGTTGGCGGCAACTAATACACCGCCCACTACATCCGCGTGACCGTTGATGAATTTGGTCACGGAATGCAGAACAACGTCTGCCCCAAGAACCAACGGATTCTGTAGATAGGGCGAGGCAAAGGTGCTGTCCACCACCAACAGGGCCCCCTGCTCGTGGGCAATCCCCGCAGCCGCCTCAATGTCCGTCACCTGCATCATCGGATTGGAAGGTGTCTCCACGTAGACCAGTCGGGTCCGTTGACCCATCGCACTCGCGATCTGTTCTGGGTCGGACGTATCCACAAAAGTCGAGGTGACACCAAAGCGAGAGAGATGAGACTCGATAAGCGTCCTTGACGGGCCGTACACCGATGCGGTGCTCACTACGTGGTCTCCTTGCTTCAGGAGAGCCAGGCAAGCGACGGTGACCGCTGCCATTCCAGAACTCGTTGCTACTGCCGTCTGGCCCGCTTCGAGATCGCACATACATCCCTCGAATGCGGCCACCGTAGGATTTCCCATGCGGGTGTAGATGAACCCGGGGTCTTCGCCGGCAAAGCGGTCTGCCCCCTCCTGAGCATTCCGAAATCCAAACGTCGAGGTTTGGTAGATTGGCGTGACAGCGCTTCCGAACTCTTCGTCGAAGCTTCCAGAGTGAACGAGCCTGCTTGAGATACCTTGTTTGCGAACATGCATATGCGCAGCCTTCCTGTGTGTACAACTCTTACCGGGAGACACCATGCCCACGCCGGTTGACCAGGTTGGTTGCAGCTTCTATGCCAGTCGCAGTCAGGGAGGCTGAAGGTAAGTCAGGTCTGCATGCCCAGGCGTTTCATCTTGCGCCAGAGAGTATTGCGGGAAATGCCAAGGTCAGAGGCGGTGCGCACGCGACTCCCACCATTTCGCCGCAGGGCTTCCTGGATGGCCCAGGCTTCCGCCCTCTCCAACGGAGCCTGCTGGTCGACACACCCTGCGTCCAACGGTACAGGACGGGCCAGGTCCATGCAGGATTCGGGCAAGTGTTCCAACTGGAGAACATCGCCTTCGCAGAGCACGAATGCATGCTCCACCGCGTTCTCCAATTCCCGGACATTGCCCGGATACGGAGCACGCATCAACGCGGCCCGGGCCGCATCCGAAAACCCGGCCACGTGCCGGCCGTGCAATGCGTTAAAGCGCCGCACGAAATGGTCCTGCAGCAGAGGGATGTCGTCTCGGCGCTCGGCGAGTGAAGGCAATCGAATGGGAACCACATTGAGTCGATAGAACAGGTCCTGACGGAATCGACTTGCCGCCACCTCCCCAGCCAGCTCTTTGTTCGTTGCAACGATGAGACGGACGTCAGCCTTGACCGTCTTCGTGGCACCCAACGGCTCGTACTCCCGCTCCTGGAGCACCCGCAGTAGCTTCACCTGCATGGCCGTGGATACATCCCCTATTTCGTCCAGAAACAGAGTCCCCCCATGTGCCCGAGCGAATCGTCCCGGCTTGTCCCTAATGGCACCAGTAAACGCCCCCCGGACAAAACCAAACAACTCCGACTCAAGTAGCGTGTCTGGCAACGCCGCGCAGTTTACTGCGACAAACGGCTTGCCGCGCCGAGGACTCAGGTTGTGCAGAGCTCTGGCAACCAACTCCTTTCCCGTCCCGCTGGCCCCCTCGATAAGTACCGTGGATGGGCTCTGGGCGATCAACGGCAAACGCTTCAGGATGCGCTTCATCAACACGTTCTTGCTCACAATGTCCTGGAAGACATACTGGCCGTCCAGCCGCTTGCGCAATTCGACCAGTTGAGAGATATTTCGGAACATCTCGACGCCGCCAAGGACGGTGCCGTCCTCACTACGCAAAGCTGCAGTGGAAATGGAGATGGGCACTTCCTCGCCGTCCCGGCCGAGCACCGTAACTTCCCGCTCAGTTGTATTCTCGCCAGTCCGAATACTGCGTTTCAACGGACAGTCCTCCTGGCAGATATCGGCGCGAAAGATCTCGTAGCAACGACGACCGAGAGCCTCCGCCTGAGTGTATCCAGTGATGCGCTCCGCCGCCGGGTTAAAAGAAGTGATCTGGTCTTCAGAATTGACGGTGAAGATACCCAGGGGAGATGATGAAAAAACAAGAGCCAAATACTTCTGCTGGAGAAGACCTTTCATGTTGCTTTCAGTATCATGCCAGTCCCAGAATGGCAACAGTCTCGTCTCGCATGTTACAGAACTGAGACGCCGGCATGGTCGAGGGCTGGCGCAGTACCTGTTGGCGTGGCCCATCTGTTGTCTCCCCGTTTCCTCTGGGTCGGATGCGTTTGGGCGCTACCACCGGCTGCCTGAGAGCGAGGTTTTCCATCGCCAGCTCTGCTCGGTCTGCGAACAAGTTTTGGTGTACGACAACCTATTCTGAGGAGGGACAGGTCGCACTTTCGTTGCAGACAGAGACGGCAAAGCACGGAAAAGGACTCCCATGGACGGAAGAGATGCTCGGGTTGGAAGCGTAGCGACGCCTTGCTGCGGTTGCCGTTGACTACCGGTGAGTGGCCAGCACCCCCACCACCTGGTCCTGGATGCGGCGCATGCGGTAGGCTGATGTTTTGGTTTCAGCCATCAGAATGGCGAAGACGACGTAGCCGCCACCTCGTCGCTCGATGTAGCCGGCGACACTGGAGTGGTAGTCGAGGGTCCCGGTTTTGGCACGCACTGGTCGTTTGACGTTCTTCATGCGGTCCATGAGAGTTCCGCTCTTGCCGCCCAGCGGCAGAGCCAACATGTACAACTCACCCCACTCCTTCTGGTTGGCCACTTCGATGAGCAGCCGCACCACCTGACCGGCAGATACCCGATTGGCATCGAAGAGACCGGAGCCGTTTTCCAGTTGCAGGCAGCGGTGGTTGAGATGGAAACGGGCGAGGCTCTGGCGGATCACGCGCAGGCCGCACTTAAACGTCAAGGGGGCACAGCGACCCTCGCCCATGAGCTTGGCAAACTGCTCAGCCACGAAGTTCTTGCTCCACCTCTGCATCCGCCGAAGATCGGTCTGCAGAGGATCAGAAGCCAGCGTTGCGATGGGCTTCGCCCCCGCCGGTGCGACCTTGGCGATGAGAGTCTTCTGGCGCACCTCGATGCCGCGGCTACGCAACATATCTCGGGCGAAGCAGGCGGTGAACTGGTCGGGTTGGGGGATGGCCTTGCGTACCAAGACGCCGTTGCTGCTCTTCATGGGAATCTGGCCGGTGACCTGGACAACAACGTTGCCGCCGGATTCCCGCACCGAGACGGCCAGCTGCTTCTTCTCTTCCACGGTCTCAACGGTGAGAGCGCGGGAATCGATCATCACACATGAACTGAACGGTTCCACGGTGACTCGCGGCACCGCATCCGGGTAGTCGCCGGGGAAGATGCGGACGTTGAGATTGCCATCGCACATACCCAGGGCGCCGATTTTGGGGCGCCAGTGAGCATCGGATTGCTTCTCTTCGTAGTGTGGCGGCAGAATCTGGTCATCGAAAAAGGTCACATCGTAAAACAGTTGTTCGACGCAGGTTATGCCCTTGCTCTTGACCGCGTCCACGAGCTTCTTCACGTCCCCTTCGCAGAGTCCGGGGTCCCCGCCCCCCACCAGATAGAGGTCTGGACACTCCCCCTCCCCCGCAACTACTTCAGTATGCCAGCGGTGGTCGGGGCCAAATCGGGCCAACGCGGCGGCCGCGGTAAAGAGCTTGCTGACGGAGGCCGGATTGACCTTCAAGTCGGCCTCACGCTGGTAGATCACAGTCCCTTCCGGGTAGGCAACAGCCAGCACCGAGAGCTTGCCGCCAGCCAGGTCTTTGTTGGCGAGAATCTTGTCTACCCTGCCCTGCAGCACCGGGGGGGCCTCGCCGGGGAAGAACTCCTGGCAGCCGAAGGTCCGCTCCAGGGGTGCGACTGGCCCCATGGGAACGGGCGGCTGCTCAGCCTGAGCAGGGGTAAGGGGTTCCTCGGGGACAGGTTGATCAGCCTGAGCGGGGACGGGGGAAGCAACCTTTTGAGAAGACCTCTCGGGAGCAATCTCCGGTGGCACATCCTCAGGTTCGACAACTTCCTCATCATCAATGGGCAAGGGTGGCAAAGGTACCGGCGTCCCTTGGGCGAAGACCGCCGCGCTGCAGACCAGGCAGAGCCCGGCCAGCCAAGCGGCCAACGCGGTACGCAATAGTCCTGCCATCGGTGTTTTGCATCGGTTCAGGGGCATCTCCTCGGCCAACTACTTGTCCTTGGTTTGACGTTCTTCCGCAACACTCTGGTCAATGCGCCCAAAGGCCTCTTTCAGCCACTCCAGGTCCTCTTCACCCAGGTCTGGGTGTTTCCGCTCCCGGAGCTGCCTGGCCTTCTCAGCATGCTCATGCGAAACGTAGAAGAAATAGAGCCACGCAATAAGGCGACGACTCCCCGGCATCCTGGCCAGTCGCTCCTCCAGGAGCTGCTCAGTTTCATCCCAGTACTTCCAGGAAGAGAGAGTTTGTGCCACCTGGTAAACGCGGCGGGGCCACTGCTTGCCCAGTTCATCAACAGTTTCCTGTGCCGTAAGTGCGCCCTGGCCACCGGTCTTCTCCAGGGCGAAGCGAGCCAAGGCCAGATCAACCAGGACCTGAGAATCTTTGGGGTCTCGCTCTCGCAGGCGCATGAGCACTTTTTCGGCAGCGGCAAAGTCACGGGCATCCATGAGCCGTTGCCCGGATAGATTGAGCAACTCCACATTGTCCGGGTGGGCGACGAGGGCTGCGGCAAGCCGCTCCCGGGCATCGTCTTCCCCGCCAACGGCTCCGGCCAGCTGCACTGCCATGAGTGCCAGATCGGCCCGTTGGCGTTCCTTGTAAAGCGTATCCAGCAGGGTCATGGCCTCCTCGCCTTTGCTCTCTGCCAGAAGTAAATCAACCAGGGTGGCAACATGTTCCCGGGCAGGGTTGTGAGCGACCTCCAGCCGTAAGGCAGCGATGGCCCCGGGGATGTCTTCTTTCTGCCGTCGCGTTAGCGCCACAACGGCCCAGAGACCGGGGAGGTCAGGATTGTCTTCTTGTAGGGTCTTGAGAATCGCGGCGGCCTGGTCACTGCGCCCCAGCAGACCCAGGGTCCGGGCCTTGCCGAGACGCCCAAAGGTGCTTTCCGGGGCGACCCGCAGGAGACTCTCGTAGGCATCGAGGGCATCGGCGGGGAGCCCTGTTGCGAGGAGCGCATCCCCCAGTAAAAGATAGCCGTCCACCGCGGCCCCTGATTGCAATGCCGAGCGCATGTCCTCAATACCAAATTCTGCTGCGTTGTTGCGCACTTTGGCGGCCCCCTGCTGCAGCAGGACATCCGGGTCATCGTGCAACTCACGGGCCACCGAGAAGAGCCGATAGGTCACCTTGGCTTGCACCGACAGCTGGCCACTGGCGGCAATGAAGTGCGCCGTAAAGCGCGGAGGCGTAAGACATTGCCAGACAATCCCCGTCGCGGTCTGAGGCAGGGGCGAGTAAACAAGGTTGCGCTGTCCATCGCAGAGCCCATAGCTGCGTTGCCAGAACGGCTCTGCCGCCAGCACCGGTTCCGGCAGGCAGGGTACCAGATCAAGTTGGGCCGCCTGCGCCGCACCCCAGGCCAGAGCTACTGCTTCTAGCGGAACGATCTGTAGCTCGCGACCCTCCAGGATTCCCGCCGCGGAGCGAAGACCATCGGGTGGTGCCTGCGGCTGATAGAGAGTACCGTGCTCCTTGATGACTGCGCCCAGGCGGATGGCCAGCTCAGCCGCGCTCGGAGCGGCGGTCAGGGTGGCGGGCAGGGCCAGGTTATCGGGTACTGGACAGGTGACCCGCTTCACCGAACAGAAGGAAGCCAGTGGGGCCTCGTTCCCGGTGGTCCCGGTGAGCCACTCCGGCTGTACCTGCCAGAGCACAACCCCCAGGACCACCACGGCAACCCCCATGCTCAAGAGCAGCCAGGTAAGCCCGCTCAGGCGCGGCAGCCGCAGGCGGCGAACCTGCGGCACAGCGGTGGGAACCGCCACAACCCCGACGCGCCGCAGGCAATGCGGACAGCGCGGAGCCTGGTTCGACAAAGCGTCGAATTCCTGGTTGCAAAGAGTACAGACATGCCGGGTGGGGCTCGTCATAGCTATCGGGGCTGAAACTCAATAAGCTCGAGCTGATATAGCACAAGCAAAGTGTGATAGAGGCTCGCCTTCAGCTCGTCGGTACTACACTCTCTCAGGACTTTCCCGAAGCTTCCGGCCCGCTGAACCTGGGCGAAGAGCCGCTGCTCCTTGGAATTCAGGGGCAATGACTGGATGGAAACATACTCGTTCCGCTTCTCTTTGACCGTGGACCCTTCGTGCTGCTTGAAGAGTTTCTCCAAGTCTGCAGCGGTGGAGAACTTTCGCACCCCTTCGAGCACGTAGCGGAAGACATTGGCATCCGAGGGAGCCATGTCAATGGGACAGGGTACCCCTTCGTAGAACTCGTACCGCCCTTGCGTCCATGAGAAGACCTGGAGGAACTTCTCACGGAACTGCTGATCGAGGAGCCAGTAGAGCTCATGTGGTTTGACAAATCCCATGGAAACAAGAGCATCACCGAGACGGCCGCCAAATTCGCCGGCCCGGGAGAGAGCCTCCTCCATCTGCTCCTCGGTCACCACCTGCCGGTGGAGGAGGAAGGAGCCGAGTAGTTCCTGCTTCAGGTTGGACGCAATGTGGCGCGGTTTGCCATTGCGGAAATAGAACTCCTTCTGGGCGGAACTCATGGTGAAGCGGAGCTTCCCAGAGAGAGAGCGGCTGGACACCTGATAGAATACGCGGACCATTCCGGTACGGGAGATGGTACCGGAATATATGGGGGTAACGCCCTTACTCTTGAGGGCCTCATTGGGCGAGAATTTGCGAACGCCGGTAATCTCCCGGACTCGCTGCCAGTCACCGCCATCCACGGAGACGAACTCCTCCTCGGAGACGGCTCCGGTCTGCAGCAGATTGACCAGATTGTCAAAGTCAACTGGTCCGAAAACGTAACCGGAGGTATTGCGCAGCTTGAACTCATGCCCCTTTAGAGACTCGGACACAGGGGAGTGCTCTTCACCAAACTTGGGAGAGGCGTATTCGCCAAAATCATCTGAACCCGCCGAGCCACTTGTGAGCGGCGTGACGGTCTCGGCTTGAGCCGTCTCCTCCTGAGGGGGATGAGGTTTGGGGGCTACTGCGGCGCGCCCCTGCCCAACCATCTCTTCCATGCGACGAGCTTCTTCCACAGCAGACTTTGGCACCCCTGGGGAGGTTGATGGACGACGTGCAATATCATTGGTGAGTTCAGTGTCAACCAACTCTTCGGTGGTCTCTTTGATCAGGGCGGAATTCTGCGCCTCTTCGCCAAAGACACTCTTCATGTAGTCTTCGACCTGCGCGTTATTGACCCGGACCTTCAGTTCGTAGAGGTACTCCACCAGATCCTCGTGAAACTCCATGGCGGTGCCATATCGTTGTTCTCGATCTGCGGCCAGGGCTTTTCGAAGAATGGTCCTAAGCTCTTCGCCAATGAAGGGATACTTTTCAAATTTCCGCTCGATACTGGCATCGCGAATATTGATCAGCGTCTCAAGGTCGGAACGGCCGAGGAAGAGCCTTTTGAGGGTCAGTGATTCAAAGAGCACAATACCCAGGGAGAAGATATCCGAGCGGTGGTCGATCTCCTCGCCCTTGACCTGTTCTGGGGACATGTACCCCAGTTTCCCCCGCAACACGTGCTTGGAGCCCTTGGTATCCTGAGTCCTGGCCTTGGCCACGCCAAAGTCCATGATCTTGACCGAGCCCCCCCAGGAGACGATGATATTTGAAGGGGAGACGTCGCGGTGGATGATGTTGAGAGTATTGCCGTAGATGTCCCGTGCCCGGTGCGCATAGTCCAAGCCCTTGCAGACTTCGGCGGCAAAGAAGCAGGACATGGTCTGATTGGGCTCGGCCTTGTCCTCAGCCAGCCGCGCCAGGATCTTGAGGAGGTCCTTCCCGTCCACCAACTCCATGGCGATGTAGTACTGGTTGTCAATGTGGTCAAGTTCAAAGATCTGGACAACATTGGGATGCTGGAGCACTGAGGTCAGTTTGGCCTCGTCCACGAGCATCTTGATGAAAGAGACATTACGGGCATATCCGGGCAGAATCTTCTTAACGACAACTATCTTCTCAAACCCTTCGATGCCGGTAAGGCGGGCCTTGTAGACTTCGGCCATACCTCCGGCGCCGATCTTCTGAAGTAGTTCGTACTTGCCGAGTACTTGAAGGGGCTTCATTCCAGCTCGCTCTCCGGCAGACTACGCATCAACATCAAGGCACGTTCACAAATTCTGGTCTGGCCCGCGGACCGCTGCTCCAATTCGCGGGATCGGCTGACACAAATTAACGAAGTTTCACCGTGTCTGGCACAGGCCTTATCTGCCAGCGTCTGGCACGCGTCAGTACACCCTACCGCCCCCGATGTTAGCAGAAGTAACGTGGCGACAACAAGCTTGATCATTCGCTCTCCTCGATTCTCGCCACAACAACAGTCACGTTATCAAGGCCACCGCCGTCCAGAGCCATATCCACCAAACGCCGAGCGATGGCCTCAGGTTCCTCCTCACCCGCAAACGCTGCCGCGATATCAGCCTCCTCCACCAGGTCAGACAAACCATCGGAACAGAGCATAATCAGGTCGCCATCTCGGGCAGACTTCATGGCAGTATCAACCTCAACCTTCTCTTGCAGCCCCAAAGCTCGGACGATTACGTTCTTCAAGGGAAAGGAGGCCGCGTCTTCCGGCCGCAGGAAGTTCATCCGGAGATACTCATTGAGGAGCGAATGATCTTCGGTGAGTTGCTGCAACTGACCCCGGCGGAAGCGATAGATCCTCGAATCACCGACATGACCCACGAAGAGGCTGTGCTCAGAGACCAGGGAGGCAACGATGGTGGTACCCATATTCTCATACTGGGGGTTGCGCTCCGCGGCCACGTAAATGGCCACATTGGCTTCCTCCACGGCCCGTTGCAGTTTGTATTGCTCAAAGGGGTGATTGCGAGGTACCAGAGAAGCCCGTTTGGCCCGCGTGAATTGCTGCCGGAGCAACCGATTAAGCTCCTCGCTCTCGTAGAACTGACGCATCGTTTTGACCGCAATAGCAGAGGCCAATTCGCCATACTCATGGCCAGCCATCCCATCGGCAATGACGACGAGTCCACGGTGGCCCAGCAGCAGATGAGCATCTTCGTTGTTGGTACGAACATAGCCCGGGTGTGTCTCTGCGTGGGTAAGCAGTCTCATGGCTCGTTAGTCTATCACCGCGGGAGGGCTAATTCCATCACAAAGTTGACCGGCAATCGGCCCTTGACGTATACTCGCAACCGGAGTTTCTACCATGATTAACATGGAACGGATCCGGCGTCGTTCAAGAGCGCTAACTGCGGGATTGCCCCAGTGTCTGCAAACGGGGGATGTCGCGGCCTTCAACGTCATCTCGGGCTGCGCCTTCGAATGCCACTACTGCAAATATAGGGCCCGCGGCCGAACCCCGCCTGACAAGGTGGTCTTCTACACCCACATCGCCAGTCAACTGGCCGAGGAATTGGATGAGCTTGCGGGCCGCCGGCAGCTGCCCCGAATGGTACTCTTCAACACCATCTCCGATGCCTTTTTTGGTGATACCAAGGTGGCCGAGGTGGCCCGCGATAGCCTCGCCCATCTCTTCGCCCATAAGATCTACGTCAATCTCTCCACCAAGGGCCTGCTGCCACGCCTCCTCTACGATATCGTCGCCCAGAACGCCTCGCTGATCACCGTTACCGGCTCCATCGCCGCCCTCAGCGAGAGCTTCCAGCGACTCTTCGAACCCCGCGTTGCAAGTGCGGAAGAACGTCTTGCCCGGCTGCGAGAGCTACATGAACTGCGAGTCCCCGTCCGGGGCAGGATAGAACCCCTCATTCCCATGGAGAATGACTCGGAAAAAGAGATTGAAACACTGCTCGGTCTTTTTCGCCGTGCGGGAGTCAGGGAGGTGGTCCTCGCCTATCTCCAACTCGACCGCCCCACCAGAGCGCGCCTGCGCCACAAGCTGGGCGAAGTGCAGATGTCAATGCTCATGCCCTGGTATCGCGAGCCCGGCGGTGAACCGACGATGCTCGTCGACCGCAAGTACCGCGCCAGAAAATACCTGGAATTCAAAGCTATCGGCCAACGATTGGGGGTCAGAGTGGTAGTCTGCTCCTGCCGCAACGCAGACATCTACACGGGACGCTGCTTTGTGATGCCGGCCAGGCTGGAGAAGCCCGCCAGGTCGTTGCTGTAGGTGGCGCCGAGGTCCGCCTGGTGAAGCTAGAGAACGTACCTGGAAACGTCTTCGTCTTCGATGATATCTTTGAGCCTGGACTCAACTTCGGCGCGGTTGAAGACAATGCGGCTGCCGGCAAGATCAGGCGCTTCGTATGAGAGCTCTTCCAGGAGCTTCTCCAGGATCGTGTGGAGCCGCCTGGCACCAATGTTCTCCATTCTCTCGTTGGCCATTACAGCCAGCTCGGCGAGGGCATCGATGGCATCATCGGCAAACTCCAATACCACTTGCTCAGTAAATAGCAGGGCGACGTACTGCTTGATGAGGGAGTTCTCCGGCTCCACCAGAATACGACGGAAATCTTCTGACTCCAGGGCCTTGAGTTCGACGCGAATGGGGAATCTCCCCTGCATCTCCGGAATAAGATCGGAGGGCTTGGAGACGTGGAAAGCGCCGGCGGCCACGAAGAGGATGTGGTCGGTACGCACCGGTCCATACTTGGTAGCCACAGTCGTGCCTTCGATAATGGGCAGCAGATCTCGCTGCACGCCTTCCCGGGAGATGTCGGGACCATGTCCGCCTTCACGGCCAGCGATCTTGTCCAGTTCGTCGATGAAGACGATACCCGTCTGCTCAACCCGTTCACGGGCCTCATCCACAACCTTGTCCTGATCCACCAGGTTGCCCGCCTCTTCCTCCTCGATGAGCCGCAGGGCCTCCTTAACTGTCACGTTCTTGTCCTTCTTCTTGCCCGGGAAGAGATTGCCGAACATGTTCTGCATGTTGAGCCCCATTTCCTCCATTCCGGCATTGGAGAAAACTGACATCATGGGCATTGAATTCTTCTGATCTACGGAGATCTCCAGTTTGCGATCATCGAGGAGCCCTTTACGGAGTTGTTCACGCAGCTTCTCCCGGCGCCGATTGGCCGTCTCCACCGCGCTGCCATCTTCCACTTCCTCGAAGCTGGGTCGCACGTAGAGTTTGTCCAGGACACGGTTCTCTGCGTTGCGGCGGGCCACGGTACGCACGCGCTCTTCTTCCTCCTTCTGCACCATTCCCACGCCAGTCTCCATGAGATCTCGAATCATGGAATCGACGTCCCGGCCGACATAGCCAACCTCAGTGAACTTGCTGGCTTCCAGCTTGATGAAGGGAAGATTGGCCAGCTTGGCCAGCCGGCGTGCGATCTCGGTTTTGCCGACTCCGGTGGGCCCGATCATGATGATATTCTTGGGCATGATCTCTTCCTGTAGATCGCCCGGGACCATCTTGCGACGCCACCGATTGCGCAGCGCGATGGCAACTGCCTTCTTGGCATCTCCCTGACCGACAATAAAGCGATCAAGGTAGCCGACTATCTCTTTGGGCGTGAGGCTCGCCTCCATGAATGTGGTATCCATCGTCTACTCCGTTTGCGCAAGGGTCTCAACGGTGAACTCACCGTTGGTATAGATACAAAGCTGAGCGGCTACTTCCATGGCTGCCCGGGCCAGAGCCTCGGTATCCATCTCGGTGTGTCGGGCCAGCGCCCGGGCCGCCGCCACTGCGTAGGGACCGCCGGAACCAATGGCCGCGATGCCTTCTTCGGGCTCCACGATGTCGCCGGTTCCGCTGATGAGCAGCAGATTCTCCTTGTCCGCCACCAGGAGCATCGCCTGGAGCTGTCGCAGAGCCTTGTCGGTGCGCCAATCCTTGGCCAGTTCCACCGCCGCCCGCATGAGGTTCCCACTGTAGTCCTTCAGCTTCTTCTCGAACCGCTCGAAGAGGGCAAAGGCATCTGCTGTCGAGCCGGCAAAACCTGTCAGTACCTGCCCATCATAGATGCGGCGCACCTTGCGGGCGGACCCCTTCAGGACGGTGTCGCCCAGGGTCACCTGGCCATCCCCCACGAGGACCACCTGCCCTTTGCGACGGACACCTAGAACGGTTGTGCTTCTCACTCTACTCTTCACGATCGGTCCTCCTCTCGGGGATGGGCCTTGCGATAGGCCGCCATGATGGTCTTCATGTCCAGATGCGTATACTTCTGCGTGGTTGACAAGTTGGCGTGGCCCAACAACTCCTGAATGGTGCGCACGTCAGCTCCCTCTTCGAGCATGTGGGTGGCAAATGAGTGGCGGAGCATGTGGGGGTGGAGAGGCTTCCCTACTCGCCCGGCACTGCGATCCAGGAGCCGGCGCACCGACCGGTCCGACAGCCGCCGTCCCCGCCGACCATAGAAGAGCGCAAGGGGATCGTGCCCCTGCTGCCACCGTTGACGCTCCGCCAGGTAGGCTTGCAACGCGGCAACCGCCTCATCCCCCAGGAAAGCAAGGCGCTCCTTGCCCCCTTTACCCCGCCTGATGCGAACCTCCCGACTGCGTAAGTCCACGTCACGTTCGTCCAGGCCGGCCAACTCCGAGACTCGCATGCCGGTGCCGTAGAGCAGCTCTAGCACAGCCCGGTCTCGCAGGGTATCCGGGTCGTCCAAATCCCTGCATCCACCCACCAGATTCAGCGCCTCCCCCTGGGTCAACACTGCCGGCAATCGCTGGGGAAGCCTGACGCCGGGCAAGAGATCAGCAGGGTTCTCCTGAATCAGACCCTCCCGCTGCAAGAAGCGGTAGAACGTGGTGATGCTGGCCCGTCGCCGAGAGACCGTTGCGGCCGCATATCGCACCACCTGCAGCCCCAGGAATTCGCGCAACTGCTTGCGGCGGGCACGGGCCAGAGAGAGACGTTTGTCCGCCAGAAAATCGGCGAGCATGCCAAGGTCAGCCCGGTAGTTGCGGAGGGTATGCGGCGAGAATCCGCGCTCGACGCGCAGATAGGTTTCAAATCGCGCCATCAACTCGGTGCGTTCATCCATACCGCCTCCACTCGTCTAGGATAGTACAGATTGCCCGCCACGCAATGCACTTCGTCGTCGGCACTATTGCTCGCAAGGGATCTCTCTGGTACTTTCACAAGGGTCTACACTTGTACCGATGGACCTGTGTAAGTGGCGAAGGCGCCGCCCACAAATCGGCTTTGAGGTGAATATGAAAACCTGGCGACAACACGTACGCTGGCTGGCCACGCTGATGCTCCCCTGCATGATGCTGGCCTGTTCCAATGGCGAAGGCAAAGCGGAAGAGGAAGATTCTACTTTTGTCTTCCCGGTGTTCGATACCTATAAGCCCCCTGCGGATATCACCAGCGAAGATCTGCGCCTTGACGATCTTGATGTTATCTATAGCGAAACCCCGTTTGTAGCCGATGGGGAAATCATAGAACCAGACCTCCCCGACATTGAAACGGCAGATGGGGACGATGCCATCCAGCCCGTCGATTTGCCCGATGTTCCTGATATCGAGCCAGACCTGGACGTCACAGAGGACGAAATCGAAGGCCCCATAGACTACCCGTTCCAGTCCTTCGGGCCACTCACTTTGAGCATGAAAGGGCCGATGCTGAATGGCCAGTACATTCAGTTGCGAATGGCGGAAGTAAGCTACTGGAAATACCCGGCTGAGCAGTGGGAGGCACTTCTGGACCGGGTCAAACAGGCGGGTTTCAACGGTATCTACCTGAGCGTCTGCTGGGCCCATCACGAGCGAGAGCAGGGTAACTTCGACCTGTCCACCGGCAACCGTAATCTGAGCAGCTTCATGGAACTGGTCAAGCTCAGCGGGCTCTACGTCTACGTCGGAGCTGGCCCCTGGATCGACCGTGAAGCCGGCGGCTGTCTCCCCACCTGGCTGGCGGCTGGGGCGAAGGCCAACGTCTCTCCCGTGCCCGATGGTCAGTTCGCCCTGCGTCTGGCCGACGCCGATTTCCAGCAAGCCTTCATGGCCTGGTTCGATCAGGTCAACGCCGTCCTCGCAGGCTATCAGGTCACCTCCTTTCCCCAGGGACCGATTCTCTTCTACCAGTTGGAATCAAGCTACGATCTGTACACCTTCTTCAAGGATGCCGACGGGCGCATCCAGCAGGAGATGCTGGGCATCCAGCCGCTCCCGGTAAATATCGGGCTCTACATGGCTCAGCTGCGAGATACGGTTCAAGCCGACGGTATCACCGTGCCACTGGTGACCTCCATTACCGGGGACTTTGAGAATGGCGGCCGCCGCGTATTGGGAACCGGTGATACCCCGGGCATCTACCCCGTGGCGGACCTCTACACCGAAGATGAATATGAGAGCATGGAGTTGAAGCTCTGGAATTTGCGCAAGGAGATGCGCAAGGCCGAACTGCACGGGCAGGTCTACATGGTGGTTCCTGGTATTGCGGTAGGAGTGGTCCCCTCTCCGGCGCATATGGCCCGCCTCCTCATGGCCGGTGCTGACGTGGTGGTGGTGCGCGACTTCGCTGCCGCTTCGCTGCCGCTTGCACACCAGGCAGTGAGCCTCGACCGGGAAGGTATCGACGTCTTCTCCCAACTAAGCGAAGCCAGAGTGTCGTTGGGTTCAAGCCGTCGCGACCTCGCATCGCCGGTGACTCTTTCGGGATTGCCCCGGCCCTCCTTCTGGCGATTCCGCCAGCTCAACTACTACATGTCCCTCTTTGGCAGCGGCTTTCTGGGCAAGGACCTGCCCTACCGCACGGGCCCCAACAAGACCGGCTCGCCCCACTCTGTGGTCCTTTCTGAACCAGCCATTGGCGCCATTGAGGACAAGTACAGCCCACCTGTTCCCGGCCCGGCTTCGGGGATTATTGAAGTCATGCTCGACCACTTCAAGGCCTGGTACATGGAGGCCATAGGTGCCGAGCCCACGGGACGAGCGACCTACTACTTCGACACAGCAACCGGATCGTTGCTAGTTCACCTTGTCAATCTCGATCAGGTGGATGGCGATGCCAATGCCCACGAAAGGGAAGATCTGATCACGAAACTGACGGTGAACGGACAGAAGGTCCCCCGTCACTCCAACATCGTTGTGCCTGCCACCAGCGAAGAGACGGGGGGCGAAAGTGCTCTAGGATGGGGCAGCAAGCTCATTATCCTCAACTACCCGCTGGGTATCGGCTATCCGCTGCTTGAGTACGCCTCCTCCAATCTCGCCGCGGCACGGCAGTTCAACAGCCGGATGCTGATTGTGGCCCACGGAAAGCCGATGGTGAAGTCCGGGGGGGTCTACTTCACTGAACCGGGGGAGATCTCGCTGGCCAATATCGGCGGCATTCCTCAGATCATTCTTAATGCGCTGCCTGAAGGTGGCATCCATACCGACCCCGGGGGTAGAATCGCCGTCCAGTTCCAGCACAACGACACCGGCTATCTGGTACTGGGACTTCCCGGCGGGAAGGAGCTGGTGCTGGTGGCCACTACCACCGCAGTCGCCCGCAACCTCCAGTTTGTCTACCAGAAGAGCGGCTATGAAATGGCCATTATGGGCTTCGACCGTATCGACGAGGTCATCGAAGATGAGACCGGCCTGACCATTCAAGGTCGCGTCTCGCCACCGGCCGGGGAGTTCATCATTCTCACCGACAAGAAGCCCTTCAAGGTGAACGCCAACGGGGCGGCAGCTGACTGCGACTGGGAACCGCAGGTTGGTGCGCTCCATTGCAATATGCCCCTTCTCTCCATGCCCGATGCTGCAATTCCCCTGGGGGACTTCTATTCTCGCCAGGAAAACTACAATGGCGCCACGTCGGACTTGGGGGCCAACGAGTATCCCGATCAATTCGCCCAGGTCGAGTTCGCACCGGTATCGCTGGATAACGATTTGCTCCAGGCTGATGCTGGCATTGCCTGGTATGCCGCCGACGTTGAACTTGGCGCGGTATCGCCAAACCTGGAGGGTTTTCTCAATATCGCCGGGGCCGCGGACATCGTTTCGGTTTTCATCAACGGTACCTACCTGGGCTCGTCATCACCCCTGGGCAACGTGCCCATGGCAGCCACCGACGTAGCCATCGGCCTGGCCGCGGCCGGGTTCCGGATTCCGGCCGGGGTCCTAGTGCAAGGCAGCAACAACGTCGCCATCCGGGTGGTGGCCCTGGGGCGCGCCAACACCTCGCTGCCGCTCTTCTACGCTTCCGCCCCCCTCCTCCCACCTGAACTCGACCCCCTCGCTTCGCTCATGCCGCACGTCGCAGTAGAGGGTCTTAACGCCAACCACTACAAGGGATTGTGGGGCAACGTCAAGCTCACAGTGGGAGCACTATCGGCCCCGGTATCCGGTCCCTGGACCATCAGCAAAGGAGACGCTGACCGGCTGGCCCGTCCCTATGGCATGCTTAAGGGCTGGCACGCCATGAATTCCAACCCAAGCACCCCGGGGAGCCAGGGTTTTGCCTACGCTACCGCGATTTCTCAGGACACGCCCATGGCCCTCCAGGATGGTCAGATGACCTGGGTTACGTCGACCTTCTCTTCAGGCGCCATGGGTGAACTGGAGGGGGGCTTGGAGTTGGTCGTGGAAGGTCGCAGTGCCATGGCTCTGGTATTCCTCAACGGCACCTTCGTCGGCACCTGGTTCTCCGATTTTGAGGCCCTGAGCCAGGCGCTCTACTCGAAGCTGGTGCAAGGTGCCGGGACACGCCAGCTCCTGGCCAATCTGGATGCTCCACACTTCGGCTCCAGCAATGCGGACATCATCTCCCTGCCGGACCACCTGGTGAGCAAGAGTGGGGGGCAGGACAACCGCATCACTGCACTCTTCATCGATCTTTCACCAGCACTGGCCGCAGATCTAGCCCTGCCGACCATAGGCACCATCTCCGGCCAGGGCAAGATTGAGCGCTTCGAGTTACGGTGGAACGGCGACAACTGGTTCCCGGATGCCTCTGCCGAGGAGTCCATGGTCATCCAGACCGGCATTGAAGTGGAACTGCAGGCCGCACCTGCACCTGAGCAGTAGGGTCATCACCTCCCCTCTTGCGGCACCGGCAATGCAGCCGAAAATCTTGACTTCACCCTCTAACTGATGTTTCATCGAAGCCGGGTGTAACGCAAGGTCGACTAAGTATCCCGTGCCAGGAGGACCGAATGTTCGTAGTCTCTGTAAGGGAGCGTGGTAAGGAAGAACACAAATTCACCTTCCGAAAACCTGGAGTAGTTATTGGACGGCTACGCTCCAATGACATCATCTTGCCCAAACGCAACATATCCAAACGTCATGCTCGACTGGAGTTGACCGCAGACGGCAAAATCTTGCTGGTCGACAATGGCAGCACCAACGGCAGCTATGTGAACGGCAAGAAGGTCAGTGAGACCATTGAGGTGGGGCCCGAAGACAAGGTCTTCATGGGTGACTACATTCTTCAGGCACAGATCCTTGAGGATACCTCAGCTATCGATGGCCTGGGCAAGGAAGACATCGGCCAGATAGTGGGCGGTGACAGCCAGGGACAGGACCGACCGACAGTGGCGGACATCGACTCCAGCATCCTCGATGAGGAGCTGCGGCGAATGGAGGCCGAGCAGAGCGAACTTGGGCCCGCGACCGTAGTCGTCGATCCCCTCGACGTTCCCACCGAGCCGCCTCCCGGCCTGCTTGAGGAGACCGGGCTCGACATGGATCTGGTTGCGGAAGACATGGCAGAGACCATGCGCTTCAAGGAAGCCAGTGAATCCACCGGCGGCGAAGTTCAGTTTGAGGTTGAGTTAGAGGAAGCAGTTCCGGAAGCCGAGCCGGTACCCGAGCCTGCCGTCGAAGAGCAGCCTGAGGCCGCCTTGGACGACCTCGAAGAACTCATTGATATTGCACTGGAAGATGACTTCGAAGCCACCGTTGAGCCGGACGAACAGCTGGTGGAGGAAGTGGACGACAAGGTTGAGGAACTCGTTGCGGTTCCGACTCCGACTCCGGCAACCACAGCCGCGCCAGTGGCCGCCACGGCCTTTGCGCCTTCAGTGAGCCGCCTTGAAACCAAGTTGGCCAGCGCCCTGGAAAGCCACTATGACGACGTTGCGGCAGCCTTCGACCAATGGCTCGAAGAAGGGGGCAAGCCCGAGGGGGCCCGGGGGCAGATAGGATCATTGCTCATCGATGCACTCGGCGACGCCGCCGGCGATCAACTGGATGAACTCGTCGACCAGGTGGTGGCTGAGCTAAACTACATCGGTGTGGTTGCCTCACTCCTCGAAGAACCCCGGGTCGGCGAGGTCTTCGTGGCTCCGTCCGGTCGCATCCAGGCCTTCGACTGGGCTGGAAATCGCCTCGATATCAACGCCTCCCTCTCCTGTCCGGCAGCCTGCGGCCGGGTGGCCGAGCGCATCCTCGATGCCGCAGGCAACACAGGCGATAGCTTCGCTGAAGCGCGCTTGCAGGATGGCACACTGGCGCGGGTCTTCATGGTTCCCTACGCCGCCGAGATCCCAGCATTGCGTTTTGTCCGTCCCTTCCAAACCTCCATGTCATTGGCCAAACTTCAGGATACCGGGGTAGTTACTGCGGCCCAGGCAGCAGAACTAAAGAAGGCCGTCACGGCCAGGCGTAACATCCTCGTCACTGGCCCCAAGACCTCAACCATGACCCTGTTGATCCACTCCTTGGTCGCGGCCATCGACCCGTCGGAGCGCCTGTTGGTTTCGGGCGATCGCTTCGCCGGTGGACCGGGACTGGAGAACGCCACCATCTTTGCGGCGCGCGCAGTCCATTCACATGATTTTTCGGAGGCCTGCTCGCAGATGGGATTTGACCGGGTCGTGCTTGAAAATGGCGCCGGAGATACGGTTGTTGCGACTATGGAACTGGGCGCATTGCTGCAGATTCCATACATCGCCTCGGCACGCCTCAACGACCCGACCAATCCCACGGCCCTGCTGGGAATGAGCAATGAAGAAACCCGGCTCGCCCTGCTTGATTCTCTGGACCGGGCCGGAGTCATCCTCGTCGCCACTGGCGATGCTGGAGTTGATTCCATCTCCCTGTTCACCCTTCAGGCTGGTGAGCCGAAACTGGTAGACATCTCTGCCTGAAACAATGAACCGGGTAGATGAAAGGGACACCGCACCGATTCGAACTCACCATCACCACCGCTGACGGTCACACCCACGTCTTCCCTCTACCCGAAGGTGAGCACGTCGTCGGCCGCTCCCTGGCCTGCGAAATCTACGTCTCAGAGGCTTCACTCTCCCGCCAGCACCTCCGTATCAGTGTCGCAGGCAGCAGCCTCTCGGTTACCGACCTGGAGAGCCTCAACGGCACCCAACTCAGGGACCAACCCCTCACCGGCAGCGCTCCCGTCAAGCCCGGGGAGCCACTGGTACTCGGCGAACTTGAGGCCACCATCAGAGACGCCAGCGCTGAAGTTGGAGCCGATCAGGTCTGGCTCGAAGTGCTCAACACTTCTTTGCGGGGCAAAGTCTATGAGGTGACCAGTTCAAGGATCATTATCGGCCGCTCCGGGTCAGTCGATTTCCCCATCGACCATCCCACCATCTCCCGCGCTCACGCCGTGCTATCTTACTCTCCGGACGACCGAGCCTGGCTCCTTGAGGACCGGAAGAGCGCCAATGGCACTTTCGTCAACAATGTCATGGTCTCGCAGTCGCTGGTCACCGGCGACGATACCCTCAGAGTAGGGGACGTGGAGCTACGCTTCACTCGCCAACCCCCGGCAGGCAACCGTCAACGCACCGGCCTGCTCATTGTCCTGATGCTGCTACTGGCAGGCTCCATCGGGGTCCTCCTCGCCGACCTCTTTGGCCTGCTGGTCTCGCCCTGACCGGATGTCCGGCCTCCGGACAATGGGTTTGCGCCCAGGTGCAGGGCCATGTAAGATGCTGTCGTTCATGGAGGGTGTGAGGATGAAGCGGTCCGCGCTATTGGCATTGGTTCTTCTAACTCTGGGCCTGATTGGCTGCTCTAACGAGAGCGCCAGTACGCTGCCCGAAGTCACCGACGACTGCCCGCTAAAGGGGACACGCACCTGCGGCCTCGATGACAACGGCAACTTCGCGGTTCTTCAGTGCGGCGCCTTCCTGATATGGGAGCTTGAAATGGCCTGCCCGGGCAGCTGCATCTTTGATAGCGTTGTCGGGGTAGTCTGCGAGGGAGGGGAACTGCCAGACGTCATTGGGGATGACCTCCCGGATGGGGACGGCTGGGATGTTCGGATCACCGACACCCCCAGCGACCTTCCCCAGGAGACAGAAACTCCCACCGATGTGACTCCTGATCTGCTTGACCAGGATTACATCTTCCCGGACCTGATGCCCGACCTGACACCACCATGGATCGAAACCACCAGTCCGGCTGACAACGAGATGGGAGTTGCCGTGCCATTCGTGGTCACCGTCCAGTTTACCGAACCGATGCACGCCATCACCCTAGAGGCAAAGACCGTGCGCATGCATGATGCCGGTGGCAAAGAAGTAGGCCTGGAGTTCGAGTGGCTCGACGAGGAGACATCGCTGCTGCAGTTGACCCCCAGCGGGGCCATCTTTCATTCGTCGCCCTACTCCATCACCATTGACCCCATCGTCAAAGACAAGGCCGGCAATTCAATGGGCAATACTTTCTCCTTCACGTTTTACACCAAGGCCGTACCCAGCCTCAATGGATACGCCGAATTAGCCGGCAAGTATGCGCCTCTGATTTACCAGGAAACCAACACCACTTCGCCGCAATTCGACTATCCCACTCGCTTCGACCTGGATAGCGATTGGGTTGCAGAAGACAACGTCGAGTTCATCAAAGGCGCAGCTACCACAATTGAACCGACAGTCCACTACTCCGTAACCGAGACCAAATCGCACTTCTTCATCACCTATGCCTTCTTCTACCCGTACCGCTACACAGAGGATGAATCCAGCCGCTTTGGCAACGACGTTTCTGGTGCCCTGGTGGTAGTACGCAAGGTCAACGAAGCACCCGTCGCGGTAGAGACCTACTTCAAGCGCGAGACTGACGAACGATCGTTCTCGTTTATCACCGAAGAATCGCAACTACTGCCGCCGGGGAAGACTTTTTCTGACCTCAAGTTCGATGGCATGCTGCCAATTGCCACCCTCTTCCCGGGAAACCGCTATGTGGCCTACCTCTCGGGGCGCAAACATGAGTCCTGTCTCTGGCTCGACGAGAACAATGGCTTCCTTGATGGCTGCATCCTCAACACCGGCATCAAGAACGGGATGCAGAAGATCGAGATGAACTACAAGAACGGCGTCGTCGACATCCTCAAGAAGGAGGGGAGCAAGTTCCCCCAGGCCAAGGCAGACGTGGGCTTCGCACTGGTGCATCTCCTGGACAGTTGGTGGGCACGGCGGGCCGATATCGGTAGTGGGAAGGTCTGGGCTGAGGACTACAAGTACCAGCCCGACACTCACTTTGCCAACCGACCAACACTTTCAACCAAGATTCCCACCTCTTTCATCGACCCCATTGGCAACGACTACGGGCGGCCGCCGTGGGCCTGGAAACACAAGCCAGGCAACGGCTCGAGCTACTTCGACATGCCCCGTGGGGTCTGGTTCCTCGACCCTGCCGTGCACTTCAAGCTGCGCCACGACCAGAGCAACGGGTGGTCCGACTATGACACCCAGGCGGGTACCGGATGGTCCCTGGAGTACTGCTTCAACCCTTACTTCAACCTCGATTTCCGCGGCATCTGGCCGGAGTGCACTGCCAAGTAGTCGGCAGAGGAGTACACCTTGCGTTGGACATGGCTGATTTTCTGGGGAGTAGCCGGTGTCACGATGCTCGTATCGTCCTTCGTGGTCAACTGGTTCGACATTGATTTCACTTACTTCAAGCTGAATCTGGGGTGGTTTGCCCTGGTCTATACCGGGCTGCTGGCGGTACGCAACGTGCTAGTGAAACAGCAAATAGAGATGACCCCCCGGGAACTCCATGATTGGGGCGAAACGCTGGCCCGAGTCACTCCCCAAATCCTTGAGCTGGCAGAGGAGGGCTCCCGCCCAAAAGTAATCGCGGCCAAACTCAAAGCAGCAGATGGGATTCCCGAGTTGGTGAGCTTGAAGTATATGGTGGCCCTGTCTAAGCAACTCAAGAAAGAAGCAGCTGCCAAATAGCCGGATGGACCTGCCTACTGGCCGTAACCGTCACCTTCGATGGATTCCATCATGTCCATGGCTTTCTGCTCCATGGCGGGAACCTTCTGTAGTCTTTTCAGGGCCTTGCGGGCCTTTTGGCGATCACCAGCGGCAATGTAGATCTGGGCCTCTCGCATGTCCATAGCCTCTGCGGAGCGGGTACCCACACACGGACCGCTGCGGAACATCCGGAGGAGCTTGAGGGCCTTTTCGTTTTCACCGGCCTTCTCCAGGGCCAGGAGTTCATCCCAGTACTTGTCGCAGGCGTATCCCTGGTCGGACTGCTTCTCAGCGTTCTTGCTCTCTTCCTTCTTCTTCTCAACCAATTCAGCTTGCGCCTGCAGCACCTCTTCCCCCGACTCTTCTTCGTTCTCTTCGGTCGCGAAGAACTGCTTGTCGACCACCTCGCCTGGGGCCTCTTGGATAGCATCCGGGGCCTCGGCCTTCTCATCGTCCGCACCGCTATCTTCATCGGCAGCCGGCTCTTCAGGGGCCTTTGACAGAGCCACCACAGGTTCGAATATGGCGGCCTGCGGCGCAGCGCCCGACGACGTTTGCGTGGGGGAGTTCACCACCGTCGCATCGTCACCGTAATCGAGTTTGAGCTGGCCCTTCTTCATCACCGTCGTGTATTCGCTGCCGGCCTCCGGTTGTACGCTCACTGGCTTCACCAGCGAACCATCTGGAATGGCACTGGGAACTACGCCCCAGGCTTCGTCCACTGAGGTGCTGGCGGCGGGTTTGACAGGGGCCGACTCAGTTGGCTTCTGCGGTCCCTGGTCGGCAACTTCGGCCGATTTGAAATCCCCTGCGCCATCACGTCCACTGCTGGTTACGGCAGGGGCCTTGGCCCCGGCCGACTTGGATTCTCGGCCCGTGGTGAGAGATTCCTCGGCATTGTCCTTGAGCACCGCGCGGTTGTAAGTATTGCCCACCCACTCCCGCTTCTCCGTCCGTTCTTTCTCGCCTCCCTTCTGCAGCTGCGAAACGTCATTGGGGACAAATGCCTCTTCTGGTTTGGCCAGTTCCAAAGCCTTCGTTTTCTCGTAGACTTCGGTGCTCTCCTTGGCGAACCCGGCCCCGGAATTCTGCGTCTTTTTTCCCGCTTGTGACTCCACGGCAACCTTCTTGCTCCGTTCCTTGCGAGGGATATTGACCTGCCGGTGAGTGCTGTCATCCCTCACCAGCGTGCCATCTGCAGTGAGGCGGGCAGCTGGATCCTGATTCGCAGTGTCCTCGACGATACCACCCTGGTCACTCTGCCGGAGATTGGCATCCCCGGAAGCCTCCCCGCGCGGATGGTCTTTGGCAGCATCCTCTTCACTCTTGCTCCGCCGCCGATCCAGAGAATCCACCAGTGTTCGAACTGCTACCTTGCCGTCAGCCTTGCGCAGCCCCTCATTGGCCAATCCCTCGGACGCGACCGATGCCGGCTCCTCTGCATCCTGGGCAACCTGCTCCTGCAAAGGAGCCTCCTCTGGAGGGTCCACAGCAACTACGTTCTCGGCAGTTGCCTTCTCGGCAACTGCGACGGTCGCCATCTGCTGCTCAGCTTCTCGTTTCTCTTCTGCCTCGGGGGCCTTCGCCACTTTGCTTTCAACTGCTTCTTCACCCGTCCCAGCCTCATGGTCTGCGACCTGGGCCCTTGCGGCGGCACCGGCGGCGGGAGCTTTGTCCTTGGCTACGGCACGAGTCGGCCGCATCCGCTCCTTGACCTCCTGGGCGGAACCAGGCTCTGCCGGACGACGAGCGGACTGTCCCATGTAGACGCCCACTGCCACCACCAGCAACGCGGCCATGGCCATTCCGACCTGCGGCTGCAGCAACCAGCCAAAGAGATCGGCCAGCGTCAGACGCTTCTCGGGCACCGGTTCCGTCCGCACCACACGATTCCGGCCAGCGGCGTAGGCCATGATGTCGGCCACCACGTCCGCCGGTGGCTCGGGCACCTTAACGGCATCGATACTACGCTGCAGCGCGGTCAGATCAGCGACCTGAGCCTGCAGGTCGGGCCGCTGCTCCAGCTCCTTGCGAAACGCAGCTTCGTCCGCAGCAGAGAGCTCGCCATAGACGAACTCAACCACTCGCTCGTCAAGGGGGCCATCCCGCCGTCTTTCGTCGCCGCTCATTGTAGAAAGTCCTCCAGTTCCCGACGCAAGGCCTCAAGGGCATAGCGCATTCTGGTTTTCGCCGTATTTACCGGACACTCCATGATGTCTGCAATCTCCGCAAACTGAAGTCCCTGGAAATGCCGCATCTCAAAGACCTCACGCTGGTCAGGATTAAGACCGGACAACGCTTCTTTGAGTCGACTTTCGAGTTGCCCCTTGCGCACCATCTGCTCGGCGTCAACCGCGTGTCGGTCTGCCACGACGTCGCCAAAAGAGCGTTTATCCTCGCCGGAGCGCAGCGGGGCATCCAGCGAGCGCATCATCAGCTTCTTCTTCTTGAAGGTATCGATCATGGTGTTGCGGACGATGGTGAAGAGCCAGGTGGAGAAGCGCCTGGTGGGGTCATACGAGTCCGCGGCCCTGACAACCTTGTACCAGCAGTCTTGGAACACCTCGCTGGCCCGATCCGCATTGTAGTAGTGACGGTAGATGTAACCGTACATCTTGCCCTGATAACGTCGCATCAGGACATTGAATGCGCGCTCATCACCGGCTACATAGCGTATCATCAGTTCCTCGTCTGATGGTTCGTCCGAGGCCTCCGGGTCGGGGGCCCCTAGACCTGCTTCCGCCCAAAGGACGGCGCCTAGTACGCAGAGCAGTTGGAGAAGTTCTGGCAAGAACCATTTCCAGGCCGGGCTGACTCTCGCAGAATATACTCTCATCACCATCCGACGGTTGAAGACACGCTGTTCTCACAGGAGAATATAGCCGATATGCACGCTCTTTCACAGTCTTTTCGAGTCGTCATCCCCGCACCTGAGCTTCGCCCATGCCATCTTTCTCGTTGACATTTCCCGGACCCCTTGATCTACTTCGGACCGTGTCTTTTTTGAATATGTAGCCGGCCACCTTCTCTAACGAGCCCGGTTCCTGACCCCACCGGTACGCCGGAAGAACGCCCCCAGGGAGGATTCCCAGTGGAAAAGCAGTTGCGTTCCCTAGGCTTCTGGATTGTCGGCCACGCCTGGTGGGTGGTGGCCGCGGCCATAGTGTTCTCAGGCATATCCGTCGCGCTGCTGCCGCAACTGGACATCCTCACGGCCCGCACTGCCCTCTATCCACCGGACAACCCGGTAAACATCCGATTCCAGGGCTTCCTCGACGACTTCGGCACCACCGGCAGCCTCATTGCAGTACTCGAAGGCGAGCCGGAAACCCTCGGCCCCTTTGCCGATGCCTATGCCCGGGAGCTGGCCCAGGAGACCGACGTCATCGCTGACGTCTTCTACAAGGCCGACCTCGAGTTCTTCGCAGACCGCGCCTTCCTCTACCTGTCGCTGGACCAGCTTGAGAAGCTGCGAGAGCGAGTGGTCGAGCACCGGGACAAGATCGAGCAGTTCGGCCGCATCAACGGCCTGCTGCCGCTTCTGAGGAAGTTTGGCGAGGCCGATGCCACCGCCGGCTTTGAAGAGAACATCGACATCGCCACCGCCAAACGGATTCTCACCGTAGCCGGGCAGCTCTTCGAAGAAATCGAGGCCTGGATAGATAACCCGGACCGCACCGAGATCGCACTCATCGAGACCCTCTTCGCCGAAGAGCTGTCGGGGCGGGACATGGATCGTGAGGGCTACCTGCGCTCCCATGATCGCAAGCTGCTCTTCCTCTTCATTCAACCCCACAACGCCTCCGACGAATTCGAGATCATCAACGAGTTGCTGAACAGCGCCAGGGCCGCTGGGGAGCGCACGCTGGAGACGTGGCAACGGGAAGGTCGAACGGCCCCTGCCCTGGGATTCGCCGGCTTGCCGGCCAACGGAGTTGAAGAGAACCTGGCCATCAAGCGGGACGTAATCTTCACCGCCGCAGTCGCCGCGGTACTGATTCTCCTGATCATTTTAATCGGCTTCCGATCCCTGCGGCGCGGCATTCTGGTTTTCATTCCACTGGTCCTGGCGGGACTCTGGAATCTGGGTCTCACGGCCCTCACCGTGGGCCATCTGACCTTGCTCACCTCAGGCTTCACGGCCATCCTCTTCGGCCTCGGTGTGGACTACGGCATCTTCATTTCCGGTCGCATTGAGGAGGAAGTGCGCCAGGGCCACAGCCTGGCCGAGGCCATCTCCATCGCCCTGGCCACCAGCGGCCGGACCCTGCTGGCCGCAGGCGGTACCACCGCTCTGGCCTTCTTCGTCATCGGCACCGTCGATTTCACCGGATTCGCTGAACTCGGTATCGTCGCCGGTAGCGGCGTGCTGCTGGTCATGGCCGCCACCTTCTTCGTCCTCCCGGCGCTCACTGCAATCTTCAATCCGAAGGTGCGACCGGCCCGGTCATCGGCCCCGCGCTCACTGCTCCCCTCCCACCCCCCCATGTTCTTCATGGTTGCCATCGTCGTGGTCGCAGTGGCAACGGGAGGCATCTCGGTCTATCGAGCCATCAACATGGATGTCGACATGGGCGTGGAAGCCATCATGCCCAGAAATTCGGAATCCATGCGATTGCAGAAGGAGATGGCCACACGTTCCGACTTCCAGCCCGAGTTTGCTGCCATCATCGCTGATAACCTGGACGAAGCCCGCCAGATCACAGAACGTTTGCGGGCGCTGGACACAGTCGCGCGAGTAGAGACCATCACTGAGATTCTGCCGCCCGATCAAGCGCGGAAGATTGATATCATTCGGGAGATCTCGCCCGTCTTCGAGAAGATCATCATCGCCACCAGAGACTTCGAGCCCTTTACCGGCGAACAACTCGCAGAGCAACTCGAGGCGATGGTGGAAATGGTCCTTGATGCCCAGGATAAAGCCTTCGCTGGTGGCCAGGCGGAGCTCGTGGATGCCCTGGAAGCGGTCGCCGGCCGTATGGAGAAGCTGGCCCGGAAGCTGGCCCATGACCCGGCCGCGCTCCCTCGCCTGCAAGCACTCGAGAAAGAACTCTTCAAAGTGCTGGGAAAAGCCGCCGAAATGACTCGCAACTGGGCCCATGTAGGGCTCTTGACTCCCGCCGGTCTGCCCTCCGGTATTCGCAGCCGTTTCCAGGGTAAGTCGGGGCGCTTCGCCGTCTATGCCTTTCCCAAAGAATCGGTCTACGACATGGATTTCCTCGACCGATTTCTGGCCGATGTCTATGCCATTTCGCCCGAGGCTACCGGCTTTCCCACGACCCATCAGACTTTCTCCCGCCTGATCATGACCGGCTTCAAGCAGGCCTCCATCTATGCGGTGATGGTCGTCTTCCTCATGCTCTTTCTGGAGTTTCGACACATCGGCTATGCGCTGGGTGCACTGCTGCCGCTCTCCTTTGGCGGAGCCTGGATGTTTGGCGTCATGCACACCCTGGGTCTCTCCCTGAATTACGCCAATATCATCGCCTTCCCACTAATGATCGGCCTGGCCGTGGACTACGGGGTCTACCTGGCCCACCGCCTGAGGGAGGACCGGAATAGACATCCATTCGAAGTCATGCAGCGGGCCTCAGGCCCGGTCTTCATGGCCGCGCTAACGACCCTCGCCGGTATCGGCGCCATCTGTATGGGAGAGCATCGCGGCGCCGCTTCCTTGGGCGAAGCCCTAATCTATGGCATACTGACCTGCCTGACCGCGGCGCTTCTGCTACTGCCCAGCGCAGCAGCAATCGCTCGAGGCGTAATGCGCAGCCACCCGGACGCACCGGTCAAAGGAGAGGACCATGAAACGTAGACAATCAATCGCAATGGCGCTATTGGCAGGCCTTTGCCTACTGGCCGCCCCGGCCTATGCGCAGACGGACAGCGGCCGCAAGTTTCTCATCTGTCACACCGGCAGCGTCACCACCGCCGAAGAGGCCCAGCCGTATATCGACGGATTCGGCGGCTACCTGGCACAGAAGCTAGGCTGGCAGGATGGCACTTGGGAGGTGAAGTTTGAGAATCAGCGCCAGGCCGGGATGAAG
>ERZ890953.232-NODE-232-length-33416-cov-4.699290_pt1 | contig 33416 bp, 24 predicted proteins | sample MGYA00521264_ERZ890953 | MGnify/ENA primary metagenome ERZ890953 (study PRJEB32303, sample SAMEA104408629) | aquatic metagenome | biome: Brackish water; feature: Chemocline; material: water | place: Baltic Sea | collected 2014-10-26T21:54:00 | depth 200 m ...
CCCTGGCCAACTGAGCCAATCGCTCCACGTGACCTTCGTTGGCCGGCGAAATCGACATGTTGATGCGGGTTGGTAGACCGTAGCGCGCGGCTAGGGCCAGCCCGTCTACGGCAGCCTGATAAAGCCCCGGCAGACCTCTCACAAAGTCGTGGGTCTCATCAGCATAGTCCAGGGAAACTGTGAGGCCATCGAGGTATGGAGCCAGGGCGGGGAGGCGTCTGGCGAGCATACTTCCGTTGGTGGTCAAGGAGATGTTGTAGCCGCAAGTGCGGGCCGCAGCCAGGGCCGCCTCAGCCTGCCGATAGATGGTCGGCTCACCCCCGGAGAAATAGAGGAAACGGCAGCCCAATTCCCAGGCTTCGCAGAGCAGTCGGCGGATCTCGTCGAGGGTCAGTTCAGAGGTCTCTTCTTCCTGCCAGTGGTAGCAGAAGGGGCACTTCGCATTGCATTTCTGTGATGGCTCCAGCAGGAGCATGAGTGGACGGGGTCGTCCCAGTATGCCGTTGTCGATGGCCGCCTTGACCATCGCCGGGAAAAACCCACTCAACGCTTCTCCTTGCCGCTACTCAGGAAGACGTGGACCAGGGGCCGGCGGTTCTGAAGCTTCTTCAGTGCCCGGCGCACCAGAATACTGATCTCTTCCTCTATTGAGCGCTCCGAAAGGCCCTTCTTGCGAGCTTCGAAATCGGACCAAATGAGCTCCTGAAGAGTCTCTACCAGGGTTTCATCCGGGTCGGGCACTCCGTACAGCGTAATTTCAGTGTTAACGGAAATCCCTTTGCCACGCTTCTTCACCACGGCGTGGACGTTGACGAGGCCATTATGGAAGAGCTTCTTGCGATCTTTCAGCCGCAACTCATACGCATTGCCGATGATCGGTCGCTCCACATAGTAGTGTTCGAGGTCGTTGTGGTCGGCGTATTCAACACCGTCCCTGGTCACCTCGATAACATCCCCCCAGTCGGCGATGAGCGTCTTGGCCCCGATGACTTCTCGGGCCAAAGTCGCGTGCTCATGGAGGAACCGGTACTCGCCGTGGACGGGAATGAAGTGTTTTGGTCGCAGCAACTCCAACATCTCAATGACTTCTTCTCGCCGACCGTGGCCAGAGGTGTGGACATCGGCGTTGCGCTCGTGCAGAACCCGGGCTCCGGCCTTGACCAGGTCGTTGGTAACCCTTTGAATGGCCTTCTCGTTGCCAGGAATAACCTTGCTTGAGTAAATGACCAGATCGTTTGACTTGATCCTGACGTCAGGATGTTCACCATTAGCAATTCTGGTCAAAGCGGCTCTCGGCTCCCCCTGGGACCCGGCAATAAGCAGGAAGACCTCCTCATCGGGCACCTCTTCGATGAATCTAGGGTCCACCAGCCGATTGGGGTCGAGGGGGGCGAAGCCAGTCTCGATGGCGGCCCGCGTGTACGTGTTTAGGGAACGTCCCACGAGGCAAAGGCGACGCTTCAATTTCCGGGCCACTTCGGCAAAGAGGCTGATGCGTTCAATGTTCGATGAGAAGAGAGTGACCAGCACTCGCCCACGATGCGCAGAGGCCAGCTCCACCAGGTTGGCGGCCACTTGCGATTCTGGTCCGGTCCTCCCCGGGACCTCTGCATTGGTGGAATCCGAGAGGAGCAGAAAGACTCCGTCATCTCCCAACCGGGCGAAGCCTTCACGGTCAAATGGCTCCCCCAGACTCGGCACCAGGTCGATACGGAAATCGCCGGTGTGGACGATGCGGCCAAAGGGCGTCAAAATGGCCAACGCCAACGCATCGGGAATAGAATGGGTGACCCGGTAGAACTCAAACTCCATGCCGGCCAGCGTCAGCTGGTCGCCAGGTTTGATGTTGTGCAGCACGAAGGCCGGAGAGGAGTTATACTCCGGAGTCTTCTCTCGAATAATCGCGGCAGCAAAGGGCGGTGCGTAAACCGGTATGTGCAAATCACCAAAGATAATGGGAATTGCACCAATGTGGTCTTCGTGGCCGTGGGTCACGACCACCGCCAGGATGCGGTCTTTGTTGGCGGCGAAGTAGCGGAGGTCAGGGATGATCAGATCGGGACCGGCAAAACGATTGTCCGGGAACATGACTCCGCAGTCGATGATGACGATTCCTTGCGGTGTTTCCAGGGCGAGGCAGTTCATGCCGATTTCGCCTACTCCCCCGAGGAAGTTCAGGCGTAGTTCTTGGGAATTGCTCAAAAGGTGGTTCTCCTACAGGTAGTGGGGTGACCGGAGCGGTGAAAAACCAGGCCGGCCAGCGTCTTCGAGCGCCAGTATAGCAGAAGTTACGCCGAGTTGGAACGATTGAGTCCCTCGTCCTTGACCTGCGTTGCCCTGCTCGGCTATAACATGAGCGGTTTTGACGGGAAGGAGCACCATGTACGAAGCCAACGCATTACGCCGTGACCTTGTGAAGTACTCCCAGCGCATTTGGGAGCGGGGCTGGGTTGCCAACCATGATGGCAACCTTTCGGTCCGCGTTGACAAGAGCCGGATACTGGCAACTCCCACAGCCTTTTCCAAAGGGGAGGTGCGGGAAGACGATCTGCTTCTCATCGAAATCTGGACGGGTAAGGTCCTCAGCGGTCGGCACCGCCCCTTCTCTGAGTTGCCACTGCACCTGGAGTATTATCAGGTGCGTCCAGACGTGCAGGCGGTTATCCATGCGCACCCGCCCGTAGCTTGTGGTTTTGCCATCGCGGGGCTAGAGGTTGACCCGCGTATTACTCCCGAGGCGGTGGTGAGCATTGGCGACCGCATCCCGCTGGCTCCAACGGTGAAGCCTGGCTCCCTCGCCGCCAGACAGCAGATTCGTAGCCTGGGCACTCTCTACGATGCGGTGATGCTGGGCAATCACGGTACCGTGGTTTGTGGAAGTGACCTGGAGATGGCCTATCTGCGTACGGAACTGGTGGAACACCTGGCGAAAATGCAACAGCAGGCGATGCTCCTTGGCAATCTCCGGCTCATTCAGGATGAGTGGGTGGCGGAGTTGATGAAGAAGCGCAAGTCCGCAGGTCTTGGACCCGAGGCGCGTGGGGCTCAGACCCCCCCGGCGCGGGTGTTGGCCGACCTGCCCGTCGAAGAGATTATTTCATCCATGGTGGAGCAATTGAAAGCGTAGTCCTCTACTTTGATTTCCCTTCCTCTTCTATTCTGTCAACCCAGGCCTGCAACTTGCGACCCACCACGTCTTTCGCCCCGAGTCCGATAGCCAATGCCAGACCCAGGCAGATTGATGCGAGGATGATCAGAAATGCGTAGGAGATGAGTTCGGTCTCAATTCCCAACTGCTGGAGGGCAGTCAGGACCACGAAAGTGACCAGGACGTACCTGATGGTCTGTCCCAGAAGGCGGGCGTATGCCACCTCTGCGTTGGCGGCCGCAGTGCGCACCATGTCACCGACGAAGCTGGCGATGTAGAGGCCGAGAATCAGAATCACCAGCGAGACGAAGATGCGGGGCAGGAAGGGTACCAGTGTGTCGGAGAGCCCCACTTCGATCTGCCAGACCCGCATTACCATCAGGAAGATGATGATAATCGAGATCCAATAAACCAGGGCTCCCAGCAACTCCACGGCATCCTGCTTGATGCCGCCCTTGCGCAAGAACTCCTCGATACCTGCCTTCTCGGCAACCAGATCGATGCGGGCGATGCGTAGTCCCCGGACAAGCAGCAGCCGAATCCCTCTGGCCAGAACCCAACCACCAAAGAGCAGCAGCAATGTGGCGAGGATGTTGGACCAGTTCTCATTCATTACGTCAGCCAGGCGGCGCAGTGGCTCGAGAATTCCTTCCCACATAATGTCCTCCGTCTCAGGCGCCTTCGCGCCCAGCTACCATTCAATATGCTCCGCAGCGAGGATACGACAGCTTCTGCAGCCCGTCCAAAAAGGCCCATTACGCACGTCACGACCTTGCAAGAACCGACTGATTCTGCTAGAAGTCCGGCCAACAGGGAGGCAACAATGCTCGACCATCGTAGCGTCAACGAGAATCTTGAAGAGGTCAAAGCGAGGCTTGCGCAGCGCAATGCCCAGGTGGACTGGGACCGCTTCTCCAGCCTCATTGCCGAGCGTTCACAGGCCATCCAGGCCTTCGAGCAGAGGCGCCACGAGCAGAAGACGAAGTCCACGGAGTTTGGTCGATACGCCCGTGACCCTGAGGAAGGACCGAAGCGCCGGGCCGAGTTGAAGGAGCTTTCCGACCTTATCAAGGACCTCGAAAAGCGCCAGGGCGACCTGGAGGCGGAACTGGAGGAGTTCATGCTTCACCTCCCCAACGTTCCCCACTCGTCGACTCCCGTTGGCGGAGGCGAAGAGGACAATGTCGTGGTGCGAACCGTGGGTGAGCCGGGAAGCTACGACTTCGAGCCGAAAGCGCATTGGGACGTTGGTACCGACTTGGGAATCATTGATTTGGAGACCGCAACCGTGGTCAGCGGTTCCCGCTTTGTGCTCTACCGGGGCATGGGAGTCTATCTGGAACTGGGCCTCGCGATGTTCATGCTCGACGTGGCCAGAGAGGCGGGCTATGAGCCGGTCATGCCCCCCTATCTGGTGCTGCGGGATGCCATGGTCGGCACCGGCCAGTTGCCGAAGTTTGAAGAGGATGCTTTCAAGGTGGACGACTATTTCATGATTCCTACCGCGGAGGTTCCAGTTACCAACATGCATCGGCAGACCATTCTCGAGGAGGAGCAGCTTCCCATCAAGTACGTTGCCTACTCATCTTGTTTTCGTCGCGAGGCCGGTTCTGCTGGCAAGGATACTCGAGGCATTACCCGGGTGCATCAGTTCCAGAAGGTCGAACTGGTGAAGTTCACTCGTCCCGAGGATTCCTACGAGGAGTTGGAGAAACTCACCGCCAATGCCGAAACTGTCTTGCAGCGGCTGGAGTTGCCATACAGGGTCAGTGCGTTGTGTACCGGAGACATTGGTTTCTCGGCGGCCAAGTGCTACGACATCGAAGTTTGGCTCCCAGGCCAGCGGCTCTATCGCGAGATTTCATCCTGTTCCAACTTCGAAGATTTCCAGGCTCGCCGAGCCAACATCCGCTATCGTCCCGCTGGCGACAAGAAGCCGAAGACCCGTTTTGTACACACCATCAACGGTTCCGGACTGGCCGTTGGTCGTACCATCGTTGCGCTCCTGGAGAATTACCAGCAAGCCGATGGTACCGTCACTATCCCCCCCGCTCTTCAACCATATCTTGGCGGCAAAAAAGTTATCAGACGTGGTGAATGGTAGGGTCACCATGCGCCGGGGCGAAGGCCCAGGCCATGCTCTTCACCCACATCCACCACTTAGGACAAGAAGAAGCGAAGACGCAGGGAGAGGGGGAGGAGGGATGGATGGTCGGCAAGGCGCCCGCCTCTCCCCGCGTGAAGTGGGCTATGGAATCGATACCGTGTTGGCCTTCTTGCCAGGCAGGCCGTTGGTGCCGTTGACCGGATAGCCCTGTGATGTGAGCCCGCCGTTTCCGCCCTGGCCCGGTGCGCCCAGAGCGTAGGTCGTGGCCTGCACTTTTGGTGCCTTCGCCTTATCGTAGAGAAGCGCGGCACTGTTGCCTCCGGAGCCGCCTCCGCCGACTCCCCCGTTGCCGCCGTCGCCACCCGCACCACCGAAACCTCCCTTCCCAGACCCCGCGTAACCTTTGCCGCCCAATCCACCGGCTCCACCCTGGCCTCCTTTGCCGGCCTTACCGCCGTTGCCGCCCTTGCCGCCCTTGGCTGTGGTGAGTTCACAGCCGATGATAGCGATGGGGGATTTGTGGAGAACTATGGCCATGGAACCGCCGCCAGCTTTGCCTCCTTTGCCTCCTGTGCCGGAGGTTCCGCCAGCCCCGCCGCCGCCCCCGCCGCCCCCCTTGGAGTCACACCACAGGTAGGCGTCGTTCTTGTGCTTGCCCATGCCGCCGCCACCACCGCCGCAGCCATCGACGCCGTTGCCACCGTCATTGCCGGCGTCCCCAATCCAGCCAGATTTGGTCAGCGCGCCCTTGGTGAAACCACCCTTGCCCTGACTGCCACCCGGGCCGTCGATGCCGTCGCCGCCATTGCTGCCGTTGTTGCCGTCACCAGCGTAGATGCCGCCGTCGCCACCCATTTCCTTGCCCCACTTCTTGTAGCAGCACGATGGCTCCCCGACGTCGATTCCGGTCCACGTCACCTTTGCCCCCGGGCTCCAGGGCCCGGCTGTGGGGATATCGCCGATGCCGTCGCCGCGGCCGCCACAGGTGAACTCCATTCCTAGTGCCCCGGCGGCAAACCCGGGACAGGTGTTGTCGGTGTTGGGGTTATTGCAGATGGGCGAAGAGCTGCTGAAGCAACCGCTTGTGGCGTTGGCTCCAGCCTTGCCATTCATGCCGTTGACACCGTCCATGCCGTTAGCTCCATCAGCGCCGTTACCAGCCTTGATGGCCACCATGGTGAGGCTCAGTCCAGGGCTCTCAGAGGCAAAGAGACCAACTGAACTTTGCCCTGCGGCGATGGCCTTGGCAGCCTGAATGGTGAGGCGGCCGACGCTGGTTTGACCGATCAACTTGAAGCCCTCCACGGCTGTTGGGCCACCGACTACCAGGCTCTTGGCCGCGGGGCTGGAAGACCAGTTCTTCGCTGCCATGTAGCCTCCCCAGACATGGACCCCCGGGCGCAGCTTGATGCTTCCGGGATAGGTGCCAGTGTCCACCAGCACAGAGTCCTTGTACGAGTTGCCGTGCACCGAATCGATGGCCGACTGGATCGTCTTCTTGGGTTTTTGCATGGTGCCCGGATTCGTGTCTGCCCCTTTCGCTACTGAAACGAATACCGAGCGCTCGATATTGCCATCGATGCCGTCGCAGTTCTGGTCCACGCCCAGGAGGTCAGGGAGGTCGTCGGCCCCCGGGTTGATGGCCGAGTAGGCGTCGTTGCAGTCAGCCGCGGCGCTCGGCAGGCAGTAGATACAGCCTGGTGTTATCACGGCATCCGCAGCACAGTAGCCATCCTGGTCGACGTCATATCCTTCGTCGATCTGCGAGTCACAGTTATCGTCCAGGTTATTGCAGATCTCCGGGGCTCCAGGGTGGACCGTGTAGTTTTTGTCATCGCAATCGAAGAATCCCTTGGGACAGCTTTTCTCTACAGCATCGCACTGAGCTTCAGTGGCCATGGGAGTGCCCAGGTAACAGTTGGCCACGCTGTCTGGGGGAGCGTTCACGCAGTAGCCGTCAGCATCGCCGTCGCAGCCGTCGTCCACCTGCAGGTTGCAGTTCTGGTTGATACCGTCGCAAAGCTCGATCGCACCAGGATGGACGGATGCGTCGTCGTCATCGCAATCCACCTCCGGCGAAATGCAGAGGAGGCCGACTCCCCACTTGAGTACCGGGGCATGGCAGTAGCCGTCGCCGTCTTGATCGCACCCCTCGTCGGGAATCTGGTCACAGTCGTTGTCCAGTCCGTCGCACCATTCCTGGTGGCCCGGATGGATGTTGTCCGAAAGGTCGTTGCAGTCCATTAGCGGGTATCGACAGACCATGTCCGGGCCGTAGGCCAGCGGTTCCTGGGAGCAGTACCCGTCACCGTCGAAATCGCACTGTTCATCGACCTGTCCGTCGCAGTTGTTGTCGATGTTGTCGCACAGTTCAGGGGCGGCCAGGTAGATGGCAGGGTTATCGTCATTGCAGTCCAGGCTGTTGTCGACGGCGCCTGGGCCAGGCTGACAGGCGCACCTGATATTCTGGCTGCCGTAGCCATCGCCGTCGGCATCGACGAAGAAGGCGATGCAGTCGGCGGCCTCGGCCTCATCCACTTCGCCGTCGCAATCGTTGTCCAGCCCGTCACAGACTTCGGCCTCTGCTGCGGGAGCATTGCACACCGGTATTCCGGACAGGCACTTCTCCACGCCCGGGCATGTGCCGTTGTTGTTGGTGATCTGACAGGGCTTGTCCGGAATCTCGTCGTCAGCTTTGCCGTTGCAATTGTCGTCCAGTCCGTTGCAGACCTCATCCAGTGGTGGTGGTGCGTCGCATTTGCCCAGGCCATCTTCGGTGCAGTACCGCTCTCCCACGCACATGCCCTCCGCGTGGTCGACACATGCGGTTGAATGGCCAAAGTTGGTCTCGGCCCACGCACAATCGCACTCGCCCTCCCAAGCTACGCATCTCTCTTCGTGGCACTGGAAGCCGTGGGGACAGGCTGAATCCTCGTTGCACGAGGTGGTGCAATAGGCCCCGATCTCTTTCTCCGCCAGGCCGCAGAAGGAAGCATCATCGCCGGGGAAGCGTGCGCAATCGCCAGAGTCATGACAGGGTCGGCAATAGGGCAGGAATTGGCCAATGCAGACGTTGGTGATGCTGTCCCGCTTAGCCCCCACCGCGCGGCAATCATATCCCAGGGGACACTCTTCCACACAGGGGGTAGCGCAAAAGTAGCCTGAACCTTCGTCCACGCACGGTAGTCCCGCACAGTCGGCGCTGGTCAGGCAGCTCTGGCCGGCATGCTCAGCGGCGGTTGTGAGATCCCCTTCGTCCCAGTCCTCAAAGGTCAGGCCGGAGTCTGGGGTGCCGCCGGGCTCGTCGGCTAGAAAGGCCGGCAAGTCCGGGTCTGGGTCTGTCCACGTATCGAAGGCCACGGGGTCAAAGTTCGCAGGATCGCTGCCGCAGGCGGACAGCAGGGCCAGGAAGAAGATAATGCTTGAGAATTGCTTCATGGTGCACCTCCAGGTTTGTTTGGGCATTGTGCCGTTCCTCACTCCTCACCCTCTTTATCGGGAGGAGCGATACCAAAGACCTGAAATTTCTTGTTTCACCTGTTATTTTAGTGGGTTACGTTTTTTGGTCTCGGGGAAGTGAATAGTCGTGCGCCCGCCGGCGTCTGTCTGCCCCAGTTGCCAAAGCGCAGCGGCCACCAGCACGGTCCGCTGAAAACTAGGAGGAAACCATGAAACGGATATCGACATACGCGACTCTTTTGATGCTGGCCCTGGCCCCGGCGGCAGGGAGTGCCGGTGAGTTGGCGACTTCCTCCAGCGAAGTGCAGGTCGACAGTGATGCTGCAGCGAAGGGGAAGTACAAGGGCAAGAACCAGAAGAAGTACAAGAAGCAGAAGAAGGTGGTGATTCGAAGCCGCAACCGTGGCCCCAGGGTCGTAGTGGCGCCGGTGATTCACCAGCACCGACGCGTCGTAGTTCACAGTGGCCCGCCAGTTGTCGAGACGGTCCGCTACGTGCCGGCTCGCCGCACAGCGGTGACGCATAAGCAGTATGCGCGCCGTCCCGTTGAGGATCGGATGTTGGGAATTGGCATACGTTTCAGTGGAGTCGCCGTGGACGGTGAGAAGCTTAATCTGGGGTCGGTGGAGAATCCTACCATGGGCGGCCTGGGCCTGCAGATTCGGGGCAAAGTCTCTCCCAATGTCGGCCTGGAACTGGCGACAGACGTGCTCTATGGGGAGACCGATGTCATGGACCAGACGACGGTCCCCATCACACTCTCCGCAATGTACTACCTGATCCCCCGCGGCAAGTTCAAGCTCTATGGGTTGCTGGGGGGCGGTGTGCATCTGACCAAGCTGGAGTACCACAATGGTTTTCGTCACGATCTCGTTGAGATCGCCGGCCAGGCCGGAGCGGGCATGGAATTGCGCTTCACCCCAGACTTCGGCCTCAGCGCCGACCTGCGATTCATCGGGCTCTACAAGAACATCGAGTCGGAGTCGAGCATCGAGTCCAAGTGCATGGGCCTCTCCGGCGTGACCATCAACTGCAGTGGCGTGAAGCAGGCTGACAAGTTCAATGCCGGTGCCCAATTCATGGTTGGCGCCAATATGTACTTCTAGCCATCCCCCCTTTTCGACCGCATACCAAATAGTACTCCGCACACCGCCTGGCGCCAGCCAGGCGCCGTTGCTGGGCATCGCTACATGCGTGGGTGGTGCGTACGGCGGCGCCGTCATGACTGACGGCGCTGAGTAGGGATACGGGCGGTGCTCCACCGACCATCCCGACCAAAGCTCAACTGGACGTCAGCACGAAATTCGCGTATGCTCCGGCCCGGACAGGGCCAGAGGGTGAGAAGGTCGCCGGTGCGTTTGTCGCACGGGAGGAAAGTCCGGGCTCCGCAGGGCAGGGTGGTCGGTAACGCCGACCGGGGGTGACCCCAGGGCCAGTGCCGCAGAGAGTAGACCGCCCGCCAGTCTTCGGGCTGTGCGTGGTAAGGGTGAAAGCGTGAGGTAAGAGCTCACGGGCTGTGACGGTGACGTCGCAGTCGGTAAACCCCACCTGGAGCAAGAGGAATATGGAAACGCCGGGGTTCGCCCCGTACGGGTTGCCCGCCCCAAGTTTCCGGGTACTCGCTTGAGGCATGTGGCAACGCATGTCCTAGACGAATGACCTTCGCCTGTGTTGGGGTGACCCGGCACGGGAACAGAACCCGGCTTACTACCCTCTGGTCCTGTCCGCCCGTCCCCTCGCCAGTGCGGTGAGCTTCGCAACCCTAAAGATTGATGATCTTCGGTGTACCGACGCCGGCCCCGGTCACCTCGACCTCTGCGTAGGTGTGATGTGGTGAGAAGCGCTTCTCAGTGGGGCTACCGGGATTGAGGAAGAGAGTTCCTGCGTAGCTGCGGATTTCGGGAAAGTGGGAGTGACCGAAGACGACCAGCGAGTATCTTGAGCAGTCGATTCGCTGGGCGATTCGTTCCAGAAGATCCCGGGCCGCCCCCCAGCCGTGGATGACGGCGATGCGATGCCCCTGCACTACGCGCTCGCCGATCTCCGGAATACGGGCCCGCAGCGCGGCGTTGTCGGAGTTGCCGAGGGCGCAAAGGAGGGGCTTGCGGTGAAGCAGCGAGTCGTAAAACTCCGGGGCCACGAAGTCCCCGGCGTGGACCACCAGATTGGCCCCATCGATAGCTGTCTCCAGCGGCTCGGGGAGCCGGGCGGACTCTTTGAAGTGAGTGTCGGAAAGAATGACGAGCTTCTCGGGCATGTCGGCCTCCAAGCTGGAACCCAGCTACTATGGCATCGGCAGTTGCCCTAGGTCAATCTACCTTTTCAAGCGCAGTACTTCTTTGCCATCGATGTTGCCCCAGCGGGCATCTTTAATGGGCACCGTTTCCGGTTCGCGAAAGAGGGTGTGCATGAGGAAGTCGCTGGTATCCAGGAAACCGTTGCCGTTGTCTCGTACGAGTACGCCGACGTGGCCGTCCGGGAGGTTCAGCAGGTCCCCGGGACGGACGGCCCCATCCGCGCCAAAGGTCAACCGCCGGTTCCTGGCGTCAACGTAATAAGCTTCGTCATCGAGGTGGACTTTCGTGCGCTTTGACGCCAGCTTGTAGAGCCCTCCGGTATAGGTGTAATCGAACTTCTTGCGGGAGCTTTGGCGGCGCTTTCCATAGACGGCGAAGTCGGCACAGTCGGAACCCACGAGGAGGTCACTCTGATGGCCTCCCTGAATACGTTTGGAGCCGTAGATATAGGGCACGTTCATGAGTTCGTGGAGGTAGCCGAGGTAGGTATCGTCCGGGCGATAGGAGAGGGTGAAGACGGCGGGGCAGAGAGCCCCCGAGCGGCGGCACTCCTGGCCCGGGGAGGAGACTTGGCCGGCGGCTGTGGTGGCTGTCACTTTGAAGCGCATGGTGCCATAGCCGGTGGCAACCTGCGGGTATTCGTCATGCATTCTGGTGGGGTGGACGTCGGCGGTCACGGTCCAGCCCTCAGTCCACTCGGTCTCGGTGATTTCGATCTCTGCCGGAGGGGCCGAGTAGGCGTTGTTATATGCCACGGGCAGGGCCTCAACCTTGGCCCAGCGAAGGGTAACGGGGCACTCAGCAGGCCAGGCGCTCGGGGCCGAGATGCCCATGGCGTCCGGCGGGGCGCCGTAGCTTACCTTGCGGCCGCTTAGCGTTCCCTTGATTACCGCATGGAGTTGCACAACCTGGTCGCCTCGGGCATAGAGGATACCACCTTCCTTGACCGCTTTGCCTTCTCTTGAGGTGCGGATGGTGACTTCCTTCATGGTGGGGCAAGACTTGGGGTCGCCTTGAGCTTGAGCGGGGGCATGGCCCGCCAGGGCAGCCAGCGAGAGCGCGAGCGCAACGATGCGGAGCCTGCCGTGCATGGGCTATGAGAAGAAGCGGTAGAGAGCCGCCGCACCAAGCAGTCCTGCGGCGATCCAGAAGAGGACATCCCAGAACGAGACGGTCTTCTTCTGGGGCGCTTTCTTCTTGCCCGTGCCCACCATGTTCTTCATGCCGCCGCGCAGAGACGAGAAGATGCCACCGCTACTCTTGCTGGAGGCGTTTCTGGAGGAGCCGTGTTGCTTACGCTTCTTCTTGGTCTTGGCCATTGAATCCTCCCTTTGTCGGGCATTCTAGCCCACCTGAGATGTTATCGCAACGACCGGTAGATAACGTATCCTTCAGCTGTCGGATGGAACTTCTCCCGCAGGTGTTCCCGCACCAGATAGACCTGGGTGGAGAAGTAGACCGGAATGGCGGGAAGCTCTTGGCAGAGCAGGTCGTGGGCCTTTTGCATGATGGTGGCACGCTCTTCGGGATCGCCGGTGGTGCGGATGGCGCGGACTAGCTGATCGTATTCATCATTGGCGAAGTGGCCGAAGTTGTTGGAGCTTGCGCGGGTGAAGTTCTCGAAGAAATCGAGGGGGTCGGGGCCGCCGCTAAGGGACATGCGTGCAATCTGGAAGTCGCCCTGCTTGAGGCTTGCGAGGAAACTGCCCCACTCGAGCATGCGGATGGCCAGAAAGAGGTCCAGTTGCCGGCTGAATCCCTGTTGGACGTACTCCATGATAGTGCGCAAAGTCTCGGAGGCATTGCAGATCATCTCGGTGCCGACCAGCGCATCCCGGGCCGCATCGATACGTTGTCGGGCCGCGGTCGGCGAAAGGGCCTTGCAGGGTTCGGCATCGAAGCCCGTGGCCGTGGCGTAGGTGGGGGGAAGAAAGGCCCGGGCCGGCAGTTGCCCGCCGCCCAGGATATTGTCCACCAATCCTTCCCGATCGATGGCGCCAAAGAGCGCGCGGCGGACCTCCAGGTCGGCCAGCGCTGCGGCCTGTCCATTGAAGAAGAGGTAGAAGACCGAGTGCATGGGCTGACTGACGACGGCCCCGGGGTATTTGCCACGCAGGTAGAGGAGTTTCTGGAACGGCACCAGTCCCTGGACGAAATCCACTCTTCCGGCATCCCACCAGGTCAGCGCGGTCTCCTCACTGTCGCTGAAGCGTAAGGTAATTCGTGGAAAGGGAGTCTGGCCATCGAGGAACTCGTAGTGTGGGTTGGGCTCAAGAGTCATGGATTCGCGTGCCTTCCACTCCACCACATGGTAGGGCCCGGAGGCGAGGTCGAGGCCCTGCACGAAGAGGTCCCCTGTACTCTGCGGAATGGTCTTTGTGGGAAGGGGGGCGAAGCGCGGTGAAGCGAGGATTTCGGGAAGATATGGCTGGGGGGATTCCAATTCGACCCGGAGCAGGTCCTCGCCGATGACGGTGACGGCCAGTCTGGTCTCCTCCCCGGCGGCGAGGCTGCGGCCGTGGCGGAGGATGAAGAGGGCATCCGCCCCGGGTGAGGCGGTGGCCGGGCTGAGGATGCGTTGCCAGGCAGTGAGAAAGTCGGCGGCTTTGATGGGCTCACCATTGGCATAGCGGGCTGACGGTTTGATGCGAAACTGCCAGACGAGATGCTCGTCATCGGTTTCGTGGAGGGTGGCGAGGGCGGGTTCAGCACGGCCATGGACCGGGTTGGGGCGATAGAGCCCTTCGTAGATGTTCACGGCAACCTGGAAATCGTTGCTGCCATCTAGAAAGGCGGGGTCGATGGAGCCGGGTTCCCGCATGGCAACGGCCAATTCACGACTGGCCGGATTGGTGTTGCCACCAGTGACGCCCGGGGCTTTCGGGTCGGCCTTGCAGGATGAGAGCAGCGTCACCAGGGCAAGGAGGATGAGCAGTGATTGCCGGCAATTCAAGAACGGCCCTGTCGCCGACGGAGCTTCTGGAGGCTTTTGCGTGCCACCAGAGCGAAGAACTGCAACGAATCCTTGACCGGATTGTAGTGGCTCGTTTCGTCGGCGTATATGCAGGATATCGGCACCTCGCAGAAGCGCAGTCCATTCCAGACTGCATCGATGATCATCTCCGACTCAAAATCGAAGCCATCGCCACCCATCTTCTGGAGTTGCTCCAGGAGCTGGGCCGAGAGCATCCGAAAGCCCGACTGACTGTCGGTGACTCTGGTGCCGGCGAGGCCGGAGACGAGGAGGGAACTGAAGCGGTTGGAGACTTTTCGCACGAGGGGCATTTGCTGGTTAGCGTGCATGCGCGTGCCGAGAATGAGGTCTGCCCGGGTGGCCGCATAGCACTGGGCGAAGCGGGGTATTTCCTCGGCTGCATGCTGTCCGTCAGCATCCATGAAGAGGGCAGCTTCGTAACCATGCTCAAGGACCCAGGCTATGGCCGTGCGGATGGCTGCGCCTTTGCCCTGGTTGGTCTTGTGGACAATGAGGTGGACGTCGAATTGGCTGGCGACCGCAGCGGTGTCGTCTGTTGACCCATCGTCCACCACCAGGATGTCGAGGTCGAAGGTGGTGGCGGCCACGAGGACCCGGCCGATGGCCCGGCCTTCGTTATACGCGGGGATCACTACGCAGACCTTAGGTTCTAGCATGGCTTCTCACTGTTAGGGGGGCGCGGTTTCATGACCCAGTATTTCATTACGGTGTAGTTGAAGAGGAAAACGGTGCATTCGGCAACGACTTTGCCAGGTACCGGTGCCATGTGTGCGGTTTTGACAGCTCCATAGACGAGCACTGACGAGAGGGCAAACGAGGCGGCATACAGGACCAGGAAGCGGAGCAGGTCTTCCCAGAATCCGCGGCTGTCCGCTGAGCGAAAGGTGACATAGCGATTGAGCACGAAGCAGGAAACGCCCCCGATGGTTCGAGAGATGAAGTGAGCGTAAAGGAACCAGGAGTCGAAGAAGCGAATGAAGATCCAGTAGGCAGTCAGATCGAGGAGGAAGACAAAGGCGCCCACCAGAGTATAGACATGCAGTTGTCGGGACCAGGCCCTGGCGACGTTGCGCAGTTTAGACAGCGTGCTGCTGTCGGATTCTGCGCGCAGGAAGTAGGTGCGGCCTTTGGCTGTTGGCATATAGACCTCAGCGTCCGGCTCGAGATTATTTCACTTTGGGTGGTGCTTTGCCACCGCTTTTTTTGCTCCTGACAATGGCGATGGCATTGGCCATGGAGCGGGCCGAGTGGTTCTTCCCCTGGTGTGGTTTGTTGTAGAAACCGTCGGGACCAATTAGGGCCACGGAGCCGCCACCGTCGAAGAGCATGGCATCGCTGGCGCCAGTGGCCTTGAAGAGGTTGGCCGCATCGTCTGCCGAGAGTCCGCTGGAGCGCTTCACCCGGCCCTCTCCAGCCAGCAGGTAGAGGGTCTTACCATCACTGGAGATGCCCACGGCCGCGCGGGGGTGGGGTTGCGGGATATAGAGGCGCAGCGGCAGGGTGAACCCTTCCTGGCTCATCTCTTTGACGATCTGGCCATCCCGCAGGACACGAGGACCGCCGGAAATGGCTTCGAGCATCACACCGGCAAAGCCTGGGACAGTGGTCTTGATGGTCAACTCCGTCCCTTCAGGCAGCACTTTGGCTGCTGGGCGGGCATCGCCGCAGACCACCAGGGCCAGCTCGAGGGGCTTGAGGGGCTGGGCAGCTCGGGAGGGGAAGACCTTGGCAACCTTGACCTCAATGTCGGAATTGAGCATGGGGCCGAGTGTCTCCCGTTGCAGGAGCAGCCCGGTACAACTGCCCTGGGGAATCGTCTTCTGCAGGTAGTAGCCGGAGTAGAGGACTGATTCCTGCTTGTTGGCTTTGCGATTGGCCCCGGAGATCTGGACCTTGAGGCCATCGCCGCTGACGGTCTGATTGACGGTGTAACGATCGATGGCGATGTGGTTGTTCGCATCGACAGTGATACTTGTGGTGTTGGCGGGGAACCAGAGCAGCTGTCCCCCCGACACGTGCAGGCCCAGGGGGTTCTTCTCGGCCTGGGCGAAGCTGAAGTAGTCGCCGTTGAGGGCGGCCCTGACATCGACGCCGCCGGTGCGGAAGATCTCGACGATTTTCTCGAGTCTCTCGCTGTGTCCCAGGGGGCGCAGGGAGCGGAAGGAGAGTCCGGTATCATTCAGGTCGACCCTTAGCAGATGGGCGAAGGCGGGGGCCACCTGCCATGTTGGGTCGCCCTCCTTGGCCTTGCGATTCTTGACCCCGGCGAAGGACCAGGTGGTGTACTCGATGCCGGCCTCAACGGCTTGCCATTGCAGATCCTCCGGCTGAGGATTGTAGGGGGATTCGGCCCAGGCGGGCAGCCCGGCGGCAACAAGCAGGAGCAGAAGGGTGCTGAAGAGGGCGTGGCGGGCCATGGTTTCCTCGCGACGGTGGTGCCGGGACACTGTAGACAAAGGGGCCGCTGGCTGCAATGAAAAAGGATCTGGCCGGGGGCCTGGAGCACCCGGCAGCGACTGCCTAGAGCGGGGCCTCGGGGGCAACGATGACGTGGGCGCTGAGACCTCGCTCCCGATACTGATGCTCCATCATCTCGACCTCATCTTCCCGCCCCGGTGCGAGGATGGCCAGCACCCTGGTCCAGCCGCTCTGCGTGCAACGCTCGAAGAGGGCGGTGGTGCCGGTGGAATTGCGTCGGGCTGGCGAGAGCACGATCTTGCGGGCAGGCAGTCCCAGGGCCACTGCCCCCAGGGCGATGACCTCGGCTCGGGTGATGTGGCCCACCGCGTAGGCTCCATGCCAGACGAAGTAGGGAATGTCGGTGACGCCATTCTGGTAGAGATAGACCATGGTCCGGGCGAGGGCGCGCTGGGTGCGATCGAGGACAACTGTGTCACCCAGAAAATCGACAGGTCTCGACTGTCCGTGAATGACCACTGCCTGGAAATCATCCATCTTCGGCAGCGGCGGGTCGAACTCCAGTTCGACCTTGCTCGGGGCGTAGTCATCGGCGTAGAGCCGCTGGATACGGCGGAGCCGGGGGATCTTCTTGCGGAACTCTTTCAAGGCCCTCGCCATATGGCTCTTGTGGGTTACCAGGAGGGCTGAACGGAAGCGTTTGCGGGCCACCATCCGGCCTGCGTTGCGGGCGTTTTGGCCGGTGGAGATGGAGCCATTCTCGGTGAGAATGGCCCGGGCTGGGACGCCCATGGCCTGGGCCATGATCTTCATCTCATCGGCCTCGGCGATATGGCCCGTGGTGTGGCCACCGCAGAAGAGAATGTACTTCGCCCGTTGCTGTCGGTAGGCGCTGACTGCGGCGGTAACACGTTGGAGCATCTTGTAGGTCGGCGTGGCCTCGAGCTGATGACCGACGCCGAGGGCGATAATGACGCCCACCCGGTGCGGCTCCAGGGGCTCGGTACGAGGACTGTCGGCGGCCTCTACCCGGCCAGCGGCAGCGGCCACGAGGCAGGGAACCAGGAGCAGTGCGCAGAGAGTTGCTAAGGACCTTGTCATGGAGTCAGTCTAGCAGGAGAGTGGCGACCTGGCAAAGGCCACCGGAGAGGATGTTGCTAATTACCGCAGGAAGGTGCCGGGCCGCCGCGTTCTTCAGCGGCGAGTTGCTTCTTGCAGCCTTCGAAGGTGGGGTTGTGCTGGCAGATGTTCTTCTGCACGGTAGCGGCGTCGATACCGGAGAACTGGTGGCGTCCATCAGCAATCCAGGTCGGGGAGCCGGAGATGCCAAGCTGCTTGGCAAGCTTCATGTCGTCGAGGAGCATCTTCGTTCCGTCGCCCTTGAAGCATTCTTCGATGACCGCAGCATCGATACCGTCGGTGGCGCATGCCTGCCAGTTGGTATCTTTGATATTCTTGTTGCGGCAGAGGATGTAGGTCATGTACTTCGCGGGGTACTTGGTGATGGCGCAGAGTTCACGGATGTTTTCGTCAACTTCGCTCTGGCCGTGCATGGAGGTAGGCTTGCCGTCCTGCTCGTCGCCGATGAAGTGGACGGAGAACTTGATTTCGTCGCCAAAGGCGGCGAGGACTTCTTCCATGGCATTGAGAGCTTTCAGGCCGAAGGGGCATTCTGACATGACGAAGACTTCGAGCTGTCCTTTGACCTCGGCGCGGCAGAGGAGGTTGTTGGCGCAGGTTTCGTCGTCGCAGTCAACCTTGCCGTTGCCGGTGTCGTCGACTTTGTTGTCGCAGATCTCGGCGTTGGGGTCGTGCTGGGCACGGCCGGCGAAGACCTTCCAGGTGCCAGTCTTGGAGGGCTTGAGGAAGCGCTGCAGGCGGGCGTAGCCGTCGCCTTTCTCCACGTCGTTGCCAAAGAGAATGACGGGGAGGAAGGTGATGCCTTCGTCAGCGTAGAGCTTCTTGGCTTCTTCTTCGGCCCAGTCGAGTTTCCGTATTTTCATGCCGGGGAACATGGAGCCAAAGCTGCTCTGCAGCCGTGCGGTGTCGCAGCTACGGTCGGTGCAGCGCTTGTCTTCGAGGATGATGGCTTCGAATTCCACGGGCGGCGGAATGTCGGAGCAGGCCTGGGGCTTGGAGCCTTCGGGCAGACCACCGCAGATGGCGCGCATGTAGTCCGCTTCGCCACGGCCACCACGGTAGGGCTGGTCGTTGAGGAACATGGTGGGGCTGCCACGGGCGCCGGCCTTCTGGGAGAGCTCGTAGGAGGCCTTGAGCAGGCCCTTGCCTTCTTCGCCTTCGTAGCATTCTTTCAGCTTCGGAATCTCGGCTTCAAAGCCGGCTTCCTTGGCGCATCCTTCCCAGTTACCGGGGATGGCGCGCATGTTCTTGTTCATGCAGTCGAGGATGCCGAAGTACTTGTAGTTCTCGGCGAGGTGCAGCTGGGCGCACATCTGGATGATGTTGCCCTGGACTTCTGCTTCACCGTGCATGGAGGTGAGCTGGTCGCCCTGGACGTTGCCGATGTATTCGAGGCGGAAGTCAACATAGTCGCCGACCTTCTTGAGGACTGGGCTGATGCCATTCATGACCTGGGTACCAAAGGGGCATTGGGACATGACGTGGAAGGTGAACTTGACTTTGGCGCCGGAAGCGTTGGCTTCGGGCTTGGCTTCTTCGGGCTTGGCTTCAGCAGGCTTGGCCTCTTCGGGCTTGGCTTCTGCAGGCTTGGCTTCTTCGGGTTTGGCTTCTTCCGGTTTGGCCTCAGCAGGCTTGGCCTCTTCGGGCTTGGCTTCCGCTGGCTTGGCTTCTTCGGGCTTGGCCTCTGCGGGCTTGGCCTCTTCCTTCTTGGCCTCTTCCTTCTTGGCCTCTTCCTTCTTTCCTTCGTCAGCAGCCTTGGGTTGGCAGGCGACTGCAAAGGCGAGCAGCACGGACAGCACCAACAGTTTCACTCTCATTTGATTCTCCTCTACTGGTTATCCAAAAAAAAGTCTCGATTACGCGTTTCAAGTGTGGCCATTGGCCAACTGCCGAGGGATGATAATCGACGCCTAATGGCAATGCAACCCCTTTCTTTAACAGAGAAGTGTGCGGCTTATTTCTGGAAATTGATGGCGGGTCCTGTTAGGATGGCAACGAGGTAGACGATGCGGATTCTCGTCCTCAACGGTCCGAACTTGAACCTACTGGGGGAGAGAGAGCGGGCGCTGTATGGTTCTACGACGCTGGATGGGGTCGAGGCGATGCTCTCTGCTCAAGCATCGCGGCGCTCCGTTGAGTTGTTGTTTTTCCAAAGCAACCACGAAGGCGCGCTGATCGATCGGCTGCATCAGGCGCGAGGGCAGGTGGACGGAGTTGTTTTTAACCCAGGGGCTTATGCACACACCTCTGTTGCACTGTTGGACGCGCTACTGGCCGTGGCTCTGCCGGTGGTCGAAGTGCACGTGACCAATCTGGACCGCCGGGAGGACTTTCGGCGACGCTCCATCACGGCTGCAGGGGCCCTGGCTCGCATTGATGGCTTTGGCGCAGACGGTTATCGTCTGGCTTTGGATGGGCTGGTCAATTACCTGCAACTAGACAAGAGTTGACGGGAGACAATGGCAGGAAAGAAACAGAAGCTGCTGCAGAAGGCTGACTCTTTCGCCCGGGACAAGAAGCTGAAGAAGGCGATCGCTCTCTACAAACAGGTCATTGAGGACGATGCTGCGGACATTCGGACGCGTTTGCGTCTCTCGGAGTTGCTCTATCAAGCCGGGCGTATGGCTGAAGCCCTCGATGTTTTGCAGTTTGTCGGCGACTACTACCGGGAGCATGGCTTTCTGCTCAAGAGCGTTGCGGTCTACAAGAAGATGCTGGAGGTGGAGCCGTCGCGTACCGACCTGCATGGTACTCTGGCCCAACTCTATTTCCAGCTGGGGATGGCCCCTGACGCCATTCGGCAGTTCAAGGCGCATATCCGGGCATTGCTCAAGCAGGGCAGAGTCCTCGACAGTCTCTTTGTGGTCCGCAGTATGTTGGAGTTGGATCCTGGCAACGTTTCGGATCGCCTGCGGCTGGCTGAGGGCTTCTCCTTCCATGAGATGATCGATGAAGCGGCCGTGGAATACCGGCGCGTACTCTCCCTCCTGGAGAAGGCTGACCGACAGTCGGAGTGGGGGCGGGTCGCCATGCGCTACCTGCACCACAACCCTGAGGACGATAATATTCGGCGGCGGGTGGTGGAGTTCTTGATGCGGGAAGGGGATTATCACCGCTCGCTCCAGCACCTTTCAGTCTGCCTGGAGAAAGACCCCCGCGACACCCAGCTTCTGGACATCGCGGCCAATTGCTTCGAGATGCTGGGGCAGCCGGAGAAGGCAATCGTGGCCCTCAAGAGCATGGTTTCGGTCTTTCGACAGAAGGGGCTCTCCCATGAGGAGGTCAACATTCTGGCCAGAGTATTGGAGCTTGATCCCAAGGATGAACAGGCGCTGCGTGCATTGGGTGGCGAAGAGCCGGTTCCGGAAGAAGCCGGCGAAGAAGGATTCGTCGAGCTGGAGTGGGATATGCCGGCGGGCCATGGCGACCCCCCCCCAGTTACTGAGTTCGCAGCGACGGTTTACGAACCGGAGCCCCCCTCTTTCGCTGACGATTGGGCGGATGAGGCAACTATTGTTGAGCCGGTCAGTGAGGATCTTTTGCGACAACTGATGCTTTATGCTGACGATGATCAGGTGCCCATGGCGGTGGACGTGCTACGTCTGCAGCGGGCTCTGGATGCTGGTGAGCCCATGTCACCGGCCGAGTTGGAGGCGGCGGGGGTGACCCTTTCGCCCAACGACCGCGAAGAACTGGAGTTCTTCCTCTCTTCCGGTCTGCGGGACGAAGCTCTGGCCATCTTGCAGGAACTGCACCTGCGCCTGAACTAGCAGAGGAGAAGTGAATGGGGGAGTCCAGGACAGGACCGTTGGCTTCAGTGGAGCGGCTGCTGCAGGACCTGAGTGGGCGCGTGGAAGCGCTCCACGTGATGGTGGACCGGTTGGCCGATACCTCCGAATGGGAGGCATCAATCGCCAATGAAGAGGATGAAGTCAGCGCACTTCTGTCCGAGGCGGAGATGACTCAGGACCTCACCACCATGGCCGATGCGCGGGCTCATTCGAGTCAGGTGAGGGGTGAGGTGGTTGGTTCCTTCGATACTTTGGTGGAGGGGTTGCGGGGGGCTTTGGAGCAAGCCCTTGCGGAGGCAACTGGGGCACATCGGGCCCTGGAGGCTGAGCTGAATGAGGCAACCTCAGCGCTGGTCCAGCGCAAGACCGCGCTGGATGTTGCCGCAGAGAGGGCCCGCGGAGTACTAGCAGACCGGGTCGCACTGGAGCAGACCGCGGCCGCTGACGAAGATGCGGTATCCTATGAGGAGACCCGCGTTTTTGACGAATCCTGGAGTGGTCAGGATGAGCGACGCCGCCATCGCCGCGACGCAGTGGCGGTGGAGGTCCGACTCCAGGATGGCGGTACGAGTGTGGCCGGCAGCACCGAGAATCTGAGTGCGGGTGGACTCTTCATCTCGACCTCTGCAGAGTTTGAATTGGGAGCCCTCCTCCACGTCTCGTGCACCCTTCCCGATGGACGGGTGGTGCGCGCCGATGGTCTTGTTTCCTGGACCCGGGGCGAGGATGTCGACGTTGAGTCGGGGATTGGCGTTGAGTTTCTGGCCATGTCTGAAGAGGACCGTAAGTTGTTGGAAGGCCTCGACGAAGACTAGTTTCAAGCCAGTGTTTTGTCCCGCGTGGTGTCAGGTTTGCCCCCGGGCCAGGAGAAACCGGCAGTGCGAAGCAGAATCTGGTTTGTAGCAGTCCTTCTTGTTTTTTCGCAGCTTGCTGCGCTCTCTGCTCAGGAGCTGAGCACCGGTCGCCAGCGACTTGTCGCCAACGAGTTGGAGGGGCCTCTTCTGGAAGTCCACTTTCTGGATGTTGGGCAAGGCGATTCAATCTATGTCCGTACTCCCGGGAAGAAGCACTACCTGATCGATACCGGCACCCGGTCGGCTCGCAAGCAGATTATTCCCTATCTGCAGTACCTGGACGTCAAGGCCCTTGATGGTGTTCTGTTGACACACAGTCACCTCGACCATATCGGGGCTCTTTACTACATTGCTGATGCTTTTCCCATCAAGCGTCTCTACTACAGCGGTCACGTTCATCCCAGCAGTCATAATCGCAAAACAGTGCAGCGGCTGAAAGACAAGAATGTGGCGTTGCGGCGAGTGCGGGCCGGGGATACCTTCGAATTGGAAGAGGGGGTCAAGGTTCAGGTGCTCCATCCGGGCAAGGACTGGAATGGCGACGTCGAGGACCCGAACAATATGTCCGTGGTGGTCCGGTTGACCTATGGTGACATTGATTTTCTCCTCACGGGTGATGCCGAAAAGCAGAGCGAAAAGCAGATCCTCAAGGATAAACTGGAATTGAAGTCGGAGTTTCTCAAGGTCGGTCATCACGGTAGCGAAACTTCCAGCACTGAGGAGTTTCTTGATACCGTGGAGCCGCTCTACGCAATAGTTTCATGTGGGGAGGGCAACAAGTTCAACCATCCCCACGCCTCGACCATGGAGAAACTGCGTGCTCGAGACATAACGATTCTGCGAACAGATCAAAACGGGACCATCGGCATTTACACCAATGGTAAGCGGGTGATGATCAAGATTAAGGGCAAGGACTGGCAGCCAGTTTCATTCCTGGTGAGACCACCGGTGAACGGGGCTGGCTGGATTGTAGTTCATAACCGAGGGGGTTCATATGCGTAGAAGTGTTCTAACCATCATTGCTGCTTTGAGTTTGCTCCTGGTTGTTCCCGCATTGGCCGGTCCCACCGGCCCTGAGGGGTCACCGGTGCGCAAGGACATCAACGAGGCTTCGGCCAAGGATCTGATGAAGATCAATGGCATTGGCAAGAAGACCGCAGCCAAGATTATTGAGAAGCGCACGGAACTTGGCAAGTTCACTTCCATGCACCAGATCAAGACGATCAAGGGATTTGGTCGGGCAACCCTGGTCAAGCTCATCTGTGGTTTTTACGTCAAGGAAGAAGGCGAACTTCCCTGCACTGTGGAGAAAGGCCCCGTTGGTCCCACGGAGAAGATCAATATCAACACTGCGGACCTCAAGGAACTCACGAAGATCAAGGGGATGGGCAAGAAGAAGGGCACCCTGATCATGGAATATCGTCGGGACAAAGGTTGGTTCCGCTCTCCGCACGAGTTGACCAACATCAAGGGCATCGGCAAGAAGACCGTGGAGAATATGCTCCCCTACGTGGAGGTTCGCCTGGACATCAATCTGGCTCGTGCGGCGCAGTTCGAGGCCCTGGGATTTGCCAACGGTGACACAATTGTTGAGGCCCGGAAGGCCGCCGGTGGATTCAAGTCTCTGGATGACTTCGCCAAGACTGCCGGTGTAGCTGCCGATGCTTTTGAGAAGGCTAAGGATGTGCTGACCTGGACTGAACCTGCAGGGAAGTAACTAGCTGGCGCTTCACCACTTCATCTTGTCGAACCAATCCCGCTGCAGCAGTGACGCAAAATCCATGGACCATGCCACGGCCACGTGGATGGTCACCCCACCCCAGATATTCTTGGTCCGTAGTGCCAGAATGCCCAGGACGCTGCCGGCGATGATCGCCCCGAGGGCTTCCAATCCCGGTTTGGAGAAGTGAATCATGCAGTAGGGGGTCATCATGAAGAGAACGGCACGCCAGCCCCATTTGTGTTTCAACTCGTTGAGCATGAAGCCTCTGAAGAAGACCTCCAGAGAGAAGAACTGCAGTGCATAGAAGGCTTCCCACAGGAGCAGCGATTGGATTGAGTCGGGGTAGCGATAGAAGGGGTAGGTCTTCTGGAAGGCTTCCTGGTACGAAACGACCCAGACGCAGCCGGCGACGGGGAGGAAGAGCAGGGCGTATATCCACAGGTGCTTGAAGAAACCGCGGGGCGAAAGGCCCAGACCGGTCAGGGGCCGTTTGAGCAGGAAGAGATGGACGATTCCCGGAATGACCAGATAGAAGAACATGCACCCCAGAGACCAGGAGATGCGCATGGTGAGGGAGACCTTCCAGGGCTCCAATGTCTGCAGGGAATCGCCGGTCACGGGCCCCCAGATACCGAGAGTATCAATGAGCAAGCGGGCGGCCCAGACCTGATAGTCGTGGCTCAGGACCAGATAGTTGAGCAAGAAGAGCACCATGCAGGAGACGTAGACGACCGTCAGCACGCGGCCGTCGGTAGTGGCGCCGGGTTTGACGTATTCCTCGTCAATCGCCCGCAAATGCGAGAGCAGGGCCCAATCCAGGAGCCGCATAATCGGACCGCTCGGGGCGACTTTCACCTCTTTCTTCCTTCCCATCCATGCCTCGCAGTCTACGGGAGCAGATGCTCGGCATCATGCCAGACCCCCAAACCTCGCGCAAGCGGTACGTAGTCGCCAGGCAGGGGGACTGTCGGTGCGACGTGGTGCCGTTACCAATTGACAGCGACTCGCTGCCGGCCTAGGCTTGGCGGCATGTTGCGTTGGTGCGGACCCATTACTTTGGTGGTAATCGTTCTACTGGCTGGTTGCCAGGGGGAGCGGGGGCAGCAGTATGCCCATCCTGGGGCACGATATGGGCTGGAGGGAATGGCCTTTGCGGTGCAGACGCCGCCGCTGGAGACGGTGCGGGACGACCTCCTAGGCCTGGTGGTCAACATGGAGGGCGTGGAAGGGGTTCTGGCGCTCATTGAGGGGGCCGTGGGACTCGATTTTGCCAACCTGGAATTGTTGGCGGAGGCGGGCTTGGATGAATCTATGCCGGGGCTCCTGTTCGGGTATCGGGGCGGTTTGGTCGCGGTTATTGGACTGGGTGATGTGAGCCGTTTCGAAGATTTTCTGGTGGGACTTGCAAAGCGGGAAGCGTGGAGCTTTCGGCGGACCCCCACTGAAGGAGCCGTGCTCTATGACATGGCTGGATTTGCCCTCGCGGTACAGGGCAACCTGCTGACTCTCTTCTGGGGGGGGCAGGGCGAGTCCCTGGGCAATTTGGCGGCCCTTCTGCTGGAGCCGACACCGGAGGTCGCGGCCCCACTGCCTGACCATGGCTATGCCATCAGGTTGAACGGTTTTGCCGGGCAACTGGAGGAAGGACTGGCTGAGGAGTTTTCACAGGTTGGTCCGTTGGCCGGAGTGGCGCGGTCTCTGGCGCGCTATCTGGATGGCTGCGGCGACGTCGCCGGGGGGCTGGACTTTGGCGATCGGGTGGTTTTCACCGCCACAGCTGAAGGGTGCCCCACTGGCCTGACTGCGGTGCCCGTGCTGGCCCCTGAGCAGCTGGTTCCTGACGATACTATTGTGCTGGTGCATGCTCGCCTCCCGGTGGGTTCGTTGTGGCATGCGGTGCCCCCGGTGGCCCGCTACCTGTTGTCTGATTGGTGGCAGGAGATGCCCGGGAAGCGGCCCGAGACCTTGACTGATCTGGGGGCGGTGCTGGGGCGGTTTGATGGCGAGTTCGCGGTGGCGTTGCTCGGTCTTGGTGCCGATGTCAATCTCGATTCCTTACTCGGCACCAAGGACGCGCTGGCTCCGCTCTTTGGAATCCATTGGCAGGTTGTGGCGTTGCTGCGTGAAGGCGAGGTTCTTGACGAGGTCTTTGACCCGGAGGCGATGAAGCTGTTGTTGCCGCAGTATCAGCCTCGGGGCCTGGGGGCTGGTGACCTGTTGGCAACCGAGTATTGTCGACCCAAGACTGCCCAGGCGGACCAGCGATGTTTCACGGTCATGCGCCAGGGGCAGACTGTGTCGGTGGTGACGGGGGTTGGCGAGGGGGACCGTTTGCTACGCACTTTGCGGGGGCAGCGTAAGGCGCTGGCCGAATCCATGTTTGCGGGGCAGCAGCGCGGCCCGCTGACTGTGACCTTGAAGACACGGCGATTAGTGAAGGAGCTTATCAGCAAGGGTTTTCCTCCCTACTTCCTGAAGATCCTCTCGTCGATTCTTGAGGTGCGGCTGACAGTGGGGACTGGTGAGGCCGGGACCAGTCTGGCCGCGGAGGTGGTGCTGCGATGATCGTTGAGCTGCGCCACATCCAGAAGAGCTACGAGGCGGCCTCGGGCATCCCGGTGTTGAAGGACGGGAACGTGGCCATCGAGGAGGGGGAGTTCGTTGCCATTCTGGGCAAGAGCGGGTCCGGCAAGACGACGTTGCTCAATATCATCGGCGGTCTTGACCGGGACTTCAAGGGGGAGGCCATCGTGGCGGGCCGCAACCTTCAGAAGATGGGCGATCGGGCTCTCTCCCGATTTCGCAATGAGACCATTGCCTTCATCTTCCAGACCTTCAATCTGTTGCCCCACCTGACCTGCCGCGAGAACGTCGCCTTTCCGGCCTACTTCGCCGGCAATGCCGCGAACCGCGCGGAGGTGGCACAGCGCGCTCAGGAAGCGATGGAACGGGTTGGCATTGAGCACAAGGCGGCCAGTGTGCCGGGGCGGTTGTCAGGCGGCGAACGCCAGCGGGTGGCCATTGCCCGGGCGATCTTCCAGAAGCCGAGGATTCTGCTTGCCGATGAACCCACGGGAAATCTTGACTCGGTCTCTGGTCGGCACGTTCTGGATCTATTTATGGAGTTGAATCGAGAAGATGGCATGACCTGCATGTTGGTGACCCACGACGAGCAGCTGGCGAAGATGGCCAGCCGCATCGTCCGCATTGCGGACGGTCAGGTCGTGGGGGAGGAGAGGCCGGCATGAAGGCGAGTCGTCTGGTGGCGGTGGTGCTCCAAAATGTGCGGCGAAATCGCAAGAATTTCGTTTTTTCGGCCATTGGAATCACCGTTGGCGTCTGTGTTTTCTCGTTTTTCACTGCCTTGACCATGGGAGTCAGGGTGGAAGTACTCAATCGTATCTACCCCGTCGATTTGATCGAGGTTGAGCCGGCTTCTGTAAACATCGCCGGGACCAAAAGTAGCATTGAGAAGGTGCCCTTTCGTGAAGAAGGCGTGACCATGCTCCTCAAGGAGCCGGGAGTCGGCCGCATCTTCCCGAAGCTGCGCTCCCGCTTTCAGGCTACCTACCGCATGGGGGGGCAGCTCTTCGGGCAGGATGGCATCACCTTTGAGGCCTACTTTGACGGGCTGGACGGTGGTCTCTTGCGGCGTGAACTGAAAGAGGGCGAAGAGCTGCGGGCCGGGAAGTCCGTGAAGGACAGGTTGGAGGCCCGCTACGGCCGCGAGCACCGCTGTTACGATGCTGAGGACTGTTCTCCTGGAGAGGAGTGCCGCGAGGGGCTCTGCCAGAAGGTCGAATACTGGTCGCTCTTCCGGGATTGGCGAGAGTATATCCCCTGTCGTGACGAGAGTATCTGCGCGGCCGGCTACGGTTGCCGCTATGAGCAGTGCCGGGCACTGTGCAAAGCCGATGATGAATGCCTGGCCGAGGAGACCTGTCTCAGGTCGCCCTGTACGAAGGATGAAGATTGTGGCCCCGGCGGCTGTGTCGCCGGGCGTTGCTCTACCGGGGCTTGTTTCTTTCCGTGTGAAGGCGGTTGTCCGGCCGGTCAGGAGTGCATTCCTGCGGTTTGTTTGACGGCTGCAGATTGCTCGGACGGTCCTTGTTACGAGGGACAATGCGCGCTGGGTGGAACCTGTACTTTCATGTCCTGTGTGCAGCGCCGGAAGGAGCGGGAAGTGCTGGGCAATCCGGACATGATTCGAGGCGAGCGACCGGGGCTGTGTGACGACGGCACTCCGGTTCCTGAGGGGGGAACCTGCGTGCTGGCACGTTGCCCCGTGGGCAGCTACTGTTCTGTCCATACCTACTTCAAGCCCGGCAGTCTGTGGCGGGACAAGCGGGGCGAGGGCCGGTGCGAGCAACCGATCCCCGTGGTCTTGAATCCCATTGTCATGGAGATCTTCAACATGGTGCTGGGGTCGACGTTGGACCGGGCACAATTGGGCACCGTGGACACGTTGTTGGGATATGGTGCCTATGTCACCTTCGGGCATTCCTTCTACAAGGACCCGGTCAAGGACCGCACCCCGGTGCAGAAGCACATGCTGGTGGTGGGTTTCTCAAACAAAGCACTGGAGGCCGGCGTGACCATGCCCATGGCCTACGTGGACCGGGCCAATTCGCGGTACAAGGGCAAGGGCGCCAGTCAGGAATATGATTCCATGATCATCCAATTGGCGGCGGCGGAGCATCTGCCGGCGGTGATGGCGATGCTGGACCGCCTGAATATTCAGCTCTCCAGGCGCAGTTCTGAGGCCGAGAAGTTCAGGACCATTCTCCTCGTGGCCATCGCCATCTTCTTCATCATGGCGTCAATTATTCTGGCCATCGCCGCGGTGAACATCACGCATACCTTCCTGATGGTCATCTACGAGCGGAACAAAGAGATCGGCATTCAGCGGGCGCTGGGTGCGACCAAGATGGACATCCGCCTGATCTTCCTGGGCGAATCGGTGCTTATCGGTCTGGCCGGAGGGGCCATGGGCAACGGACTGGCCTATGGCTTGAGCCAGATCGCAGACTTCCTGGCTAATCGGTACATCGGAGATTTTCCTTTCCAACCTGATACGTTCTTTCATTTTGAACTGTTGTGGGTTTTTGCCTCCACTGGTTTCGCCATCTTCTTCTCGCTGGTTGGTGCCTTCTTCCCCGCCAACCGGGCGGCGCGCATGGATCCAGCCAGGACTCTGACCGTAGGCTGAGTTGGCCTCGTCGGGCGGTTGGTTCGTCATCCCCCGGTGTTTCTCGCGTGGGCGCTCGCGCGCCCTGCGTCGCATCCTGATATTAAAACTTTTGATTTGAGAGCTTTCGCGTGCCAAGATGTACTGGAACAAGGCAGTGATTGCACAGTAATCGAACTTCCGAGGTACCGTTATGAAGAAAACGTACAAGCTTTGGCAGATCCTAGCGCTGGGTATGGCCGTCGCATCTCTGGCCTGTTCCGGGATAATCCCCGGCGACGACGCGGTTGAACCGACTGATGTGGTCACCCCTCAGGATGTACCGGATGATCAGGGAACCAGTCACACCTTCGATCTAATGCCTGTTGATACTTTCAGCAAGGACGTCGTTGAAGATCTGACGGATGTCTTCATTCTGGATACCTACCTGCCGGACGTGCCGGTCCTTGAAGATGCCTTCCAATGGGACTGGCTACAAGATTGTGACGTCCCCTACCTGGACCCTCTGGATGTTGAGGATACGTATGGGTGGGATTGGCAGATGGACTGTGACGTGCCCTACCTCAACGGTCCCTATCTCAACGATGTCAAAGGCTGGTACTGGGACGGCCATGGCGAGCCGCCCGAGCCACCTTGCAAATGGCAGGGGCCTTGCGCTTGTGATACCGACGAGGATTGTGTGCCCGGTTGGCAGTGTGAGCATCTGCCGACTCCCCCCTTCATTCCCAATGCCTGGGTCTGTGTCTACTTCGTGGATACCATGTGCATGCCGTGCAACGAGGATTCTGACTGCGTCAACAGCTTCGAGATCGAAGTGGGGCAGTGCCGCGACCTGGGCGGTCCAGGCAAATCCTGCGTCGTGAGTTGCGACGAGGACGAGGATTGTCCGCTGACTTCGGCATGCGTGGAAGACCCGCTTAACGAGGGTCAGACCATCTGCATGCCGCAGGATGAGTGCTGGTGTTCGAATCTGGCCAAGGAGTTTGGTTCCTGGAGTCTGTGCGCTGGCGAGTTGCCCGCCGACGGCTGCTCCGAGATTGTGGAGTGCACTGAGGATGGTCTTAGCGATTGCTATCAACCGGACCTTTCCGCCGAGGTTTGTGACGGCTTGGACAACGATTGTGACGGCCAGATTGACGAAGCGGGAGCCCTGGAATGTCAGGCCTGGTTTGCCGATGGAGACGTGGACGGGTATGGCGGGAATGAGATTGCCTGCCTTTGTGACGGCGCTGATGGTTACGTTCCGGCGGGCGGCGATTGCGACGACGAGAACGACCAAGTCTATCCTGGTGCAGAGGAAGATTGCAACGGGCTGGATGACGACTGTGATGGTGCGGCCGACGAGGACTTTGAGGATTTGGACCAGGACGGCGTAGCGGATTGCGTCGACGATGACATCGACGGCGACGGCATCCCCAATGATGAAGCCCCGTGTCCCTTCGATGCTGAGTTTGGCCTGGGCGCACCGGATACTGACGGGGACGGTATCGCTGATTGCCTTGACCCCGACGACGACAACGACGGTTTTGGCGACGAGATTGATTGCGATCCCCTCAATGGCGACATCTTCCCCGAGGCCGGGGAAGTGTGCGACGGCGTTGATAATGACTGCGACGGTGACGTTGATGAAGAGGGAGCCGAGCTGTGCTTGCCCTATTATCCTGACGGCGACAACGATGGTTTCGGCATCGGTCTGGACAGCCCCTGTCTCTGCGCACCGGATTGGCCGTACACGGCTCCGGTCAATGGCGATTGCAATGACTCTGACCCCAAGGTGAACCCCGAAGCTACCGAGACCTGCGATGGAGTTGACAACGACTGCGACGGTATTGTGGATCAGGAGGACACGCAGGGTTGTACCAACTGGTTCATCGATGAGGACAGTGACGGTCTGGGTGGTGACGAATCCAAGTGCCTTTGCGGTCCCAGTCACCCCTACAAGACGAAGGTCGCGGGCGACTGTGATGACAGTGACCCCGACGTCAACGTGTTGGCTGCGGAGGTCTGCAACGGCAAGGATGATAACTGTGACGGTGGGGTGGACGAGGCTGGTGCCGTGGGCTGCCAGCAGTACAAGATGGACAAGGACGGCGATGGCTGGGGCGTGAGCTTCCCCATCAAGTGTCTCTGTGAACCGACCGCCCCCTTCACTGCGACCCAGTCTGGCGACTGTGATGACAGTGACGGTGACGTCAATCCGGACGCCACCGAAGTCTGTAACGGTAAGGATGACGATTGTGACTTCGCCACCGACGAGGCCGGTGCTGAGGGTTGCAAGATCTACTTCCTTGATGGAGACAAGGATGGCTATGGAACCGAGGCCATGTTCAAGTGCGTTTGCGGTCCAAAGGGATACTACTCGAGCGAGAATGCGCTTGACTGCGACGACAATAGTGCTGCGGTTAATCCGGATGGCATAGAAGTTTGTGATGGCGTCGACAATGACTGCAATGGACTGCTGGACATGTTCCCAGACAAGCCCTGCTATGCGTTTGGTAGCGGTATTGAGTGCAAGGGCATGTTGATGTGTGACAATGGCGGCATGAAGTGCAGTGCCGAAGACCCCGGCGACGAGACCTGCGATGGCCTCGATAACGACTGTAATGGACTCATCGATGATGGCCCCGATGGCGGCGAATTGAACGGTTCCTGTTACACCGGTTCCTTCGGCACCCAGGGTGTAGGGCTGTGCGCAGACGGACACCGGGTCTGTGGTAATGGTGTCTGGGGTGTATGCGAGGACCAGGTTCTCCCCACCACTGAATTGTGCGATGGACTGGACAATGACTGCGATGGCTTTGACGACGATGGATTTGTCATCAACGAAGGCTGTGTCAGCGGTCTGGGCCTTTGCGCTACTCCGGGTATGTACATCTGTGCCGAAGATGGCCTGGATGTGCTCTGTGAGACCTTGCCCCTGCCGGAGCCCCAGGAGGAACTCTGCGATGGACTGGACAATGACTGCGATGGCGTGGTCGACGAGGAGTTCCTTGATTCCGATTTGGACGGGCAGGCCGATTGCACGGACAAGGACGATGACAATGATGGTATCGCCGACAAGTATGACAACTGCGTCCTGACCCCCAACCCGCTCCAGCTGGACTTTGATGGTGATGGCTTGGGCGACAAATGTGACGACGACGATGACAATGATGGCACTGCCGATGGTGACGACTGCGCGCCCAAGAATGGCAATGTCTTCCCGGGGGCAGAGGAAGTCTGCAACGGAATCGACGACAACTGCTCTGGTGCAAAGGACGAAGGCTTCCCGGATACTGACCTTGATGGAATCAGCGACTGCGAAGACCTCGACGATGACGGTGACGGTGTTCCAGACAAGGACGACAACTGTCCGCTGGTGCCCAATTTTACGCAATCTGACTTCGATGCCGATGGCATGGGCGATGATTGTGACGCAGACGATGACAACGACGGCTCGCTGGATGTGGATGACTGTAAGCCGCTGAATCCCGCGGTCTATCCCGGAGCTCAGGAACTTTGCGATGGCCTGGACAACGATTGCAACAAGATCATCGATGATCCGTGGCCCGATACTGATGGCGATGGCACCCATGACTGTGCGGATGTCGATGACGACAACGACGGAGTTATCGATGCTGTCGACAACTGTCCGCTGATCAAGAATGCCGACCAGGGCGATGCCGACGGCGACAAGATTGGCAATGCCTGCGAAGACGATGACGATGACGATGGCATACTTGACGGTGCGGACAACTGTCCGCTGGATGCCAACCCCGGTCAGGCTGACCAGGATGGCGACGGCATTGGTGATGCCTGCGATGCTGATCTTGACGGTGATGGCGTGAACAATCCCGCGGATACCTGTCCGCTGCTGCCCAACCCGCAGCAAACTGACACTGACCAGGATGGTGCTGGCGATGCCTGCGATGACGACGACGACAACGACGGAATCGCTGACGGTGCGGACAATTGTCCGCTTGTGGCCAATGCGGATCAGGATGACCTGGACGGAGATGGCATTGGCAATGGGTGCGATCCGGACATGGATGGCGACGGTGTGCAGAACAAGGACGATAACTGCCCCGGCATCGTCAATCCTGCCCAGGAGGACTCGGATGGCGACGGCAAGGGCAATGCCTGCGTCGGGGACGATGATGGCGATGGCATCAAGGACGAAGCTGACAACTGCCCCGATGACTACAACCCGGGCCAGGAGAATGCTGACAACGATTTCCCCGGCAATGTTTGCGATCCGGACGCCGACAACGACACGGTCCCAGACGTCTCGGACAACTGCCCCTACACGGCCAACCC